>Ga0209582_1000009_pt1 | contig 375171 bp, 366 predicted proteins | sample KloWWTmetKNB5Kit_FD_187176 | JGI IMG/M metagenome (GOLD analysis project Ga0209582, IMG submission 187176) | Active sludge microbial communities from Klosterneuburg, Austria, studying microevolution and ecology of nitrifiers - Klosterneuburg... | ecosystem: Engineered > WWTP > Aerobic digester...
AGCTTAGCAAAAAATAAAATAAGTGAGCAAGATTGGTAAACATTTAAAAGAATAAAAATAAACTAAAATGAGCGCTTCAAACAAATAAGATATTTCATCACATCACTTGTTGTTGCGTACAACGTTTTGCAGCTTGGCGAAGTGGCGGAAATCGAAGCACAAATGTTCAGTTTTGCACAAAAGTTCAATCGAAGAACTGCCGTTGAATTTAGCACTGAACCCGCCATTTTGCCAAACTGCTGTTATGCCTAGTTTTTCATTTTTTCGAGTTGTTTTGCAAATTTATTGTCAGTTTTCGTTGGGCTATTTTCTAACGCTCTTATGATAACGTCTTTTAAGTTTTCAACGTCACTATACTTTTCTAAAATCGGTTTTAGATTTTCCATTTTCTGCATAGAAATTGACGAAATAACCCAACCTTTAGAATTATTATCCCAAGAATTTAAAAACTCAATTAGTTTTGCTTGTAATTTTTCGTCTTTTTCAAAGTTTGCTAAACATTGGATAGCCAAAATTTGTTGGTTTTTGATTTCAGAATCTATAAATTTCCAACAAGTTTTTTTGACAGCATTTGTATCATATTTAATATACATATTTATCAAAATATCAACAGGTAATCCTTTTGGAAATGATGAGAATAAAACAAATAAATCATCAGATGCTTTTCCGCAATTATTCGCCATTAATGCAGTTGTGCTCCAAGTTTTTAAAAGTGAACTTTCATTTGAGTTAATTCTGTTGATAAGTTCGTTGTTAAAAGTACTGTCATTTGCAACTCCAATCAATCTGTATGCTAAAACACGTTTTTCAGTAGTTTCTGAATTAAATAGTTTTTCAATGTTTTTAAAATATGAAGAGCATTTATTCAAATTTTTTAAACTGTCTTTTGCTTCATATTCAAAAAGCAAATTGTTAATTCTGTAAAAATCTTTTTCTACAAACTTTTCATTGTTAGAAGCTTCGATAATTTCTTTGTCCAATAAATTTGGAATTTGGCATTCTTGTCCATTCGAGATATTAATTATAAAAATTAATAAAATTGAAAGTGAAAATTTATTCATTAATTGTCTGTTTTTCTCGTTTCGGTTAAAATTAGGCATAACGTCCCGCGTATTGGCGATGGGCGGGATTTTTAGCACTGAACTTGATACGAAGAACAAAAGTTGAATTTTGCACTTCCGTTGATACGAAGCCGTTCAGCCCGCCTATTGCCAATACGATGTTGGTGGCAGTTTTTTTCATTTATTTTCTCTCAAAAATTTTAGCACTTTTCCAAGCAAGTCTTTTGGATTAGTCATTTCTTCGTGTCGTCTTTTTTTGTATTCGTCCACTAACGAACTTATATCGCCAAATAAATTTAAGCGGTCAAGCACTGCATTTACAAATTCTTCGTCTTTTTGGTTTTCTTCGTTTTCAAGTAACCTTAAATAACCACTTAATGCTCGTTCTTTGTTGCCTTGTTCTTCTAAGCACCTTGAAGTCCAATAATACAACTCTTTAATATCACGAACTCCATTGTCAATGGAATGAATACTGCATTGTTGGAAAATTTGATATGCGTCATTCAAGTTGCCTTCCATTAGTCGCAGTCTGCCGTATTTAAGCAGCATTTCATATTTTAAATCCTTTGTTTCTCCTTTCTGTTTAATTTCGTCTAAGGTGTCCCGAAGCGACCAACCAACTTCGTCAAAGGTTGAATTGTATGTTAGTTTCTTTGCCATTGTTTTTTTATTTTTCGCTATTGTTCATTTTTTACTTTGTTAAGTAAAGTTGATACCTATGTTTAATATTTCTATCATAGTAGCTCCCAAACGAATTAGCGTTTTTAAACCCGTTCCAAACACTTATAGGTAGGTCTTTGTGTATATAATTTTGTTTGTCAGTCTTGATTATAAAAAAGCCAAATTTCTTGTCGCAACTGTAATAATATGCACCACGAATCCAAGAACTCTTTGAGGTATTTACGCTTTCTGATAGAGTAAATTTTGTCTTTTTTATTTTGTTTTCTGCTTCGCTGTATGATTTGAAGTTTGATTGTAACTTATTGCAATCAACTTGTCCACAAGCCGAAAATGAAATATAAAGTAGTAGATAAATGATTAAATTTTTCATTGATTAAATTCTGCTTCTGAAATATCGTTTGACCTGAAAGTTGGTTTTGTTCCTTTTGTTACAATTACGTCTAACGAAAGTTCAAAAGAGGGAACACTCCAATTTTCATAAATTTCATTACCAATTCTCTGATTAGGTTGTTTGATTTTATTAAAATCAAGTATTTCAATTCCTTTCTCATACTGAGCATTTTGCATAAACTTTACATAGCATTGGTTGTCAACAATTTTTTGCCTATAATCCTTTCCATAAGCTATCTTCAAATAATACCGACCTTCTGGAACATTCTTTATTTCATAAGTGTCTCTGCTTCTAACATAAACAATTCTAATACATTCGTCTCCATAATATCCCTTTTTCATAAGTTTAACAACAACATCAGTTCCTGAACCGACATTTATCCTTAAATAATTATCTAATTTAAAATCATATTGCGGATTAACATTTTCACATTCTGGCGTTACTCCTGATTCGTAGTTTGTCTTTTTCCAACCACTGTAAGGGTCTTTTTTTAGAAGTTGGGAAAACACATAGCCTTCTGTTCCTTCAAAATCAACATACCACCAACCGTTATCTGATTTCTCTATAAGAGTTACAGCATCTCCTTGGGAAAGTGTTGTTATTACTTCATATTGTTTACCTGCTCCACTTCTCATATTGAGTGTTTGAGAGGATACAATATATTGTTCATTTGTTTGTGCTGAAACAATTGAAATTGTCAGCAAGAGTAGAGATGCAAAAACTGTTTTTATCATTTTGTTATTTTTTAAATTCAAGTTCCCCTGATTGCGGTCTGTTCATTTGTTGTTCTTCAAGTTGTTTATCTGCTTTCGGATTTCCCGTTGTCGTTGTTTTGTTTGCGTTATACAAATAGAAAAGAATAATGACAGCTATTATAATCCAAAAACCATAATTCACTTTTGTATTCTCTGCCTGTCTGTATTCTTTATATTTTGGTGGTGTTTGTGCGGTAGTTTCCTTATTAGTATTTGAGTTGGTATTGTTTTGAGTTGTCGGTTCTGATTTAGGTTTCTGAAATTGTTGCGTATATTTTAAATCATAAATTCTTCGACTTTCTTTGTTAGACAATGTTTCGTAGGCGTTTAGGATTGTCTTAAATATGTCTTCTGATTTTTTAGAACCACCGTTCTTGTCTGGGTGATGTATTGACGCAAGTTTACGAAACCGTTTTTTTATTTCAGTTTCGGAAGCTCCAAATGGGATATTCAATATTTTGTAATAGTCCGTCAAAGTCTGCTGCGTTGTTTTGTCATTGTTCTTTTGTATTCTCGTTGGGATGTCGTCCTAAAATTGCCACCAACGGTTTGCGGCTTGGCGTAGTGGCGGATTTTTAGAACAAAAGTTCAATCGAAGAACCGCACTTGAGCCTACCACAAAACTGTCAAACGAAGCACTGCACCCGCCATTACGCCAAACCGCTGTTAGGTGCTGCCCTTCTTTTCTATCGTGTTATTGTCTGTCCATTTTACTGCTGTCTTGGTGTGTTGGCTTGGTGGCTCTTTTGCTTTTTTTGTTTGGCTTTGTGGGTTGCAAAAAAGCAAATGTGCCACCAAATGCGTTGTTGTTAAAATATCATTGTCTGTTGTGAACTGTCATTTTTATTTGATGTTAATTTATAAACTGTCGGAAAGTTTGTGTTGCCCTCAATTTTCGGGATTAAATTTCTCAATGCTTGATTAAAAATTCCTATTGCCCATTTTTTTCTGTCCGTAATGCGGAAAATAAAGTCAACTTCGTCTGGTTTCCAAGTAGTCGGTGTGTTTGATTTTACACCAAATGCGACACCAATAATTATGTTCCGAACAGTATCTTCCTTGTCAATTACTTGTGCAACAACCAAAGTTTCTTTTAACGCTTCTTGTAATTTCTTGTCCGATTTATAACGCAAAATTTTTGCTGTGTCTTTTTCAATGACAGCTTGTCGGAACATTCCTTTGCTCTCGTTTAACAACACATCAATTTTTGCGTTCTTGCTTGGCGGTAATGCAATGATGTCAGGATATTCACGGGGTTGTGCTTTTCCTAAATCGGGGTCAGGCAAAATTGCCCCACCACCTTGCGAACCCGGATATGAAATTGAAACAATTTTAAACTTGTTAGGAATTAAAACCCTGTGAGCAATCGCATAAGTTACTTCATCTTCATCAACTTCATTGCTTTCTTCAACGAGTGCGGAAGCACTTGAAAATTTAGTAGATGAAAAATAAGTTTTCAATAAATCTAGCGTTTCGCCTTTGCTGTTGCCTAACAATTTACGTCTGTCCCAAACAAGTTTTATTCCGTTGTGATTGAGATACATTCCGTCTAATAAAAATGCAATCGTAGCAACAACTTTGTTGTCTGAAATCTTGGTTTTGTGTTTTTCCCAAACTGATTGAAAGTTAATTGTCTCGTTTTGTGTTTTTGCACTTTTCGCAGCTTTAATCAACTCATCTGTAAACCAACTTGGAACGCCACCACTGTCTTTTGCAATCGCTTCTTTTAACTTGCTTCGTAGTGTTGTCAAACTATCCAAATCCTTTTTCAATATGTCGTTTCCTCTCGGACGAACCAAAGCGTAAATGCCGAAAATTTTATGCGTTTTTGAAAACACAAACGAAATAAAGTTTAAAATTCCTCTGTCAGGGTCCATTGCGTGGCTGAAACGATTGATTTTAGCGCCAACCCAATCTTTGTTTACGAAGTAACGCAACTTATTTAAGTTCGTTGCTCTACGAGCTTTCCACGTTGCTAATAATTCTTTTGCACCTGTTGCGTTATCAACTTCTTTCCGATAACTTTTGTAAGATGATGTTTGCTTTAAATCTTTGATTGAATTTTCAAACCAATTTTTCTCTGACTTCAAAAACGATTTTACAATTGCTTGAATTGTGCTTCTTAAAATCGGAATTTCGGGTGGACAAGATGGAAAATTTTGATTTCGTTGTAATGTAAATTTATTGTCTGTTTCTGTTCCCCAATCTGCAATAATGTAGCCCTCATAACCGAATTGGTCAATCAAAATTTTTGGTGTTGAAAACGGATTGTATTCTGCACCGCCAAAAACTTTTTCACTTTCTTTATGTCCCGAAATTTTGATGTAAAAAGTTTCGGAAAGATACGATGCTAATGCACCGTAGGTGCGTTGTAATTCGTGGTCTTCCGTTTTTACCGCTTCGGTAAATTCAATAATTGCTAACGGATATTCAATTCCGTTTTTTACTGCTGTAATTAAAGCGTCTGGCGTGGTGAAAGACATTATTGAATACAAAGCCCCACTTGGAAATTGATTTGCCTTCTTTGGTCTTTTCACAAGTTTGATATTTGTTCCTTTTGGAACGGCTTCGCTTATCATCGGCAATAAATAATCACTGCCTTGTTCTAAACTCTCGTAATAAAGTCGTATTTCCTGCATTATAATTTTTCTAAAATAATTAAATGTTCTTTCTTGCCCTTTTGAGCATAAGAAGGATTGAAAATTCTTGAATGTTTTGATAAATCAGAAGATAAAATTTCATTCACCTTAAATCCGATTTTCGGTGCAAATTCGGAAATTTCCTTTTCTATTTTTATCAGTTCCTTTTTTATTACACTGTCTCCAATTACGATGAATGCAAAATGATTGGGCTTCAAAACTCTTTGCATTTCAGCAAAACACTTAATCAAATCTTCATTCCATTTTTCTTTTTTCTCTTTCAAGCTGGAATACTCACGCCTTGAACCAATTTCATTGTATTGTGCAAATTTTACGTCAAGGTCAAGCCAACGCTTGCGGAATTTGTGATACAAATAATAATCGTAAGTATTTGCGTAAGGTGGCGAAGTAATAATAATGTCAATGGAATTGTCGGGAATAAAATCTAAATTTCTACTGTCAGCATTATATACTTGCAATTCTGTTGTGTCGTGAATTAGTTCCGAAAATTCTGCCATTCGGGAATTATACTCTCTTGCTTTTTTGCAAAATGCTTCAAGAGTATAACCGTTGACAATGTTTTTTTCAATGGCTGCAAATCTTGTATCGCTGTCTTGGTTGGAAACTCTTACTATGATTGAGGACAAAACGATTTTTAAAAAATCCTGAATGTTGTTGTCTTTTTGTTTTAAGATTTCATTCAGCAAAAAAGTTATTTCTTCCGAAACATTATTTTGAAACCAATGCTCTTGTCCTTCAATTTCTTTAATTTTTATTTTAGGTCTTTTTTCGGATTTCCACTTTGGAATTTCGTTTTCAATTTTTAAAATAAAATCTTTTACAATTGAAAATTGTTGCTCTGATAGTGGTGTAGATTTTACTTGTGAAAGTAAAACAGAAAGTCCGTTTACATCAACTCCGATTGCGTTTGCTCCGAAAATTCTTGCTTCTACTAACGTTGTTCCCGAACCGCAAAAAGGGTCAAGCACTGTTTGCCCTTTAATTGCGTAATCTTCTAAAATTTTTTTCGGCAATTGTGGGGGGAACTTTGCAGGATAAGGGTGTAAAGAATGGGTTAAATACGAAGTGTCTTCACCGTTAAAGCTAAATTGGGTTTCTCTTTCCTTTTGTGTTGTTGTCATTATTTCGGTTTTCTAAATACTACAATAAACGAACAGTTTTGATTAACATAAAAAACGCTTGGGTATCCAAGAAGCACTAATCTTCTCTGTCCTGTTTGGTCCCAAACGATTAAATCTTGATATAGCCAACCTGCTTCTTGTCCAACAACTGCAAGGTCTGAATGAAATGGAATGTAAGGAATTTTATTTTTCGTATCACGATAATCTTTAACAACCCAACAAGAATAACCACCGGGCTTTGTGATTTCTAAATTGTCTTTTAGGATTTTTTTAATCCCCTTTAAAAAATCTTTGTATGGTAAATTTCCAAAGTCGTTTTCGTGTTCGCTGTATTGCTTTACAGTGCTGTTATTTTCGTGTTTTATTATTGAGGTTTTGTGAACAGTTGCACGGTCTTTCAAAGATTTTTGAATAAAGTCAGCGTAAGGCGGTGATGTAACAGTTAATTGAATTTTTTCTTTGCGAATATGCGTTAGCATATTTCTGCAATCGTCATTGATTATTTTGTAATGATTGTTATTTGCAAAAAGACCTTGCACATCATCAAGCCATTGTTGAGCAATATTTGCGAATTTTGGATTGAGTTCTGTTCCAACTCCGTGTCGGTTTAACCCTTGTGCAGCAATAATTGTAGAGCCAATTCCCAAAAACGGGTCAAACACTGTGTCGCCCTCTGCTGAATACATTTTAATAAGTCGTTCTGCAAGTTTTACAGGATAAACTGCTCCGTGCTCAAGTTGGTATTTATTTCTTGGCGATGAAAGGTCGTTCCAAACAGGGTTTAAAATATCATCTTCAGTTACTACATTTTTTGAAAGTAAAGCCCATTCGCTTGGCGTTAGTCCGTTAAAACCAAGTTTTGATTTTTTTTCTTCCTTGTCAAGTTCTCTCGTTACTAAGTAAGGTGTTTCAGGTTCTGAAACAGCGTTTACCTTTGACTTGTGTTCGTCTTGAATTTTTTCTACGAAATTGTCCCAAACATCATTTTTAATAATGCGTCTTGCACCACCAATTTTTACAGATGGTATTACCTCTTTTGAAATGTATCTTTTGACAGATACTTCTGAAACTTTGAGAAGCTCGGCAGCTTCTTTAATTGTCAAGAGTTCTTCTTCTGGTTCTGCTATTGCTTTTTTATTTGCCATAATATCGTTTTTTTTTAAAGTATCAAACGGTATCACAAATATACAAGTGTTGATACTAATTGATACAAAAAATATCAAAAAGTTTTGAACATAAATTGTCAAGTGGTGGGTGGGCTTGGGAGCGTAGGGCAAAATAAAATGTGCTGCAATTAGTGTCGGCTTGTGCGTTGGATTGCAGCTCTTTTTATTTTGCGAAGGGACGGCTTTTTCTCTCCATTAGTTGTCTGTTAAATGGTTACGAAGCTGTCAAATAGGGTTGCACCTAACGGCTGAAAATTGGCGCTGGTTGTGCGTGTTTAGCACAAACCAACACTTATTTACAAATTAAATATAACACACAAAACTTGAATTACCAAATCTACCACAACTAGTGCCAATTTTTTGTTGGTGGCAGTTTTAATTTTTTATAAATTTAAATATTCCGCCAACAATCATTTAAGTTTATTATCCATGGTTTTTTTTCATCAGCAAGACAAAGATGCACTTATTCTGTCATTTCATTTATGTCTATAACTTGACTTAATTTCAGATTAGGATTTATTAGAAAATATGAAATGAATAAAAAAATATACCGATGATATTTGCACTGTTTTATGATTTGTACTATGATATTATTCTATTTTGAATAATCAATTCTTTATAAATGGAATCTCAATCTCATCTATAAATAATTTATACTTACCTTCATGTTTTTCAAATTTAATATTATGAAGTTTTACTTCTATAATTTCAGCCTCAACTTCTCTTGCTCTAATTTTGAGTTCCTCTAACTTATTTAATACCGCTTCTATGATTTCTTCTTTTACTTTGAATCGTATAACATTACTTCTATTAGGGTTTTCATTAAGTTGTTTATTAATAGTATCTAAAATTTCATTGATTTTTTCTAAAATATTTTTTTTCATTTTAATATAAATTAAGATTATGAAATTAATTACATTTTTTAAGTTTATCTAAATATAGTAATTTTCTGCCTTATCAGTGAAACTTGCAAAAAACTTTATAAAGGTATATGACTTTAACATGATTAATATTACAATTTGTTTCTGTTGAAAAAGAAGAAAATATAAAATTACCAAAAAAGTGCCCCTTCATTGTCTTCATTAATAATAGCAATTTGGGAAATAATTTGTTTGTTATTTTTTGTTTTAAGCGTTAACAGTATTTCAGTTTCTCTATCAAGAAAATCTAAACATTTTAATTTTATATATCTTTCACCACTAGTATAAGTGCCAAATGAAACATCTAGAATATCATATTTATACTTTTTAGTATCTTGATATATATCATCTATATTAGAAAGAAAAATAAATTTACCTATGCCTTCAGAATTATAATCTATAAGAAATGCATTGTGTTGATTAATTAAAGCACCTGTTGCTTGATTTAAATCAAAATCATAGTTTCTGCATTTGTAAAAATCAACTTTAACGTTAAGTTGTGCATATATTAGTGAATTAAAAAAAATAAAAATTAAAAATAAGATATTTTTCATAGATTGTAATTTATTGAGGTTAATAATAAAAAAATATTAATTGTAATGATTTTAAATCCTAAAGTGACTATCTAAATATAATTTTGTTATTCAGAAAACACCTTTATTGTCAAGCCGAAACTTACTTGCCTCCTTATATGAATTAAAAACCATACACTTTCTATCAATTACTTTAGACTGAGTATTCATCATTCTTGTTCTTTCTTCTGAGTCTTCAACATAGCTCATCACATCAACATGGAAACCTACGTCTTGATTTGAAACTTGTTGTTTCACAATTCTTTCTTGTTCATCAATTAATTTAAATTTAGCATCTTCATTATAATCTTTAATTTCGACAACATCTGTATTTATTATGTAACTATCATACTCTACATAATTAATTCCTTTGATAGTTTGAGATTGAGTTGGCAGTTGACCAGGAATATTTATACTTCGGATATATTTATCTTCAGTATGATGAAGTCTAGGTTTGGATACTTTAAAAACAACATATGCAAATCTAGTTGTCATTATTGTACTATTTTCAAATGTTTCAGAAGTAGAACTTTTTACATTATTATTACTAACTGCATCTTCAGAATTTTTATCACTTTCTAACTCTTCTATTTTTTCATTTAATTCTTGATTGTCTTGTTCAAGTTGTTGAATTTTATTTGCTAATTCATTATTGTTATTATTAGTTCTGTTACAAGAAAGGAATAAAGTAAATAACATAAAGAAGATTATAATTCTCATTTTAGATTTTTTAATTAATACCAAATTTATCAAGTTCATTATTATTTTATATTACAAAATCGTTGAACCACATTTTGGACATTCATCATATAATAAACTAATTTACTCATTTATATTTTTAATCTGTTACTATTTCTGTTTGTTTTTGGTCAGTAAAATTGCCACCAACGGTTTTCGGCTTGGCGATGTGGCGGATTTTTAGCACAAAAGTTTAATAGAATTACTGCCGTTGAACTTTGCACAAATGTTTAATAGAAGCACTTCAGCCGCCATATTGCCAAACCGATGTTGTGCGTTCGTTTTTCATCCATTTTCATTTATGTCTTTTTGCCAAATAGCCATATCTATTTGTTGAGTTGTAAAATTAAATTTGTTTGCAAGATATTTAATTCGTTTCAAATAGTCATTGTATTCGTTTGTCGTGTAATAAGTTTTCTTTGTTGAAGGTTTAAATATCTGTCGCCAATTTCTAAAATCAATTACTGAATAATTTTTAGGATAACACAATGTCAAAATTGAAGATGCAACTGGTATTTCAACACCATAAAGTAATGTCAGTGATTTTAATTTTAGAGCTGTTTCAATGTCTTTATTTTTGTGTGTCAACAAAAATGCTGTCTTTGTAATAAGTTGTATATTTTCTTCTGTATTATTCAGTCTTATTTTAATTTGTCTGCCAAATTGAGTTCTTAATTTCCAAGCTAATATTTGTTCAAGTTCGGTTGCTGTCAAATAAAAAGGTATTCTCGTTTGTTTAAGTTTGTCAAACTGTTGAGTTAAGTTTTTGGTTTCGCTTTTATCGTCTGCTTGATTTATTAATTCTTCAATTTGTTTTTTGTCCTTAAATAAATTGTCCATTACTATCTTATTTTTTTGACATTAAATTTTTCCATTTTTCAGTTACCTCAATAGTTTTAAAAACTTCATATCTTTCATTTTTATTTATTTTGTCAGTTGTCTTGATAATATAATCAATGAAAATTTTCTTAATTGGATATTTTAAATATGTTTCTGTCATTCTAGGTGTTTCTAATTCCACTTTTGCTTTTTCATTTGGTTCCCATTCTCCACTTATCATTCCGCCTAAATCTCCAAAAAACATTGGATTAGGGTCAATATCTTTATTAGTCATCTCGTTTCCATTTTCTAGAATTATTCTGATTTCAGTTGTAATAAATGTTGAAGAATAAAAATTTTTAGTGTTATTCTGTAAACTGCCATTTGTTACATATGAATATGAATATACTGAACCATATGGTTTTTTAATAAAGTCATTTTCACTAAAATTTGAAAAGACAAATTCTGTGCTTTCAAAAGTTTCTTGCTGTGTTTGGGTATTAGTACTGTTATTACAAGAATTAAATAAAATAAGGGCAAATGTTAAATAGATTATTTTCATAGGATGTCTGTTTTAAAATGACGCACAACGGTTTCGGGCTTGGCGAAGGTGGCGATTTTCACCACAAATGTTGATGCGGAGAACCAAACTTTGATTAACCACAAATGTGTCTGCGGAGCACTGAACCGCCACTTTTGCCAAACCCGTGTTATAAGCCGTTTTTTTAATTCGGATAGTAAACCATATTTCCGTTATAGTCTTTTTTATATGTTCCTAAAACATTCCCATACTTATCTTTCTTGACAATATTTCCATTGTAGTCTTTCGACAATGTGTATAATACGTTACCGTATTGGTCTTTCACAACTTCATTTCCATTGTAATCAGTAGATTGAGTGCTTTGTTTATTTCCATATTTATCTTTGGATACATTGTTGCCATTGTAATCCGTAGATTCGGTTTTAATTACATTTCCGTATTTGTCTTTCCAAACAAAATCGCCATTGTAATTTGTCGAGCCAGTCGCAACAATATTTCCATATTGGTCTTTGGCAACGGTATTCCCGTTATAGTCTTTTGAATAGGTTAGTTTTTCTTGAGAAAAACCTAAAGTCACAGTTAGCATAAACGCTAAACAGAATAATAATTTTTTCATTTTATTTATTTTTTAATTTTTTGCTTACTCTATTCAGTTTTCAGCTACCCTGTTTTTATTGTAACGATACTAATTTTTGAATTTAAAAAGGTCGTCTATGTTCATTGGATTTGAGCTGAATTTTTCTCCAACTGTTGTCCCAACAAATGCAGTTAGAGTTACATCTTGCCCGACAAAACCTTTCATTTGGTCAAGAAAACCTTGTTTGAGATTATACATTATTTGATACTGTTCTCCATACTCCATTCGTCTAGGAAAACTCACTGGTGTAACTGCGTCCATTAATTGAAATGTGTCTGCTGTCCCGTGAAGTGGCTGGCTGATTTTAAAGTATGGAGGACCAAAGTATCTGTAATCTTTCACAGTATTTGTAACCGTAACGCCAATCATTATACCTGTCATACCGTAAAACTCACTTACTTGAAGGTATGTTGAAAGATACACTTGTCCTTTGGGTTCTTCTTTTTCTGGAACCGGAATATTTGCTTCGCTTCCCAGTTTTTGAAGAATTTTATTAGCAAGTTCTTCAGGTGTCATTTTACTTATGTCAAGATAACCAAGTGTTGAACGAATTCCGTCAAGTTCTGTCTTGTCAAATCGAACTGGCAAAATATATTCTTCTTTGTTTTCTATGGCACGAGCAATAGCTGTTCTTACTTCATAATTTGTCCAAACCTTTTGTTCGTAATGAACTGAAATAAATGGAACAAAATACTTTGATTGTCGCCTGTAAACATAGTCGAAATGAATACCCAAGTCTTTTCCCCACAAGTCAACCTCTTCAAACTTGTCGTAAAAAACACGAACGCTTTTGTCTTTTAGAATTTGTGCAACTTTGTCAACGTATTCTCGGTCTTCTCCTGCGAATGATAATGCAATGTCGTATTTGTATTCCATAATTTTATTGTTTACTGTGTCGTCCTAAAATGGCTTATAACGTTTTGGGGCTTGGCGAAGTGGGGGAATTAGAAGCACAAATGTTCAGTTTTGCACAAATGCCAAATAGAATTCCAAATGTTCAATTTAGCACTTCTGCCCCCATTTTGCCAAACCCCTGTTATCTGCTGCCCTTCTTTCGGTCTTGCTTGTATGCTCGTTTTGGGTCGTGTCGTTGTGCGTTGGCTTGGTAGCTCTTTTGCATTTTTTAGCATTGGTTTGTGCGTTGGAAAAAAATGCAAATGTGCTACCAAAAGCGTTGGCTTTTTTTCATAATTCTATAATATTAGTTCTCAACTTCTTGCTTATTTGGAAACATAATAGATGCGATAACAGAAAGCATTAAAATACCACCAATAACCATTAATGAGTAAACTGATTCAATATGATAGAAAGGTGAAATGATCATTTTAATTCCAATAAATGAAAGTATAAACGCTAGGCCATATGTTAGTTTACTGAACAAATGAATGAAATTATCTAAAAGAAAAAACAATGCTCGCAAACCAAGTATCGCAAAAATATTTGAAGTGTAAAGTATAAAAGGGTCATTAGATATTGCAAAAATTGCAGGTATTGAATCTACAGCAAAAAGTAAATCTGTAAATTCAATTACAGCTACAACGACCAACAATGGGGTTGCTAATTTTTTTCCGTTTTCAATTGTGAAGAATTTATCTCCTACATATTTATCACTTACGCTAAAGAATCTTCTAATCAATTTTGCTCCTCTTGTATCATTGTAATCTTCATCATCCTCTTCATCACCAGCTGACCAAGATTTAATTCCTGCATAAACTAAAAATAAACCGAATAGAGTCATTATAATATTGATATTATATTTAAAGCCTTCTACACCAAAAATATTCAATATTTTGTTTAAATAAGTTAACTCAATCAGGAATGCACCTGAAAAAATAAATATAGCTCTCAATACTAAAGCACCAATAATACCCCAAAACAAGACTTTATGCTTATTTTCATTAGCAACATCAAAAAATTTGAAAACTAAAATAAACACAAATAAATTGTCAACAGAAAGTGCTTTTTCTATCCAATATGCAGATTGAAATTCGTAAAATTTGGTAGCACCTGCAAAACTGTAAACTAAACCACTAAAAAGCATAGCTAATGAAATCCATATAGATGACCATATTATTGCTTCTTTATTACTTACTACGTGACTTTTTTTATTAAATATGCCTAAATCAATGATTAGCATTATTAATACTGCAATAGCAAAAGTTACTATTAGCCAAGGATGTTCTGAGAAAATTGGATGATTGTTCATATTTTATTTATTGTTTAATTATTTAATTGTTTGCTATTGTAATTATGGCAACTCTTCCACCATCTTCTTTTGAAAATAAAAGTTTCTTACCGTTTGTAATTTCTACCATTGAACCTATTGGAATTTGTTTGTCTTCGGTAACATCTTTTAATGAAGTTAGTTTTTGGTTTACAAAAACCCATTTGTTATTATGAAAAGCGAAATACCCATCACTTACTTTTTCCTTGTCAGTTAATTTTTCATTTCTAACAATATTTCTGTTTGAATGCCATTGATGTAAAGTAGCATTATTATAAACTACAATTCTTTGGTTTTCTGGTTTCCAAACATTTGGTCTAAATTGATAAAACAGATCCAAAACTGGAATTGTGTTGTTGTATTTTGTGTTACAAAATGGACATTTTGTATTATTAGTATTATTGAAAACAAACCATTTCTGTTCACATTGTTTATTACTACACTCTAATTTTAAATCATTTGTCTTTATTAATGCTTGTTCCCAAGCATCGGCAATTGGTCTTTCTAATGGATTATGTAACCCTTTTATAAAGGCTTGGTCAAAAAGTTCTTTTAAATAAGGCCCTGTTATTGTGTAAGGTGTTTTTGATAAATCTGTCCAAGGTTTGAACTTCTCTAAATTATCGCCATACTCTCTTTTGAAATTTCTGTTTTTGCTTTCGGTTGGATGTTCAACAAAAAGTGCTTTTGAACCCATTAAAAAATTTTCTTCTTCCACCTCGTCAATTTGTCCAAAATAATTTCCACCTCTTAAAGGATGCCTGTATAAAAGATACATATAAATTAGTACTGCCAAGGCGTGTAAATCAGTATGCCTGTTTGGTAATTTTCTGTTTGGGTCGGTTTTGTTTAAATGTTTGGTTGATAAAACTTCAGGTGCAATAAAATCGGCTGTGCCGATTACATCAGGTGCAAATTTTCCGGGAACTACTAATCCATCAATGTCAATAATATTAGCACCTGAACCATTTGTTGGGTCAATTAAAACATTTTTGTACGAAAGGTCTGAATGTGCTAAACCTGCACTATGTAGGCGTTTTACACCTCTTGCAATGTTTACACAAACCTGAAAATAACTTAACCAATTGCCTAATTCTGAATTGTCTAATTTTGTTTTAGATGTTGCAACTCTAAATTTTGCACTTGCAAACCATTTACCCTCTTTCTCTTTTCCTTTTAATATATCGTTACTTGCATAACCTTGTTTAAAGAAAAAACGTTTGTCGTAAGCTGGTACAATAATACCTGTTAATCCATCTTTTTCTACAATATCATAAGGCCAACAATATAGAGTTTTCCAAAAATCGCCACCGTCTTTTTTGAAAAAATCGTCTTTGTATTTTGTTGTAATTAATTGAACCCTTTCTTTTGCATTGAAGTCCAATTTAGTTCTGTAAAAGGCTACAACATAAGATTTATCAGGACTGAAATAAACGTCTTTCATTCCACCACGCATAGGCTCTCCATTATCTACATATTGGTAGGTTTTGGTATTATCTAAAATAGATTTTAGTGTAATAGTTTGCATATATTATCTTTTAAAAAACTATTGCTAAAGTTCTATCATCGTGGTTTCCTGCACTCCAAAAGTCCATCCATTTTGATAATTGATTTGCAATTTCGCTGTTATCTTTATTAAATTCTACTTTGTTGTTTTCATCATTTTTTCCGTCTAAATCTTCTAAAAAGTCTGTCCATTTTTCGTGTTTTTCAAGATTGGCTTCTACAACAAATTTTGCGTCATAAATTCCGTCCGTCATTAAAAATAAATATGAGAAATCTTCAATTATTTTCATATTAAATCGTGTAATCATTACTTCCTGTTTTTGGAAAATGTCAGGTTGTGTAATAAATCTTGTACCACCACCGTATTCGCCAACATCTAACCAATTTAGCAAAGTAGTTTCTGTTTTGTCAATATTCATTACTGCAATAGGGCAGTCGCCAACACCAAAGCTTTGTATTAAATAACCAAATTCATATTTCTTAAATAATGTAAAAATTAAAGTAGAGTGTAAATATTCTACATTGGTTTTTGCTTTTGGGTTATTAAAAAGTTCTGGGTTTGTTAAAAAAGTTTGCTCTGCAAACTCTTTTAATTTATTGTGAACATAAACACTTGCTTTGTACAAATTTTGTTTTGACAAAATTTGTATTTCCTTTAATTTTTCTTCTGTTTTTTCTTGATTATATTCTAAAATTTTATCCTCAAATTCTTTCATTTTCTCAATGTCAGCAACTTGTTCAAAATATTCTACAACTGAATCACAAGCTATTTTTGAACCTATTCTTGCAAGGTAGGCACTACCTGCACCATCGCTTACAACAACTAACGACCATTGTGTTTTTTCAAAGTATTTGAAAGAAAAATCATCGTCTCTTGATGTACCTTCTTTTCCGTGGCTTCTTCCTCTTTTGGAAGAAACAACAATATTTTTTTCTCCTAATTTTTCAAAGGCTTGTATTTCATCAGGCTTGGCAAAAATTGCTTCTTGGTTACTTGGCTTTAAAACCCACAAACTTTTTGGGTCAGGGTTAATGACCAATGAAATTAATTTTTCATTTAATGGTGCTGTTTCATCTTCTCCTTTAACTTTATACAAAAGTTTAAATTTCACATCACCGCTTTTGGTTGGCGTACCTTCAATAGTATCTGTTACTTTATTGAAACTTAAACCTAAATCTTCTAATCCTTCAAATTTTTCATCAATTAAATCAGTTAAATTGAGTGCTACAAAATCTATTTTTGCTGTATATGGTATTAATTCTTTTGCGTTTGGTATTACAATATGTTGCGTTTGAATGTCAGCAATTCTATTTTTTATGTTCCAATTTATCATAATTTTTTCTTGATTTTCAAAGATACCTTTTACTAATTCGGCATTAGTTGAGTTGTTGGCAAACTCCTCCAATAATGAAATTCTATTTGTATTGATTTCAATACTTTTACCCTTAAGTAAGCTTTGTATGTATGCTTTTACTTCCATTGTTTTAGCCTTGTGTTCGGGTTACATCAAATCCACCTTCACCTGCACCATAAGAACCTTGATTGCCACACCAAGGACAAGTACTTACTTCTTCGTTTCCAATACAATGAAGTTTACTACATTGGCAAACTGCAAATGCAAATTGATTTCCACAACAAGGGCAAGTTGGTGCACCTAATAACTCTTCTGTATTTATTTTTTGGTTGGTTGCATTTTCATCTGATAATTCAAAATAGGTATTATCGACTTGAAACGCTCCTACTAATCTATATTCTGTAGCTATGTCTCCTGTATGGTCTAATGAAATATGTCGTTTGTATTTCATTAAATAAGGTCGCTTTGAGTTTTGACATTTTGCAGATAAAACAACAAAATTATTATCTATAAAATCGGTTTTCCGATTTTTAGATAAATCAATTTTAGAAAGAGTGTTTTCATCTAAATTGGCTAATTCAAAACCTGTTTTATTATTTTCTACGCTTTCGCTACTTGTTTTTATGGAATCTGTAACCCACTTAAAAAATTGTTTGTAGGCGTTTGTATCTGTATTTTTAAAGTGTAAAACATTTTCTGTCAGTTCACTTAATTGCTGGGTGTCTGTTTCACTACCAAATGAAATTGCTACTAAATTGGCTGTTCTTGCCCAATTTTGTTTCCATTCTGCAATTGCATTTTTTGTGTTGTCTGTTGGTACACCATCGGTAAATAAAAATACGATTGGTTTCCAATCGCCTTTTACTTCTTGAGTTGTTTTCACTGTGTTTTTTCTTAACTCAAACATTAAATGTCCTAAACCTTTACTCAAAGAAGTACCACTACCAATTGGAAATTTTGGTGGATAAAAATTTATTAATTCCTGCAATGGCACAAGTGTTTTTGCTTGACCTGCAAAAATTATAATAGATACCCAAACGGTTTCTATTGCTGTTGGGTCTGTTTTTAATGTTTTTATAATTGTTGCCAAACCTTCTTCTACTTGCTGGATTGGGTCGCCAACCATAGATTCGGAAACATCAATTAAAAAATATATTGGTAATCTTCTCATTATTAAATCGTGTTTAGAAGTATTAAAAGCAAAATCAATAATATTATTTGTGTTAAATCAACTGACAAACCTTGTCCAACTTGAAAAGGCTTTACAAATTTTTTCAAGAAGTTTAATATAGGTGTAAAAATGCTATTGAAAAAATCAAAAATTCCTTTGTATTGATTATTCAATTTGTCTTTATAAGGCAATAGTTTAGAGTATAGAAACAAGCCTACAATAAACACATTTAATACTATTGGTAAAATCATTCTCATATTACTTGTACTACTTCTTGGGGTGGTGGTGGCAAAGCCACCGTATCAGTTGTTCCCATACTTTTATTACCGTGTTCAATAGTATCAGAAACCCATTTAAAAAATTGCTTTAATGTTGATGTGTCGGCTGTTGCCAAATGAACTACATTATCTGTAAGTTCTTTTAATTTAGAATCATCAGCCAAACCACCAACTGCACAACCTACAATTACACCAAAATTTAATGCTTTTATTTTGGGTATCATTTCGCTGTACAACATTGTATCAGACGGCTTGCCGTCTGTAATCAAAAAAAGCAAAGGTTTCCAATCTCCCTTTTGATTTGCATTTCCTTTTTTTATGTCTGCACTTGCTTTTGAATGCAATAATTCTAACGCTTTACCTGTGAAAGTTGCACCAATTGGGTCGGTTATTTCAGGCAACTGAAATGACGGCAATTCTGTTAATGGCACTAATTCAGTTACGGTTGAGTTAAATGTAATTATGCTAATCCAAAGCGTTTCAGATGCTTGAGCATCGGAACGCAAAGAATGTATCATACCACTTAAAGCATTATTTAATGCTTGAATTGGTTCGCCATTCATTGAACCCGAAGTGTCTAATAAAAAATATACTGGTAATCTTCGCATTATTATTTCTTCCCAAATATTAGTTTTAATAGCAATGAACCAATTTTTCTTTCTAATCCTGTTTTAGAAGTTGGTACACCAGTCTGCCTTGAAAAGCTTTGCTTTGCACTTGTTATACCTAACAACCTTTTCCAAGAAAAAGAAAACCCATATTTACTCATTGATGAATTTTTATTTTTATACAACAATATTTAGTTCAGATGGTGGTGGTGGTAATTCATTTAAACCTATAACTTCTTTTCCACTATCTTCTACCTTTGTTGAAGAAACACCAATTGATGCAGTTACCCAAGCAAAGAATTTAGCAATACTTTGACTGTCTGCTGTGGCAAGTTCTACAACATTTTCAGTTATTTGTTTTAGTACACTTGTATCTGCACCACTTCCTGCTGCACAAGCAACAACAATTCCTGTTTTTCTTTTTTTGAATTCAGTAAGTCCATTTTGCCAACTGTCAGTTGGCACACCATCTGTCATAATAAATACTAAAGGTTTCCAATCTCCTTTTGTTTCGGGAGTTGTTTTGGTAACCTCATTGTCAATACATTTACTTAACAACATTAAACCATCACCAAGCGATGTAACACCTGTTGCTTGAATGTCTCTCATTTGAAAAGAACCCAAATCAGTTAAAGGGATTAATTGATTTGCAACACTATCAAAAGTAATCACTGAAATGTAAGCTGTTTCTTGTGCTTGTGGATTTCCACGCAATGAACTAATCATAATTTGCACACCATTTTTTACTGCTTCAATTGGTTCTCCTCCCATTGAGCCGGATGTGTCTAACAATAGATATACTGGTAGTCTTCTCATTTTATTATTTTTTTATTGTTTGATGTATCTTTTTAATATTTGTACAAAGTTGTCTGTGGATTCAGGATTTCCTATAGCTCTAAATTTCCAATCGCCATTATGGCGATACATTTCTCCAAATGTCATTGAACGCATTCCATTAAATTCAGCACTATTAGATAAACTATAACGAGCAATTTCTTTTCCATTTGCATCACACGCTCTAATAAATGCGTTGTCCACTTGACCAAAATGTTGATTCCTTTTTTGACCTTGGTAAATACAAACTAAAAATAAAATCTTCTCGATTTTATTTGGCAATGAATTAAGTTTAACAATAATTTGTTCATCATCACCCTCACCTTCACCTGTTAGATTATCACCCGTGTGAACAATAAGTTCTCCATTGCTTAATAATTGTTTAACTTTTTGTTGCATAGCACTTTTTGTTGAGCCTTCTGGGTAAAGCATTTGTGAAGTGCCTGAACCGGATGGGTATGTCATACTATTAAAATAAATTATATCCCCACCGTGTAAACCAACTTTATTGCCATTTGAAAATGGCAAATCTCTTCCAAGATTTGCAACTAATCCGTTAGAATCTAATAAAAATGCAATAGCATCTAAATCAAAATCTTCTTGTTCAATTTCAACTTCTTGATATTTTTTAGGTCGCCCTAATAGTTTATCAATTGTAGATTGCTCCAATTCAACACTTTTCTTTATTTTTTCTTCTCTTACATCCCAACCCAACCCAACAGTGATTTGTGATAAATCATAAACACTTTCGCCTTTTGCATTTTTGCGTAGGTCTATGGTTTGACCTTTTGACAAATTTATTACTTCTTGCATATTTTGAATTTATTTATTTATTGTTCCTGTAAAATATTTATTTAAAAAGAAAGATAAGTCTTCTTTATATCCAACGCCTGAAGCATCAAATTTCCATTCGTTATTTCTTCTGTATAACCTTCCAAATTCAATACCTGTTTCAATAGAAAAATCTTCTCCCAATTCATATTTCATTACTTCTTTTCCTGTACTATTATCTTCAAGTCTTATATATGAATCTCTAACTTGTCCAAAGTTTTGTTTATTTTCTATTGCACCAGCAATTGTTACAACAAATAAAATTTCTTGAATATTTTGAGGTACTTTGGTTAGGTCAATTATTATAGATTCATCATCCCCACCATCACTTGACTCTCCGTCTGGGTCATCCCCTGTGTGCATAACTCCATATAAGCCTTCTTCACAACTTAGTTTAATACAATCATTATCAGAATGTGTCTTAGGTTGTCCATATTCATCTTTTATATTTGTATGTCTTCGACCACACAAATTACCGTAGTAAATAAAAAAATCTTTGGTTGTTTTTCTATTTTTGTCAATCATAATTGCCGAAACATCTAAATCAAATTTAGCACCTGTTCCTTCATTTGGTTCCCAACCTAAACCTACGGTAATGTTTGTAAAACCTACTGCGACTTTGTCGCCTTTTCTTAAATTAATTACTTCTGCCATATTTTATTTTTTTTGTTGTCAAATTTAATCTATATTTTTTAAAGTCTGCTCTTTACTGTCCAAAGATTGTCTTTTGGGGTGGTGGGTGGGCTTGGGTGCGTTGGGGCAAAATTAAATGTGGTGCAAAAGCGTTGGCTTTGTGCGTTGGCTTGCACCTCTTTTAATTTTGCGAAGCGTTGGCTGTCTTTTGTCATTTTGTTTGTCTGTTCAATATTCTTAGGTTGTCTCATAGGGTTGCAGATAACTCAAAAATACACGCAAGTTTTTGATTTTCCAAATTTATTTAAATATATTATTAATATATTGATTATCATGGTTTTATTACTTTTGACTATTTAAAATGCGCATTGCGTATTTTGGATATTTTAAATAAGCTCTATTATTTTCTAATCTTCGTATAAAATATAAAAAGAAACACGCTGAAAAGCGTGTTTCTTCAAAATTTTAGATTCTAATCTTAATTAATTGGTATAAAATTTCTTGCCATTTTTAGCATAATCCAATAAGATTTGTGCAGGCTCAAAACGTTCGCCAAACCTTGCAGTTAAGTCGTTTAAAATATCCACTGCTTTTTGTGCACCAAGCTCATCAATGTATCGGAATGGACCTCCACGGAAAGGAGGAAAGCCTAAGCCAAATACAGCACCGATATCGCCATCTAATGGTGATTCAATAATGCCTTCTTGTAAACACAAAGCTGCTTCATTGATCATTGCAAAACCACAACGCATGTGTATGTCGTTGGCATCCATTTTTGTTCTGGAATTTCCGCCATAAAATGAATAAATCTCAGCATCTACTTGACCGGAAACTTTCTTTCCTTTTTCATCGTATTTATAGAATCCTTTTTTGTTTTTTCTGCCTTTATATCCAGCTTTTGATACATCTAATAGCGTTTTACTTACTTTAAATTTAGGTCGAGAAGCCAATAATTCATCCATTAATTCGCCACCCATAATATGGGCACCTACATCAATACCTACTTCATCGGCTAATGTAATAGGACCTACTGGAAATCCGAATAAATTCATTTCTTTATCAATTTGCAAAATATCACCACCTTCATCTAAAAGGAGTTGTGCTTCGTTCATTAATGGTGCTAAAATACGGGTAGTGTAAAATCCTGGACCATCTTTAACTACAATAACCGTTTTACCCTGACGAACACCAACATCATAACAAGTAGCAATTACCCAATCAGCTGTTTTATCTGTTTTTACAATTTCTAATAAGGGCATTTTAGGAACAGGAGAGAAGTAATGCATACCGATTACCAATTCTGGATTTTTTGCATTCGCTGCAATATGTCTTAATGGCAACGCCGATGTATTACTTGCAAAAATGGTATTTGGCTTTGCATTGTTTTCTACATCTTTTAAGATGTTTTGTTTTAGTTTCAAATCTTCAAAAACAGCTTCAATAATAATTTCTTGATTGTCCAAGTCTTCATAATGTAAACTTCCTGATAATAAAGCCATTTTTTCTTCCATTTCAATTTTGGTCATGGCCTTTTTAGAAACAAGTTTATTATAACTGTTGTAAATGGTTTTAAATGCGGAAGAAATCATATCTTGATTGATATCTTTCAATAAAACATGCATTTCATCATTCATGGAAACTTCTGCAATGCCAGCACCCATAAAGCCAGCACCAATCAAACCCATACGATGAACCTTTTTAATGATTTTTTCATCATACGGATTTTTCTTCTTATCTGTCATGGCAAAGAAAATATTAATCAACTGTCGAGAAACAGGCGTTAAAATGAGTTCTTCAAATTTTTCCACTTCAGCAGCATATCCTTTTTCAATACCTTGATTCCAGCCAATTTCCACACATTCCATAATTCTATAAGGCGCAGGATAATTGCCATGTGCTTGCTTGTCCACCATTTTTTTAGCTTGGTCAAACACAATTTTATTTACCAATGGCGCTTCTAAAACCATTCCAGTAAGTGCTTTTTGAATGGCAGGTAAACCAGATTTTAAGGTGTTTAAATTAAACTCATTTCTTTCGCGAACAATTGGTTTATCAATTAATTCTAAGGCTAATTTTTGAGCAACTTTTTGCAAGGCAGTAACATGTACAACTTTATCTGCTAAGCCTAATTTTAATGCAGGATTTGCAAATACATTTTTTCCCGTGAGCATCATATCTAATGCAGCTTGAAGTCCAATTAATCGTGGTAAACGTTGTGTGCCACCACCACCAGGAAGTAAGCCTAGTTTTACTTCTGGAAGTGCTACTTTTGTGGATTTATCATTTGATAAAACGCGTGCATGACAGGCTAAAGCAATTTCTAAACCAGCACCTAAAGCATTACCATGAATAGCAGCAACGATTGGTTTTTTTGATTTTTCGATACTATTTAAAATGTCATGTCCTTTTGATGCGATTGGTTTCCAATCACCCGGATTTTTTACTTTTTTAAATGCATCGATGTCTGCACCAGCAATAAAATCTTTTTTCTTACTTGTAAGTACAAATGCTTTTATGGAATCATCCTTGTCTAATTCAGCAAAAATATTTTCAAATAAGCCGATTAAATCTGGACCAATTTTATTTATTTTTTCATTTTTTTGATCCATCCAAATGGTACATACTCCGTTTGGATTTTTCTCAATACTGATATAATCTTCTCTTTTTAAAGTTGACATATTTTAGTTGATATGTTCAATTTGAAGATGGTTTACTTCAACCATCATAACAATTTGAGCGGTGAATAAATTAATATTTTTTAATAATCATAGCATGACCATGTGCACCAGCAGCACAAGCAGCTAATAATGCATATTTACCTTTTCCTTTTTGTAAACGGTTGGCTGCCATCGTTAACAATCGACCTCCAGTTGCACCAAAAGGATGACCAATAGACAATGAACCACCCCAAGTATTTACCTTTTCCAAAGGAATTTGACCTATTGCTTTGTCTAATCCTAATTGTTTTTTACACCATTCAGCAGATTTAAGTGCTTTTAAATTGGCTAATACTTGACCAGCAAATGCTTCGTGAATTTCGAAAACATCGATGTCTTCAATTGACAAACCTGTTTGTTTTAAAACAGCTGCAATTGAATAAGCTGGACCTAATAATAATTCTTCGTATAAATCACCACCAGTAAAAGCATAGTCAACGATTTCTGCCTTAGGTTTCAATCCTAATTCTTTTGCTTTATCTTCAGAAGTTAATAATACAGCAGTTGCTCCATCGGTTAAAAATGATGCATTCGCCGCTGTAATTGTTCCTACATATTTATCAAACGCTGGTTTTAATTTTGAAATTTTTTCAATTGTTGTATCGCCACGTACACCATTATCTTTCGTAATAGGTGTGAAGTTGGGTGGCAATTGGATATCTATAATATCGTCTAAAAAGCCAGCCTCTTGAGCTTTACCTCCATTTTGATGTGAAGCTACAGCAAATGCATCTTGTTCTTCTCGAGTTATACCAAATTTTTGCGCTAAAATTTCGCAATCTTGACCCATGGTTCTGCCTGTAATAAATTCTGTAACAGATGGTCTATCTGGTAAAAAATCCGCAGGACGCAATGTGGTGGCAAATTTTGCATACTCCATTGGTGTACTCAATTTTTGCGCAGCAAATAACTTCTTACGCATTTCTTTCGTATATCCAATTGGTGTATCGGATGTACATTCTGTACCACCGGAAATAATAACAGAAGAACGACCTAATTGTATGGTGTCAACTGCATTACAAATTGCTTGGTTGGCAGAAATACATGCTTGTTTTACCGTGTTACAAGTTGCTTTTACTGGAATTCCGGCTGTAACTGCAGCTTCTCTTGCTACGTTTTCTGTTCTTACATTCGAAATTACATTTCCATATATTACTCTGTCAATTTCATTTACATCAATTCCTGTTTTATCTACTAATCCTTTTATAGCAAATTGGCCTAACTGGTAAGACATTAAGTCCATATAATCCGTACCTGATTTTAAGAAAGGTGTTCGAACACCATCGATAAATACTACTTTTTTCATGTTGATTATTCTTTTATTTTGAAGTAAATATACATATTTACAATGCATGCATTGTAAATTGAAAGTTAAGTTATTGTTGAATGTGGAATTGGAAAAAATTATTTACTTTTGATAATTATGGAATCACAAAATAAATCAACAGTTGCCCTAATTATTGGCTTATCCTTTATAATAGGATTATTCCTCGTAGGAAACGCATACAAATACAAATTTAGAAAACAGCAAACAGTGATAGTTACAGGTTTGGCTGAAACAGATTTTGAAAGTGATTTGATTGTTTGGAATGGTAGTTATAGCAGACAATCTATGGATATGAAATCTGCTTATTCAGAGTTGAAAAATGATGAAAAAAAAATTACTGATTTTTTATTGTCGAAAGGAATTAATCCAAAAGAAATTGCTTTTACTTCAGTTGCCATTAACAAAGATTTTGTGAGCGAAAATAATGGAAATGGTGGTTATTATCAGCGGTTCAATGGATATGTTTTGTCTCAAAATGTAACAATAGAATCAAAGGAGATTTCTAAAGTAGATAACATTTATAAAGATATTGCACAGTTGATTGATCAGAATATTGAATTAAATTCTTCAGCACCAAGATATTATTACACGAAATTAAAAGATATAAAAATTGAATTATTGGCAAAAGCATCAGCAGATGCAAAATTAAGAGCGGAAACGATAGCCCAACATTCTACTTCAAAACTAAAAGGGTTGGTAAAATCCTCGATGGGCATTTTTCAAATTACTGGAAAAAATACGGACGAAGATTATACGTATGGTGGTTCGTTTAATACATCCAGTAAAATTAAAACAGCTTCTATTACTGTAAAATCAGAATATCAACTTAAATAATAAAAATATATGTCATTTAAAAACAAAACCGTATTTATTTCCGGTGCAACACGCGGAATTGGTCATGCTATTGGAATGAAATTAGCCGCAGAAGGTGCAAATATTGTCATTGCAGCAAAAAGTACAGAAGTACATCCAAAATTGGGTGGAACCATTTTTTCTGCAGCTGAAGATATGAACAAGGTAGGTGGAAAAGGCTTGGCAATCAAATGCGATATCCGAAATGATGATGAAGTGGCTGCTGCTGTACAACAAACCGTTGATACATTTGGAGGAATTGATATTTTGATTAATAATGCATCGGCCATTAATTTATCTCCAATTGATCATCTAGATATGAAACGGTATGATTTAATGCAAGATATTAATACGCGTGGTACATTTTTATGTTCTAAAATGTGCTTGCCGCATTTACTAAAATCAGAAAATCCACATATTTTAATGTTGTCACCACCATTGACTTCGATAACTGAACGTTGGTTTGCAGGTCATACTGGCTATTCTATTGCAAAATTTGGAATGAGCTTAGTGGTATTAGGATTGGCCGGTGAATATAAAGGTAAAGTTGGAATTAATGCACTTTGGCCACGTACGACGATTGCCACGGCAGCAGTAATGAATCTATTAGGTGGCGAATCGGTTGCCAATTCTTCCAGAAAACCTGCTATTATTGCTGATGCTGCTTATTACATTTTACAACGCGATGCCAAAACAACGAGTGGGAACTTTTTTATGGATGATGAGGTTTTATTAAGCGAAGGAATTACAAATTTAGATCAATATGCTGTAAAACCTGGCACTGAATTAACACCAGATTTCTTTGTGTAATGAACGTATTTAAAAAATATTATTCACTCGAATTACTTTTTTTAAGTACTTCCATCATCTATTTGTTTTTTATCAATCCGTATGAAAAACATGTTTCTATATGCTTGTTTAAATTAATAGGATGGGAACAATGTATAGGTTGTGGACTTGGAAAATCAATTTCATTTTTATTGCACGGAAATATTCAAGCTTCTTTGCAAAATCATCTTTTGGGAACTTTTGTTTTGCTTATGTTTGTTTATAGAATGTATCAATTAATAAAATTAAAACAAATTACATAAATGAGTACCAATCCATTTTTACAAATCAAATCCATCACTCCAACGGAGATGCTAAACTTAAAAAATAAGACGGCACATTTAACAGAATTACAATTGAAAGATTTTGCTTTGGCGTACATCTCCAAAAGAAGAGAATCGGATTTATTATTAATTTTAGCTTGTGCTGGTTTTTTTGGCGTGGCTGGAATTCAACGTTTTTTAGTAGGACAAATTGGTATGGGTTTATTGTATTTTTTTACAGGTGGTTTATGTGCCATTGGTACCATTATTGATATTATCAATCATAAAGATTTAGCCGACGAATATAATGCAAAAATGGCAGATGAATGTTTGCAATTAATTGGATAATCAATTTGATATAAATAATAAAATACATAATAAAAAAAGTGGACATCGTCCACTTTTTTTATTGCTAAATATATGTTTATTTTTTTAGGTTGATTTTAATTTTACTTGGCTCAATGCGCAATGAATCCATTTGAATTACACGTAGTGGTTCGCTAAAGCTGGCATTGGCTTTTAAGGAAGTTTTAAAACTGGTTTCTAAATCGTTGGTGGTTTTTACACTGGCTGTAAATGGCTCTAAAACAGGCGTTGATATTACTTTCGATAAAGGAATTTGTATTTTTTGATCAACAGGAACAATCAGTTCACCTTGGATTTTTACCATTTGTTTGATAGGAACTTTAGCCTCAACTGGAATCGTAGTTCTTAATGGAATATTATAATCTTGCATGCTTAAAATTAAGGTATCTACTACTTGCAAAGGTTGATTTATTGGAATTTTTACTTGTACAGGAATATTTGCTTTTACAGGTAATGAAATATTAAAAAAGTGTTTGAAGTTGGTGCGAATTTTAGTATCTAATGGAATAGAAAAATCGACTGCTAAAGAATCTTCAATTCTCAATTTTTTATTAAATGGTATCACCAAATTTTTTAAGGGCATTTCTGTTTGATCTAAATTTATATCAACCGGTAAATCAAATTTTAAATCTAACACTTGATCCATAAATACTTCTGTATTTAAAGGAACTTTTAGATTCATTTTTAATGGCACATCAAAGGTTTCATTTAGTCTTATTTTTAATTCATCGTTCACACTAATTTTTGTTTGTAAATCATTCATCAATGAAATTAAAATACTACTGTCAATTTTTGCTTCTAATGGAACCTGGTCTTTAATATGAATTTGCACAGCTTTGTCTATTTGCATTTGCATTACTGATTTTGTTATAAAAAATGTAATTCCTGCTACTAATGCTAGTAATATTAATCCACCAACTATATATTTCTTCATGATTTTTGTATTTGATTAACAATAAATATAGAAATGTTTTTCTTAAAAAATGTTTTCTTTCGTAAACTAATTTTAAATTGCAGAAATCTATTTTTGCACTATGGCAGTTAGAAAGTTTAATTATGAGTTTAATGGCGTACATTATTACCGTTTTAGTATTTATAGTTTAGGCAGCAATATTCAAACGGTTTATGCATTCATAATTGATGATTTATTGATAGATACCGCACAACGTTTTAATAGAGAAAATGTGTTGAAAGTGGCACTTGAACATCAAATTAAAAAAATAGCGATTACACATCACCACGAAGATCATACTGGAAATGTAGGTTATTTAATGCAAACCTTACAAGCAGATGCGTACGCGCATCCTATTTGTGTAAAAATTTTAAAACGAGGTTATAAAATGTCGCCTTTATCAAAAATGATAAGTGGAAGTGTCGATAAAGCTTTGTTGCATCCTATTTCGGAAGGAGAGCAGATTGATACAAAAAATTATACCATTCTTCCTATATACACACCTGGTCATTGTGATGATCATTATTGTTATTATGAAAAAAATAAAGGTTGGTTGTTTTCCGGCGATTTATATGTTGCGGATAAAATTAAATATTTTGTAAGCAATGAAAGTGTTTATACGCAAATCGAATCTATCAAAAAATTATTGACATTAGATTTTGATTCGCTTTTTTGTTCCCATAATCCAAAAGTTGAAAACGGAAAAATTCGATTGAATAACAAACTTCAATTCTTTGAAGATTTTGTAGGAAAAGTAGAGCAGCATTATCAACAAGGAAAACGTTCTAAAGAAATTTTAGCGTTAATGAATATGAAAGAAAATTATTACTATAAAGTAATAACTGCCGGCAGTTTTACTTCTGAAAATATGATAAAAAGTGTTATTAGAGACATAAAACTTCGATATAAATAACCGCTCACGTACTATTTTGACCGCTTACGCATTTTTAATTTAGCCTCATTTTATTCCATTTAGTTTAGCTTAAAACTATAAACTATGGAATTACACGAAACACTTATGATGCTGTTCTTATTCTTCACTGTATGGCTTTGTTTTAATGAGGATACCATTTCTGAATAATTTTAATTATTTTAGATTACCATTAAACTATTAAACCAATACTATGAACCAGCTTAAACAAGTACTTCTTTTGTATGTACTTTTTTCTTCAATTTTTTCTTTTAGTAAAGATGATTTTTCGAATTACTACATTTTACACAGATATGCATCTACGGGTGATGTCAAAAATAACTATTCATTAAAACCTTTTATTTTTAATGGTAAAAATAGTAATACAGATTCTCTAATTATTATACTTAATTATGTAGATGATGTTATTCAATACGTATCATTTAATGATAAATATAATACGATACATCAATTCAATTTAAAAAAAGAAGAAGATCAAATTCCCACTACAAATACTACCATAAGAAATCAATTTTTAAACTCAGATAAAATAAAATTGATTGAGAAAAAAAAACTAAATTTTTACAAGAAATCTATTAAAACTACTTTTGATTTTGGTTCTGTCACTATGCCTTTGAAACTGCGGTTCTATTCTGTTGACTCTTTAAATAAAAAACAAAAAAATTTTTCATTTTCACCGGATTTTAATCTTGGTGCTGTATGTGGTTTAAAAACAACCTTTAATGAAGAAAAAGATATTTATTTTAGCGCACTTTTTGGAATTTCAATTACAACGCTAAAGGTAAGTAATGATGAAATGAATGGCTATTATAATGGAGATATTACCACTTCTGCTTTTACACCAAGTATGGTGGCGCTAATTGGATATAAAAAATTATTAGCTGGTATTAGTATTGGTTGGGATATATTATCTACCAAAATGGGAAAACATTGGATTTATAATAAAACACCTTGGTTGGGTTTTGGGCTGGGCGTTCAAATAAAAGATACAGAAAATGCACAAGCGAAAAGAAAACTTATGCATGTCAAATAAACATTGACTTATCAGCATTTTACCACTTATGATTTAAATCTGGATGATTAAAAAAAAATACAAAATGCCTTCCTGTTGGAAGGCATTTTGTATGTATTCTTTATAAAAAACTATTCAGCAGTTGGTTCTACCGTTTTTGTTTTTTTTGCTGGCCCTTTTTTAGGTTTAGCTTCTACTTTTTCTTTTTTAGGTGTTGCTTTAGATTTAACTTTGTGAGGTCTTGATTTACCGAATGAACCTGCAAAGATTTTTCCTTTTCTTGATCTTTTATCACCACGTCCCATTTTTTTTAATTATTTAAGTTTAAAATTATTTTTTATTGAATTGCAAAGATACTATTTTATTTGATTGATGCAATAGATTATACGTTAAACCTAAAATGCATCACGTCGCCATCTTTTACTACATATTCTTTGCCTTCAATGCGTAATTTTCCATTTTCACGGCAAGCTGCTTCCGATTTGTATTGTATAAAATCATCATAAGCAATCACTTCGGCTTTGATAAATCCTTTTTCAAAATCAGTATGAATGACGCTCGCCGCTTGAGGTGCTTTCCAGCCTTCGTGAATGGTCCAAGCACGTACCTCTTGAACACCTGCCGTAAAATAGGTGATTAGGTTTAATAATTTATATGCAGATCGAATTAATCGATTTAGTCCTGGTTCTGTCAAGCCATATTCTGATTGGAAAAGTGCTTTATCCTCTTCTTCCATATCTGAAATTTGAGCTTCTACAGAATTATTTAGTACTATTACTTGAGCATTTTCCTCCGCAGCCATTTTTATCAACGCTTCCGAATATTTATTTCCGGTTAAAATAGATGCTTCATCTACATTGGCAACATATAAAACAGGCTTTTCAGTAAGAAAACACAAGTCGGCAAAAAGTGCTCTGTCTTCTTTAGAGAAATTAAGTGAACGAATATTTTTACCATCACTCAAACATTGCTGACATTGCATTAAAATATCATATTCATGTTTTGCTTTAACGTCGCCACCAACGCGTGCTTGTTTTTGAATTTTGCCAATCTTTTTTTCTACACTATCTAAATCTTTTAATTGTAATTCAGTGTCAATTATATTTTTGTCGCTAATTGGATTTATTGCGCCTTCTTCTCGTAAAATATTATCATCTTCAAAGCAACGTATGACGTGAATAATGGCATCTACTTCCCGAATGTTTGCTAAGAATTTATTGCCTAATCCTTCGCCTTTTGAAGCACCTTTTACTAAGCCAGCAATATCCACAAACTCTATCGTGGTAGGAACAGTTCTGTTTGGAATTACAATTTCTGCTAAGGCATCTAATCGATTATCTGGAACATCTACTAATCCCACATTTGGCTCAATAGTACAAAATCTATAATTACTAGCTTGTGCCTTTGCATTGTTTGAAACGGCATTAAACAAGGTTGATTTTCCTACATTGGGCAATCCCACAATTCCACACTGTAATCCCATAATTTATTTTTTTTATGTTTTGAATAAAAATTAGTTGGCAAAGATACTCAATTCAATAATCAATCTTATTTTTTGCAAATTGTATTTATATTAAATAGAATTAAATATCCATTTTATTTGGAAACAGTACAATCGGTTTCTTGGCAATTGCAATCACCTCTTTCTGTTTCTAATGTAATGTGGTGAATGTTTAAATGTAATAATGTATCTTTAAGTTCATCCTTTATTCGCTGTTCATCTGCAACAGTAATTTCTTTATTTAAGGAAATATGTGCAGTAAGTGCATTTTCAGTAGTGCTGATAGCCCAAATATGTATGTGATGTATATTATTGATGCCATTAATGTTGGAAGCTACTTTTTTTATCTCGTCTAAGTCAATGTTTTTTGGAACTCCATCTAAGGACAATACTAGACTATCTTTTAATAAATTCCATGTTCCAAATAAAATAACAACAGCAATTAAAATACTTAATGCTGGATCTATCCAGTATAGTTCAGTAAAATAGATAATGATGCCACCTATAACTATTCCTAAGGAAATTAATGCATCTGCTACTAAATGTAAAAATGCGCTTTTTATATTTAAATCTTTTTCTTTATCTCTAAAAAAGAAAAATGCGGAAATACCATTTATGATAGTGCCAACTACGGCAACGATGGCAATTGTTTTTCCTGGTAATGCAATAGGATTCATTAATCTAAAAATGGCTTCATAACAAATAATACCAATAGAAATTAATAAAATAACCGCATTGGTAAGTGCCACTAAAATGGATGTTTTTCGATAGCCATACGTATATTTATTCGTGGCTTTTATTTTGTGTAATTTAAAGGCAATCAAGGATAAAATTAAACTAGCCACATCGGCAAAATTATGCCCAGCATCCGACAATAAGGAAAGTGAATTAATATATAAACCTACGCTTGCTTGTATGATTACAAAAAGCATATTTAATACAATTCCAATTAAAAAGGCGTTGCTAATTTGTTTTAATTCTATAGGTGCGTGGTGGTGTTCGTGTGCCATAATATTTATCTTAACACTAAAATTATAAAAGTGTTCCTGTGAGTATTAGTGCTGCTACCGCAAAATAAATGACTAAACCAGTTACATCCACCAAAGTGGCTACAAATGGAGCTGATGAAGTGGCTGGGTCAAAGCCTAATCGTTTAAGTAAAATGGGCAACATGGCACCGCAAAGTGTTCCCCAAAGCACAATAAATAAGAGTGTAAACCAAATGGTTATACCAATTAATATATAATGCTCGCCATAAATGGGACTAAATGAATTCCAAATAACGATTCGTAGGAACCCGATGGTACCTAAAATGCTTCCTAAAGCTAAACCACTTAAAATTTCACGTTTCATCACGCGCCACCAATCTTCAAAAGTTATTTCACCCAAAGCCATGGCGCGAATAATTAATGTGGATGCTTGTGAACCTGAATTTCCGCCACTTGAAATAATTAATGGAATAAATAAAACCAATACCACAGCTTTGGCAATTTCATCTTCAAAAAATGCCATGGCTGATGCGGTGAGCATTTCGCCTAAAAATAATATAACTAACCAACCGGCTCTTTTTTTGATAAGTTCAAAAAAAGGTGTATTCATGTAGGGTTCATCCAAGGCTTCAGTACCTCCAATTTTATGGATGTCTTCTGTGGCTTCTTCGCTTTCAACACGCAGAATATCGTCAATGGTGACAATGCCTAATAGCACATTATTGTCATCAATGACGGGCAATACGGCTCGATTGCTTTTTCTAAAAACAGAAGCAGCTGTTTCTTGATCATCATTCACATGCAAAGCCGTATATTTAGTGTCCATCAGTGCACTAATTTTAGTATCAGGAGAAGTGATTAATAACTCTTTTAAGTTGACGTCGTCAATTAATTTTTCATATTCATCAATGATGTAAATAAAATTGATATTTTCGATGTTTCTGCCTAATCGTCTAATTTTATCTAAGGCAAATTGAACGGTGTGGTGGCTTTTTACTTCAATATAATCTGGATTCATCAATCGACCAACACTGTCTTCCGGATAACCTAATAATGCTAGGGTTTCAATTCGATCTTCATGTGGCAGAAACAGGACTAATTTCTTTACTGTTTCACTGGTTAATTCACTCAATAATGCCGTTCTATCATCAAAATGCATATTTTGAATTAAGGTAGCCACCTGATTGGATGGTAAAGAATGAATTAATTTTTTTTGTAATTTAAGGTCGAGGAATTTGAGCGTTTTTACTGCACGATGCGGTTCAAGATGCAGCATAATTTTTTGACTATATTCAGGATATTCGTCTAAAAATTCAACAAGTTCTGTGGTGCTAAAGTCTTGAAAATTTGGATTTTCATGTTTTAAAACATCTAAAATCAATTCTCCTTTAGCTATTTCCATATTTACAAATGTACAATTTTATTTTTTTAGTTCTACTGAGCAGTTTTGATATTTTTGGTAAAATTATTTTTTTAAAGACACTTTGATCTAAAAAAAAGTCCACCAATTGGTGGACTTTTTTTTGTTAATTAGATTGAATTAATCCCATTTTTCACCTTCATCAGAAGTTGTATTTGGAGTAAATGAATTGTCCGATGATTTTACTTCAGCATTCGAAACGTTATCATCTTGCTTGTAATTTTCATCATAATTATCATGATTGTGTGCATCAAAATCATAATCTGGTAATAATTCTGATTTTACATAATCAACGGTTTCTTGCATGGCATTTACAAATTTCACAAAATCTTCTTTGTAAATAAAAATTTTATGACGTTCGTAGTTGTCATCGTCTGCTCTTTTTTTACTTTCAGTAATGGTTAAGTAGTAATCATTGCCTCTTGTTGTGCGTACATCAAAGAAATAGGTTCTTCTTTTTCCTGCTTTTACTCGTTTTGAGTAAACGCCATTTTTGTCAAAATTTTTTTCGTTCTCCACTTTATTCGATTTTAATTGAACACAAAATATTTCAAAAAATATTATTGAAGAAATGAAATAGCTAACAGTTGAAAAATGATGTTAATAACCTGAAATAAAAAATTATACTTCTACATTTTCTGCTTGTTGTAATTGATATAAATCGTAATAAATACCACGCAAGTTTAATAATTCTTGGTGTTTGCCTTGTTCCACAATTTTTCCATCATCTAGTACTAAAATTTTATCAAAATTCATGATGGCAAAAATTCGATGCGTAATAAATACAACAGTTTTGTTAAGTAACGTTTTGTTTAAATTCGTTAAAATTGTTTTTTCGGTATGAGCATCTACCGCCGAAAGGCAATCGTCCAGTAAAATAAATTCGGGATTTCTAAATAAGGAGCGAGCGATTGAAATACGTTGTTTTTGTCCGCCAGAAAGCATTACTCCACGTTCGCCAACTATGGTTTTATATTTATTTGTTAATTGTTGAATGTCATTGTGCACATGAGCTACTTTGGCATATTCTATAATTTTTTCTTCGGATGTTTGTTCGCTACCGAATGAAATATTGTTGTTAATTGTATCTGAAAATAAGAAAATGTCTTGTGGTGTATATCCAATTTTAGCGCGATAATCTTCCAAATTTATTTTACTTAATGCGTGTTGGTTTATCTTTATTTCACCATATTCTATATCATACGTACGTAAGATTAATTCCGCAATCGTAGATTTGCCACTACCTGTTTTTCCGATGATAGCCACTTTTTCGCCTTTTTGAATCGTTAAATTAATATTGCTTAAAGCTTGTATGCCAGTGTCAGGATATATAAATGTAACGTCTTTAAATTGAATGGATTTAATTTCATTTAGTAAAATTTCTGAATTATATTTTATCTCATTTTTATCTTGTAAAAATTGATTTATTCTCTTTTGAGATGCTTCTGCTCGTTGAATTAATGAAACACACCAACCTAAAGAAGCCACTGGCCAAGTCAACATATTTATATAGAAAACAAATTCAGCAATGTTTCCTGTGGTAAAACTTCCATTTTGTATTTCGATGCCACCAATGTAAATAACCAATAGCATACTTAATCCAATTAATAAAACCATTAATGGCATAAAAAAAGAATCGGTTTTTGCTAATGATATGTTTTGTTTTTTATATGCTTCGCTGGCTTGGTGAAATTCTTCCTGTATTTGTTTGTCAATAGCAAAGGATTGAATAACACGAATGCCTGAAAATACTTCTTGTGCGCGTGAGGTTAGGTTGGAAAGTGCAATTGAAATACGTTCACTTTTTATGTTGATGATATTACTTGTTTTATAAATGGAAAAAACTAAAATAGGTAGTGGCAACAACACGAGTAAACTTAGGAAAAAATTGATGTCAAACATGACATAAATTACCATGGCAAATAATGCTGTTGTATTTATGAGATACATCACAGCTGGACCAATATACATGCGCACACGTGATACATCTTCGCTAATTCTACTCATTAAATCGCCCGTATTGTTGCGCTTGTAAAAAGTGGTGTTTAAGCGTTGGTAATGTTGATAAAGTTCATTTTTTTGATCATATTCAACTTTTCGAGACATCACAATGAGTGTTTGTCGCATAAAAAACATAAGAATGCCCTTAATTAAAGAGGTTGTGAGGATGATTCCTGCAAAAAACAAGATGAAAAAACCCACCTTTTGTTCAAATAATGCTTGTAATTGAAATCCATCGGCTAAGTGATAGATGGCTAAATTTTCTTCTAATATGTCGATAGAATAACGAATGTATTCCGGCGTAAATAAACCAAAAATATTGGATGTAATAACAAAAAAGAAACCAAGAATAAGTAAGTACTTATATTTAATAAAATATTTATTAACTGCTTTTAATTCTTTCACGAAACGAAAATACTAAATTGGAATTAATTTATCTGTTAACACTCATTCTATTAATTTGTTTATTAGTGTCACTTTATATTAAATTAATCTCATTTGCAATTTCCTAACTTTTATTTTTTTTAAAATAGCGTATCTTTGTTGCATAAAAGTTCATTACCAAGCATGATTACTAGAAGAAGTGTACGAATTAAAACAATGCAATATATTTATGCACATGAAACGACTCAACAACTACCGCCTTCGCATTTCATTTCTCATTTAGAGAAAAGTATTTTATCGGTAAAAGAACAATATCTTTTTCTGTTATTACAAATTAGAGAAATAGCTAATTATGTGGAACAGGATGCAAAGATAAAAGCATCTAAATACATTAAAACAGACAAGGATAAAAATTTCAATACGAAGTTACTTAGTAATGTGCTTATTCAATTTTTGAATAATAATAAAGAATTTGAAAATGAGCTTAGTAAAGCAAAAACGGCTACATTGCTGGAAGAAGAAGAAATACGACGTTTATATAAAAATTTATTCGCTTCTTCCAATTATCAAGATTACTTATCGAACGGAAAAGAATTTAATGTAGAGGAAGACAAAAAAATAGTTTCCTTTATTTTAAACACAATTTTGTTAGAAGACGATATTTTCAATTCCAACATGGAAGAAATTTTTACGAATTGGATTGATGATGCAGAATATGTAGTGGAAGCAGTTCAAGAAGTTATTCAGAAAAGCAAAAATGAACTTAAATTACATTTAGAAAAAGGCAGTTTGCAAGAAAAATTTAAAGAATTAACGCAATTTGGAATAGATTTATTTACTGAAACTACCCAAAGTAAAGTAGCACATAGCACATTAATAACGCCTAAACTTAAAAATTGGGATGCAGATCGTTTGGCTATTATTGATATCATTTTAATACGAATGGCAGTGGCTGAATTTTTAGCTTTTCCAAGTATTCCAACAAAAGTGACCATTAATGAATACCTTGATATAGCCAAAGAATATAGTACCACAAAAAGTAAAGATTTTATTAATGGCGTTTTAGACGCGATAATGAAAGATTTGAAAATGAACAATCAATTGAATAAAACCGGTCGCGGTTTGTTATAATACCATCTTTAGTAATATTGTTTTTAATGATTTTGATTTGTATTGTTATTTGATTTTCTTAATTTTAAATTATGCAATCTATCAAAAAAATCTTCCTTGCGGTTCTAGTATTCGCAATTATTTACTTTCTTTTACCATATCATGTTCAAATGGGCTTGAAACATAATTTTGCCAATGTGGATGATTACAAGTTGTTTTCAGAACAGAAATTGAAAAAATCATCCACACCCAAAGCATGGTTGTTAAGCGAAAACTACAATAAAAAAATACCATCTCAAGAATTGTTGGATTTTTTTAATGAACGCCAAACCTGCGCTTTTCTAGTAATTCAAGATGGAAAAATTGTATATGAACATTATATGCAAAATTATACAAAGGAAACTATTTCTGGTTCATTTTCCATGGCAAAAACAGTAAATGCTTTATTGATTGGAAAGTTGATTGAACTTGGAAAAATACAATCCTTAGAGGATGACGTGAAGAAATATGTTCCAGAACTTACTCAAATTCCTTCCGGAAAATTAACTATAAAAGAGGTGATTACCATGAGTGCTGATATAGATTGGCATGAATCGTATTGGAATATTTTCTCTATGACTGCTGAATCTTATTATGGAAATGATTTAGATAAATTAATGGGAAAATTGACGCTAAGAGATGGCAACCAACAAGGTAAATTATGGGAATATCAAAGTTGTTGTACCCAAATTTTGGGCTATGTTATTAGAAATGTAACAAAAAAATCGGTGGCCGAAAATGCTAATGCATACTTGTGGCAACCATTAGGAGCGGAGAGCGATGCCTTATGGAGCACCGATAAAAATGGCATGGAAAAATCATTTTGCTGCTTAAATGCTACTACTCGAGATTTTGCTAAATTAGGACAAATGGTTTTGCAAAATGGGAAATGGGATTCTACACAAATTATTGCTGCTGATTTTATTAAAGCACTCACTACACCAGCCAGCTATTTAAAAGATGTTAATAATCATACAGTGGATTGGTATGGTTACCAAACTTGGATGATTAATTATGAAAATCATCAAATACCATATTTTAGAGGTATTTTAGGTCAATTTATTTTTGTGATGCCAGATAAAAATGCGGTCATAGTGCGTTTAGGTAAAAAAATTGAAAAAGATGATGCTGATCCGAAATATCAAAATGAAGACATTAGGAATTATATCAAAGCCGGATTAGAAGTGTTGAATTAATATTCAATCCAAGGAATAGATTTCCATAATTCCGGCTAATATCGTTGGTAAATCAATGTTTAAATCGATTAATTTTCCGCTGTGTACATCAAAAACCCACGCATGTACACTTATATTTCGTTCTTTATAGGCTTGTTGCACCGCAGCCGTTTTTATTAAATTTATACATTGTTCTTGTACATTGAGTTCTACTAATCTGTTGTAACGCAGCTGTTCCGATTTAATGGTATTGAGTTCTTCTTTATGCAGCCGATATACATCGCGAATGTTGCGCAACCATGGATTGAGAATGCCTAAATCTTCTGATTTCATGGCAGCTTTGACGCCACCACAATTGTAATGTCCACAAATGATAATATGCTTTACATTTAGTTGTCTGATGGCAAAATTTAAAACCGACATGACACTTAAATCTACATTATTCACCAGGTTGGCAATGTTGCGATGTACAAATACTTCGCCAGGTTTCACGCCCATAATTTCTTCTGCGGAAACGCGGCTATCGGAACAACCAATATATAATATTTCAGGATTTTGACCTTGAGCTAATTTTTTAAAATAGTTTGCATCAACGGCTAATTTTTCAGCAATCCATTTTTCATTATTCTTAAAAATTTGTTCAATGTTCATACAATAGATTTACAATATTCATGTAAAGATGAAAGTAAATCTAAATATTTCATAATTTAATTACCGTTGTTGGTTTTTTAACTTGTCGTATTCTTTTTGAATAGATGTTTCGTCGGTTGAATGATATACACGAATGTATTTCATAAGCATACCAATTCCCCAACCTAAAGTAGCCCAAGCTGGCCATGGAATTAATTCATTTTGATTTTCATTTTTGGTGAACCACCAAATACACCATAGAAATAAATTGAAGACTAAAAACATCAACATAGTACGTTTAAATTTGGCTCGTTCAGTAGCCATTTGCCATAATTTTTCATCTTTGTTTTCCATTATTAAGTATTTTAAAGTGATAAATAATTTTTGATATCTTCAACATATTTCTCAAATGCTTTTTTTCCTTTTTTGGTTATTTTGCAAGTTGTTTTTGGGTAATTATTTTCAAAAGATTTATGAACTTCAATGTATTGCGCATCTTTTAATTTACTGATTTGAACACTTAAATTTCCGTTAGTGGAACTTGTTTTTTCTTGGATATATGAAAAATCTGCTTCTTTTACATTCATCAATAAGGAAACGATTGCCAAGCGTAATTGGGAATGCAATAAAGGATCTAAATCAACAAATTTTTTCATACTTTATTTTTTTGTTGATGATATTCATTTCTTAAAATAAATCCTGGAATTAAATAGGAAACTACTACCGATAGAGCCAATACTAACAGCTGTTCTGCTCCATCGATGAAATTGATCAGCACACTTAAACCAAAACATATCAAACCACCAATTATTAATGGTTTAAATTGTATAATTCTTCCGGTGACAAACGTGCCGATTGCATATATCAATATAAGAAAGGAGAATAAATTAAATGAATTATAGAAAGACAAAAATACAATTACACCAATTGCTATACCTAAAGCTATCCATAAAGAATTTATGGCAAAACTATTCAAGGATTGATGCCTTTCTTTATTAGCAAATTTAATTGCAATAACGATATGAATGATAGCAACGATAGGCATTGCCAACCAAACCATTTGAGTATTGGTGAAAAGCATTTTCAATAAAATATATTGAACAATGGCACAAAGACTAACTGCAATTCCCCATAAGTTGAGAAAGATGCTTCTGTCCACCATTTCTTCCTTTGTTTTTGCTATCATGCTTTGTATGATTGCGATACTTTCTTGTTCCGTGATTGATTGTTCTTTCATTGTTTAAATGTTTAAGTAATTGTAAATATAAAGTAGTTTGTATTATAAACCAAATTTATTTTCAAAATTATTTTTATTTTTATTTTATGGATGTAACCATTCTAAAAATTCAAATAGTGGAATTTAATTCAGCACTCCAAAAGGAATCTATTTTTTTGAGGGATAAAGTCTTGCGTAAGCCATTGGGATTACATTATACCATTGAACAACTAAAAGAAGAAGAACATCAAATACATATTGTGGCATTATTTCAGCATCAAGTAGTAGGTGTGGTGTTATTGCAACCATTAAATAAGTTGCAATTAAAAATGCGCCAATTTGCCGTGGATGAACAATTTCAAAATCAAAAAATTGGAACGTATTTAGTAGATTTTTTAGAAAATTATGCACTGTCTAATGGATATAAAGAGATAATTTTGCATGCAAGAAAGTTTGCTGTTGACTTTTATTCTAAATTAAAATATCAAATTATAGGTGATGAATTTGAAGAAGTAGGTATTCCACATTATAAGATGCAAAAATTAATTTGTTAAAAAATGGGTTAAGCACTTGCACATTACATTTATTTTACACAAATTTACTTTACATAAAAACCTTACCTTATGTATATTTTATTTTTAATAGCGTTTTCGCTAGTTTACAAAGTTTTATTTACGCCAATAAATGCGTCTAATCGTTTTAGATTAAATGCGACACCTGCTTATGTTCCAAAAAACAAACTAAGAAAAAAGCATAAAATTCCATTAGTAGATTTTATCCCAAATTTCTTTTATTAAGATATAATTCAATTTTTATTCTGAATTAAATTGGAAATGGCTAAACATTTATGTTTAGCCATTCACTATTTATGAAAAAAACCTAAGAGAATTAATGTTTTAAATCAATGGTAAAGGCTCGACCATTGTCTAGTGTTACAGTTGCTTCGTCATCACAATCGCCGGTTCCAAAATTTAATATTGCAAATCTTCGTTCATCAGTTACACGAACTATTTTTAATTCACCACTTACAAATTCACGGCAGGCAACTTTGCGAATAAGTGGTGTAAGTGTATGGAAATTGTAGTGTACGCCACGTCTGGATTGATGCGTTCCTTCGCCTACTACTTTAAATATATCATCTGAAAAATCGAATGGAGTAGCTGCTCCAACCAACCATTCTTTAATTTTAAGCACGGCACTAAAGCTCATTTTACCATTAGGAAAAGTAACTTTTCTAGTAGATTTTACTTTAAATTCAAAATTATTTTGTTCATTTTTTCCTAAATTTTCTACTGTTTTATTAATGTCAACTTTGTTGTCATTCACATAATAATCTTCTGAAACAATGTGAATGATAGTACCTTCTGCTCGGTATCGTCCTGTATGCGTGATAATAATTTTCCCTTTTCGCGTAACGCCATTTGGACCTGTACAACCGGTTCCAAAATCAATGGTGATTTTTCGTAGGGAAGTAGCGGTGTCTTTAGTGATAACGGCACATGAACCTAAAATGTCCGCATCAGAACTTCCATCACTTGGTGCTAATCTTAAATTGGATACATCGCCACTGGCTTCTGCTTGATCCGCCATTAATTGTGTATTGCCATCTTCAATGGTAGCAATGTGTAAATCTTCTGAGGCTTCTCTTTCTGTTTCTTCAGTGCCAGTTTCTTCTTTTTGGCAAGCGGTGAAGGTAAATGTCATTGCTGTAAATATAAACAGCAATTTGGTGGAGATTGATAATGTTTTCATGATAAATTTGTTTTAGTTAAAGAATAGACTTCCTAAACAAACAAAGGTTTAATCAACTGAAAAGAAAGAAAAAATTAATAATTTGGATTTTGTTTAAAGCGTAAAACTAATTTACTTAATGCATCTTGTACAACTTTAACATTTACCTGATGTAAAATAAATCCTGTATAAGGTATCAGTGGCTCAAATTCTATGAAATAATCTAAACGAGTTTTGTTGGGCGATAGTTCAATGAAATTCATTTTTCCAAAATGATTTTTCAAAGGACTTCCAAAGGAAATTTTATATTCTAAATATTTATTTTCTTTATAAACAGTAATAGTTTCTAAAAACAAAATAGGAAATCGTATAAGCAATCTGGTTGAACCTACATCGTTGCAATTGGTTGGATTGGGTGAATCAATCACCCTTTTTATAAATGCTGGATATATTTCATGTAATCGGTTATGATCGCTAAAAAATGAAAATACATTTTTGATAGGTGCATCAAAATCTTGCAAAAAGTGTATTTTTTGCTGTTCATTTTTTGTTCTCAAGCCAATCATTATCTATATTTTGCAGCTAATTTTTTTAATCCATTACTTATAACTGTTTTTAAAATAAATCCTAAAATGCCATCGGCAAAACTCAATTTACTTTCCATTGTAATGGTGTAATTAAGCATTGTTTTTCCGGGTTCAGGTGATGAAAACGCTAAGCGACCTAAATGGTAATTGATTGGAACATTGCTGGTGATTTTATATTCAATTAAATTTGGTTCATCAAAAGTGACTACTGTTTCTTGTAGTATTTCAATTCCCATTCGAATGCTTCGAACCGAACCAACTCCATTTGGATTATTCCCATCACTGTTTTTTATACGTTTAATATTGGCACTTAAAATAGAACCTAAATTTTCGTGGTCACTTAAATAATTAAATATTTCTTGTCTAGGTGCATTAAAGCTTTGTGACATTTGTATCGTATTCATCTTAAAATTTTCCTAAAAATACAAAAAAATTGATGTTGTTTCCATTATAATGATTGTTGAACTTGTATATTTACAATAGTTTATTTTTTCACCTTTAAAATTAATTATATGTCATTACGATTAGGCGATGTTGCACCGAATTTTACAGCGGAAACAACAACTGGAATCATTGATTTTCATGAATTTATTGGGAATAATTGGGTCGTTTTATTTTCACATCCTGCAGATTTTACACCAGTTTGCACCACAGAATTAGGTTATACCGCAAAATTAAAAGATGAATTTGCAAAGCGAAATGCGAAAGCCATTGCTTTAAGTGTGGATAGTTTAGAGTCACATATTAGTTGGCTCAAAGATATTGAAGATACACAACACGTTGTTATGAATTTCCCAATTATTGCGGATCCAGAAAAGAAAGTAGCTACCTTATATGAAATGATGCATCCTAATGAATCGGAAAAATTTACAGTTCGTTCGGTTTTTGTAATTGCTCCAGATAAAAAAATAAAATTAACCATTACTTATCCAGCTTCCACTGGTAGAAATTTTAATGAAATTCTACGTGTGCTAGATTCGTTGCAATTAACGGCGAATTATAGCGTAGCAACACCTGTAAATTGGAAGGAAGGTGATGACGTAGTAATTGCACCTGCTATTTCGGATGAAGATGCTAAAGTGAAATTTCCCAAAGGTTTTACGACTATTAAACCTTATCTAAGAATGACACCACAACCGAATAAATAACATTTTGTTTTGTATTTAAGTGTAGGTTGACTATTTATTGTCAACCTTTTTTTTATTCAAATGCAGTCGCATTAATATTATTATTGACAAATTAGTTTAGCTCGAAGTTGTCTATATATGTATTGAGTTGAAAATAATTATTTTTGTTTATTGAATTTACGCTTGTTATTTATTATTTTAGAATATGCTAAAATCAAAAACTTTGCGGAAAATTGAATCCTTGCATCCTAAAAATGATGCATGGGAAATAGTGCGCTTGTCCATGCATTATGAATTTCCTTGGGACTACAATCGTGCATCAGAATATGCCTTGTATAAAACGTATGCAGTACCTTCTATTTCAAAACTTTTACATGCCACCAAAGAGTTTGAAAAAAATCCTCAAAAAAGATACGATGATACAGATTTATTGTTGAGTTTAATAATTGAAAATGGTATTACGCAAGGCAAAGGAAAAGATGCTCTAGAGCGAATGAATTGGATTCATTCTAACTATAAAATCAGCAACGATGACTATTTGTATATTTTAAGTACGTTTATTTTTGATATTTATTATTGGTTAAATAAATATGCTTATCGTAAGTTAATACATAATGAAGAACTTGCCGGATTTTACGTGTGGCAGGAAATTGGCAAAAAAATGCATATTCAACATATTCCTGAAACAATAGAAGAATTTAGAAGATACCATGATAATTATGAACGTATGCATTTTAAATATGAAACATCTAATGCCATAATTTCAAAGGTAACTGAAAACTTAATGTTGAGTTGGTATTTACCTGAAATATCTTTTGATATGTTTCGTCCGTATTTACATGCTGTTATGGAACCGCATTTATTAAAAGCATTAGGACGTAACGAACCTGGATTTTTAAAACGAAACATCGTTGCAAAAGCATTAAAAACACGTAGCAAATTGGAAAGTATAATACCTCGAAAACATCCATTTATACGCTCAATAAATAATTTTTATAAATCTTATCCAAATGGCTTTTTGATGAATGATTTAGGTCCTCAAAAATTAATGACTTCTCCAACATGTCCTTTTCATAAAAATAATTAAGCTAATTTTTATACTATAGTAATTTAGATTATCTTAGGCAAATGAATACTCATTCATCTGCTCAAAAACTTCCATTTCTTCGTAAAATAGCCTTTGTATTAGGTCAAACTGGTTGGAGTTTAACAGTGTTTGGTTTTACAGAACTTATTTTTTTATTTTATTTGCCTCCAGATAATGGAAAAGCTTTATTTAAATCATTTGTATATCAAGGAGCTGTTTTTAAAATTTTTACTATTGTCGGTATTTTATCCGCAGTAGGATACATAATTAGTGCCTTTATGGAGCCGATTGTTGGCAGTATGAGTGATAGAAGTACTTTTAAGTTTGGCAAGCGAAAAACGTTCATGGCGTTCTCTGTTGTCCCTTTTGCATTATTGTCAGCGTTTGTTTTTTTTCCATTAAAAGATGGCATAGATAATATCAATACTATTTGGCTATCTGTTACGGTGTTATTAGCATTCGTTGTAAAATGTTTTTATACAACACCATTTAATGCCATGATTAATGAAGTTGCTACGGATGAAAAAGAACGATTGCATATAGTTATGATGTTATCGATTGCTTACGCATTAGGTATTGGTATCGGTCAGACTATTAATTTGTTTTTGAGCATGTTTGAAGGAGTAGTGCCTAATGAAACTATTTTTCAAATCTGTCTTTTGGCTTATTCAATAATTGCTTTAATTTTAATGTTGATGCCAGTATTATTTGTTCCAGATAATTCAGGAAAAAATATTTCCACTCAAGAAATAAACTACGATAAAAAACATGAAGGGATTTTTGATAATATGCTGGAAGTCTGGAATGATAAAAATTATAGAATTCTATTAATTGTAGAATTGATATATTGGTTTCCACAAAAAATATTTGTAGCGGCTGTACCTTATTTTGTAGCAACATTGTTTAAATTAGATAATGTATATACAACCATTATTTTGTATTGTGTAGGTGTTGTTTCCCTTTTTCTCTATCCAATTATTGATAAATTGGTAGAAAAATATGGAAAGAAAAAAATTATGCAGTCGGCATTGATGTGTTTAGTTGTTGCATTTATATTTACAGCCACAATAGGCATGTATGAATTGCCTACAATAGCTTTTGTAATCCTTTATATTATTTTCAATACTTATCCAGCAGCCGTTTTAGGCATATTGCCAATGGCTTTAGCTGGAGATAATGCTGATCATAATTTTAAAGAGACAGGAATTGCTAAAAATGCATCCTATTTTGCACTTAAAACATTCATGATGAAAGTTGGTGTTGCCATCACTAGTTTAATTTTTCCATCCTTATTATTATTAGGCAATACACCAGAAAATCCATTTGGTGTTCGTATGGTAGCAGTAGCATGTACTATAGCAAGTATTTTGGCTGTTTTAATGATGAGAAAATATAAAGATGTAAATTAGGATTTAATTAAGATTTTTACTCATTTTAATAATTTCGTTGTATTCAGTTTTTGAAATATCTGAAACGGATAATCTACCTTGTTTAATTAATTTCATTTCTGCTAACTTTGGATTGGCTTTAATAGCGGCTAATGGTACTGGATTTTTTAGTTTTTCTACAGGAGCAACATCCACACAAACCCAAGCTTCGTGTTCTGTTGTTGGATCTTGATACGCTTCTTTCACTATTTTCATAATACCTACCACTGCTTTGTCAATATTGCTATGATAAAACAAAGCGATATCGTTAATTTTCATGGCGCGCATATTATTTCGAGCAGTATAGTTGCGAACACCATCCCAATGTTCTTGTTTTTTAAGCACTAAATCATCAAAAGAAAAAACATCTGGTTCTGATTTCATGAGCCAATATTTCATAGATAAAATTTTGACTTAAAAATAACTAAAAACCAATGAAATAAAAATTACTGTCTATTTTCAATTTTCTTTTTAAAAGCATCTCGCATGGCTTTAGCATCCCATTTTTGTTCAATAAATACTTTATTATTTGCAATTAATTTAAAATAATAAATATCATCTGTATAAATGGACGCATCGTAAGCAAATTCAGTTTTGTGTGTTCCTGGTGAAATATTTTTTTGATTAAATAATTCTCTAACTAAGATATTTTTATCATTAAACATGGCAATTTGAACATCGCGTGGATAAGCAAATGTGTATTCAAACATGCCACCTACTTTTTCTTTCGGTGGAGCATAATAATTTGTTTTGTAATCCTTTACTTTAATGGAGTATGTTTTTCCGGTTAAATTTGCCAGGAATTTTTTAAATTTCCCTTCTTCTGAACTATCAGATGAGATAATATTATTAATATTTTCATTATTTAAAAGTGTCCAAACAGCAAGTTGTCCAGTTGAATTTTGATATTTATTTTCAGCAATAAAACCTGCTAGTTTAGATAGTTTTTCATCTTTCCCTTTTTTAAATGTATATACTGTACTTTCATTGCCACTGCTATTGCTCGATTCCGTACACATACCTTTTATGGAAACACGTTGATTTGTTTTGCCTTTTAATACAATCAATTTATTTTCAGTGACAACTATATTTTGGTAAATAGTATTAATTGGAATAAACATATCCCCAAATTTTATATCAATAGAAATATCCTCAGCACTTAAATTGTTTACTTCTAACGCAATGGGCTCATAATAATGTGTTGAGTTTTTATTCCCTTTAATGGTACAACTAATTTTTTTTTGCAGTAAAGCTTCATCTAATGTAATCGCATTTGCTACAGAAAACTTTACCAATAAACAGACAGAAAAAAATAATAGAATTTTGGCTTTTTGAAACATGGCTAAGATTTTAGATATAACGTGATTGTGTTTAGAATAGTATGTAATTTTAATTTTTTTTTTTAATTTTATTAAAACAAGACTATGAAAATCAAATGTTTACTTCTTTTATGGTTGATGTTTTCTATTAATATTTTAGGTGCACAAGATGCCTGTAAACAAAAATCAAGTGCACATATTCGTTTAGTAGGAGATAGTTGGGCGCATTTTCCAGCATTATATGCTGCTTATGATTCGGCATTAGCAAAATATGGCTTTGCAGATTATTTCTCTGTTTCAGATGGAAGTGTATTAATCAGTATGACTGCTGAAACATGGTGGCAATTTCCGTTGGCTCGTTTTGCTTTAGAATCATCATTAGCTACCGATGCAACACGTCCAATAGATATTGTGATGGTTTCGTTAGGTGGAAATGATGTGGCTTTTAAAATTCATAAAGGAGACTCGTTGAACGTTTTAGATAATAATTTAAATCAAGCAAGATTGTTTATGGATAGCATATTTGATTATATACATCAAGTGTATCCGAATGCACAAATAATTTGGCAAAGTTATGATTATCCAAATTTTAATGATCCATGTTTGAATATATCCTGGAATCCATATTGTGATTTATGGGAAAGTCACGGATATCCTTCACCTTATGAAATCAATCGCTTTATGGGATACTTGACCGATTATCAAGATACCGTAGTTCAAGGATATCGAAATTCCGGAAAATCGTATATGCATTTTTATAATTTACTTGGCACTATGCAATGGCGTTATGGCCAAATTGTGCCCTTGCGATTTCCTCCTTATGGAACCTATCCACCACGATCGGTACCATTGCCTTATGGTAAAATGGAATATCCATCACCTTTACCTGCAATGGGTTTGTGGCAGAATGACACTTATCATTTAGGACCTCAAAGCTATACGTATTTTGCAGAAGAATATATGCGTAAGTTTATTAGTGAATACTTTAGAAGAAATCGCGATACCAGTGTTTTTTCAGATGGGCAAAATTTCGATGGTTGGATTTCAGAAAACGGTGTAAATGGGATTGGAGATGTATTGATAGGCAAGAGAAATGATATAAATACACGAGGAATTTTCAGTTTTAATACAGCTTTTATTCCAGATAATAAAGTGATAAAAAGAGCTTCTTTGTTCTTTAAGTGTAAAGATATTAAAACGTTGTATCCTTTGGGAAATGCCTTTCCTCAAACTTTTCAATTAGATATTAAAAATGGAACATTTGGAAATGTAGGTATTGAATCGAGTGATTATAATGAAGTGGCAACAATGAATGATATAGCTTGTTTTGCTGGAAAATTACGTGGTGTGGATTATGCATTACGTGCCGATATACAACCCGAAGCTCTACCATACATCAATAAATATGGTATTACTCAATTTAGATTAAATGTTACAGATGATAATTTAATCACTTTTTTTAATGGAGATACCACTGCATTGGAAGGTCCTTTTTTAGATATTTATTATGATACTATTTCTGTTGCAACAAGTATTAAAACGAACAAAAATGCAATTAAAACGTTAGAAATTTATCCAAATCCAGCTAGTGAACAACTCTTTGTTAAATTAGATAATAAATTAGTTGCCCAAAAAATTGATTTAGCTATATACAATTCTGAAGGCAAATGCATCCAAAATATTAGCAATAAAATTATTCCTAATACAATTGTTGAAATAGATATTTCTAACCTTACTAAAGGAGGCTACTTTTTACATGTAATTTCAAATGAAAATGAATCAGTAGGTACTTTTGTAAAGTTGTAATTTATAATAAATCATTAAAATCGTAATTCTTATCTTTAATTGATGCTTTTTATAAATTAATTTGTAATTTTGTTCGATATTTTTATTAAATTAAATTAAGATGAATAAAAGAATTACACTCACATTTGTACTTGTTAGTACTTTATTTTCATTTATGTTTGCGCAGCAAGTTAATGTAAATAACTTGTCACAAGTATATAATCAAGATTTTAGCAGTTTAGAATCTTCAGGAGCAACAGGAACAACATTGCCAAATGCTTGGTATTCAACAGTTGCCTCCTACAAGGTTGATTATGGTTCTAGTAATAGTGGCGCATTGTATAGTTATGGAGATACAGCAGCAGCATCAAAGGCAGATAGAGCATTAGGTTCTTTAGGTTCAGGTTCTGCAACACCATCTTTCGGTGTTAAATTTGTAAATAACACTGGAAGTCATATCACTTCGCTTACTATTAGTTTTAATACAGAATGTTGGCGTTTAGGTCAAAAACCCGCAAAACGTTTAGACTCCACCGCATTTTCTTATAATATTGGTGCTAATTCATTAAATTCTTCCGGTTGGCAAAATGTAAGTTCATTAAAATTATTAACACCAGACACTTCAAGAGCAAGTGCAGGTGAATTAAATGGAAATGACGCATTGAATAGAACGGCTGTAAATCAAACTATTTCTGGTTTAGTGATTGCTCCATTAGATACTTTTTGGTTAAAATGGTCAGAGTTAAATGTTTCCGGTGTTGATGATGGATTAGCATTAGACGATTTAACGGTTACCTTTGCAGGTGGTTCTGTTCCTACTTGTACTGCACCTACTTCATCTGTTTCTACCGTAGTTGCAAATGGAATTAATACAACTACTGTTTCCGGAACATTTACTGCTGTAACAGCTGATGCTTACTTAATTTTAATTGATAGTACATCCGCAGTTCCTGCACCAGTTGATGCTGTTGAATATAATGTTGGTTCAACTTTAGGAAGTGCTACCGTAATTGGAAATGGTACTAGCACAACTTTCTTTAAAAATGGGTTAGATTTTAATACGATTTATAATGTCTATGTAATTCCTTACAACAATTCAGGTTGTTCAGGAGGACCCAAATACAATACTACTTCTATTGGAAATGATACTGCAATTACGTTGTTAGATGCTTGTCCTGAACCAACTAATACGCCTACAAATTTAATTTTTACCACCGTAAATGATAATACGATTAGTGGTACTTTTAATAAAAGTGTACCTGCTGCAGATGGATACTATGTTGTATTTAGTACAAGTTCAAATGTAGCTTATCCTTTAGATAGTGTTTCATATAGTGTAGGTGATTCTATAAAATATTCTAGCTTTAAATCTAAAATTGCAGATATTTCATCGTCGCCGAATGATACAACATTCTCAATTTCGGGTTTAGCATCTGGTACGAAGTACAATGTTGCTGTAATCGGTTATAATTTATGTAGTACTTTTGCAAATTTCAAACGTACTGCTACAACTGGCGTGAGTAGAGATGATACCACAACAACAGGAACGCCACCTCTAACTGATTGTATTCAACCTTCTGGTGTAAACTTAAATACTATTACTTTAGATTCAACGACCACTTCTGTGACTGCTAAATTCACAATTCCTGCAAGTGCCGATAGTGTTATGGTTTTATATGCACCCATTTCTGTTGGTTTTTTAACAATACGTGATACTATGTTTTATGCTGTAGGAAGCACCATCGCTACATCAGGCGCATCGGCAACAGTTGCTTATAGAGGAATTGGCGATTCAGTAGTAATTAATGGTTTAAATCCTAATACTGTTTACAAAATTTTCTTTATTTCATTTAACAGTAAAAACTGTTTAAACGGTCCAAATTATTCAGGCGTGGCTAATAAAACGGTAAGAACAGCGTTAAATACTGCTATTCACAATAAACGCATTGAGACGGAATATGTATTATATCCGAATCCAACAAATGAAGGAATTGTTTTTGTGAAATTTAGCAAAGCTATTACAGAAGAAGCAACCATTGAAATAATGGATGTTTTAGGAAGAAGAATGAATTCTCAATCCTTAAAACAAGGAAGCGAAATTCAATCAATAGATATCAGTAATCTTGCTAAAGGTTCTTATTTATTAAATGTTATTTATAAAGGAACCAATCACGTGAACTCGTTTATAATTCAATAAAAAAAGTTCTTTTAAATATAAACTCGTCTTTGTAACTTGCATTTTGCAAAAAAAAACAAAGACGAGTTTTTTAATTTTATTTTATGAAAATTTTCTACTGTATATTTTTATTATTAGTTATATTTTTCAATACTCAAGCTTCTCCCGGAACTTATTATAATAGCATAGATACAAACCAAAGCTGCAGTAGCTTTAAATCAGCATTAACAAGCTTAATTTCTTTAGATGTACACCTTCCGTATGGACAAATTGATAACAATTATAACAAAACAGATTTGAAACCAGCCGAAGCACCGTTTACTGGTTTTGTAGTTATGGATAGGTATTGCTCTGAAATTCCAAGTGGATTAGATTCTTGTAATTTTAGATTTGACGATAATACACCTGGCGTTCGAAGTTTTTGTTTTTCTGGTGGTAGTGGAAATTTATGTGCTTGTTATGCCAAAGAACATACTTTTCCAAAATCATGGTTTGGTGGTGAAATTGAACCCATGTACAGCGACATGCATTTTATTTGGCCAGCAGATGGAAAGACAAATAACGAAAAAAGTAATTTTCCTTTAGGATATGTTCGCCCAAGTGCTAGTTTTACTTCCTATAATGGTACTAAAATAGGTCGTTCAGATGCCTCATTGAATTTTGGATACACAGGAGCAAAAAGTGATACATTTTCAGCAGGTGTGAATAAGCAATATAATTATGTATTTGAACCCATAGATGCATTTAAAGGTGATTTTGCAAGAGCGTATTTATATGTGGCAACACGATATGGTGCTTCAATTTCAAGTTGGAAAAATTTAGATACCATTGGAAGTAAAGTAATAAGTGCAAACTCATATACTGGTTTAGAGCCATGGATTTTGCAGCTTTGCGTGAAATGGCATAAGCAAGATCCACCAAGTGCCTTTGAACAAAAAAGAAATGATTCAGTACAAACAATACAAGGCAACAGAAATCCTTATATAGATTTTCCCAATTGGGTAGAAAAAATATTTGGTGAAGATGGAATTTCTGCTTCTTGTGTAAATACGCCAGTTTTAAATCATAAAACAACTTCATTTAATATATATCCAAATCCTGTTAAAGATGGATTTATTCATCTTGATTTTAACGAAACAATACTTGAAAATGCTCGTGTTGAAATATTGGATGTTTTAGGAAGAACACAATTAACCCAAGAAATAAAACCAACAAATTCGGGCATTACTATAGATGTCAAAAATCTTACTAATGGAATTTATTTATTGAATGTGATTTACAAGAATGCTAACAATACTATTCGTTTTGTAAAAGAATAGATTTATTGTTTAATAAATTTTGCTTGCACAAAGTTTTCACTGGTTTTCCAAACTGCATAATAAATGCCGTTATCAAGCGACACCGTATTGATAGAAAATTCGTGTGTGCCTTTGTTATAAACGCCAGTTTCTTCTTTATAAACAACTTTTCCTTCTAAATTATAAATAACAAAAACACCCATGGTGGACGTGGCTGCTGTTAATTCAACTTTAATGATGGATTGTTGATTTGAAATTAGATTAGGATTTATTTTTATGCTATGTTCCGAATAATAGTCAGATATATGATTGTTTAATCCTACTGTTGTACCAGATGAAGTGTAGATGTAAGTACCAGCAACAATAATTTTATTATTGGGTAATAAAATCATTCGGTTATTAGCTCTAGTAGTATCATTTGCAAATGGAATTTTTGTCCAATTCATTCCACCATTTGTGCTTTTCCATAAACCGTAATTATGTTGTTCGCCTACAAATGCAACGTTGTTGTCTAACAAAATGACACCTCCAAAATTTCCAACCGTATCCACTGAATGAGATTGCCAAGTTTCTCCAAAATCGGTGGTGCGCATCACGAATCCGGAATCTGAAGGTGTGGAAAAACTATTTTCAATAGATGCTATGCCATTACCATCTGGTCTGAAATATATTTTCCAAATATAACCACTTACTAAGTTTAAAGCGGAAACAATACTAAAATTGACACCGCCATCATACGTTTTTAAAATTAGAGGTCGTTCGTTGGTGGCTGTAGTGGATGAGCCAGTTATAAAAAATGTATCTTTGTTTACCATGTAGCAATCTACTAATGCAGATGCTAAAGTAGATAAATCTTTAGTTGTAAATGTAGCACCATAGTTATTGGAAATATAAACTTTAGCTGGTCCAGCATAGGTTCCAACTGCCACTACTTTATTTTGATAATGTGCCATACCACAAACACCTTCACCTAAATTTGCCACTTCAAGCGTTTTTTTCCATGTTAAACCTTTATTGGTGGTTCTGTAAATAGCTCCTTTAAAGGAATTTACCGTTAAAGTGCCAATCATACCTGTATCTTCATCAAAAAAATCGATACTTCTGGAATAGGTTTTAAATGCTGCATTTGTATCTACTTTTGAAATGAAACTCCAATTATTGCCACCATCTGTACTTTTAAAAAGTTGACCACGAAAGCTAGTGTAGCCAATATTGTTATTTATAAAACAGACATCATCATATCGCCCAGAACGCGCTATATTGCCAGCTTGAAATGTTTGTCCGAAGGAAAACATGGGACAGAAAAGAAATAAAACGAAAAGACATTTTAACATCGATATTGATTTCATAGTTTTTGATTTTATTTAAGTTAAATATTTTCTCTCACATTATCAACTAATTGTTTACGCTTCAATACTTTTCATATCAATTACAAATCGATATTTAACATCACATTTTATCATTCTTTCATACGCATCATTGATATATTGAATAGGAATTACTTCCACATCAGACGTAATATTATTTTTTGCGCAGTAGTCTAACATTTCTTGTGTTTCGTTAATTCCACCAATTGAGGAAGCTGTAATTGTTCTGCCATTGGTTAACAACGAAAATGGACTTAATTGAATCGGTTTGTCAGGAATACCTACTAATATTTGTGTTCCATAAGCGGCTAACATTTTTAAATACATGTCATAGTTGTGTTCGGCAGAAACAGCATCAATAATAAAATCAAAATAACTCTGATATTTTTTCACTTGTTTCTCATCCTTCGTATAGCAAAAATGATGAGCACCTAATTTTTTTGCATCGGATTCTTTGTTAGGAGATGTGCTTAAAACAGTAACTTCTGCACCAAATGAAACAGCAAATTTTACTGCCATGTGACCTAAACCACCCAAGCCTAAAACAGCGACTTTATGCCCATTTCCAATTTTCCAATGTTTGATAGGTGAGTAGGTAGTAATGCCGGCACAAAGTAGTGGAGCAACACCTTTTAAGTCCATACTTTCAGCTATATGCACTGCAAATTCTTCCCGAACTACTATCTTATTGGAATATCCACCATAAGTTGGATTTTTGTCATAATCAATGGAGTTGTAAGTAAATACGACTCCATTTTTACAAAATTGTTCATATCCGCGATTGCAGGTGTCACAATTTTTACATGAATTTACCATACAACCTACGCCAGCTAATTCACCTACTTTAAAGTTTTTTACTTCTGTTCCAGTTTTTGAGATTCGACCAACAATTTCATGTCCGGGAACAACCGGATAGATACTTGGAAACCATTCGCTTCTGGCAATATGAATATCGGAATGGCAAACACCACAGTATAATATTTCAATCAAAACATCATTTCCGTTAAGTTCTCTTCTTTCAAATTTCCAAGGCTTTAATGGTTCTTTGGCATTGTGTGCGGCATACGATTTTGTAAGTGTCATTATATTTGTATTTTTTATTGAATAACGATAGAAGCAGTGGCTTTTAATTCATTTTTTTCTTTTAAAATAATTTGATAAATACCTTTAGATATTTTTTGATGGATGGAAATTGTGTGTTCATTTCCTAAATCTAATATTTCTGTTTGCACGACTTGCCCAAGTGAATTGATGATATCCATTTGTATAATTTCATTTTGTTGGACAGCATAATATATTTTAAACTGATTTGTAATTGGATTTGGATAGATTTCCATTTTTTTAAGTAGATGATTGGTTTTTATATTGCTAATAATTCCGGTACAAGCAGTTGATTGTAGTAATTTATTTCTGTAAGAATTAAAAAGGGTAGCTCTAATTCTTTCTTTTTGTTTAGGTGTGAAAATATAATCATTATTACAATAACTCATAATATTTTTCATGGAAACCAAAATGTTGGTATCAGAACTACAAGTAGTTGTGGCGCAATCATTAATTTTATGTGGCGGTGTATCGCATATCCAATCTCCTTGAAATTGACAATTTGAATTATCAGGACATCCATTTTCCGAACCTTGAAAGGTATGAAATAAACTCATGGTATGTCCTAACTCGTGAGCTAATGTTGAAGAATGATTGTTTATTGTGCTAGCTAAAACTACAATACCATCAATTGTATAATCTCCAGGAAAGATAGGAAAATAGGCATATCCACCCCAATTTCCAGCTATTTTATGCACTACCCAAATATTCATAACATAACTATTGGGCCAGTGACTTAAATTTTTAGTTTGCATTTCATCCGAGCCATAAATTCCATTCAAGAATGCATCGATATATCCTATTCCAACACTTGAATAGTTTGGAAGCATGCTGGCATCTTTTCTTATTATTCCACTACTAGGATTTCCATTTGGATCGAATTGAGCTAAACAAAATTGAACACCAACATCAATATTATTAGATAATGATGGAAATTTAGTGCCACTCCAATATTGATTTGTTGCTTCAATGGCATCATATATTTTTTGATCAGAAATATTACTTCCGAGCCCAATTGGTTCTCCTAAATGTAATACATGAACGGCAATAGGAATTTCTAAAACAGTGTTATTGATTTTAAACGATGAATTACTTGATGTATCTAAAATCGGTTGTAGTTGTTCAAGAAAATTGATTTGTTGGTTTTGATAAAATTTAAAATTTTCATTGGCACACTTATATTCTTGTGCGGTAGATTTTTTATATGAACCAATATTAAAAAAAGTAAGGAAAAAACAGACTAAAAATAATTTACTCTCAAATTTACATTTGTAATTTAACTTCATTGTACTTGGTTTCTACAATAAAGTTAATAAAATTAAACAATTTGAGTTACCCAATTAAAGGTGTCTTTTTGTGTACACTTTTGAATTCCAATTAAAGTTTCTTTTAGTTGATGTGCTACCTTAAACGTTTTTTCGTCTAATAGGTAATCTTTTTCTTTATATCCAAATCTATTTACAGGATTTACTACAGCTGCGGTTCCGGTTCCAAACATTTCAGTAAGTGTTTTGTTGTTATAAGCTTCAATCACTTCATCAATAGAAATAGGACGTTCTTCTACTTCATATCCTAAATCTTTAGCAATAGTTATTATGCTGTTTCTCGTAATTCCATCTAAAATAGTTCCATCAATTTCTGGTGTTACTAATTTGCCATCGATCACTAAAAAGATATTCATTGTACCTACTTCATTGAGGTATTTTTTATGTTCACCATCTAACCATAACACATCTTTGTACCCTTTTTGTTTGGCTACTTCTACAGGATATAATGTGCCGGCGTAGTTTCCTGCAGCTTTGGCATTTCCATATCCGCCTTTTGTGGAACGTACATAAGAATCATACACTAACACAGAAATTGCTTCGTCATAATAAGAAGCGGTTGGCCCAGTTATAATGCTAAATATATAACGATCAGAAGTTCTTACACCAATAAATGGTTCAGTACCAATCATAAATGGTCGAATATATAAAGAACTACCTGCATGTTTTGGAATAAAATCTTTATCGAGTTCAATTAATTTTTTTAATCCATCCATAAATAATTCCAATGGAATTTCTGGCATAGACATCCTATTTGCCGATTTATTTAAGCGTTCTAAGTTTTTTTCAGGTCTAAATAATACGATACCACTTCCATCTTCTTTAAAATATGCCTTCATGCCTTCAAAAATGGCTTGTCCGTAATGAAAAACGTTGCAAGCTGGACTTAGAGAGAGATTTTGATAAGGTTGAATTTTGGCGGTTTTCCACATCCCATCATAATATTCACAAATAAACATGTGGTCGGAAAATGTTTTACCGAATGCTAAATTATTAAAGTCGATGTTTGAAAGTTTACTTTCTTTTATTTTTTCAATCTCAATAATAGGTCGTTCTGCTGCTGTCATAGCTTTTTAAAATAAGCGTGTAAATAATTAATTCAAAGTTACGAAAAAAGGTACTTAATTTTGGCAAAATATTAAATTTAATTGCTAATGAATTCTTTTTTTGTTTTAAACGAGACATCGTCATTACATATACCAGATGATTTTATTGGGTCTGTAATCTTTTATGCTAAAAGTAAGAATGAACAAATTGCATCTAGTCAATTTATTTTAATTCAACGATTAGTTGAAAATGGATTAAATTTGAAATTAAGTCAATTTATTTTGATTGATATAAATTCCTCAAAATATCGAATTTCATCCTTAAGAAAAAAAATACCTTTGAAAAATTGTATATTATTTGGTGTTAAAGAATCGGAAATAGGACTAAATGTAAGCTTACCAACGTATCAAAATAGATTAATTACGGATATCATATTTTTAAAATCAGATGCACCTGAAGATATTGAAAACAAGGCAACGCTTAAAAAAGCACTTTGGGAACAATTACAACTTATATTTAAAATTTGAATATGGATTTAGTTTTCGCCACCAATAATATTAATAAAATTAAAGAAATTGAAGCTGTTCTCTCTTGTAGCTATCATATTAAAAAATTAATTGATATAGGATGCAACGATGAACTACCAGAAACGCATCTTACTATAGAAGAAAATTCTATGGAAAAAGCGATGTATATTGCGGAAAACTATAAAACAAATTGTTTTTCTGAAGATTCTGGATTAGAAATTGATGCATTAGACGGAAAACCTGGTGTGGATAGTGCGCATTATTCAGGCTCAAGAGATGCCGATAAAAACATGGAAAAAGTATTATTGGAATTGCAGAATATGGAACATAGAGCAGCACGATTTAAAACGGTTATTACATTGGTTATAAACGGAACGATACAGCAATTTACTGGAATTATTGAAGGTGTGATTGCTTACGAGAAAAAAGGAAAATATGGCTTTGGCTATGACCCGATTTTTGTATTGAATGATGGTAGAACGATGGCTGAATTATTTATAGAAGAAAAATCTAAAATCAGCCATAGAGCCATTGCTACACGCAAATTAATTGATTTTTTAAATAATAATTCGTTATCTTAGGTATATTTGGCAACACGTAGATACCTATTTTTTTTTAAGGAGATGCAACTAAACGACGAAAAATCCACACTATATATTCAGTTAATCGAACGTTGTAAAAATAACGATCGAGAAGCTCAGTATAAGTTATATGGATTATTGTCGAGTAAAATGTTTGCAGTTTGCCTCAGATACTCCAAAAGCCGTGAAACTGCTGAAGATTTATTACAAGAAGGATTTGTAAAAGTTTTTACAAATATTGACAAATTTAGAGGTGAAGGTTCGTTTGAAGGATGGGTACGAAGAATTATTGTAAACACAGCTGTTGAGCAATATCGTAAATCGTCAAAGATTTATCCAATATTGAGCACAGATGAATACCTGATTGACGTTCCTGAAACGGATGTAAGTGACGAACTAGAAATGGAAGATTTGATGAAATGTATTAATAAATTGCCGCATGGTTTTAAAACTGTTTTTAACCTATATGTTGTTGAAGGTTTTTCACATAAAGAAATAGCAGAAATGCTCGGAATTACTGAAGGAACTTCAAAGTCTCAATTGGCTCGAGCAAGGTACCAATTAATAGAAATGATTAATAACTCGCAAATAACAAAAAGAAGTGTCAAAATCGCTAAATAATAATTTTGATAAAAAAGTAAAATCGATGCTTGAAAATTCAAGCGTGGAACCACCTGCTTTTTTATGGAATTCTATTGAAGAAAAATTACCGATTTCAACACCTTGGTATAAAAAACATAAATATGTTCTTTTCTTGTTGTTTTTTAGTTTGTTTTCTACAGGTAGCCTTATCATTTATGAAAATCAATTCATTTCTAAAGAACGAAACGCTACTGCATTAAACAAAAGAATGTATAAAGATGAAATTTCTTTTAAAAACAAGAAAAAGAATAATTTTATTGCAGGAAAAGATACGTTTTCTACATCTACCTCTCTTGATTTGGCTACATCTGATCTGAGCAATGAATCTAATAATTCAACCCAATCAATTGCTAAAAATCAGCAAAAAACATCAACAGTTGTATCATTTTATGAATCGACAGCAAATGCTACAAAGAGTGCTCCAAAATCGACTGCTCAACAAGTAGCAAAAGAACAAACCAATAAAACAAATCGACTACATAAATTTGAAGTTAAAGTGAACAAAAGTGATGTTGAAAATGAGATACAACCAGACTTAACTACTGTTTCTGATGAAAAATTAACGGCAAAAAAAAGTAATAAAAAATTGGCTACTGCGATTGTTTCCAAGAATAAAAGTATTTCTGAAAAGAATAAAACAATTGATGCAAAATCGAAATCTATACTATCTGTAAAATCCAAAAACAAATTTAAACAATCAGCTAACACTACTTATTTAGCAGCTAAAAATTCCATTAAATCAGATACTGTAAATAAATCATTGCGCCAAGATGACGTTACAAAACCAATTTCTGAACCTATTAGAAATGTAATTACTCCAAATTTATTAGTGTCCATATCGCCAATAAAAATGGAATATTCTCCTTTGAATGGTAGAAGTACCTTGCGTTCATTTGTTGAACCAGCAAAATTAGAATATTTAGCAATTGAAGATAATGCAATTGGTATTGATAATTTATCGCCAAGCATGGATAAAATGCTTAAAAATTTAAAACAATTTTCAGGTTATGATATCAATAAAGGGATTCATTTCGGTGCATTTATTCTGATAAATAATGTATGGTTGTCTAATAAAAAACATAGTATGGATGAAAACACACAATCTATTCGTCCGATGATAACCTTTGGGAAAGCTTATGGAATAAATATTGGTTATGATTTTTCGGATCGTTGGGGAACGCAAATCGAGTGGCAAATAGCGGAACAAGGTCAAAGATATAAGGTAAAACAAGCCGACCAATATCATACAAAAGAGATTAATTTGTTGTACACTAAATTTCCTATTGTAGCTAAATACAAACAAACTTTTAATAATAATTACAATGCGAAACCTATTGCGTTAAGTTTTATTTTCGGTCCACAATTAGGCGTTCTAATTAAACAAAAATATTCATTAGCTGGAGAACCAATAACGTCAATGGCATCCTACAGTAAAGTAGAATTTGGAATGTTAGTAGGATTTGATTTTGATTTATTTATGACGAGAAATGTAGCAATGACGATTGGTGCAAGAAGTGGTTTTATGGCACCTACGCAACGCAATAAACCAATGAGTTTTCAGTTAGGAATTACTTCTCAGTTCAATTTTAGATTTCCTAAGAAAATAAAATAAACATAAATAATTATTTTATTTCAATAAATCGATACTCCAATTGAGCTTCCATTAATTGTTTTTCAAACAGAACTGAATGTGTTTGCTCAATATTTATTATAAACGTAGATTGACTATTCAATTGTTGTTCCACAATAGTTGCTGATGCAGCATGGCATATTTTATATACTTTATTTATAGATTCATAACAGCACGTTATTTGATAAAAAACCATCAGTTTGTGTTCTACAATTATTGTTGATTGTAATGTTAATCTTGCACATTCTTTATAAGCAGTAATTAATCCGGAAACACCTAATTTGATTCCACCAAAATAGCGTACCGCAATAACTAATGTGTTTGTGATATTGAAAGAGTCAATTTGTCCTAAAATAGGTTTTCCAGCAGTACCATTTGGTTCTCCATCATCATTTGTTCTGTAATTATTTTTATCTAAGCCCAAGCGATATGCATAACAATGATGCGTAGCTTTTGGATGTAAATTATGTACATACAATAGCTTGTTTTTTAGCTCAAATTCATCTGTGATTGCAAATGCAAATCCGATAAATTTACTAGATTTATCTTTATATATAACGGATTCAATTGGTAATATGGTATAATAAACAGCCATTAAAATCAACTTAAAAAACCGATTAAAATTATACTGGAAATGGCTAAAATAAATCCGATTATTTTTTGTGTATTCATTTTCTCTTGAAATAAAGCAACTCCTGCAATAGCCGATAAACCTACTATGCCTAAATTATTAATTGGAAAAATAATTGAACTTTGCCAGGTTAAAGTATCAAGTGTTTTAAGTAAAAAATACAATGAAAAATAATTGGGAATACCTAATATAATTCCACCTGCCACATTTTTCCATTGATATAAATCTCGTTTACCTATATTTAAAAGAAGCCCGAAACTACAAGCTCCAGCAAATACAACAATTGTAATTGGATGCGACCATGAAGCATTTGGAATATTATTTTGAATATAATCAAACGTTGCATCACAAAATCCACTTCCAATAAAAATTAGAAACGGGAAAAATGGGGTTAATTTGCTTTTATTTCCAGTGTTTATTTTCTTTGATTTTCTTTCATAAGTTATTAGTACAACTGCAGCAAAAGCAGCTACAATGCCACCTATTTTAATTAGGTTCACTGAATCATTGTAAAAAAAAATTGCCATGACGACCGGAATAACAAAAGATAATTTCATAGCAATACTAGCCGTTAAAACGCCAAAAAGTTGTGTGGTTTTGCCTACCAATAAAAAAACGAGAATAAATGCGATACCTAATCCAATATTAAATGGAAATCCTTTCCAGGATGGCATTTGTTTAAATATAGTAAAATCATCCACAAAAAATAAACCGGTAATGACACAAAAAATATAATTAAATACAATTCCATAAGTCGGATGTATATTCCATTTGTTAAAATATCGAAGTATAACAACTAATGAAGTAGCAAAAAAAATACTAAGTATAAGATAAATCATTTGAATTTTTTAGAACATGAATGATATCGTCTTGTAAAGAAAATGATCGAACTAAGTTGCCTGTTATTATGGGTGATTGAATGTATTTAAGCTCATTTTTTTCTTCAGTTATTTCATTTAAATTTTGTTGATGTGTGATAATATGTGCTTCCTCCCAAATTCCAGCAACTATAAATTGTTGTAGAACATTTGCACCACCTTCTATTAATACAGAAATGATGTTCCTATTTTTTAACATCTCAATAATTGTAGGAATACTTATTTTTTCTGTTGGATGATGGATGAAAAATGTCTCAGCTTCTTGGTTAAATATATGATGTGTAATAGGAATATGTTGTTTGGTACCAATAACCAAACGAACAGGATTTTTTCCATTAACTAAACGTACATTTAATTTAGGATTATCGGTTAAAACAGTAGTTTTTCCTACTAATATAGCTTGGTGTTCGGCTCTTAGTTGGTGTGTATAATGTTGTGAAAGTGAATTAGATATTTTTAATTCTTCCTTTTTAATTCCGATAAATCCATCCTTTGTTTGTGCAAATTTTAATGTGATATATGGACGTTTTTTGTGTTGGAATGATAAAAAATGTTTTAATAGCTCTTCGCCTTCAATCTCTAAAATTCCGGTTATTACTTCAATATTATTTTCTATTAGTTTTTCAATGCCTTTTCCATTTACCAAATCAAATTTATCTAAGACGGCAATAACTACTTTTGGAATTTTATGTTGAATAATTAAATCCACGCAAGGTGGCGTTTTTCCAAAATGAGAACAAGGCTCTAAACTTACGTACAAAGTAGAGTGTGCAATTAGATGTTGTTGTTCTGGAACAACACTATTGAGGCAATTTACTTCAGCATGTGCTGCGCCGAACTGAGCATGAAATCCTTCACCTATGATACGGTCGTTATATACCAATACTGCTCCAACCATCGGATTTGGTGCAACAAAACTATTGCCATGTTTGGCTAATTCAAAGCATCGCCGCATATATTTTTCATGAATAGGTATATTTTTTTGCACCATAATGAACTTCAAGTTCCTTGTAATTAGTATATTTCACAAAAATACGAATTTGAACGTACTTGCTTATAAAAATATCATTGTGCCGGTGCTGGAAGAAGCGTTTGATGTACGCGAAGCGGAAAACTTATTTAAAAATACATTGGAAGATTATTTCAATAAACGTTTTTTGGACCTAAGATCAATGGTGTTGAATGATGAAGAAATAGAAGAATTGAATTATATATTTGAAAAAATTACCAATCATTATCCCATTCAATATATTTTCAATAAATCCTATTTCTATGATTTAGAATTTTATGTAGATGAAAATGTTTTAATTCCACGACCTGAAACGGAAGAATTAGTACATTGGATTTTAACTTCGCATACTGCTTCCAATGTTTCATTATTAGATGTAGGCACAGGAAGTGGTTGTATTCCAATCACTATAAAACACAAACAACCTACTTGGCATGCTACGGCAATAGATGTTTCAGATAAAGCACTTGAGGTAGCTCTAAAAAATGCCAAACAACACCATGCGAATATTCATCTATTAAATATTGATATCTTGGATGCTGATTCCGTACAGAAGAGCTTAAATCAATATGATATAATAGTAAGCAATCCGCCATATATACCATATTGTGAGCAATCAAAAATGTCAATTTCTACCGTGTTACACGAGCCGGATATTGCATTGTTTGTTCAAGATGAAACACCATTGTTATTCTATGAGCGCATTGCAATTGTAGCTACTCAACATTTAAAAGCAAATGGGATGTTGTATTTTGAACTCAATGAGTTTAATGCTGTTGAGGTTCAATATTTATTAGAAAAAATAGGATTTAGCAACGTTGAAATTAGAAAAGATTTATCTGATAAAAATAGAATGATGCGTGCTCAATTTATTTCCAAATAGTTTTTTCTATTCCACTACTTTGTCTTTTTCCTATTAATGATTCACCTAAATAAGTGCCAATATAAATAATTCCAAGCACTTTGTCTTGCTCGGAAAACCCGAACTGTTCTTTGAATTTAGGATGGTAACACATGCCTCCAGTACTCCAAAATGTAGCAATATTATTTTCAGTTGCACACAATAATATATTTTGTATGGCACACGATGTAGCTGCTAATTCTTCTATTTCTGGTATGTTATTTTTATCGCCTCGTTTATTGATGCATACAATAATGTGTGAGCAATTTTTGCCTCTGAATTTTATTTTGTTGAATTTTTTATCTAAATATTGTTCGGCAGTTGTCTCACTTTTGTATAGTTCGGCATGCATTTCACCAAAAGATGAAACTGAATTTTTATCATACACAATAAAACGCCATGGTTCAGTAAATCCATGTGTTGGAGCCCAATTGGCTGCTTCTAATAGAGCTTCAATTTTTATTTTTTCGATGGCTTCGCCAGTATATAGTTCAGGGTCAATACTTCTTCTATTTTTTATAATATTCCATACATCCATATTTATATATTTAGTGTCGAAGTTAAATAAATTCGGAAGAATACAATAATGTCTTTATTTTTACCTTTATAATACATGTCGCGATTTTACGCTATACTTTTATTTACGTTGATTTGGCTCAGTTTCATAGCCAATGCTCAAAATTCGTTGAATGAAAACAAGAAGTTTTCCAATTTTAAAAATAAAATTATAGATGCATCATCGGATACATTATTATTAGATACGTTGCCCATTTTCCCAAACACACTTTTGATAAGAGATTTTAGAACCGATGAACGTATTTCAACGGAGCAATATCATTTTGACATTTCTACTGGAAAATTAATATTTAAAATGGGATTGAAACCTGATTCCATCTTAGTTTCATATAGAACTTTTCCAGTAAATTTCACTCAAATAACTCAACATAAATATCCTACAATTATAAAAAAAGGTGATTCTTTATTTTTTGATCGATTTTATTTTCAACCCAAACAAGAGCAAACTGCTTCTTTTTTGGATTTTGGAGGTTTAAACTATAGTGGAAATTTTGCACGTGGCATTCAATTTGGTTCCAATCAAGATTTAAGTTTAAATTCTACATTGGATTTACGATTAAATGGAAAAATTGGAAATGGAATTGAAATTACTGCATCACTTACGGATAACAACATTCCGTTGCAACCAGACGGAACCACACAGCAACTTCAAGATTTTGATAAAGTATTTATTCAATTGAAAAAAGATCCACATACTATTGTTGCTGGTGACTACAATTTAAAAGGTGATGATAGTTATTTTATGAAATTTTCTAAACAATTACAAGGTGCAAGCTATATTGCCGATTTGAAATTTAAGAATGGTATTAAATTAAAAACTTCTACCTCCATGGCTGTTAGTAGAGGAAAATTTACTCGTAATATTTTTCAAGGAATAGAAGGCAATCAAGGTCCATATCGTTTAGTAGGAAACAACAATGAAACGTTTATAGTTATACTTGCTGGAAGTGAAAAGGTTTATGTGGATGGAGTTACATTGCAAAGAGGTGAATTATTGGATTATGTAATCGATTACAACACTGGAGAATTAATTTTTATGCCTCGTTTTTTAATTACAAAAGATTCAAGGATTGTCGTAGAATTTGAATATTCGGATAGAAACTATTTTAGAACCACTGCACATCAATCCATTGTTTTTCAATGGAAGAAATTGAATATTTATACACAAGTGTATTCAGAACAAGATGCCAAAAACCGACCAATTGTAAATTCCATTTCAGATAGTATAAAGTCGTATTTGTCCACCATAGGAAATGATATTTCAAGTGCGTATTCTTCTGGGATTAAACCAGCCAATTACGATCCCAATACCGTTCAATATTATTTGAAAGATTCTACCGTCAATAGCATTACTTACGATTCCGTATTTGTGTATGATACAAATCCAGACAGCATAAAATATACGTTGAGTTTCTCTTATGTTGGTGTTGGCAAAGGAAATTATGTGCCGATAAAAAACGCTAATAATGTACGTGTTTATCAATGGATAGCTCCAGTAAATGGAATTCCACAAGGTACTTTTGAACCTATTATTTTAATTGTTACTCCAAAAAATCAATTGCTTTTTACCTTTGGTACTTCCTATGATATTGACAGCAAAACAAAAATTAAAGCGGAAATTGGATTTTCAAATAATGATAAAAACCTGTTTTCATCATTGGGAAAAAAAGAAAATAAAGGTGTGGCGGCAACCATTCAACTCAATAGAAAAGATTCTTTGAAACGTAACTTAATATTGTACAATGTATTGAATTATGAATTTAAACAAGCAACCTTTCATGCCATTGAACCGTATAGAAACACTGAATTTACGCGTGATTGGAATATAGCAAACGTTGTTACGAATATCACCGAACATATTGCGCGCTATCAAACTGTTTTAACTGATGTTAAGCACAATATTACTACTTCGTATAAATTCTCCACGTTTATTCGTCAAAAAAAATATCAAGGTTTTGAAAATTGGATAAGTTTCAACATGCATTATAAAAATATAAAAGTGGATGCATCTGCCAGAATATTAAATACGCAAGATTCTTTAGTAAAATCTCTTTTTTTTAGACCTTCAATGTATGTTTCCTACTCTATTTCTAAACTAAAAGGATTAGGATTTGGTGCCGGTTTTTATCAAGAAAATAATTCGTTTAAAAATAGAAACACACAACAATTATTGATGAATTCTTTCAAAAACAATAATTTCTCTTTTCAATTTTTCTTGCCAGATTCTGCTAAATGGAATTTCATGTTGGAATATAAATTAAGAAAGGATGTAGCTGTTAAAAATGCACAATTTTCTGATTCAACCATGGCACACACACTTGAGTTTAAAGGCAGTGCAAATCAATTAAAAAATCAAACGTTTAATTGGACGTTCACCTATAGAAATTTATCCGTAGCAGATACTTCAACTACTCAAAAACCAGAACAAACATTTTTAGCAAGAACGGAATATGGCGCACGAATTAAGCGTGGTGTTTTACGTACAAATTTTATTTATGAAATTGGCGGTGGACGTGAACGTGTGCGGCAATTTACATACGTAGAAGTGGCTTCTGGTTTGGGGTATTATCGTTGGATTGATCAAAATGGAAATGGCATTAAAGAACTTAATGAATTTGTACCATCTCAATTTAATGATAGCGCACAATATATTCGAGTACTTACAGATTTAAATGAATATGTTAATTCTAATTCCACTTCTTATACTCAAAATATTACGATTCAACCTAAAATAATATGGTTTAATGCAACTTCAGGCATAAAGAAATTTATGTCAAAAATTACATTGCAATCCTTTATGCAAGTAAGCCGTAAAACCTACAAAAATAACATTCGGAAATCCTTCAATCCATTTTTATTCAATACCAGCGATAGTAATATGTTGACTTTAAACTCCAATATTAGGAATAGTTTTATTTTCAATTCTGGTGATCCTGTTTATTCCTTTTCCTATACGAATCAATTGCTCAATGAGAAAATATTATTGGTCAATGGTTTTGATACTAGAAAAAGAATGGAAAATAGTTTAGAAGTTTATTATAACATTAGCCAAAAATTCAATTTCAATTTAAAATTTATACAATCAAAAATAAACTTAAACTCACAGTTTTTTAGCAATAATGATTATAAGATAAGAAGCTATTATTTGGAACCTAAGTTTACATATAATTATAAAACGATGCTAAGAACATCCATTAATTATGGGTTTACGCGTAAAAAAAATGCAGCGATATATGGAGGCGAACATACGTTAGCCAATAAATTAGAATTTGAATTAAGATATAGCAAAGCCACCAAAAACACATTGGAAACTAAATTCTCCTTCGTGCAGATGAAATACAATGGAGAAAATGGAACTACAAAATCATATACTATTTTAGATGGATTACAACCTGGAAATAATTTTATTTGGAGTGCAATTTATACTAGAAATATATCTCAAAATTTAGAGTTAAGCTTGAGTTATGATGGTAGAAAAACAGGCACTGCGAAATTAATCAACACTGGAAGAGCTCAGCTTAGAGCCATTTTTTAATAAGTCTAATGATTTTTTAATATCACTTCATCTTGTTTTTAATTTCAAGATTCTATTTTTATTGTATGGCATTTGAACAGGAAATAAATGTAATTCGACAAAAAATTGAATCATACAAAAATGAAGGAAAATCTTTGTTTGCAAGTTCATCCTTTCAAACGCATTCCATTCCAATGTTGCATATCATAGCACAAATTGATACATCAATTCCTATTTATTTCTTAAATACAGGATATTTATTTCCTCAAACCATAGAATATAAAGATGAATTAGCAAATTTATATGGTTTAAATGTCATTGACCAGAAATCATCTACACCACGAAACATGCAGAAAGACAGCAATGGTAGATTATTATTTACTTCTGATCCAGATTTTTGTTGCCATTTAAATAAGGTAGCACCAATGGAACCTATTTTACATAGCTTTGATGTTTGGATAAATGGAGTGCGTGCCGATCAAAATGCCAACCGAGCAAAAATGAAAGAAGTACAAGCAACACCTCAAGGTGCGATGCGTTATCATCCGATGTTGCAATGGACCAAGCAAATGATTTGGGCATATATCAAAGAATATAAAATTCCACACCATCCTTTGGATTCGCAAGGATTTACAAGTATTGGTTGTGAACCTTGTACCCGAAAAATTGATGCGTCACAAATGGGAGATGAGCGCATGGCTCGTTGGTTCGGATTAAATAAAACAGAATGTGGTTTGCATACTGAGTTAATCAAATAACGTTTAGTTAAGTTAATTGGTTGTAATGCAGTATGGCTTTTTCAACATCGTTTGGTGTATCAATACTGATACTTTCAAATGCTGTAATTCCAGCTTTTATTTTAAAATGGTTGTCCAACCATCGCATTTGTTCTAATTGGCGTTCCAACTCATTTTTTGTAGGTTCTAAATCAAGAAGCTGATTTAATACTTCAGTCTTAAAACCATAAATGCCGATATGCTTGTAAAAATAATCAACTTTAGGTTCATTTTTAGGCACATATCTACAAAAATCCGAAACATAAAATTGTTCGTCTAAAATGGCTTTGACACAGTTTGAGTTCGACAAAAGAGCAAGGTTTGTTTCTTTTTTAACTTGTGTAGCAACATCTACTTCATTCGATTTTAAAACAGCAATTAATTCATTAATTTGTTCAGGATGAATAAATGGCTCATCACCTTGTATGTTTATAATGTATTGATAATCATTGTTATTGTGTGTGTTTAATTTAATTAATACTTCATTGCATCTAGAAGTTCCATTTATATGATGTGAAGAGGTCATCATCACTTTACCACCAAAATCATGAATATGATTAAAGATTTGTATATCATCAGTTGCGATAATAACATCATCGAGGCATTTGGCTTTTAAGCATTGTTCATAAACACGTTGTAGCATCGATTTTCCTAAAATATCGACTAAAGGTTTTCCCGGAAATCGAGAAGAAGCAAACCGAGCAGGAATAATTCCAAGTGTTTTCAATGTTAAAAAATGTTTAGAGTGTAAATGTAATTTAAACTCATGTTGAAAAAAAACAAAAGTTATGAACTGAATTCTTTTGATTTTTGTTTTCAATTAAAGTTTTTGAATATGAAGTTCCGTTTATTGCTGTTATTTATTTTTAGTTTTAATGCGTTTGTACTTTCGGCTCTATCGAATTTAAAGCAATCTAGTTATACAATGCACATTGTAAAACCTGGTGAAACTTTAGCAAAAATTGCTAAAAAATATGATGTTAGTATTCATTCCATATTAAATAATAATCCATCCTTAGTAGAAGATAAATTATCCATAGAACAAATTATTCGAATTCCTAAGTCAACTCCCAAAAAAACATCTACTACTTCAAAAACGAATATACCTACTGTAGTAAATAATGTAAAATCATTTTCACAACAAAATAAACAAGCCAAACAACATACAGTTGAAAATGGACAAACGTTATATTCCATTTCTAAATTATACAATATAAAAATGGATGACCTTATAAAATGGAACAATATCATTGACAATAAATTAAAAGTTGGTTCCGTTATTGCTGTTTCCGACCCAAAATTAAAACCCAATAGTACAGATTTTAAGTCTATTCCAACTGTAGAAAAACATAGTACGCCAAAAATTGAACTGGAAAAAAAACAAGTGTTGCCTATTTCTAGCGAGGAAAAGAATTTAGGAAAAGAAAACATACAACATGTGGTTGAAAAAGGTCAAACCTTGTATGCAATTTCTAAAATGTACCAAGTAAAAGTAGAAGATTTAATAAAATGGAATCAATTAACAGATATTAATCTAAAAGTAGGAACAAGCATCTTTGTGAGCAATCCAATGAAAAAGCCTTCTGAAAAATTACATGTAACAGAACCTAAACCTAAAGAAATTGTATCCATAAAAAATGAAGTTAAAGAAACCGTAATGAATGCACCAACAACCGTTTCAAACACAATAATAGATACTTCTAAAAGCGAACCCAAAACAGAGAATAGTGAATTACAAGCTGTTGAAAATGAGACACAATCCGAATTAATAAAACTATATAAAATTCAAAATTCAAATTCTAAAAATAGAATTTCTAAAGGTACAGGCGCACAGATGGAAACCACCTTAGGTGCTATGGAAAATGTATATTTTGCAATGCATAAAACGTTCTCGATAGGTAAAGTTTTGAAAATAAAAAATCCTGTTAATAATAAAATTGTGTATGTAAAAATAATTGGAAAATTGCCTGATATTGATGAAAATAAACATGTTATCTTGAGATATTCTTTAGGTGTCAAAAAAGCACTTAAACTTCAAAATGGGAAATGTTACATTCAAATTGAATATGCTGAATAGTTTAACGAATTGTTAGTCAGCCAAAATATGAGTAAAATCATTTTTTTTTAGTAGATATATTGTCATCTTTGTATAGAAAATTAAACAGGTGCAACGTTACAAAGTAGTAACTATAACTCATAAAACTGCGACAGTAAGTAAACTGAAAGATTACTTATTGAGCGATTCTGATACGTCTGACTTTCCGGCGAACCGTTTAGCAGAATTAAAATCAAAATTTAAGTTTGATGAATTAATGTATTTAAATACATGCAATCGTGTTACTTTTTTCTTCACGTATAATAAATCCATTGATCATAAATTTTTAAAAAGTTTATTTGAATACATCAATCCCGATTTCAATAAAGAACTGATTAGTTTTCATATATCAAAAGCATTAGTATTTGAAGGCGTGGATGCTGTTAAACATTTATTTAGTGTGGCGGCTTCATTAGATTCATTAGTTTTGGGCGAACGCGAGATATTAGGTCAACTTAAAAATGCCTATTTGCAGTCTAAAAAAAATAATTTGTGCGGTGATGATATTCGTTTAGCATATCAACAAGCAATTGTATTTGCAAAAAAAATTCATTGTGAAACCAGAATTGGTGAAAAGCCCGTTTCCGTGGTTTCCTTAGCATATAGATCATTATCCGAACGCAAATTTTTTGATTTTGCGAACCTATTAATAATTGGCGCTGGACAAACCAACAATTTAATGGCAAATTTATTAACCAAACACGAAACTAAAAATGTGGTGGTGTATAATAGAACCATTGGAAAAGCAATAGATTTGGCTGCTCGTTTTAATAATGCGAAAGCATTCTCATTAGAAAAATTAGCATACCATAAAGATGATGTCGATGTAATTCTAACGTGTACAGGTGCTAATTTTACGGTACTTTCTAAAGATATTTTTGACAAATTAGTACCTAAAAATAGAAAAGTAACCATTGTAGATTTAGCTGTACCTCAAGATGTAGATGACGATGTGATTGCCCTTAAAAATGTGGATTATATAGATATTGCTTCATTGGAACGCAAAGCACAAGAAAATATGCAATTTAGAAAAAGTGAATTGTACAAAGCAGAAGCAATCTTGGAAGAGTTTCTAAAATCCTACAATGATTTATTTAAAGAACGTCGATTAGAACTTGCTTTTGCAGATATTCCAAATGAAGTAAAAAACATTAAACACAAAGCACTTCACGTTGCATTCAAAAAAGATATTGAAAAATTAGATGTAAATTCCAGAGATATATTAGATAAAGTAATGCAATATATGGAAGATAAATATATAGCATTGCCATTTAAAGCATCTAAAAAATCGCTATTAAATAAAAAATTTAGACCATAATTGAACTTAATTTTAAAAACTTTTTCCTTTTAAATTCAATATCTTTACAAACTATTTATTAATTCTTTAAGCATTTTTTTGCGGTTTAAAGATTTGAAAATTGAAATAAAAAAAACAACAAAGTTGATTTTAATAATCATTGAGTTAAAAAATACTATAATTATTTAAACTGCGCAACGCGTAATTATTATTCAAATGAATTTACCTATTATTATTGGAACTCGTGGAAGTGAATTAGCCTTATGGCAAGCCAATTTTACCAAAAATGAATTGGCAAAACATGGAATAACATCCGAATTAAAAATTATAAAAACAAAAGGAGATGCCACTCAACAATGGAATTTAAGTTTTGATAAAATAGAAGGAAAAGGCTTTTTCACTAAAGAACTAGAAGATGCTTTGCTGGCAAATGAAATAGACATGGCGGTTCATTCATGCAAAGATTTACCTACTGAATTTCCTGAAGGTCTAACCATCACTGCTTATTCCAAACGAGCCAATCCTTTTGATATTTTATTAATTAAAAAAGATAAAGTTGACAATACAAAGTTTCTAAAACTAAAAGATAATGCATTAGTTGGCACATCATCAGCCAGAAGAAAATCACAATTACTAGCCTTGCGACCAGATATACAATTGTGTGACTTGCGTGGCAATGTTCCTTCTCGAATTAAAAAATTAAAAGAAGAACAATATGATGCCATTACTTTAGCATCAGCAGGCGTGGAGCGATTAAATATAAACTTATCGGAATTTGAACTAGTACACTTGTCAGCACCAATGTTTATTCCGGCACCGGCACAAGGTGTTTTGGCGTTTCAAATTCGAGAAAATGACGATCGATTAAAAGAGATTTGTACTATTTTAAATGATAAAAATAGCGCAGAAATTACACTCATTGAACGTCAAATCTTACATGATTTTGAAGGTGGATGTCAAATGCCTTTAGGCGTTTATGCTGAAAAAATAGATGAGCAATTACACATTTGGGTTTCGCAAGCAACTGCTTGGAATACATTTCCAAAACGAAAACATTATTCCCTGAAGTTAACCGCAATCCAGTCAGTAGCGAAATTAAGTGAAGATATTGTACATGATTTTAAAAATTCTTCAATCGAATCGATATTTATTTCATCAGATATTGACCAGCAAAATTATTTAATTCGTGCACTGGAAGCTCAGCAATCAACAGTACAATATCACACATTTATTCAGTTTTCAAGTTTAGATTTTGAACTTCCAAATAATATAAACTGGATATTTTTTAGTAGCAAAAATGGCGTTAAATTTTTCTTTGACAATATTAAAGATAATACACTTTTAAATTCAGTAAAATTAGCAGCAGTTAACCAAGGAACAGCACAAGCCATACAAGAAAATGGATTAAATGTTAGTTTTATTGGTGCAGGTAGCGACTTGAAAATAATTTCAGAAAATTTTGATAAGATGGCTTCTGGTAAAATTATTTTTGTACAAGCAGAAAACTCTTTGCGAAGCATTCAAAAAGGCATTCAAAAAAATAAGGATTATGAAACTATAATTGCGTATAAAAATGAAGCGAAAATGGAGATTGAGAAACGCCATGAATCCAGTCTCATTTTTACTAGTCCACTCAATGTGGAAGCGTATGTAAAACATCATAAATTAGATTCAAATCAACAAATTATTTCTATCGGAAATTCTACAACTAATAAATTAATAGAACTAGGAATTTATCAATATAAAACTGCCTTTGAACCAACATGGTGGGCAATATTAGATGAACTTTAGATTTTTTTAGTTTCATTTTTTGTATTTCTTTCTAATTATTAAACTATTATAAGTAGAAGTTGAGAAAAGTCAATTACTAAAACAATTTGTGCTACAGAAAGTGTTACCATTGGAACACAAACATTTAATACCAATGGAATGCATACTGTAATTTTAGCAACATCTAAAAATTGCGACAGTATAGTACAATTAAGTTTATCAGTGAATACGCCAATAACGCCTATGGTTTCTATTGTTGCCGATAAAACGAATATTTGTGTAGGTGAAAAAGTGACGTTCAATGCAACTACTCAAAATACGAATGGAACAGTAAAATATCAGTGGATGGTAAACGGGAATAATGTAGGCACTAATAGTGCACAATTTATTTCATCAAACTTAAAACACCATGATGTAGTGAGTGTGAAAATTACTGTTATAAATGGAAATTGTTTAACAAGCAATATAGCAACAAGTAATTCAATTACTATTTCTGTTACAAAACCAACCTATACAATTCCTAAAGTGGAACATTGTTTAGGTGGAAATAGCCTTATCGATTTAGTTATTTCATTGTCTAATTATGTTGTTTCATGGAAAAATGAACATGATTCGTTGACAACAATTAATGCGGACACTTTACGTGTTCATAATTTGAGTAATCACACAGCAACATTTACTATTAAATATGGAAATGGATGTAACGTTTCCGATGTTATTCCCATTAAAGTTATGCCTTTGCCAAGTATAAATGCGATAAGTGATAAAGAATATGCTAAAGCAAATCAAATGATTCAACTGGATGTTGTCGGAAATAATTTGACAACATTTATTTGGCAACCTTCCGCTTTAATTTCTAATCCAAACATTAAAAATCCTACTGCAAACATTACAGAAACGATTGTTTTTGTGGTAACTGCAAAAGATATTTATTCTTGTGAAAATACAGATTCTGTAACGGTAAATTTTATTGATGAATGTGATGAAAAATATATTTATTTTCCAACTGCTTTTTCGCCCAATTTTGATGGTATAAATGATTGTTTTGGAATTTTATCACCACCCACATTGAGCAATTATAAAATGGTCATTTTTAATCGTTGGAGTGAAAACGTTTTTGAAACAAATGATAAACTGAATTGTTGGGATGGCACTTTTAAAGGAAGCGATGCACCAGCGGATTCTTATGTTTATGTGGTAAGTTTTATTTGTAGCAACGGAAAATCCATTTATAAAAAAGGCATGGTTTCTATACTACGCTAATTGTGTTATAAATGCTACGTTTTTTATTTCCATTCAGTTGGATTTTGTCTCCATTGTTGTAACACTGCAATTTCATCTGTGTTAATATAATTTTGTTGTTCAGCAACTCTAATTAAAAAATCATAATTAGTCAATGTTTTTAGTAAAACACCTTCATCTTCAAATCTTTTTATTGCCGATTCAAATCCATATTTATAAATAGCGACCATGCCAATTACTTCGGCGCCTGCAGCACGTAAATCTTGTACCGCTTTTAATGAACTTCCACCTGTTGAAATGGTATCTTCCACTACTAAAATTCGTTGTCCGTGTTTTAAATCGCCTTCAATAGTATTGGTTAATCCATGTTCTTTTGGTTTCGAACGTACATAAACAAATGGTAAGTTTACGGCATCTGCCAATAATGCACCATGAGGAATTCCGGCTGTAGCAACACCTGCAATACATTCAGTTTGAGGAAAATATTCTTGCAATAAACTTATTAAACCTTTTTTTACCATTGTTCTTATTTCTGGATAAGAAAGCAATTTGCGATTGTCGCAATATACAGGCGATTTAATGCCACTTGCCCATGTAAATGGTTCTTGAGTACTTAATTGTATTGCTTTAATTTGTAACAGTTGCTCTGCTAACTTTTCTTTATAGGTATTATTTTCCATGGAAATTAAAATTTAGAAGTGAATTTTTAGTAATTTCAGCCAATAAAAATCTAAAATTAATCTCATTTTATATCCTTAAAGACTGACGTAAATGTATAAACTTTTTATCAATAACAAGCATGTTTATCTTTGTCAAAATCCGGCACATGTAGAAAATTTAATGTATAATGACTATATAATTGAACCATATACCAATTATGAAAATTTAAAAACAACTATCAATGTCTTGTTAAATCATAAAAATAACCATCACGTAGTCTTGTTTTATAAAGACACAGATAAATTATTAGAAGAAGTATGTTCTTTTTTTAATTGTATTGAAGCTGCTGGTGGTATTGTTCAAAATGAATATGCAGAAATTTTATTAATTCATCGTCGTGGTTTTTGGGATTTGCCAAAAGGTAAAATTGAAAAATATGAAAGTATTCAAGAAGCGGCGATTCGTGAGGTGAAAGAAGAAACTGGTTTAAAAAAAGTACAAATTGTACATCCTATTATTTTTTCAAAATGTAGAAATAAAGCCACATATCATTCTTATGAATTAAATGGAAAACAATGTTTGAAAATTTCGTATTGGTTTGAAATGCATACCACCAAGCATCAACCATTAATTCCACAATCTGAAGAAGATATAGAACAAGTTATTTGGGTTTCCAAAAATGAATTGCCCAATTATTTCGATAATATGTATTCCAATATCATCGATGTATTGAAAGAAATAAAATGAGGTTTTTACTAAGCTTAAATTTCATTTTATAAGATCCATTTCCATAATAATAAAGTAATAGTTGATATTAAGATACCAATGGTAGGCAAGTAGGTGGCTAATGATTCATCTAATTTATATTTAGTAGCTAAAATGGAAGAGGTAATCATCGGTGGCATGGCGCATTCTATTACACTTATTTCATAAATGATTCCTTCTTTTTTAAATATCCAGAAAAATAAAATATAGATAATGAACGGCGCAATAACTAATTTATACGCTAATCCTGCACTGAGTTTTTTCCAATCTATATCTTTTACAGATAAATTAAATTGTAAGCCTAAAGAAAATATGGCTAATGGTACCATCCATTTTCCAATAAATTCAAGCACATTAGTAGTAGTTGGTGAGCACCAATTAGTAGGTAAAAAGAGAGCAAAAATAAATATTAAAAATGGTGGAAATTTAATTAAACGAAATAACATTGATAAAAGATTCAATTTAGAACTACTAAATGAGGTGGCAATTAAAACGCCAAACGTTGACAAAATAAGAAAACTTCCAGGTTGATCTACAAAAATGGCATACTGTAAGTTTTCATTGCCATAAAAATGCTTTATAAACGGAAATCCAACAAAAGATGTATTTCCCAAACCACCACATAAAATCAGGCATGCCATCGTTTTATTATCATATTTGAATACTTTGCATACAATAAATGCAAATACAATTGACATTATAAATGTAATCCAAGCAGCTGCAATAGGAAATAATACTTCTTGTGAAATTTCTAATTGAGGAATCTTTAATATTACAATGGCTGGAAGTGGAATGTATAAAATAAATTGATTGATATTTGAATGTAGATTTTTAGGTGTGAATGGAAATAATTTAAAAACTACACCTATAATAAACAACAAGACTAAAACAATAGGTTCATTTAATAATTCCATAAAAAAAAACAAGATTTTAATATTGGTTGCAAAATTACTTAAATAATAGATATTCTATGATATTCATTTCTTTGTCAAATGGTTTTATACTATTTAATCCCAAATATTCAATCGCTTCATCAATAGAATATGTAGAATGTTGTAAAGCGTTAAGTGGAATTAACCCAACTAATTCACTGCCATTTGTACTGGTTCCAAAATCGTTGGCTATTTGTTGAATCGCCTTAAATACATCTATAATCGGACTTTTATGAATGTCAACTATATTGGTTGAAATTTGTGCACATTGATAAGTATCCATGTACCAACCAATGGCTCTTACATGTTGGAATAATATACTTAAATACGATTCATTATTTAGGTTTCTTATCGTTCTAATTTTTTTGGCAATGGCTTTGGCAATGGCAATATCTTTTGTAACTAAATTTATATTAAATGCAATTAAAAAATTTCGAGCACCCAAAGCCATCATACCAAATTTTTCATTAAAAACACTTTCGCCAAAGTCCGGTTTCCAATTGCCATCTTTTAATTTTTCAGGAATAGCTTCATATTCTCCTTTTCTAATATCAGCTAATTTATTTCTGAAATTATTTTGTGCAGATTGCTCGTATAGATAAACAGGAATTCCAATATTTCCAATACGTTTGCCTAATTTATAACTAAGCTCTATCGCTTCATTCATTGTGCAGTTTTGAAATGGAATTAGTGGACAAACATCACATGCGCCCATTCGTGGATGTGCACCTTTATGCATTCTCATATCAATCAATTGTTGAGCTACGCATATAGCATTAAATGCAGCATCAGCCACAGCATTTGGTTTTCCTACAAAAGTAAAAACGGTTCTGTTAGCATCAAATCCTATATCTATATGTAATAATTTTACATCTTTTGTTTTAATAATAGATTGGGCAATTGCATCAATCGTTTGTTTATTTCTTCCTTCTGAAAAATTAGGTACACATTCTATTAATGAATCAGTTGCTGAGAACATAATGTGAAATAAATATCTTAAAAATAGTTGAGATTATTGTTATTTAAAAATGGCTTCCAAAAGAAGCCATTTTTTAAATATGAATTCGATAGCACTACTGCAACAATCCTTGATATGTACTAATTCGTCGTTGTTCTAAAATAGTAAGTTTATTGTTTTTGAACTTTTCTATGTATTCCAAATTGGTATAATGACGAATGGTTAAAATGGTCAAGTTGTCTTGAATATTAAAATTGAATTTTATTTCCAAAGCATCTTTTACTTTCGTAATTTTTTCAGGAATATTATCTACTACAGCTTCAAATGAAATTGCGCCTTGCTGCATCATGTTTAATTTCAAATTTGAAGCTGAAAACGCTGAGAAAATTTCTGCAACTACTTCATCTTCTACAAAGGAAAAATCTTTAGTATGAAGTGTAATTAATGCTTGATTATTTTTTACAATTCTAATTGGAGGAAGGTGGTTGTCATTTCCACCAACAATTGTACCTTTCCCTTCGGGATTGATAAATGATTTTACCAACAATGGTATGTTTTTGTTTTGTAATGGTTTTATTGTTTTTGGATGAATCACTGTTGCACCATAAAACGTCATTTCTACAGCTTCATTAAATGAAATTTCATCTATGAAAACGGCATCTTCAAAAACGCGAGGATCGCCATTCATCACACCTGGAACATCTTTCCAAATAGTTTGATTTTCGGCATTTAACATATTGGCAAAAATTGCAGCCGTATAATCAGAACCTTCACGACCTAACGTAGTGGTGCAATTTTCAGCGGTGCAACCAATAAAACCTTGTGTAACCACAATACTATTTGTTGCCATTGGTTTCACTAGGCTATCCATTAATTGTTGCGTTTTACTCCAATCCACAATAGCTTCACGATACGTATCGTCTGTTTTCATTACATCACGCACATCTAACCATGAGTTTTTTGCACCCACTTCGTTTAAGTATGCACTTAGTATGACAGACGAAATTAATTCTCCTTGTGAAACAATTTGGTCGTACACATAATTAAAGCTTTCTTTTCGTTGTTCTTCAATTTGCCAATCCACTTCAGCATAGATATTTTGTAATTTATCAAACACCTCATGTGTTTCTGTTCGAAATAAATCTACACAAATTTGATGATGATTTTGTTTTACAATATCAAAAGAAGCTTTTGCATCTTTATTTTCAAAATAATCGTTTATAACGACTTCTAAAGCGTTCGTAGTTTTTCCAGTTGCAGAAACCACAACTACTAAATTTTTTTGACCATATTGTTGAACTATTGAGGCTACATTTTTGATTCCTGCTGCATCTTTTACCGATGCACCTCCAAATTTAAATACGCGCATTTTTTTTGTATTTTTTTATTTATTACTGTTAATAAATGGAATTAATTTTGGACAGCTAAGATACCTATTTCATAGGTTTGTATTTATTAAGTAATGATTAATGATATTCAATACTTTATTCCATTTTTAAAATAAAAAATTACACTTGATTTCTAAAATTCATTTCTATCTTTGCATCAAATATTTCAAAAAATGAACCTAATTACTTTAGATGAATACATTGCGAGAACAGAGCATGATTTACCAGATGCTACTGGTGAATTATCGGGTTTATTGAGAGATATTGGATTGGCTTCAAAAATTGTTAATCGAGATTTAAGCAAAGCTGGTTTGGTAGATGCAATTTTAGGCGAAGCCAATGAAATTAATGTGCAAGGTGAAGAAGTGAAAAAACTCGACTTAATTGCAAATGATGTTCTAAAAAAATGCCTCCAAAATAGTGGTGAATGTTGTGGAATCGCCAGCGAAGAAGAAGAACATTTTGTTGCTTTCGAAAATAGAAAAAATGCTAAATATGTAGTGTTGTTCGATCCTTTAGACGGTTCGAGTAATATTGATGTAATTGCGCCGGTGGGCACTATTTTTTCTGTTTTTAAGCGTGTTTCTCCAGTGGGTGAGTTGTGTACTTTGGAAGATTTTTTACAACCAGGTTATAAACAAGCCGCCGCAGGATATGTAATTTATGGTTCTTCTACCATGTTGGTTTATACAACGGGCGATGGCGTAAATGGCTTTACTTTAGAGCCTTCTATTGGTGAATATTGTTTATCGCATCCAACTATAAAAACACCAGAAACGGCGAAATCCTATTCCATGAATCAAGGAAATTATAATTCATTTCCTGAAAATGTAAAAAAATTCGTGAATTATTGTCAAAACAATACAGACAAAAAAGCATATTCGCTACGTTATATTGGCTCTATGGTGGCGGACTTTCATCGTAATTTATTAAAAGGTGGCATTTACGTTTATCCAGCTACGCAAGATGCTCCCAATGGAAAATTAAGGTTGATGTATGAATGCAATCCAATGGCATTCATACAAGAACAAGCAGCCGGAAAAGCAACGGATGGCACACAAAGAATATTGGATATTACTCCAACTCAACTACACCAACGAACGCCAGTATATATTGGCTCTACGCAATTAGTAGAGATGTTGACACAATAAATTTAACTGAGTATAATTATACACTCGATGGATTAATGTTGTTCTTGTTTGGTTAACTTTTCTTCAAACAAGATGATGTCTGCAATTTTATTTACCGTAATATTTTTGGCAATTATTTTCCTGTTATTGGCTATTATAAATACCTTTGGTGTTGCAATTACATCGTATTCTCTTCTAAAGGCGCTTACACCACGCATATCGGCACAAGTCAACCATTCTGTATTGCAATTTTTAGCCGCAAAAGCTCTAAAGGAGCTATCTGTTTGTTCGGTAGAAATGGCCATAATGCCCACACCTAAAGCTTGTAACGAATCTGTATAAATGCGTTTTAGTTCAGGAACTTCATGTTGGCAATGGCTACAATCGGAATTCCAAAATACTAAAACAGTATATTTATTCTTAGTTATAAAATCGTGGAAATATTGATTCTTTCCAGTAGAATCCTGCACCACAAAATTAGGTGCTAATTTTCCTAATAAAGTAGGTTTTAAGGCTTCCACTCTATCTTTTAATTCTGCTAAATTTTTATCTGTAGTCCACCAAGCTTTTTTATTTAAATAATATTTTTCAGCAATATGTACATATATTCCATCATATCCCATGATTTCACTTTTAGCATATTTTAGAAATAATTCATTTAAACAATATTGAAATAATTCTGAATTTTTCTCTGATTTTTGAATAACATTATCAATAGCCTTAATGATAGAATCTGGACTTGGATGTACATAGCTATTAAAATAATTCAAAAATTTATTTTGAAAAACCGGACTTCTGATATATCCGGAATCGTTGAAATCAATATTGTCAAAATAATGTTCTTGTATATAATGAAATACATGAAATGTATCCACTAAGCTGCCATCTTTTTTTCGTTCGCCATCTGGAATGTCAGTATCCATCATCACTGAAATTAACTTTGAATAAAAGGTCTTTGGATTGTTTTTTAACAAATCTTTTCGATGTGTTACAATTTGTGTAGAAATAGCATTAATGGCATTTTCAGTTGTGAAAAATGTTGAATCTGTTGGGTTTAATTGTTTTAATTTTTTTTGTAAACTATCGTTTTTTACACCCAATGGCAGCATAAAATTCATATCGTTAAACATCTGTTGGTTTTCGATAGAATTTTTTATAGTAGCATTTTTTATAAAATTTACCGTATCTGTTTGAATTGAAAAGTTAGTTTCATTCAAAATAAGATCAAATGATCGATAATTTAAAGAAGGAAAAGCTAGTAAGTAAACGCCTCTTGGAATTTCTTTATTGCCTTTATAAATGGAAATCCCTTTTTCATTAAACAGCAGTGTATCTTTCACATATCGTTTATCTCCATAATAATAAGCAAGAATACCTATTTGGTTTTCCATGCCTTTTATTTTTAGATTGATATTGTATTCTCTTTCAAATGAAAATGCCTTAATTGCAAATAAGAATAAGAAAGTGTACGTAAATATTGATTTCATAACTAGTTTGTAATTTTTTACAAAAATCGTTCCGAAAATAAGTATTCATAAATAATAAGTAGCACAAAAGTTTGTTAATTTGAATAGATTTTTTTAAAAATTGAGTACAATTTTGAGATTTCTTGATTTTTTCCTCACAATAGTGAATAAACTGCATTTTTTAGGTTGACAAAAAAATATCAATTTTAACTTGGAATAATTTTTGATTATTTACGTTACTATTCAATACAAAAAAAATATTTTATGCAAAAAAAAGCAACGCTTTTATACGTGTTTTGTCTGATATTTACTGTTTCATTTTCACAAGCTACCTATAAGCAAACCGATATTCTGAAAGCCTACAAAGAAGCAGAAGAACTGGTTAATATGGGAAAATATGCCATAGCACAACCTTTTTTAATTGATTTTATTCAAAAATATGATACTAAAACTTTAGATAAATCAAATTTGATTTACGCAGATGCTATTTTTTTACGTGCCTTATGTGAGAAAGAAACGGCATCGCCGGAAGCAGAAAAAGATTTGCAATTTTTTGCCGATAATTACAAAGGACATCCTAAAACAAATTTAGCCTATTTTCATTTAGGAGATATTGCATTTGGAAAAGCGAATTATAATGATGCGTTGGCTTTTTTTGAAAAAGTAGATGAAAAAACATTAAGTGGAAAAGATTTATTTGAGTTTCAATACAAACGTGCCTTTTCTAATTTTGCTTTGAAAAAATTTGCCCAAGCAAGAACCTATTTCAACGAAATTTCCAACAATAAAAAACATCCATATTTTGAAGAAAGCTTTTATTATTCTGGTTTGTGTTCTTATTATTTAAAAAATTATAACGCTGCGTATAAAAGTTTCCAAACGTTAGAAACCTCCAAAAAATATGGAAAAATAGTTCCTTATTATTTAACTTCTATAAAGTTCATAAACAAAGATTATAAAGGTGTAGTAGAATATGCTGAACCCAAATTAAAAGAAAATATAAACTATCAGAATGAGATTAAACATTTATTGGGAAATGCCTATTTCGAATTAAAAAATTATGAAAAAGCCTTATTCTATTTAGAACAATATACCAAAAATGCTTCGAAAGTTACACCTGAAGATTACTATATATTAGGCTATGTTCAGGTGCAAAATAATCAATGTGAGAAAGCGATTTCAAATTTAGAGCATTTGTCGCCATTGGAAAATGCATTAGGTCAAAATGCCATGTTTTTATTAGGGCAATGCTATGAAAAATCGGGCATGAAAAATGAAGCCAGAACCGCTTTTCTACAAGTAGCACGCATGAATTTTGATAAAACCTTACAAGAAGATGCATGGTTCGATTATGCAAAACTTTCTTATGAATTAGGTTATACCAACGATGCATTAGTGGCGTTAAAAAATTTCGTGCAAACGTATCCTAATTCTAAATTCAGCATTGAAGCCAATGAACTCTTAGCCGATTTATTTTTAATGACACGTAACTATGAAGAAGCGATGTCGATAATTGATAAATTACCCAGTAAGTCGGAGAAATTAAAAGAAGCATACCAAAAAATGGCTTACTTCAGAGCGGTGGAAAATTACAACGATTATAAATTTGATGCTGCAGAACAATTTTTCAATAAATCATTGAATTATCCAAAATCAAAAAGTATTGAAGCACTTTGTTATTATTGGAAAGCAGATATGGCGTATCAAAAATCAGACTTTACCAATTCTATAACTTTGTTGAATAAGTTCATGCCACTGGCAACCTCTGTAAGTTCGGAGCATTCTGATAAAGTGAATAGTGGAACTGCTAATTATTTATTGGGTTATAATTATTATAAAAAGAAAGATTATAGCAATGCAGCTACCTATTTTGTAAAAGCTAGCAGCACTTTAAAAACAGATGCAAATGCAAACAATCAGCAACAAATTTATCCGGATGCCTTGTTGCGCTTAGCCGATTGCAACTTTATGCAAAAACAATATAATGCAGCGTCAATTTCGTATGATGCAGTAATTAAAACCAATGCACAAGGTGCCGATTATGCCTTGTATCAAAAATCCATTATTGATGGAGTAAGTGGTAGATATAATGAAAAAATTGCTGGCATGAGTGCCTTAACGGCTCGGTTTCCAAATTCTGCATTTGCCGATGATGCATACATGCAAATTGGAAATACGTACATGGCTTTAGAAAAAGATGCAACCGCAATTGATGCATACAAAAAGATATTAACCAACTATCCAAAATCAGATTTAGTACCTGAATCATATTTAAAATTAGGATTGATTTATTTTAATCAAGATAATTTTGATGAATCCTTAAAATGGTATCAAAAAGTGATTCAATTTTACCCATCAACTCCAGAATCGAACGAAGCGATGTTGGCCATTAAAGAAATTTATATAGCTAAAGGTGAACCGAATAGTTATATCGCATTTGCCAATAAATATCCAGGACAAAATGTTTCTTTTTCAGAGCAAGACTCAATCACCTACTTATCGGCAGAAAAACAATTTTTTAATGGAAATGTGGACAAAGCACTACAAGGATTTAAAGATTATTTGGCTCAATTTCCTAAAGGATATTTTGCCTTGCAAGCTAATTTCTATTATGCGGAATGTTTATTTACGAAACAAGATTTTACCGCTGCTTTAACTGGTTATGATTTTATTGTCAATCAATCTCAAAACAGATTTACCGAACGAGCATTAGCGCGTGCCGCAAACATCAATTATTATGATTTAAAAAATTATGTTCGTGCCTATGAATTGTATATTAAATTACAAAACACAGCTACTTTGGATGAGAACAAACGTGAATTTTTAATTGGATTAATGCGCACTGCTTACTTCATGAATAAATATCAAGAATCGTTCGATAATGCAGTGAAAGTGGTTGCTTTACCATCATTGGCAGATTTTTATAAAAATGAAGTTTCCTATTATAAAGGTATGAGTCAATTCAAATTAAACAACCTTGATAAAGCATTGAAAGAATTAGAATATATAACGAAAAATGCCAACAGCGAACAAGCAGCCGAAGCCAAATATACCATAGCTAAAATATACTATACTAAAGGAAACAAAAAACAAGCTGAAAAAGAATGTAATGATTATTTTGATAAGTTTCCTTCTTATGAATATTACATGGCAAAAAGCTACATTTTATTGAGTGATATTTATAAAGAAGATAATAAATTACTTCAAGCCAAAGCAACCTTACAAGGTTTGTTAGATAATTACACTACGGAAGACGAAGTTCGTGCTGAAGCACAGCAAAAATTAGATGCCATTTTAGTATCTGAAATGAACAATTCAAAATTGAAAATTCAAGACAACGGCAGTATTATGCAATTTGATAGCAATAAATAATAGTCCTAAAATTGAACAAGAAAAAAATAAAAATGAAACATCAATATATAAAAGTAAGTATCTTATTTGCCACATTGCTAAATGCTACTATTGCTATGGCTCAGAAAGATTTTGATTCATTGCCACAACTTGATGAAATTATTGTAACAAAAGGCTATGAGCCGGTTTTGATTTCATCCAATAAAGTTCCATTTAGTCCTAATTTACCCAACATCAACAAGACTAAACCCGATGCACAAACCTATTCGTATATAGATGTAAAAGGCAAAATAAATTACAATCCAGAAGATATAAAACCTATAAAAGCAGCAGGAAAAAAACCAGAAAAAAATCAATTCTTCTATGCTAAAATTGGTGCTGGTTTTCCAATTACACCATTGGTGAAAATTATTGTAACGAATCCTATCAAAACTCAATACAGTGCCGGCTTAGATCTTGATTTTATTATGACTTTTAAAAGCAAAAAATCATTTCAAAATTATACCGATTTGAAAATTAAAGGATTTGGTGAATATTATATTAAGAAAAAAGTAGCCATCGGTGCTGATTTATATTATCAATTAAATCAACATAAATTCTATGGTTATGCAAATGATGTGATTTACGATAAGGATTCGTTGAAAACCAATTTTAATAGATTTGGTGGCGCGATTAAATTAAGAGGTATTGAAGAAACTGAATATTATTACAATGCTGAAATTAATTTTACTTCAGTGATAAATAAAAATATATTTCACAAACCCAAAGAGTTAACGATTGGCGTACAAGGTGAAGCTGGATACAATTTTAAAAAGAATTATTGGGCTGGTGTTAAGTTGAATGTAACCAATGTATCCTATAAAGGCAACTATCAAGATACATCGTTCTTTGCATTTTTAAACAATCAAAATCATTTGTCAGTTCAAGCTATTCCTTATTTTAAAATAAAATACAAAATATGGCAACTCAACGTAGGAGCGAACCTACTAGTTACCAATAGAAAATTCTATCCACGTCCTGAAATTATAAATCAATTACAGATTTATAAAGATTATTTAGTGATGTATAATGAATGGAAAACTCAAGTGAAAATTAATAGCTTGAATAAATTATCTTTAGAAAATCCATTTATAGTGACGGATAATTACAATAATTCTGTTGATGAAATTAGAACTATTGTCGGTTTGCGTGGTAGCATAAAAGGCTTTGGGTATGATGTTCGATTCAGTCAACTGGTTTCACAAAATAATGCACAATTTGTCAATGAAATTTACCAAACTCCAACAGATACGTTACCACAAGTATCTTTCTATATTCAAAATGTAGATGTACTGAAAGCATGGAATCCACACGTTGGATTGTCCTATAATAGAGGCAATCAATTTGGTGCAAAAGTATGGTTCGATTATTTTATTTATAATAAAAATACAGCAGTACAATTATCCTACACGCCTAAAATTAAAGCTGGATTTTCCGCCTTTTATAATTGGAATGATAAATTGTATTTAAGCATGGATATTACTGGTCAAAGTAAAGTAAACGGTGTGCAACATACGTATGACGATACTTTAGGATTGACACAAAACTTAATTCCTATTAAAGGATTAATTGATATCAACTTTTCCGGAACGTATTACATCATGAAGAATATTGGAATTTTTTGCGATATTAATAATTTAGCATTTCAAAAATGGAATCGTTTTTATAAATATCCAACCTATAATTTTCAAGTGATTGCTGGTGTGAAATTGGCATTTTAAGAAATTGAATTTACTTTACTAGTTTATCAAAATCATAACCAGCACGCAGAAGTGCTCGTTTGGCAACCTCCAAAGCATAATCTGCCGTGTTAAATGGATGCACAGGCACCATGGTAACTGCTTTAAGTTGTTCCATAATCTCATTTGTTTGCGCTTGAGTTAAGGTTTCACAAAGTTCGTACATGCCACCATTTCGCTCTTCCATTTCATCATGAATAGCCAATACGTGTTTGAGCACCTTTATTACTTTCTGTGTTGGTGGCACCACCATTAATGAAGTTATGGCACCATGTTCTAATCTTAATTGTGGTGCATAATGGATAGGTACATCTTTATTGGCTTTTTGAGCAGCAATAAATAATATTTTCTCTTCCATTTTTATATGGGTCAAAATACCAACACGAAACTCATGATATAATACTAAATCTATTTGATTTATATCTATTATCGCCGATTCTAATATGGATTCTAATCTTCGATGATCGTTCGTGAAAAAATTATAAATAGGTGAGTGCATTTATAGAAAAATTCATGTAAATGTATCATATATTATTAAGAAAAGAAATACCCAATCATTTATTTATATAACTATTTGAGTGATAAGAACTTGTAATTTATCATAAATATTCATCTAAAAAAAATGAAATATTTTGTAACCTTTTTTCGTTTCATTTACTCTAATATGCGTGATTCATTTTATGCGATAAAATGAATTCATTGGGTTTCTATGTTTCTTAACTTTAGGTCGATAGGCAAGCGCAACGCTTACCTTTTTTTATTTGCTATGCAACCTTCTAGCAGTAACTTTCATCTAATAGTATAGGTAATAAAATGCAAAGCAAAAACTAATTTTTATATAAGGGTTTCTATGTTTCTAGACTTTTTTAGAGTCGTAAAGGTAAGCGCAATGCTTACCTTTTATTTTTATAGAATTTTGATATTAATTTATTAATTGAAATTAAGCTTAACAAAAAAATATAATTAAATGTACTACTGAGCCGTTTTATACGCATTAAAATGAGTAATTTTATTTTTTAGTTTATTTTGAATATTGAAAAACGTATTCACTATTATTTTAATATAAATTGATTATCCAAAATGAAAGTATTAATTACCGGTGGAGCTGGTTATATAGGAACAGAATTAGTTAAAAAACTAGTAAAAATACCTAAAGTAAAAGAAATTATAGTATATGACAACTTAAACAAAGGTGCGTATAATTTCTTTTTATGCACATGTATTGGTGGAGATAATATTCGTTTTGTACATGGTGATATTTTAGATACTAGAAAGTTAAAAAAAGAATTAAATGATGTTGATGTAGTGATTAATTTAGCTGCAAAAATTACATCGCCGTATGCTGACGCCGATCCACATTTATATGAACAAATTAACCATTGGGGAACAGCAGAGCTTACGTATGCTATTGAAGAAAGCAATGTACAGAAACTTATCCATATTAGTAGTTTATCGGTTTATGGTGCATCTTCCAAAGGAAAATTAATTACGGAAACTACTAAATTAAATCCAAGAACGCATTATGGAATATCTAAAATGCGTGGCGAAGGATTTGTAGAGCGTTTAATGAAAAACGACAAACTAGATACTTATATTATTCGATTAGGAAATGTGTATGGTTTTAATCAAACGATGCGGTTTGATGCTGTAATTAATCAATTTGGTTTTGAAGCAAATTTCTTGAAAAAGATTTCTATTCATGGTGATGGTCAGCAAATTCGTTCCTTCATAAATGTAGATAAAGCCGCACAATACATCACTCAAATCCCTTTCCTTCAAGTTCCTTCTGGTATTTATAATCTTACTGATTTTAATAAAACCATCATGGATATAGCATTAACATTTAAGGATTTAATTCCAGAATTAGAAATGCAATTTATCAATCAACACCTGCAATTACGCAATATTGCGGTAGATGAAGATGGGAAAATATATAAATATTTACCTCGTTTGCAAACAAATCTCAAAGAAGATTTGTTTCGAATGTTAAATCAATTCGCATTTCATTGATTCCTTCCATTACATTTTGAGTCTATTAAAAGGTTTTATTTAAATTTTTTAATTCCTAAATAGTTTGATTTACAACTATTTAGGAAGTTTATCGCAATCAAACTATTGTATCTACAAGTATTTATCCACATATCTTAAAAAAAAACTAATGTTAAGTTTTATAAAAATGAAAAAAATAATTTGGAAAATGCAAAATGCTTATTAAATTTGTAGTAGGGTTTTTATGTTTCTAGACTTTAGGGTCTGACGGGTAAGTGCAAAGCTTGCCCGTTTTTTTTTATCTCAGCGTACCAATTAATTTCATATCATTCTTATTTAACAACACTAAAATCATTTCCCATAATTGATCATAAAAAATTATTTCTCCTTCTTGAATGGATTGATGTGCATAATTGTTTTTTAATTCTTCGTATTCTGAAAGATTTTTTAATTCTTTATAATTGAAACTTTTTTTCTCCATCATAGAAAGCAGTTTTACAAACAAATTACTTCGTCTTGCATTATCATCTTTTAAATGTCTTGATTGATACACTCGTAAAGCATCAATTTGCTGCATGGCATTATCTAAGTCATTTCTACCTATATAAAATAATATAGTTACAATGCGAGCTGCAAAATTAAAGCCAGATTTATCTTGCGAAACAAATGGAATTTCATTTGCAAATTTGGAAAGGCTAAATTTGAAATTGCCATCGGTATTATAATGATGTATAAATTCAGCAAACGCATTATAAACCACCCAGCGTTCTTTTAGAACCAAAGTTGAATTTTTAAATGAAGGATGTATCTGTATATGATGAATCAGATCCTTTGTTTTTTCTTCTTGCGTTTGGTTTAGGTAACATTTTATCTCAAATTCTTTTATAGCCAAAAAACTGGCACCTTTAGCCTTTATATTTATTTCTTTAACTAAAGACAAAGCATCTGCATAGGTTCTTAAATGAAATAATGATTTAAGCTTATAAATGTGTATCGTATTTAAATATGTATCCGATAAAATAGATGTAAATCGTTTTGTATAATTTTTTAAATAAATATCAGTTGTTTTATTGATGGATGCATTATCGCCCAATATTTCGTGGAAAAACAATTGGGTTCGTATATAAATGAAATACACTACCAGTGATTTTGATTTTTTGGATATATCTTCAATTTCGTGGATACAAGCTTTTATTTCAACTATTTTTTGGGTTAAATTTTGTTTGGTGAAATGCACCAACATCATGACTTTTGTATAAATAATCTGTGCTTGTTGCTCCAATTCATATTCCAAGGCATATTGCTGATAGGAAATATATTCTTCATTGTATTTTTTTTCGTGGCCATTCATTCCATAATAAACCAATAGCTTGTAGGAATATTCTTTTAAAATATCAAAAAAGTTATTTTTTTTTGCGGTTGGATACGCATCAATAATTAATTGAATAGAAGCATTTCTATTTTCTGTATATCGTAATAATATATTGCTTAAGTACAATCGATTTACACATTCAAAGTATGATTTTTTGCTACTATCGTTTTCGGTGGTATTGTTGATGTCAATAAAATATAATGTATTTAGTAACCTCGATTTAAATCTTGATTTGAGTTTCCGATAGTTTGCATTTTCATTTTTTTCAATAGTATTGGTATTATATAGGTATAAAATTGCTTCTTCATCTGAGTCTATTTGACCATTTGCTATGCCATCATACAACTTAGAAAATAAGGTGTCTTTTCTGCTAATAAGTGATTTATCGAATATTTCCAACTGGCTTATTTTGCGTTTATTCACGATGTTAACCAATTCTTTAAGTTGTTCCATACGTTTTTATTAGTTGTATTAGGTATAATATTAATATAAAACAGGCAATAAATTAGGCTATTACATATCCACGAATGTGGAAATAAGAATGTCACATAAATGCAATTTGGGCGATTTACATTTCTGATATTCAAATCTAACTTTACATTATCAAACTAAGAAAAGCAAAAAATATACTTAACATTAACATTTTTATAACTCATAAATCCCAACAATGAAAAGAATCGAAAAAATTATCAAAGAAATAGTAAGGCAACAAATACAATATGTTGCACATACTAAAAAACAACACAGTAATGATGATATCCGAAAATTCACCTACCAGCAATTCATTATCACTGAGGATGGAATAGGAAAACACAAATAATGTTTAGAAACATAAAAACCCAAACCCAAAGTTACTGAACATAAACATCCTAATTCTAAAAACCCGCAGACCTTAACGTGTAGAAACATAAACAACAAACCCGACAGACGAATTCTAAAAGCATAAAAACCCACTTTGCAACTAGAAACGTAAAAATCCTACTGTCTAATTAAAAGCTGACCAATATTCGTCAGCTTTTTTTTATGCTTTTTCAAGATGAAAGACACTAATTTCTGGTGAAATACCTAAGCGACCTGGATAACCTAAAAATCCGATTCCACGATTAACATACAATTGTTGTTGTTGAGAGGCATATAAACCAGCCCAATGTGGATATACATATTTGGATGGACTCCATTTTATTCCTGGAATTTCAATGCCAAACTGAAAACCATGTGTATGGCCGGCAAAAGTAGCGTGAATATTTTTGAATATACTTTGTTGTGAAACTTCATAATCCCAATGAGATGGATCGTGTGATAATAATAATTGAACAGCTGCATTTTCAGCACCATTATAGGCATTACGTAAATGGCCATATTTACCAAATCGCATGGAATGACCAATATATTGCACACCAATAATAGCTAAAGTGGTTCCATTTTTTTCTAAAATTCGATGTTCATCCATTAATAAATCCCAACCTAATTCATTGCGTTGAATATCTATTAGTTGGTTAAAATTAGAGCTCATTTCTTGAGTAGAATTCCATTGTTTATACGTTCCATAATCATGGTTTCCTAATATTGAATATACTTTAGTTTTGGTTTTTATATTTTTTAAAATTGAAATGTAAGGTTTTATTTCCGATGCTTCATAATTCACTAAATCACCCGTGAAAAGCACAATATCAGCATCTTGTTCATTAATTAAATCTACAATTTTTTGTACAGGTTTTTCATCAGCAAAACTACCAAGATGCATGTCCGAAAACTGAACAATTTTTAACGACTTCCATTCATCAGGTAAGTTTGGAATTTTTAATTTAATTTTTTTTATTTGATAATTATATGCTCCTCGTACAATTCCATAAATCAGTGATACTGACATAAATGAACCAACTGTCAAACCTAATTTACTGAGAAATTGTAATCGTGAAAGACCCGTTTGAGGTGCTTGAGTTATTGATGGTTTTAAAAATTGAATACCATAACCTAATAAACGTACAATGTCTTCCAACACTAAAAATGGTAGCATTAATAATTTTCCAAAAAATATGGTTTGAGCTAAGCCTACTAACAGTATTTTACTCCAACCATGCCAATTATAATAACCTTTAAAAATTAAAATAAAGAATGCTAAATAGGTGATAGAAGATAAAAACCAGAAAATAAAATTTACGATTCGCTGTGTAGAGGTTTTAGAATCGATAAATAAAATTCTTATTGCTTGAAAAATATAAAAATCGAGCGCAATGATAATAATAATAGGAACTATAAACCATGCATTTGAGTATTTGTTATTCATAATGTATTTATTGCTAACAAAAGAACAAAAAAAATGTTGTAAAAAATTCTCCATTTTTTCACAATATTACCTATTGTAGGCATTATATTTGTCAAAGTTAAAAGCTGGAACATTCATAAAATGTTAAAGAATAAAAAAATCGTAAAAACCTATATATCGTGTTGCTTATTTATTATCAGCATACTCGTTTTATTGTCATTTTCCTCAAAGCCTACAGCATCCATCGAAACTAAAAATTTTAGTATAAATAATGTAAAATTGTTTTCAAATCAATTAGATACATTTCAATTTTTAATAGATAGCAAGACAAATAAACAAAAACTTTTAGAACGATTTGTTCAAATGCGTTTGGAGTTTAAAAAAATTGAATTTGTACTTGAATATTTAGACAACAATAGGTATCCATTTTTTAATGGTGCAAATGCTGTTGAAATGGAATATGGTTATGATCCAAACGTAAAGCCAGAAGGATTACAGGTAATTGAAAGTGAATTATATAATGATAGTGTAGATTACACTAGATTAACACAATTAACCACACAATTAAAGTATAGAAATTTGGCATTCTATCTCATTCTGCAACGTGCCAATATGAATGAAACCTACTGGTTCGAGGCCATTCGATTTCATCTAATTCGAATTGAAACATTGAGTTTAGTCTCATTTGATTCACCAGATTTGAGAAATAATATTGCAGAAATTGCTTCAAGCTTAAATACAATTAAAACTATCTTTTCATTTTATAAAGAGAATAGTTTAGCTTATTTTTCTTTAGAGGCACAATTAATATCAACCATCAATTATCTACATAAAAAAAACTTTAACAACCTGGATAGATTGACTTTTACAAAACAATATTTATATCCACTCAATCAAAAAGTTGTACAATTTCAAAATCATTTAAAAATTGAAAACTTAGAAAATAATGGCAATTTATTTAGAGCTGTAAATTTAAATGCGAAATCGATTTATGCTATTGATTTTATCAATACTAAATTTTATGCATCGGATAAATATTATACGTCAAAACCATTACTTTCAGAGATTGGAAAAAAATTGTTTTATGATAAAAATTTGTCAGCAGACAAAAGTATGAGTTGTGCTACTTGCCATCAACCACAAAATGCTTTCAGTGATAAATTACCAACATCCATTACCAATAATCCATCTATTTTCCAAAAACGAAATACGCCAAGCTTATTAAATGTTGCCTTTCAAGTATCCTATTTCTATGATTTACGTGCTGTTACACTTGAAACTCAAGTCGATCAAGTAGTAGCCAACAAACAAGAATTTAACCATAACTATGCCGATCTAATTTCGATTTTAAGAAATGATACGAACTACGTTCGTTTATTTAATACAGCATTTCCACAGTACAAAGAAGAAGCCATATCTATAACCAGCATCAATACTTGTATTTCAGAATTTGAACGAAAATTTGTATTCTTAAATTCGCCATTTGATAAATATATGCGTGGAGAATCCAATAAAATAAGCCTATCTGCAAAAAAAGGGTTTAATATATTTATGGGAAAAGCACAATGTGGATCTTGTCATTTTGCACCTACATTTTTTGGGAATGTTCCACCATTTTATGGCGTTTCAGAATCAGAAGTATTAGGAATTACAAAAACTTTCGATACCATTCATCCAGTACTAGATGACGACATTGGCAGATATGAATTTTTTCAAATTCCGGATTTCAAACATTCTATCAAAACATCAACCGTTCGAAATGCAGAATTAACAGCACCTTACATGCATCATGGCGGTTTTAAAACATTAGAGGAAGTCGTAGAATTCTATGAACAAGGTGGTGGTTTAGGCATGAAACTAGATGTGCCAAATCAAACGTTACAGGACAAACGATTGCATCTTTCAAAACAAGAAAAACTAGATTTAATTTCATTCATGAAAGCATTGACAGATACCACCAATATCCATCGTCTAAATCCATAATTTAAATTTGATTTTTACCTAATTTATTTTTTACCTTTATCCAAACTAAAAGATTGGATGAATTGGAACAACTTATTCAGAAAAAAATCAGTAGAAGTAATCTTAAAAGAAGTGGAACAACAAAATGATGTTTCTGATTCTTCCACGCATTCTCAAGGTTTAAAAAGAGATTTAACTGTACGTGATTTAACAGCATTAGGTGTTGCCGCATTAATAGGAGCAGGAATATTTTCAACCATTGGCAGAGCGTGTTTTGACGGCGGACCTGCTGTATCCTTGTTGTTTATCGGGATATCCATAGCTTGCGGATTTTCAGCATTATGTTATGCTGAATTTGCTTCACGCATACCTGTTGCTGGCAGCGCATATACCTATTCGTATGCTGTATTTGGAGAGCTGATTGCATGGATAATTGGTTGGGATTTACTATTGGAATATGCCATTGGAAACATTACCGTTGCCATTTCTTGGAGTGGTAATTTAACCAGTTTTTTACACGGCTTTGGAATTGTGCTTCCTAAATATTTGACCACAAGTTTCTTAGAAGCAAAAAATAATATTCCTGAATTATGGGCAACCGCACCAAAATTATTTGGCATTCCATTTATCATTAATATTCCTGCATTTACCATTAATTTATTCATTACTTTATTAGTTTATATTGGTATAAAAGAGTCTAAACGTTTTGCAAACGGAATGGTAATTTTTAAAGTACTAGTTATTTTAGTGGTTATCGCTATCGGTGCATTTTATGTAGTGCCTGAAAATTGGTCGCCTTTTGCACCTAATGGAATTGGAGGTGTATTAAAAGGAGTTTCTGCTGTCTTCTTTGCTTATATTGGATTTGATGCTATTTCAACAACAGCTGAAGAATGTAAAAATCCTCAACGTGATTTACCACGTGGCATGATGTATTCATTAATTATTTCCACTGTTTTATATATTTTAACAGCATTGGTTTTAACAGGAATGGTTCATTATTCTCAATTGAATACAGAAGCATTTATTGCTGAAGCCTTTAAAAAAATAGGATTAAATTGGGTTGCCGGCTTAATTGCTTTTAGTGCGCTAATTGCAACTGCAAGTGTAATGTTGGTATTCCAAATTGGACAACCTAGAATTTGGATGAGTATGAGTAGGGATGGACTACTGCCAAAAAAATTCGCCGAAGTACATCCAAAATACAAAACACCTGCATTTGCTACAATTGTTACGGGTATTATAGTTGGCGTACCTGCATTATTTTTAGATGCCGCTTTAGTAACAGATATGTGTAGCATTGGCACTTTATTCGCATTTATTTTAGTATGTGGTGGCGTAATTATTTTACAACAAAAAGATAAAGAATCATCAATAAAACGCGATTCATCTAGATTTAAGACACCATATATTAATGGCCAATTTATAGTACCTGCGTTAGTATTAGTGGGACTATTTTGGTTTTTTATAAATACAACTAATTTTGAAACTACATTTCCTTTTGATAAAGGTTATGATGAATGGAAACATCAAATACCATTTTGGATATTTTTAGTAGTAACATTTGTAGTCGTATTTAAAACATTCATACATAAATGGTCGTTAATTCCTGTATTAGGCTTTCTAAGTTGTAGTTATTTAGTTTCAACTTTAGGAATCACCAATTGGTTGCGTTTTTTGGCATGGATGGCGATCGGTTTAGTTATCTATTTTGTGTATGGTATAAAGAAAAGCAAGTTAAACCAAGACTAAACTCCTTTTTCACAGTTTTCTAACATTTTTATTCTAAATAAAAAAATAGAAGTAAGTATTTTTACTTAAATGTTTTATACATGAAAAATAAAATCAATCTATTTATACTTTTCTTGTTTATTGCTATATACGCTCAAGCAGAAAAATCATATTCCATACAAAATGATGCATTAATTTTACCCAATAAAATTCAATTCGATGTGCATGATTACGATATTAAAAATGAAGCGGATCCTATGTTGGATTTAATTGCAGATTATTTAAAAGATAAAAATACGATTACTAAATTTAGAATAGAAGGGCATGTATATACAGAAAAATCACAAGAAGAAAATATGAAATTAAGTTTACAACGTGCCGCTATGATAAGCTATTACCTAACGGAACGTGGTATTTCTTGTGATCGGTTGATTCCTGTCGCATTTGGTGACATGAAACCTATTGCTCCAACAGATGAATGCAATATAAATAACAATACACGAATTTCATTTTTTAATGCAGAAATAAATTACATGGCAATTCCCGGTAAAGCTGTTGATGGCTTTGCTATTAAAGAATTCAATCCTTGTGAATAATAACTAAGATAAGATTTTCATAAAAAAATAAAACCCCAAAATTGGGGTTTCAAATGTTTCTGATGAGGGTTTCTATGATTACTATCCTTAATGAGTCATCGGGTAATAATTCTTCGATAAGCGTTTTTTTTTAATTATAAGATAATATTAAGAAAAAATATCATACTTGTCAAGTTTTAATTGCATTTATTAAAACTAATTGATAGATATCAAGAAATTTATATTATTCTAGAAATATGAAAAGGAGAAGAAATGTAAATGAAAGTGGAAAATTATAAAGTGTACCCGGGGCGGGACTCGAACCCGCACAGCCGCGATGGCCACAGGATTTTAAGTCCTGCGTGTCTACCATTCCACCACCCGGGCGCAACTTTAAATAAAATAGGAATTGAAAAACTCCTACTTGGAGCGAAAGACGAGACTCGAACCCGCGACCCTCACCTTGGCAAGGTGATGCTCTACCAACTGAGCTACTTTCGCAAATATTTTAAAGAACATGTTAGTGTTTATCTAACGGATTGCAAAGATAGTAATCTTTTTATTTTTGGCAATAGCAATCTTATTTTTTTTTATTGGTAACAATTTCATTAAATAGAATGTGTGTATTCCTTTCTATTTAGTGAATTTCGAAATATAACTACAACAATTTTCTAAGTTCATCTAACTTCAACATTGCTTCCATAGGTGTCATGGTGTTGATGTTTACTTTTTCTAAAACTTCTTTTAATTTCAACAATCTTGGATCGTCCATAGCAAACATATTTAATTGAATTTCATCTGCCTTGGTAGAAATATTTTTTAATGTAGTTTGTGGGTTGTTTGATAAATTTCTTTGTGATTCTAATTCGATTAAAATTTCATTCGCTCTTTTAATGATTTCAGTCGGCATACCAGCCATTTTTGCAACGTGAATTCCAAAACTGTGTTGTGAGCCACCTTCCATTAATTTACGTAGAAATATTACTTTATTGCCAGTTTCTTTTACAGCGACATTATAATTTTTTATTCTTGGAAATTTATCTGCTAATTCGTTCAGTTCGTGATAATGTGTTGCAAACATTGTTTTTGGTTTTGCATGTTTGTTAGTGTGTAAAAATTCTACTAAACTCCATGCAATAGAAATACCATCGTACGTGGATGTACCACGTCCAATTTCATCTAGTATAACTAAACTTCTATCGGAAATATTATTGACAATTCCAGCTGTTTCTATCATTTCTACCATAAAAGTAGATTCTCCTAAACTTAAATTATCGCTGGCGCCTACACGTGTAAAAATTTTATCCACGATGCCTATATTTGCTTCTTGTGCGGGTACAAAACAGCCTATTTGTGCCATTAAAACAATCAAAGCGGTTTGCCTTAATATAGCTGATTTACCAGACATATTTGGACCCGTAATAATAATTATTTGTTGATCGTTTGGATGTAAGTAAACATCATTTGGGATGTATTGTTCACCTAATGGAAGTTGATGTTCTATTACGGGATGTCTTCCTTCTTTTATGCTTAATTCTAAATTATTTGTAATACTTGCTCTTCGATAATTGAATTTTAAAGCAATACTTGAAAATGATTGTAAACAATCCAATCTTGCAATTAAATTAGCGTTTATTTGAATGGGTTGTATGTAGTCTATTATTTCATGAACTAATGCTTCAAATAATGTTATTTCAAGTGCCGCTATTTTTTCATCAGCACCTAATATTTTCTCTTCATATTCTTTAAGTTCAGGGGTGATGTATCGCTCGGCACCTGTTAAGGTTTGTTTACGAATCCAATCACTTGGCACTTTATCTTTATGTGTGTTTCGAACTTCTAAATAATATCCAAATATATTGTTAAAACCAATTTTTAAGCTTGGAATTTGTGTGCGTTCACTTTCGCTGTTTTGTATTTCTAATAAATAGTTTTTTCCGGACGAGGATAAGTTCCTAAGTTCATCTAATTCTATGGAAATTCCTTGTTTTATTGCATTACCTTTCTGAATTTGAACAGGAGCATCTTCATTTAACGTGGTGTCAATTTTATTTTTTATCAATTGACAAAGTTGTAATTGTTCACCAATTTTTTTTAATCCATTATTATTTGAATTAGAACATATTTCTTTTATCGGTTGTATGGCTTGTAATGCTCTTTTTAATTGGATAACTTCACGCGGATTAATCTTGCCCATGGGCACTTTAGAAATCAATCGTTCTAGATCTCCAATTTGTTTTATGTATTGAACTATGTTTGTATGTGTATCTGGTTCTTTTATGAAAAGTTCAACAGCATCTAATCGTTCATTTATTTGAAGTACATCTTTCAATGGTAATATTATCCATCTTTTCAATAAACGACTTCCCATGGGTGATATGGTTTTGTCTAAAATTTGAATCAATGGAACTCCTTTTTCATGAGTGCTTTGTGTCAACTCTAAATTGCGTGCCGTAAATCGATCAATCCACACATATTTATCATGTTCTATTCTAGAAATTGCAGAAATGTGTTGTAGTTTATTGTGTTCTGTTTCGGCTAAATAATATAATATAGCACCTGCTGATTTAATTCCATTTTTTAATTCATCAATTCCATATCCTTTTAGTGTTTGAACTTGAAAATGTTGTATTAATTTATCTGCCAAAAAAGTATCTTGATAAATCCAATCTTCTAAAGCAAATGTGAAATAGGTATTTCCAAATAGCTGTACAAATTTTTTCTGTTGATATTTTGGAAAAATAATTTCAGAAGGTGCAAAGCTCTGCATTAATTTATCAATATAGGATTCATCGCCTTCGGCAGTTAAGAATTCTCCAGTAGAAATATCTAAGAAAGAAATTCCAATTTCATTATCAGTAAAATAGATGGAAGCTAAAAAATTATTGGATTTATGGTCCAATATTTTATCATTAACTGCAACACCTGGAGTAATTAGTTCGGTAACGCCACGTTTTACAATTCCTTTCACCATTTTTGGGTCTTCTAGTTGCTCACATATTGCTACACGATATCCTGCTTTAACCAGCTTAGGTAAATAGGTTTCTACAGAATGGTGCGGAAAGCCTGCCAGTTCCAATTCGGTTTGACTTCCATTGGCTCTTTTAGTTAATACTATGCCTAAAATCTGAGATGCTTTAATGGCATCGGTACCGAAGGTTTCATAAAAATCGCCCACACGAAACAATAATATCGCATCCGGATATTTTTGTTTAATCTTGTTGTATTGCGCCATTAACGGCGTTTCCTTTACTTCTTTTTCTTTTGCCACTTGCGTTTAATTTTGAACACAGATTTTATACGTTTCTATAGTTATTTTCTATACATAGTATAGTATCTTTGTGTTTTTGTGGTTAGAAAACAAAAATACAATTTATGCGTAAACTTAAATTAGACGAACTCAACAGGTTATCCACAGAAGAATTTAAAAAGGCAGAAAAGTTGCCCTTAATTATTGTATTAGATAATATTCGAAGTGCGGCTAATATAGGTTCTGTTTTTAGAACCTGCGATGCATTTTTGGTAGAAGCCATTTATTTGGTTGGTATTTGCGCCACGCCACCGAATCGTGAAATTCATAAATCGGCATTAGGCGCCACGGAAACAGTAGATTGGAAATATTTTGATTCAATTAAAGATTGCATAGCGGAATTACGAAATCAACCATGTGAAATTATGACAATTGAACAATCTACTCATTCAATCATGTTGCATGATTTTATACCAGAATTAGATAAAAAATATGCATTGATTTTTGGTAATGAAGTGGATGGTGTATCTGATTTTGCCATACAATATTGTAATACATGTATTGAAATACCTCAATTTGGTATGAAACATTCGTTGAATATTTCTGTTTCAGCCGGAATAGTGGTGTGGGATTTTGCGAATAAGTTAACACGTCATTTTGTTTCGACTTAGGCGAGTTGATTTAATATTCTATTTTGTATTTATTTTTATCTTTAAATAAATAAAGGCTATCGGTAATGATAGCCTTTATTTTATGGTGGAGCTGGCGAGATTTGAACTCGCGTCCGGACAAAACGTTCATAAGCTTTCTACATGCTTAGCACTAACTTATTTTTCGTCTTATAACAGGCGTTTTTGCCAACCGATTATAAGCTTATTTTCTAAATTTTATTACTTAAGCGAAACCATTAAGTAACTATTCCGATTGGATGATGCTCCGTCGAAGGGCATCGGAAAAACCGATTCGAGGAGCAAAGGCCAAGCTTAATAACCTGTACTAAGCAGCCATTGCGAAAGTATTCTCGCCATATAAAAAAGTTTTATGCATTAAATTTAACGAGCCAAATTGCACAATGCTCGGCATGCTTACTTATCAACTATCCTGCCGTCAATTCCTGTCAACCCCAATTTATATTTATAAATTTTGATTTCTGAATTATGATTTATAATAGTTTCAAATCAAAGAACTAAATATTAAACGATAAAAGTAGCTCTAAAGTTCCGTAAAGATAATAATTAAGTGTTAAAATTTATGTTGAACTACTCACTGCTTACTACTTACTATTATACACTTTCAAGCCTTCTTCCAAACATTTAATTGCTTTTTTTAAATCATTACAGTTTAAAACATACGCCATTCGAACTTCATTTTTTCCTTTTCCTTCAGTAGCATAAAATCCACTTGCTGGTGCCATCATCACGGTTTCATTTTCGAAATTAAAATCTCTCAACATCCACTCACAAAATTCATCTGTATCCTTTACCGGTAATTGAACAATGCAATAAAATGCTCCACCTGGAATATGGCATCTTACACCTTCAATGGCATTTAAGCCTTCTACTAGTGTATCTCTGCGTTTTCTATATTCTATATTTACTTTAGTAAAATAATTTTCTTCTACGTCAAACATGGCTGCTACTCCAATTTGCTCCACTGTTGGCGGACTTAATCGTTGTTGTGCGAATTTTAATGCTGTTTGTAATACAGCTTTGTTTTTGGTAGCAATCATGCCTATTCGAGCACCACAAGCACTGAATCTTTTTGAAACTGAATCTATTAAAATGGCATGTTGTTCCAATCCTTCAATGCTTAAAACGGAGGTATATTGTACGTTATCACTGTATATAAAATCTCGATATACTTCATCACAGATTAGATACAAGTCATGTTTTAATACGATGTCTTTTAATCGCATTAATTCCTCATGGCTATAAAAATAGCCAGTTGGGTTATTGGGATTACATAGCAGTATAGCTTTCGTTTTGGAATGAATGACTTTTTCAAATTCATCAATGGATGGCAATGCAAAACCATCATTAAATTTAGTTGGAATTGGACATACATTGATATTGCCACTTTTAGAAAATCCAATATAATTTGCATATAATGGTTCTGGAATAATAATTTCATCATCCGTATCTAAGATAGAAAACAAAGTAAATAACAAAGCTTCTGAGCCACCTGTTGTGACTAATACATCTTCTGGTAATAAGTTTTTTAACCCAAATCTATTTTTAAAAAAATTGGTATATTTTACTTTAATATCTTCAAATCCATCAGATGGAGAATATTCTAAAACTTTTCTATCTATATTTTTGATAGCATCCCAAAATTGATGAGGTGTTTCAATATCCGGTTGACCGATATTGAGATGATAAATGTGGACACCTTTTTTTTTAGCTTGTTCAGCATAAGGAGCTAATTTACGGATGGGCGATGCTGGCATTAAATGGCCTTTGTTCGATATCTTTGGCATAATTGTTTAGCAAAAATAAAAAACTCCATACAATTTGTACGGAGTTTATCTTAATTAATAGATTAATTATTTGAGTATCCTTATTTCAAAATATTATCATCTGCTTCATCTACGCCTTGTTTTTGCATAATGGCATTGCCCGAAATATACAATACAATATTTTCTCCATCTTTTGTGGTAACGGTAATAGATTTTCTAAAAGCTCCTTCACGAGCCATATTGTATTGTGCTTTAATACTACCTTTTTTTCCAGGCATAACAGGTTCTTTTGTCCATGTTGGGGTAGTGCATCCACAAGATGCTTTCACATTTTCTAAAATAACGGGTTCTGTACTTGTATTGGAGAATTCAAACTCATAAGTAACCGGTTTGTTTTGAGGTAAGCTGCCAAAATCATGTTCTAATGTATTGAATTTCACTTTCGATATTACTGGTGGTTCAGCATTTAATAAAATTGTAAAAAAACTTAACATGACTAATAAAAATAAATTTCTCATAAATACTAAAGTTGGTTTAAAATAAGAATGACATTTTATATGCTCAAAAAATATACCAAACTCATTTTTTAAACAATATTTTTTCATTGATTAACAATTTTTTTAGCTTGTTGATAAATTGCACCGTATTTCATTTATAAATCTTAATTTTACTTTCAAATTCAATATATGACATTAATTGCTTCTTCAGCATTGATTACCAAAGGAGTTAGTCAAGAAGTATCTTTTGATGAATTTAAAATAGAAGTATTAAATGATTATAAACTAGCATCTGTCAGTAGGGAAACCAGCTTGATTGGAAGAAAAGAAGTATTAACCGGAAAAGCTAAATTTGGTATATTTGGAGATGGCAAAGAACTACCACAGATTGCCTTAGCCAAAGTGTTTGAAAATGGTGATTTTAGAGCCGGATATTATCGCGACCAAACATTTGCATTAGCAACCGGCATCGTTTCTGTTGAGCAATTATTTGGGCAGTTATATGCCAATCCTTCATTAGAAGAAGATCCACATTCTGGAGGTCGTCAAATGAATAACCATTTCGCCACTCGAAATTTACATCCAGATGGAACTTGGAAAGACTTAAAACATCAAAAAAATTCAGCAGCCGACAATTCACCTACAGCTTCACAAATGATTCGTGCTTTAGGCTTGGCAATGGCTTCAAAAAAATATAGAGAATTAGCCCAACAAATAGGAGAGAATGGGTTTAGCCAAAATGGAAATGAAATTTGTTTTGCCACCATTGGTGATGCCTCAACTTCAGAAGGATTATTTTGGGAAGTAGTAAACGCAGGAGGCGTACTACAAGTTCCTTTAATCATCTCTGTTTGGGATGATGGTTATGGTATTTCCGTTCCGAAAAAATATCAAACTACAAAAGAAAGCATTTCTCAAGTTTTAAAAGGATTTCAACGTACAGAACATTCAAATGGATACGATATCTACGTAGTAAAAGGATGGAATTATCCTCAGTTAGTGGCAACTTATAAAATGGCTGCCGATAAAACGCGCCGTACACATATTCCAGCAATTGTGCATGTAGAAGAATTAACTCAACCTCAAGGTCATTCCACTTCCGGTTCACATGAACGCTACAAATCAGCCGAACGATTACAGTGGGAAAAAGATTTTGATTGTATCACTAAATTCAGAAAATGGATTATTCAAAATAAAATGGCCACTCATGATGAATTAGTGGAAATTGAAAATGAAGCCAAACGATTTGTAGCGGAACAGAAGAAAATTTCGTGGAATAAATTTCACGATCCCATTTTGGAAGAACTTCAAGAAGCCAAAGATTTAATTAAAAGCATTGCAGAAACATCTGTTTATAAAGATCAATTAGTAGAAATTGAAAAGAGTTTAAAACATGCCATTGATCCCATGCGAAAAGACATTTTTAAGTCAGTTTCGGAGGTATTGGTTTTAGTGAAAAATGAAAAAAATAATGCCATTGAATCTTTAAAAAAATGGCGTTCAATACAAACTCAAATAAATGAGGAACGCTATTCATCGTATCAACATACCAATTCAATATATTCACCATCACGCTTGCCAATTATTCCTGCACAATTTGAAGAACCTGTTTCATACGTAAGTGGTTTTAAAGTATTGAATGCTTGCTTTGATGCTAATTTTTCACGCGATAAAAAAATAGTGGCATTTGGGGAAGATGTTGGAAAAATAGGCGATGTCAACCAAGCATTTGCAGGCTTACAGGAAAAATATGGCGTGGAACGCATTTATGATACCGGAATTCGTGAAGCCAGTATTATGGGCGAAGGAATCGGCTTGGCAATGCGCGGTTTGAGACCAATAGCTGAAATTCAATATTTAGATTATTTATTGTATGGATTACAACCTTTATCCGATGATGTTGCTTGTTTATCATACCGAACAAAAGGTGGGCAAAAAGCACCCTTAATTGTGCGTACACGTGGACATAGATTAGAAGGCATTTGGCATACAGGTTCACCGATGCAAATGATTTTAGGTTCATTGCGTGGCATACATGTGTGTGTACCTAGAAATATGACGCAAGCAGCCGGATTTTATAATTTATTACTAAGAGGTGATGAACCAGCATTAGTAGTTGAGTGTTTAAATGGATACCGATTAAAAGAAAAAATGCCATCCAATGTTGGTAATTTCACAGTGCCTTTAGGTATGCCGGAAATATTACAAGAAGGCAATGACCTAACACTTGTTACCTATGGTTCATGTGTGCGTATTGCCCAAGAGGCTTTAGTAAACTTAACAAAAGTAGGCATCTCTGTAGAATTAATAGATGTACAAACATTGTTGCCATTCGATATCTATGGAATTATAGGAAATTCAGTTAGAAAAACAAATAGAATATTGTTCCTAGATGAAGATTTTCCGGGTGGTGCAACTGCGTATATGTTGCAACAAGTAGTTGAACACCAACAAATTTTCAGATACTTAGATAGCGAACCTAAAACACTCACGGCAAAAGAACATCGTGGTGCTTTTGGTAGCGATGGCGATTATTTTTGCAAACCCAATGCAGAAGATGTGTTTAATGCAATTAATAACATGATGCATGAAGTCAACCCAAAGAAATTTCCATTAGTTTGGTAGAAACATTCCTTCCTTTTTTTGCCCAACAAAAGCAAAAATATAAAATGAATAAAAATGTGCTATTTCATTGTAAGCGTAGCGTAACAACCTCGATAAATAATAGACTCGACTTTGTTGATGACGTTTACCTCTCTTTGGCTCTATAATCTAAAAACCAACAAATGAGAAGTTATAGATTACATGATTCATCAATAAAAATCTAACTATTCAAAATACGCAATGCGCATTTAAAATAGTCAAAATGATTAAATCCATGATAATCAATATATTAATAATATATTTTAATAAATTTGGAAAATCAAAAACTTGCGTGTATTTTTGAGTTGTGCGTCATGCTAAGAGAAACGACAGTGCTAATAATAAATATTAAAGAAATAGACAGAATTTATGCTTTTTAACTCAATTGACTTTGCAATATTCTTACCGATAGTTTTTGTACTTTATTGGTTTGCAACAAACAAAAACTTGAAACTACAAAATCTCCTAATCGTTGCTTCAAGTTATCTATTTTATGGCTGGTGGGATTGGAGATTTTTGTCGCTGATTTTATTCAGTACCCTTGTTGACTATCTAATAGGTTTGGGACTTTTAAAACAAGAAAACCTAACCAACCGAAAAATTCTACTTTGGACAAGTATCTTGGTAAATCTTGGGTTTTTGGGTTTCTTCAAGTATTATAACTTTTTCTTAGATAATTTCATAACCGCTTTTTCATTTTTTGGTAATGAAATAAACGCAAATTCACTGAACATTATATTACCTGTAGGAATAAGCTTTTATACTTTCCAAACATTAAGCTATTCAATTGATGTTTACAAAGGGAAACTTCAGCCGACCAAAGACTTTATTGCCTTTTCGGCATTTGTTAGTTTCTTTCCGCAATTAGTTGCAGGTCCAATTGAAAGGGCTACACATTTACTTCCTCAATTTTACAAAAAGCGAACTTTCGATTACTCAAAAGCTACTGATGGAATGCGTCAAATTCTTTGGGGTTTATTCAAGAAAATAGTAATTGCCGACAATTGTGCTGAATTTGCAAATCAAATATTTAATAATTCAGCTGAATTAAACGGAAGTACATTAGTACTCGGTGCAATATTATTCACATTTCAGATTTACGGAGATTTTTCAGGCTATTCTGATATTGCAATTGGAACATCTCGACTTTTTGGATTTGATTTAATGCAAAACTTCAATTTCCCTTACTTTTCAAGAGACATTGCAGAATTTTGGAGACGCTGGCATATTTCATTGTCAACTTGGTTTCGGGACTATTTATATATTCCATTAGGCGGAAGTCATGTTGGCACTTTGTTGAAAGTTAGAAACACATTTATTATTTTTATTGTCAGCGGATTTTGGCACGGGGCAAATTGGACTTTTATTGTTTGGGGCTTTCTAAATGCTTTGTACATAATGCCATCAATAATATTTAATACAAATAGAAATAATCTTGATATTGTTGCAAAAGGAAAATATATACCTAATCTAAAAGATTTGTTCTCCATTTTAATTACGTTTAGCTTAACTGTGTTTGCATGGATTTTTTTTAGAGCGGAAAATATAAGTCATGCAATGATTTATATTTCACAAATATTTTCACGATCTCTATTTTCAATGCCTACTATAGTGCCAAAAGTTACACTTATTTTAATTATAATATTTTTAATTATTGAGTGGTTTGGAAGAGAAAATCAGTATGCTCTTGAAAAATTTGGCTTGAAAATCCCGCAAGTTATTAGATGGGGTTTCTATTATATATTAGTGTTTGCAATATTTTATTTCGCAGGTTCTGAACAACAATTTATCTATTTCCAATTTTAGTCATGAAAAAATTCATAAAACTTCTTATATTCTTTACCATCCCAATCCTAATAGTAATGATTTCACTTGAATTATTATTGAGAGATATCCCGAATGATTATTCTTTTAAAAAAAATTATCTAAATACTAATTCTAATAATATAGAAGTATTGTTTTTGGGCAGTTCGCATATTTATTATGGAATTAATCCAGAATATATATCACAAAAATCATTTAATGCAGCTCATATTTCTCAATCATTAAATTTTGATTTAGCTATTCTTGAAAAGTATAAAGACAGATGGACAAATTTAAAATATATTATTATCCCAATAGATTATTTTTCAATGTACACGACGCTTGAAGGTGGTATTGAAAATTGGCGAGTTAAAAATTACAATATTTATTATGATATTTCTACATATGGAAATTATTGGAGTGGTTTTGAAATATTAAATGGAAAATTGCCAAGCAATATTTCAAGAGCCAAATCATATTTGTTTAATGGAAAATCCGACATTACTTGTAATAAATTCGGCTTTGGTACAACTTACAACTCAAAAGACAGCAAAGACCTAATCGAAACTGGTAAAACTGCTTCAAAAAGACATACTACAGATTTAGAAAACAACAAACCAATTTTTTCTAAAAATATTCAGACGATTAATTCGATAATTGAATTTGCGAATAGCCATAATCTGAAAATTATTTTTATCACTTGTCCAGCATATTCAACATACCATGAAAATCTAAATCCAATTCAACTTACCAATTCTGTAAATATTATTAAAAAATTATCTGCAAAAAATACAAATACAGTTTATTATAATTTATTGAAAGACAAAACTTTTATTGCTGACGATTATTATGATGCAGACCATTTAAACGAAATTGGTGCTAAAAAATTAACTTTAAAAATAGACAGTATAATTAACAAAAAAGAAAGCACGAACGCACAACAGGCGTTTGGCAAAAAAGCGGGTTCAGTGCTTAAATGAAACTTTGTTATTCATATAAAGTTCAGTAATGGCAGATAGTTTAGTGCTTCTAAATCCGCTTCTTCGCCAAGCGCCAAAACGTTAGAGCGCAATTTTAAAGCCACTGCAAAGCAATGAAAACAGTAGTGAAAAAATGGAGTAAAAACGAGTGTAAAAACTGAAAGATTTTTACTTTGAGTATTGGCGACGAATCGCGGGAAAAGTGTACTTTTCAAAGCGGGAGACGCTTACAATACTCAGCAAAGTTACAAGAAAAAAAATTGTAAAACAATATTTTGAGTGTAACTTATCGTTTTAATAAAATTGTGTTTTCACGACAAAAATGACTGCGGAAATACAAGTATTTACGTCAATAATTTTTATCTAAATGTTTTGCAGTGTGGGTAGCTTTAAAACTGGAACTGTTTTTGTAATTTGCATAACAAAAACAGCGCCTAACTGGCAGTTTTGCAAAATGAGCTAAATATATAGTATTTTTGGTGTTAGCTCACTTCGCAAAGCTGCCGGACGTTACCTGCAAGCCTAAAAGACGACACAGCAAGAATGAACGACAGAAATAAACATAAAGTGACTGGACAAATGAACCATCAGACAGCCGACCCAAAAGCCAACGCTTCTGTATTTTTATTTTTTCCAACCGCACATTTTTTAAAAACAATTTTAGCCAGCCGCACAAATGGCACATTTGGTTTTGCCCGACACACAAGCCGACCCTTCGCAAAACCAAAAGAGCCATTTTTTGCCAACGCACAGACGGAACAAACAATAAATTCAATAAACTTGTAGCATATGAAAAAACTATTCTTTTTAACTCTTTTACTTTTGACAGCTTCAGTTGGGTTCAGCCAGTCATATTTGGGCTGGGTGACAAAACAGGTCAACTTCAGACAAGGACCCGGGACTGACTACGGAGTAATTTCATCATTGAAGCAGGGAACACAAATATTTATTGTATCCCTTGAAACCGAAAATGATTTTTATAACATAATTGACATTGCAACCGACAAAGAAGGTTATATACATAAATCCTTTGTAAAACTTGGTGATATTGTAGAGAAAAATGAAAGGGGTATGTTTACTCCAAGTGGTAAGACTTCCACTTACAATCCCGAAATTGAAATATTCAATAATACTTCAATGACACTTACTTTAAAATTGAATAGTGAAACCTATTCGTTCTCACCCAAACAAAAAAGAACTATTACACTAAGTCCAGGGACATATAATTATCGTGCATCAGCACCAGGTGTTATTCCAAACATTGGGACTGAATATATGGAGAGTAATATGGGCTACACTTGGCAATTTTATATAGTAACTGAAAGAAGGTAATAGCTATGAATTTTATAAACCCAATAGAAATACTTGAATTGGAAAATACCGACATAGCGGTTATTGATAATTCAATCGTAAAAAAAGCAAAAAGAAAACTTTTTGCCGACATTGACCTTTCAGACAATGGACACCTTGATTATAAAGGTTTATCTCTCACTAAAACCGATTGCGAAAAGGTTATTGATGAATTAGAAAACACAAATGCCTTAGAGTTCTATTCACACCTTGTTTCTAATAAGTTATTAAATGAATTTCTAGTAAACGGTAATGAAAGACTTTTTGAATCTTTCAAACAGGAAAGTATTTATAAACTACCTGAATTTGTAAAATTTATCAGTCCTTACTTCTCTCCAAAATTTGACAGAGCAATTTTAAAAGCTTTTACAGACGAAGACGTGGAAAGGCTTAGGAATATTTTAAGAACACAAGTTTTAATTAGCACAGCAGACTTAAACTTAGCTTTCAAAGGCCTTAGTATTGAAATTCAAAATCGGCTGCAAAAAGTTGACGCAATTACAAAAGATATCAAGAATGAGGAATCTGATTATTCAGATGAAGACATTGATGAAGTTATTGATTTGGTAAAGGATTTATTTCCTAAAGAATTGCTTAATCAGTTGCCACCATATTTTCAAAGTCAAATAAATAAAATTGCAGCATCAATTAACTTCCTGCAATTGGCAATTTGGAATGAGTTTGGCAATTCACACGTTGCATTAAATTTATTAGAACATTTATTAGAACTAAATATTGAAAGTGTAAGCAAACCAACATTCCAAAAAAACTATGAGATAGTAAAAAGAAAGCATATTGACCAATTAGAACAAGAAAAATTCGCTCCAATTCTAAAGGTTTGGGCAGAAACATTATTAAACCTAAGGACTATACATACTAAAATTGAAGAAAGCAAAATGAAACCTAAAGATGCTTTAGGAACAATTAATTCCATTCCTATCGAAGATTTAAATAAATTGGAATCATTTGCCGATGAAATCCGAATATCAATTGCTTTTATGCTTCGTGGGATTTCAGTTTCGATGTGGAATGTTCATCACGACATAGATACCGCTATAAAAACAATTACAAAGGCTTTAAGTATAAATCTAACATCAGAAAATAAAACGAAACTAAATGCTGATTTCTCAAAACTTAAAGAACTTAAAAAAGAAAGAGATGAAATAGGTGAGCCAGTAAGTTCAGCACCCTCTTTAAGCTTAATTAATGGTTGTGGAACAACTATTTATGGAAAAACATTATACTTTGTAATTATTGGTATTCCAATTTTACCCATAGCCCGATATAATTGTGAAGAAACATTCAACGGATATAGATTTTTTGGTAAACTTAAGTTACACACGTGGCAAAAGGTGTGGAAATATGGTTTAATCGGATATGTTTCATTCCTTATTCTAAAAGCATTAATCGAAAACAATTAAAATATGAACGAACAAATAAAAGTGCCAAAAATTTACATTGACTTGATAGACCAAGTCTTTGAAATTGAAAAAAAGGTGGAAAGCCTAACAGAATCAAACTCTATAAGCCGAAATGTAAGTAGGTTAAAAGAGATATTTGAACAGCTTGAAACAGACGGAGGACTAGTATATCACAATCCAATTGGCGAAGCATACAACGAAACTCGAACCGATATAGAAGCAAGTATTGCTGGAAACTCTGCTGACAACCTAATTATTACAGAAGTAATAAAACCTATTGTTAGGTATCGCAAGGGCGGTATTACACTTATTGCCCGAAAAGGTATTGTTGTAGCTGAATCAAAATCTTAAATCTTTAAAATCATATAAAAATGGAAAATACAATCAATTTCGGAATAGACCTTGGAACAACAAATTCGGCTATCGCCAAATTTGTTAAAGGTGAAGTAATCGTTTTCAATAATCCGTTGGATTATGGTAGAGCAACTCTGCCATCTGTAGTTTGCTATCAGAAAGACAAAATAATTGTTGGTAGTCAAGCAAAAGTGATGTTTGGAAAACAAAAAAAGGATGCTTTTACGCAGGCCTTTTTTAAACGAAAGATGGGAACATCAGAAAGTTTTCAAATCAAATCACAAAATCGTTCCATTACACCAATTGAACTTTCTGCACAAGTGCTGAAAGAATTAAAAACTTTCGTAAACACAGGTGATAATTTGGAATCAGTTGTAATCACTATTCCTGCTTCGTTTGACCTAATCCAATCAAATGCTACAAAGGAAGCAGGTTATCAAGCAGGTTTCAAGCAAGTTGTTTTATTACAGGAACCAATTGCTGCAAGTTTAGCCTACGCAAATATGAAAAAATCAAAAGAACTGACAGATGGGCAATGGTTAGTTTATGATTTTGGTGGCGGAACTTTTGATGTGGCTTTAATCAGAATTAAGGATGGTGAGATGAAAGTAATTGACCACGAAGGAAATAACTTCTTAGGTGGTGCTGACATTGACCAAATGATAGTTGACAAACTCGTGATTCCTAAAATTAATGCAGAATTTTCATTTGAGAATTTAGAGGACGAAATGAAAAGTGCATCGGGTAAATACAATTCCAAATACTACGTTCTTTTAAGCAGAGCCGAAGAAGCTAAAATTAGATTGTCGGCTGTTACATCGGCTGAAATTGTAGTAGATGGTTTTGAGGATGAAGAAGGAAATGAAGTAGATTTTGAAATAACCATAACACGTTCAGAATTTAACGACCTCATAAAATCTTCTGTTGATGGAACAATTGAAATGATAAAAACCATATTGACTAGAAACTCACTTGGTTCAAAGGATATTCAATTTACTTTAATGGTTGGTGGCTCTACTTATATTCCTTATGTAAGACAAAGAGTTGAAGAGATATTACAAATACCTGCTAATTGTGAAATTGACCCTACGACAGCCGTTGCGGTTGGTGCTGCTTACTATGCTGCAACTAAACAAAAGGAAATTTCAAAATCAGATAAGCAGCAAAAAAAATCTGCAATTTCAATTAAGGCAAGTTATAATAAAGCATCAAAAGAAAAAGATGAATTGTTTGCGGCAAGGGTAACTGGTGAAACCATAAACTTATTTTATAAAATTGTAAGACAAGATGGTGGATTTGATTCTGGCTTAAAGAAATTAAGTGAAAGAATAAGCGAAGATTTACCACTTGTAGAAAATGCCTATAATTTTTTCACATTAACTGTTTATGACAGTCTAAATAACGTTGTGGAAACAGATGTAGAGCCAATCGGGATTAATAGTGGCTTTGGTATAAGTGGTCAACCTTTGCCGGAAGATATTTGCTTAGAAGTTGATGATTATGATAATCCAGGCCATACACGTCTAGCACTAATCTTTCAACGAAACACAATTTTACCTACCAAACGAACTTTGACATTCCCTATTAATAAAACAATCATAAAAGGTAGTGAAGATGAGGTAATACGTGTAAAAGTATTACAGGGCTCACATTTAGCATTACCCGAAGCAAATAAAGGACTGGGTTTTGTTTTAATTACTGGTAAAAATTTGAAGAGAGATGTTTCAAAAGGCTCTGATATTGAAATCACAATTTCCCTTTCCGAATCACAAGACTTGACAGTTGCTGCATATTTAAATATGGCTGACCAAGAGTTTAAAGAAACTTTTAATCCAAAAGAAAGACACACGCCAATTGATTTATTAAAGGAACAAGTTGAAGACCTTACTGAAAAATTGGAAGAAGAAATTGAACAAGCTACGGAAAAAGAAGATTACGAAACAGCAAGTGCATTATCCAAATTGAAAAAAGAAATGGAAATTGTAGCTGAGGAAACTGAGAAATTAAATGATGATGATGTTACAGATGATAAATATAAACTCGAAGATAGAAAACGAAAAATTGCCCAAGAGATTGACTCTGCAACAAAACACAAGCGTATTCAAAAAGTAAAAGAACACTATTTTGAAACAAAGCAAGAATGCTTAAAACTTATTGATGAAAACGGTAATGACCACGAAAGGAAAACATTTAATGATATAGTTTCTCAAGAGGAAGCATTTATGTCAACGAATAGCCCAATTAAGATTCAAGAGAAATCTGACGAACTGCAAAGCATTATTGGACAAATAAAGTGGCGGACACCTGATTTTTTAACAGGCATATTCAATTGGTTAAAAGGTGAACAAACAAAAATGAATGACCAAACACAAGCGAAAAGTCTAGTAGACGCTGGCAAATTTGCAGTGGAAAGCCAAAATTGGGACAGATTGAGAGAAATTAATTTTGGATTGCTTGATTTATTACCAAGAGGAGCTAAGGAACAAATAACAACTAAAATTGGATTTGGATTATGAAAACAGAAGCATTTCAAGACTTACTGCTTAAATCAGCAGTTTCAGTTGTTGCCTGCGATGGGAATATAGACGAAACTGAAATTTCAGAAATCAGAAATATGGCTGAAAATGAAATTTATTTTATGGGATATGACTTTGAAGAACCACTTGCGAACAATCTAAAAAATCTCAAAGAAAAAGGAGTATCTGCAATCAATGAATATCTAAAAGAAGTTTCAAATGCCAATCTAAACGACAATCAAGAATTGTTATTGATTGAAGTTCTTATCAGAGCAATTGAATCAGACGAAAAAGTCGAGCTGAATGAAATAAAGTTTCTGCAAATGGTAAAATCAAAATTGAAAACTAGTGAAGAAACCATTATCACTAAGTTTCCAAAGCAGATGAATTATTTAATAGACTTCCATAATTATGGACTTCACGAAGAATTTACAGATGAACTTAAATTTGAGTAATCTTATAAAAATTGTCTTAGCGGTTTTGTTTTTCCTATGTTTAGCAGATATGCCTTACGGGTTTTATCAGTTTGTAAGGTTCGCAGGTCTAATTGGCTTTGCTATTTTAGCATATCAAGCACACGAACAAGGCAGACAAACAGAAATGATAATTTACGGTGGACTTGCTTTACTATTTCAACCGTTTTTCAAAATTGCACTTGGCAGAGAGATTTGGAACATAGTTGATGTAATTGTAGGAATAGGACTTTTAATATCAATATTTATGAAACCAAAGGAAAGCCCACGCTAAAAGCAAGCACATTTGCAATTCGCACAAGCCAACGCACAGACCAAAAATTGCAAAAGAGCTTGCTTTGCCAACGCAGACAAAATTGTTTTTAAAAAATTTCCCAACGCTTCAAAAAAATAAAAATACACCGACACACAAACCAAAAAGCACAACAGACAATGACACTGAAACTCAATATTGACAAGGCATACAGCGACACGGTGAACAGAAGGCCAGCAGGTAACAGCGGTTTTGCAAAAAAGCGGGTTCAGTGGTTAATTGAACATTATACCTCGCATCAACATTTGTGCTATGTTGACAGTTTTGAGCTCCGAAATCCGCTTCTTCGCAAAGCCGCAAAACGTTATCGGCAACTTTGGACGACAGCTCAACCATTAAACAAACGTGATGACAAATAGAGGCAATAGAAGAAACGGACAACCAATTTTAATTCGTGACGACAAGTCAAACGGACTTGACCGTATTGCATTAGACGCTAAAGCATTTAACGAGGACTGGATACAAAAACTCATTCACAACAACCCCGACATTTTACCAATCAGCGAAATTGACACAGGTTTTACTCCTGCAATTTCCATTGGCAGAGAGGTTTCTACGACAGTTGGTTACATTGACAATTTATTCATTTCGCCTGACGGTTACTTGACAATAGTTGAAACTAAACTTTGGCGTAACCCAGAGGCAAGACGTGAAGTTGTAGGACAAATTCTTGATTACGCAAAGGAGTTAAACAAGTGGACTTACACCGACCTTGACAATGCAGTTAAACAGTATAACCAACTTTACAACAACAACTCTGACGGACTTTTAGCGACAGTTCGCAAGCACACAGAACTTGACGAGGCAGACGAAAGATTTTTTATTGACAACATAAGCAAGAACTTAAAGCGTGGACGATTTTTGCTTTTAATCGTTGGTGACGGCATTCGTGAAAGCGTTGAAGATATGGTTGAGTATCTGACACAGACACCACAACTTTATTTCACGTTAGCATTAGTTGAGCTTCAGGTTTACAAACTCAGCCAAGCCGACAATTCACTAATTGTAATTCCGCAACTCGTAACACGGACAAGAGAAATCACAAGAGCAATTGTCAGAATTGAAGGCAACTATTCAGCGGACTTGAAAGTGAATATCGAAACAGACTTAGGAACAGAAACAAGTAAGCAACAAGCACAAGCACAAAAACGGCTGACAATTACCGCACAAGATTTTTTTGAGCAACTTCAACAAAACACCAATAAAGAAACCGTTGACTTTGCAAACCAAATCATCAAAGACAGTGAGGACTTAGGACTTTACATTGAATGGAACTCTGGTAGTTTCAGTATCAAACTTCCCGACCCACAAGGTAGCGGAGTAAAAATCGGCATTGTAAATGTTGACAGGGGCGGACTTTTCTACTTAGGTTATTCGAGAGGACAGTTTGAAAAATTACAGTTGCCGTTGGACATCAGTTACAGTTTTGCAGCAGACACAGCTTCGTTACTTCCTGGCATCCGACAAAACCCCGACAAAAAACATATTTGGAATAAGTATTCGACAATTGGCGACTTGAAAAAAGTTTATCCGCAGTTTATGGACAGAGTAAAAAAATATATTGATGACATCATCAACGAAGGACAGAAAAGCAGCCGATAACAAGGGGTTTGCGATAGCGGGGGTTCCGTGCTTCGCAGACACATTTGTGCAAGGTGGAAGTTCAGTTCTCCGAATGAAGTTTAGTGCTAAAACTCCCCGCCATCGCAAACCCCCGAAACGTTGTAAGCAATTTAACAGACATATGAATACAATAATTAATGAATTAAATCGAGATTGGGAAAGAATATTAAATGACAATCCTAATAATGAGTATTTTAGAAATATTGTTATGGATTTTTTAAAACCAGATTTAATTGACTCTGAAAAATTTACAAATAATTTAGAACTTATACACGCTGAATACTATTTTGAAATTGAGAAAATTCTAAGAAAGAATAAGTTGACTACTACTATGTCATATTACAGTAATTTAGAAAACAGACCAAGTGGTTTTCCTGATTGGTTTTTAGCAGCCTATCCAGATGTAAGCAAATGGTTTTCAAAAAATATTGACTCTATTGAGAAAATTCCTTTGTTTAAAAATATATTTGACAAATCAGAAAATTTCATACAAGACGGAACTATAAAAAATGAAGTTTTACGAGTAATGATTGATTATTTCATAGAGAATATTTATTATAACTTAGAATGTAATCCAGGTTGAGAATAAAAAAGATTTAGAAACTGCTTACAACAAAAAATTGGCACTAGTTGTGGTAGATTTGGTAATTGGAGTTTTGTGTAATAAATTTAATTTTTTAATAAGTGTTGGTTGGTGCTAAACACGCACAACCAGCGCCAATTTTCAACCGTTGTACGCTACATGACGTGTTGCGAAAAAATAAATTTTTGTTAGAGGCACTCATTTAAGTTTGATTTTATTTTTGAAGTATTTCGTATCGTTCTCACTTATTTTATTTTTTGCCAAACTATTGCAATTCAAAAAAGTAGGTTGACATTTTTTCTCGGAAATAGAAATGAAAACGAACATCAGGTTTTATTTCGGGCGAACGAAAAAAATAAAATCGTAATGTGCAAAACCAATCTGAAAGTGATAAAAAATGTTCAGATATTTTTTTTTACAAAGCAGCGCACAACAAGCAGTTTGGCAAAAGTGGCAAGTAATTTTGTAAATTAAAATTTAATGCATACATTTAAAATAAAAATGAAAATAAACGTTCTGCACTTTGCGTTGTGCCACCTTCGCAAAGCTGCCGGACGACGTTACCGGCAAGCATTGACGACCGTGCTAACCATAAACAGACGAACAATAATTTGACAGAAAAATGAGTGCATTAATAATTCCTTGTTACCTCAAAACTCAGTGGGACATTAACTGTCTTGACAGGTTGCTGGACAGCGTTCAAAAACAGTCACAACGCTTTGAAAATGTTTATCTCATTGACGATGCAAGCCCATTAAAGTATAAACTCAAACACGACTTTGTTGACTTCACAGCATTAGACGAAAACGGTGGACCTGCAAGAGCAAGAAATATCGGAATAGAAAAAGCAATCAGCACCATAGGTGCTGATTGTCTTTTGTTTACCGACCATGATTGCATTTTAGACAAGGACTGGAATAAACAAATGACATCCTTTCTAATGCAGTCCGACTTCGGAGCAGTTGGAGGAATGACTTATTCGTGGGGCAATACACTTCTTGACTATTACCACGACATTAACGGAACACTTGCGGGCAAGTGGCTACTTCCCGACAGAAAAGAATTATGGTATATGCCTTCGCTAAATTTTGGTATCAAATCATTTGTTGTGGAGCAGTTCGGTTTTGACGAAAGATTTCCGACTGCGGCTGGTGAAGATGTTGATTTGTGTTTGCGTATGCGGAGCAAATACAAAATTGGTTTTTGCCCCGAAGCAAAGTTGTGGCACGACTACGGTTACAAAAATTCTATTTCGGGTTTCAATAAGTTCATGAAGCTATTTAAGAAATATAAAAGTTCCAGTGCCACAGTTTACGAAGGACACACCGTTTTAATGTGGGACGCATCAGAATCAATTTATAAAGGAAACATCAATGAGTCTAATTTACAGTCTTAAAAAAAACAAGCAAGGAGTTACTCATGTAATCGGTGATTACCTTGGAGAGATGCGACCATTCGCAAAACGAGTGAAGAATCCACTCTTAGTAGCTCCAATGGTTTTACTCAAGACAATTGAATGGAGTATTTACAGGTGGTATAAAACACCAATCAGAAGATTTTACGGAGTGAAAGGCAACGAATTAATTTACATGATTACAAACGCATGTAATGACCGTTGCCCAAAGTGCGGAATTTGGGAAAGACCAGAACCCCGAGACCAACATTTAATGATTACTCATTTCATTAATTGTCTTAATAGACTTCATCACAATTTATATCAAGTTACATTGACAGGCGGTGAACCTTTGCTTTTCAAAAAGGATGTGATGCTAATTGCCGAAGAAGCAAAGAAATTAGATGTTCCAATGGTTATAGTTTCAAACGCAAGATTTCTTGACGAGGAATTTTTGACAAGATACAAAAAGCTTGGACACATACTTGTTATTTCGGTTGATTCCGTAGAGAGAGAAAAGTGGAATGAATTCAGAGGCAAGAAAAACTTTGACATCGTAATGCCTAAAATTATGCTTGCAAAACAAATTTTAGGCGACCAGTTGCGAATACAATCAGTCCTTTCAAAAGAATCAGCAGAAGAAATTCCAAAAGTGATTGAATGGTGCAAACAACAAGGTATTCAGCACAACACACAATTCAATCAAGATTTTGGCGGACATTGGACGAATCATGAAACGACTGAAAAAGTAAATTATGACAACGATACACCATGTGCAGCAAGAAAAAACATTTGCGTTTATCCAAACGGAGATGTAGTAAAGTGTTTTGACCACCGCAGAATTCCATTAGCGAAACAACCTTTGGGCAACATTGGCAAACAAGACATTATTGAAATACTTTCAACAAAGCGTTCAACAGAGATTTCTAAAATTATGAAAACTTGCAATTTACCTTGCAAAAATATGTCTTGCAACAAACCTCAAACACTTTTATTCAACTAATGCAAGACGACAAAATTGACATAATAATTATTAGGGGTTGCCCTGGTTCTGGTAAGTCACAAACAGCGAAAAGTTTATCACAATATTTTCCAAAAGGCGTTAGGTTAGAAGTTGACACAATTCGCAACATGGTAATTTCAGTTGATTGGAAAAATCAGCAAGAACACATTGACATGCTTAAAGCATCAACTAAATTAGTTATTGAATTTCTGCAATTAAGTTTCAGTCCAGTAATTGTAATTGACACTTTCAGCGGTGACAAAATCAATAAATATCTTGACACACTTTGTCAACTGGACAAAGACCTTTCAATAAAAATGTTTGGGCTATTTACGACAGACGAGGAGTTAAAAAGAAGATTGGATTTACGAACAAATGCAGAGTTCAAAGACTTTCCGATTTGCAAACGACTAAATGACGATGTAATTAAATGGAAACACGAAAGTGAATTTCAAGTTGACACAACAGGACTTTCACCAACACAGACAGCAGAAAAATTTTATGGACAAATCAACTCTGAGAAATATGCCAGCCGGTAACACGGGTTTGGCAAAAGTGGCGGTTCAGTGCTCCGCAGACACATTTGTGGTTAATCAAACATTGGTTCTCCGCATCAACATTTGTGGTGAAAATCGCCACCTTCGCCAAGCCCGAAACCGTTAGGTGCAAGTTAACCCGACCAACCGAAAATCGACCATAAACAAGTAATGACATAAAATAAAAATGAAAGACTGTCTCGTCCTGAAATAGGTTTACACTAAAAACAGTGTAAAATGAAAAAGACAGACATCAAAAAACGACCGCATCCACCTACGGTTTTCAGCGATGAGTTTAAAATCAAAATCATCACCGAGTATCTCGAAACGGATTTAACCAAACGTGAAATCTTAGACAAGTATGGCATTCGTTCCAACTCACCTATTCAAAAATGGATGCGTAAACTTGGTATCATCGATCCGTATGCCAAAAAAGATTATCTTGGTGTTACCCCAACTGAGCGTAGACTGTGCCTACGTTCAAACAAGTAAGTAGCATAATGCTACAAAAAGCATAAAACGTTTATTTGCAAAATAAAAATTTCCTCTGCCTATGTTTGTTTTCTTAACCAACTTTTTTCTTTTTGGTAAGAACGCCAAAGGCGATGAAGATTGTCAAACGTAACTTTAATATTTATCAGAAAATTTCAAGCTAATTTATTCAGATACAAACGTATGGTGTTTTCTAAGCCTAAATAAATGGCATCGCAGATGAGTGCATGTCCGATAGATACTTCATCTAATTGCGGTAAATTATCTTTTAAATATTTTAAGTTGTCTAAATTCAAATCATGTCCTGCGTTGATGCCTAAGTCATTTTGTATGGCAATAAAACATGTTTCTCGTATTTCTTTAATAGCATTCTCAGGATTGATTTCGTAATTTTTAGCGTAAGGACCTGTATAATATTCTATTCTATCTGCCCCGGCTTTAGCCGCATTTTCTATCATTTTGGCTTCTGCATCCATAAACAAAGAAACACGAATTTTTTCTTTATTCAATTCTTGGATAATTTCTTTTAAAAAAGATTGATGTTTAATGGTATCCCAACCGTGGTCTGATGTAATCTGATTGGGATCATCAGGAACTAAAGTACATTGGTGCGGTTTTACTTTTATTACTTCGTCTATAAAATGCCGACTTGGAAAACCTTCAATATTAAACTCTGTTGTACAGACCGCTTTTAATTCCGGTAAATCAGCAAATTTGCAATGTCGCTCATCCGGTCGTGGATGCACGGTGATGCCTTGCGCACCAAAGCGTTCACAATCTTGTGCTACTTGAATTAAATTCGGGAAATTACTTCCACGAGAATTGCGAATAAGAGCTATTTTATTGAGGTTTACGGAAAGACGCGTCATTTTAATTTTGGTTTTTCAACGCTGTAAATATACGATTAATTAGACCACAGTAATCCGACGATAACGTCAGTTAATAATTAGCAAATTAAATTTTCCTTCTCAAAAATGGAAATAATTTTATCAATCGTTTCTTGGATAGATAAAAAGGAGCGTCCACCGGAAGCATTGCGATGTCCGCCACCTTCAAAGTGTTCTCTGCAAATTTTTTCTACTGAAAAATCGCCTTTGCTTCTAAAAGAAAGTTTAATAATTTTTGGTTCTTGCTTAATCAAAATCGCCACTTTTACATTTTTTATACTCAATGGATAGTTCACCAAACCTTCTGTGTCGCCGGTTTGTAAATTAAAACGATAGGCATCTCTTTTATCTACTACAATATAACCAATGCCAATATCTTCTCGAATAGTCATATTACGAAATAAAGTGTTTCCTAAAAAGCGTAATTTTTCTTCTCGACCATTTTGATTCAATTGTTCTTGAACATAAATTATATTCAATCCACAATCTAACAAATGCGCCGCAATTTCCAATGATTTTTTATTGGTTGCACCATTAGAAAAACTTGCCGTATCTGTTAATAATCCGGTGTAAATACATTCTGCCACCTCTTTAGTTATTTTATAATCAGCATCAAAAAATTCTAAAAATCTAAATACTAATTCACAAGTGGAAGATGCTTTTACATCATGCAGCATCCAATCAGCTTTGATGGCTGGATATAGATGATGATCTAACAATATTAATTTTGTTGTTGTATTTTTTAAAATGAATTCGTTTAAAGGTTCAATTCGTTTCAAATCATTAAAATCCAAACAAAAAATAAGATCCGCAGCTTCGATAGCAATTTGACTCAAGCTTGGATTTTCTAAATAATTCCACACTTCATCATAACTTGGTAAATAGGAAAAATAAGTAGGATATTCTGTTGGTGATATAACACGAATGTTGTGACCAAAGGATTGTAAATAATTATACAACGCCAAAGAAGAACCCATGGCATCGCCATCCGGTTTTTGATGTGTTGTAATCACTATATTTTTAGGTGTTTTTAAAAACTCTTGTAATTCGTTAATTTTCTCCATTGTTCAAAGATACAAAAGTTGCGAGGGAAATGAATATGATTCCACGCTAGATTCGTTTGAATTAATTCCGATAGAACGTTAATTAATGGTAAATAATTGATACTGTGAACTATAAACTGTAAACAGTAAACTATCTTTGCAAAAAAATAAACAATGGCAACAAACAGAACTTTTACAATGATTAAACCGGATGCAGTTGAATCGAACCATATTGGTTCTATTTTGGCAATGATTACGGAAGCTGGATTTAAAGTAGTGGCAATGAAATACACAAAATTAACAGAAACGCAAGCTGGTCAATTTTATGAGGTACATAAAGAACGCCCATTTTATGGAGAATTAGTGGAGTTTATGAGTAGAGGTCCAATTGTGGCAGCCATTTTAGAAAAAGAAAATGCAGTAGATACTTTCCGTACATTAATTGGAGCAACCAATCCGGCGCAAGCTGAAGAAGGAACCATTAGAAAACGTTTTGCCAAATCTATTGGCGAAAATGCTGTTCATGGTTCTGATTCTGATGAGAATGCTGCCATAGAAGGAAATTTCTTTTTTAGTCAATTAGAACGTTTCTAGTAGATTTTTGCATAACATAAAAAGAGCCGACAATAAGAAGTTTGTCGGCTCTTTTACATTTAATTAGCAGCCAATAAAAAAACAACAAACAATATTTTAAGTTTGATGTTATAACTTTTAACTTTATTACAAATAAAAATTGCTCGTTTATGAAATCTAGATTTATTCTCCTTTTTACTTTTTCCATCTTTCTATTTTCAAGCTGTAACTATTTTAATGGATATAAAATAGATGGAAATATTACAAATGCGAATGGCATTAAAGTCTATTTAGAGGATATTACCGACATAAATGCAGTAACCATTGATACTGCTACAATTACGAATAATACATTTGAATTAAATAATTATTCTACCAATGGCATTTATAGATTGAGATTGGGTGAAGATATGTCAAAATCTATTTTTCTATATTTAGAAAAGAAAGACAATATCAAAATTTCTGCTGATTTGAATGATTTAGAAAACTACAAAGTGGAAGGCAGCAAAGGTTCGGCTTCTATTCGTCAATTAAATAAAGATGTAAAAAAATATTTTTCGGCTTTAGATACGGCTGCTTTTAAAATCCAAAATGCACCGACAACAATGAAAGATTCATTGATTCGAGATTTCAATAAAACAAAAGATAGCTATATACAATTTCTAAAAAGCTTTATTGAAAAGGAACCCAATAATGAGGTAGCCTGTTTTGCACTCAATTATTTAGGTGATTTTAAAGCAGAAGAAATTACATATATAATTGACATTGTTAGAAAACTACATGCTACATCACCGGATTCAAAATTAATAGGTCTTTGGTATGCAGAAACTCAAAAATATCAACAACAAATTGAAGCACAAAACAAAGGTGGAATTGCTTTAAATACACAAGCACCAAATATTATTTTAGAAAATCCAAATGGTGACACTATCCAATTAAATGATTTAAAAGGTAATATCGTGTTGCTTGATTTTTGGGCATCTTGGTGTGGACCATGTCGTCAAGAAAATCCAAATGTGGTAAAAGTATATAACCAATATCATGCAAAAGGATTTGAGATATTTTCAGTTTCGTTAGACCAACGCAAAGATAAATGGGTGGAAGCCATTAAAAAAGATGGTTTAATTTGGAAAAATCATGGAAGTGATTTACAAGGATGGAGTTCAGCACCGGCGCAAACATATCAAGTACAAGCCATTCCAGCTACCTTTTTATTGGATAAAAAAGGAAATGTAATTGCTAAAGATTTAAGAGGAGATGAGCTTGAAGCGAAGTTAAAACAAATCTTTACAGAAGAAACCTCAAAATAGGTTTCTTCTGTAAAACTATATATATTTATTCAATAGTGAAATAACCTGAATTGATAAAAGTGTCGTGTTCATTATACACATCCACTACGTATTTACCTTTTTTGCTAACTTTTATAGGTATTTTAACCCAGTTCCAAGTTTTACTTTCAATTGAAAAAACTTCAGATGAAACTTCGTCTTTATAATCATCACCATTATAAATAGTAACGGTTAATTCTTTACACTTTAAATCCTCATCTTGATATATTAAACATTCAAATTCTGCTTTTCCATTTTTAAGCATAAATGTTTCACTTTTTCCAATTACTTCCCCATTTTCTACTTTAGTACCAAATTCAATGGTTGAATTTTCATAATAATACGTGTCTTTTGCATCTTTATCCTCATCATTGTCATCAGAATTAGATGTTGAATTTTCATTCTCTTTTATCCAATTTATAGTGGTAAGTGTAGAAGCCATTACTTTTTCACCTGGACCCATAATGGAAATTTTATAATCACCAATTTCAGTAAATCGATTATCATACATTATCCATTTTTTATTGTTTGAAGATTCTTTATTAATTACATAGGTATCATAAGCTTCGTACTCACCTGTGGAGCTATTTTTTTTGTCCACGTACACCATTAATTCATCTTTGATAGGTCTATCTTGAGAGTAAACAATGTAAACATAACCACCATCTTTTGGTATATCCCAACTTTTATAAATTCCGGTAGCTTCACCGGTAGTTTTATCGTACGTTTCGCAAAGTACCACTTTATTGGTTTGAGCTATTGCGCTAATTGAAAATGCAAAAATTGCAAATAACAATACTTGGATTTTTTTCATACTTTATATTTTTTAGTTCTGTATCAAATTTAATACCATTTTTGAATATTTGTGCTACCCAATGAATGGTATTATTGGACTTATTTAAATTGAAATGTATCTTTGCGTTATGATGAATGCACATTTTCACCAAAAACTTCATAAAATAAAAGCATTTGTATTTGACGTAGATGGCGTATTTACCAATAACCATTTAATTTCTACAGAATCAGGTGATTTACAAAGAATTTTTAATGCAAAAGATGGATTCGCTATAAAAACAGCATTAGATAATGGCTTTGAAGTATGTATTATTACGGGTGGAACGTCTTTAAATGTGTATAAAAGATTTGAACAATTAGGAGTAAAACATAATCATTATAAAGTAAAAGATAAGCTAGTTGTTTTAAAAGATTTTTTAGAAAAAGAGGCTTTGTCTGTTGATGAAGTAGTATATATGGGCGATGATATACCAGATTATGAAGCGATGAATTATTGTGGTTTAAAATGTTGCCCAAATGATGCAGTTCCTGAAATAAAACAAATAGCACAATACATTTGTCCACAAAATGGTGGCGACGCATGTGTGCGCGAAGTGATAGAAATGGTATTAAAAGTTCAAGATAAATGGTTTAAATTCTAAAATGATATATTATATAAAACTCGTTCGACCTCTAAATTTATTCATGCTTTTGCTCATGATGTATTTGTTCCGTTTATGTTTTGTTGCGGCATCACCCTATAATTTATATTATTTTGAACCCAACTTAACCAATATTCAATTTTTACTTTTAGTTATTACAACTATATTTACGGCTGCCAGTGGATATATTATCAATGATATTTTTGATGTAGAAATTGACAACATCAATCATTCTCAAAAAAAGATTGTAGGTCAATATATATCTGAAGAAAATGCCTATAATTTTTATAAAATAACCTGTATCGTTGGTATTGTAAGTACACTTGCGTTAGCATTTCTAACTCAAAACTTTCGCTTGTCCTTAATTCCCATTCTTATCATGGTGATTTTAAATTTCTATGCACATACGTTTAAAAAGCAATTGATTGTTGGAAATTTTATGATTGCAATATGTGCAGCATTTGTCATTCTTTTAATTGCATTGTATGAAAGTGGACATAAAACAGTAGAATCTGCAAATACAAACTACATTCGTAGTGGCATTATGATTGCTGCTTTTATCTATAGTTTATTTGCTTTTCTTACTACTTTTTTACGCGAATTAATTAAAGACATTGAAGATAAAGAAGGAGATGAGCAATATGATTGCAAAACTATTCCTATTGTTTTTGGTATTAGAAATTCAAAAATAATTTCCATTGTAATTGTCCTTATTTTAATGTCAATAATACTTTCATTCATGTTGTTTTTTCCAATTCTAAACATGAAAATTGCTTCGATTGGAATTGCAATCGTATTATTTTTTCCTTTGGTACTTATCTTGTTTTTGATAATGAAAGCAAATACTAAAAGTCATTTTCATTACATTAGTATTCTTTTGAAAATAATAATGTTGATTGGTGTTCTTACAATGTTGTATTTTAGTAGTGGAAATGGTCCTTATGTTTTTGTTCAATATTTAAATTATATTACTAAACTTTTTTAAATACATTTATGCCCATTTTAGAAAAATTAATTTTAGGCTCCAAATCGCCCAGAAGACAAGAAATACTTGGTGATGCAGGATTTGATTTTAAAGTAATAGAGCCACAAATTGTAGAGCGATATCCGGCAGACATGAATTTTTACAATGTGGCTGAGTATATTTCAAAACTTAAAATGTTTGATGTTTATTCTTATTTAGGTGATGATGCTGAAATGATTATTTGTGCAGATACGATTGTTATATTTGAAAAAAAAATTCTTGGAAAACCTAAGAATATCGATTATGCATTTCGATATTTAAATGCAATGAATGGAAAAACACATGAAGTAGTGACTGGTATAACCATGCGAAAAAACAAAAAACAAATTTCCTTTTCAGAAACTACTAAAGTTCATTTTAAAATGTTGGATGAAGCGCAAATTCATCAATACATAAAAAAGTACAATCCTTTAGATAAAGCTGGTGCTTACAATATTCAAGAATACAATGGTGTAGAAAAAATTGAAGGTGAATTTCAAAATGTGATGGGTTTGCCTATTAAACGTATTATTGCAGAAATAAAAAAATGGAAATGAATAAATCTATTTATTCATCATTTAAAGAGTAACCATCAAGTTGCAACCGCGAATGTCTGCATTGTCTATTCTTCCTAAAACAGAAAATTCATTATCTGCCATCAAGTGTACAATATCTTGTGTAGCAATAAAAGCACATGAATAAATATTTGCTAAATCAATTACATTTAATCCACCTCTTCCTTTTTCATCTGAGATAAAAAATGGATTATAAATATCTCGTTTTAACACTTTCATCCAATTTGGAGATTTAAAAATTCCATCACCATAGGAATAGGCTTGCGATAATAGTTCAGTCATTCCATATTCTGAATGTATTTTAGAAACAGAAAAGGCTTGCTGTAAAATTTGATGTACTTCTTCACGCATTAATTCTCTTCTTCGCCCTTTCATGCCTCCAGTTTCCATCAACACAATTTTGCTTAAATCCATAGGAAATTGTTCTGCAAAATCCAATAAGGCAAATGTTACACCAATTAACATTATTTTTGAATTTGCTTGTTGTTGTGTCTGTATTATTTGCTGTTTCAAGTCAGCTAAATTATGTAGGTAAAATCCGGAATTAGGTTTCTTTGATTTTAGAATTAAATCATTCATCATATAGACGAGAGAAGAAGTATCTCGTTCAAGGTAAGAAGGCAATAAAGCCAGGAAAGTCCAATCTTCTATTGAACCATAAAATTCCACAAATGCTTTTTCAAAACTTTGTTCATATAATTTTAATTCGCTCACAAAATGTTTGCTGTTGATTTGTCCTGTAGTTCCGCTACTTTCAAATATTTTTTGAGTAGGTGCATGTTGGCAAATAATACGATGAGTTTTAAAAAACTCAATAGGAAGAAATGGAATTTTTACAATTTCATTTACATTTTTAACGTTTATCTTTAAATGGTCAACAAATTGCTTATAAATTGGGTTATATGTATATTGAAAATGAAAAAGTTCCAAAGCGATTTCATCAAAGTTAAAATTAGTAGTTAAAAAGATTTTTTCTTGTATTTTTGAAGCGATTTTTTGCACCTTGCAAAGTTAATAGAAATGAAAATTAAAAACAGTATAATATTCGTTATGACGATGTCAACAATGATGGCATGTTATAAAACACCAGAATTTCCGATTGAACCTACGGTTAAGTTTGAACGATTTGACAAACCCAACGAAGTATATACGCTAAATATCGGTGAAGGTGGCAATTTAGTTTTGAGCTTTACGGATGGTGATGGTGATTTAGGAAAATTGAATAATGCAGATTCTACCTCTTTTGTAGTGTATAGAAATTTGAGAGATACTGCTGCTTTTGGGAATAGGAATTATGTGATTCCTATCATACCCAAAAAAGGCACCACTAATGCCATTAGTGGCACAATAGAAATAAAATTAAACGATGGATTGTTTAATAGTTATGAAACCTATTTTTTGGCTAAAGGAATTTCAATTGATACGTTTACTTACGAACTTTATTTAACAGATAGAGCCAATCATAAAAGCAATGTAATCACAACGCCGCCAATTGTGGTGAAGTTATAAAAAGCTTCATTAATCAAAATAGTTGTTTTTTGAATATTTATAATGTCTTCATTATCAATAAAACAACAACAATCATAAACTTCGCTTAAAACATACTTAATCTCATTTAAATGCATCTAGCATGCTATTTGACCTAATTTTGTTCTGAATGAAACCCATGGATGTAATCGTAGTAGGTGCAGGATTTTCTGGATTGTCGGCAGCATATTATTTGCAGCAAAAAGGATTGTCTGTAAAGGTATTGGAAGCAGCCTCAGAAGTAGGTGGCAGAGCTCGATCAGATAAAATGAATGGTTTCATTTTAGATCGTGGAGTGCATTTCTATCATCATTCTACCACTGAATTATCTAAAATCATCAACTTAAATACATTAGAATTAAAAAATACATATCCTGGATATTTATTAAAATACAAGGATACGTTTAATTTATTTACCAATCCTTTGTATCAAACAGTGGATACTATTTCAACCGCATTGGCAAAAAATGCCACTTTTAAAGATAAAATAAGATTGTTTGGTTTGTATGCTAAATTAAAAACAACATCTTATAATAAATTGGTAAAAGAAGATGAATCATCAACTTTTGAATATTTATCAAAAAATGGGTTTAGTAAGAATTTTATCGATTCATTTTTCAGACCGATGTTAGCAGCAAGCATCTTTGATTATAATTTACAATCATCCTCTCGTTTTTCAAAAGTGTATCTTAAATCGTTGTTTCAGGATCACGTAGCGTTGCCTAAGTATGGCATTGGAAAAATAGCAGAAGAAATATCTCATAAATTAGAAAAAAACACTATTCAATTTAAGACGAAAGTAAAACGAGTGTTAGAAAATGGCGTGGAATTATTAAATGGAGATTTTATAGAATCTAAATTTGTAATAGTAGCAACCAATGCGATACATGCTAATATTATATTACAACAGAAATTTATTGCAGCAGAATGTTCACACGCATCCACTTTATATTTTTCAACGGATAAAGCACCATTAAGTAAGCCAGTTGTTATGTTGAATGGCGATAATGGCACAACATTAGTTAATCATTTGTTTGTGCCTACTTTATTGCATCCAAATTATGCTCCAAATGGCAAACATTTAGTAGCCGTAAACGTGGTGAAAGAGCACGATTTGGACGACGAAGAACTTATTGGCAGATGCATGACAGAATTGTCGGGTTGGTTTGGATTGAAAGTGATGGATTGGGAACATTTAAAAACTTATCATATAAAATATGCCATGCCATTTAAGCCTATTTTAGATGAAGTTGAGTTCTCTAAAAAAGTGAGTGATACTATTTTCTTGTGTGGCGATAGCTTATCCGTAGGAAGTATGGAAACGGCTTTGCGTTCGGGAAGAGAAACAGCCAATAATGTGGCGGAACAATTTAATAAAAGAAATTTTAAACAGACAGATTTGTCGGCAACTATTTAAATCATTTTCCTTTATTTTCAAGCAATTTATATTGTAATTCTAATTGCAGTTGCATGGTTTCTAATCTTTTCTTAAAATCTTTTAATTGCATTTTTAAATCGTTCACTTCATTTTGCAAAGATGAAACAGTGATAGGTGATTCTGGATTGGTGTAATAAATTGTATTTGTTGCGTTTGTACTATTTACAGGTGGAGTAATGGGTTCCTGTTTATTTGTTTGCAATTCATCTTTAGTAACAACAGGAATAGAAGACGCATCTGAAGTAATTATTTTTTTTTGGACAAGTTTAATTACAGAATACAAATAAATGTCTTCAAATACTTGAATCGGTGCTTCTTTTAATTTTTGTTTTACTTGTACTATATATTCATATCCATCTTCAAAAATAAAATTGGAAACATCTTGAATTGGAATTGTTTTTTGAATGCCATTTTCAAGAATGGAATAACAACTTAAACTATCCATACATTTCAAAATACTTGATTTGATTGTCCATGTTTTTATATAATTTTCGTTTGTATTGATTGATTTGGAAGTTGATTTTACTTCAGGAATACGAATACCTTTTTGTGCCAAAATAGTAAATGGTAAAAATAGGAAAAGGATGCAAATATAGTTTTTCATTTTTTTAAAGCGATAAAATTGGTGTGTACGTAAAATCTACAATGGCATCAAATTTATTATCTGATTTTATTGAAATTGAGGATGTATTTTGAAGTGAAATTTCAGTATTCACATCTGAAACTATTTTTTGTATTTCACAGTCCAAACATGTTTTAAGTTGAATAGGATTGTTGTTGGTATTCATTGTTATGGAACAATTTGGAATAGTAGAAAAACTAAACCAAGCATTTGCCGGTGCAATGTTGGAATACGTAATTTTTTGTGTGCGAATGGATGATAAATTTTTACAATTTATGGAAAGTATCGCATTAGCTTTGGTGCCCACTTGATCCTCTAAAAGAAGATGCACGTCATAATAAAGCGCATTACTATCTTGTTTGACATTAGTAATAACCACGTTTTTAATTTCATTTTCATAAATCTCATTCCAAGATAAAATACCAACTTTTTGAATGTTATTTTTGAATGCCAAAATTAGTGTTGAATCAGCATTTAATTTTGTCAAATTAACTGCATTTAACTGATTAGAAGGATTTGCTAATACTCTATTTTTAGTAGTAGAATTTTGAAAAAACGAAACGTTATTTTTATACTTAAAAATTGCTCCTAATACCAACAATACACATAGAATAGGAAGTACTAATTTTAGGTATTTTTTTTTGGGATGAATCGTATTATTGGAAGAAGAATAATGAATTTGTTGAGCTACTTGTTCTTGCTTGGCTAATAATTCTTTTTGCAAACGAGCATGTTCTTGGTGTTCATGTTGTAGTAAAGATTGTTGAGTTAGTTGTAATTCATTTTCTAATCGTTCTTTATCGCGTCGTTCTTGTTCCAATTGTGCATACAATAATTTATCATGCTGTTGTCGTTCATGCTCTTGCAGTTGTATTTGAATGGTTTGCTTAGCAATTCGTTCTTGTTCAGCTAAAATTAATTTTTCTTTTTCTGCTCGTTCTTTGTTTATTTTTTCTAATAGATCTACTTCTCTTTTATTTTTTTCTAATTCTAGTTGTAATAATTGTTGTTGAAATTGTTTTATTTCATTTTCTAAACGTTGTGTATCTTGTTCGGTTTTATTTTGTTGAAGACGTTTAAATTCTAAAATTTCTTTTTCTAATTGCACTTGATGTAGCCGTTCTTTTAATCTTATTTCTTCATCTATTTGAAGTTGAAATAATTTATCTTGTTCTTCACGTTGCTGTTGTTTCCTTTTATGTTCTTGCTGTTCTTGTAGGATACGTTCATTTTCCAACTTAATTCTAAATTCATTTTCTTTTTCTTTTCGTTCTAATTGTTCTTTAAAACGTGCTTCTTTTTCTTTAGCTATTCGTTCTCTTAATTCAGCTTCATTGTTAAATGAATTCGTAGATGTGTTTGATAATTGGATGGAATCGTTTTCAAATGTATAAAGTATCATTCCACAGGAATCGCACCATTTTTTTTCACCATTTTTTAATGGAATAATTAGATAAGAAGTATGGCAGTTGGGACAAACCATTCATTTATTTTCTTGAATAAATATAATACTAAACAGTGGTAGTTCTGTTTATATAATGTTTACAAGTGTTGAAAAGTACAAAACTTAAAATAGATACAAATTCTATTAAAAGGAAATAATCCTCATTTATCAGTTTTCAGTATCTACCACACCAAAACAATTTGCTTTTACACTATTAGTAGATGAGATGCTATTGGCACTAAATAATGGTAAAAATGCATATTCACCTTGAGGCAATTCTTGTTCAATTATTATTTCATATAAACCTTTTCTAATTTTTTTGAAATCCAATTGTATTAGTTTTCCGGTAACATCTTTTACTCGTCCACCGTATTTTACGCCAGCATACGTAAAATTTCGTCTGCCTTTGCCTATTTTATCTGCTTTGCATAAATCTACAACATCATAAGGATCGATATCACCATCTTCAATCAAAATAAAAAATCTAGGTATATTATTCTTAGCAAATTGTATTGGTGATTCTTCTTTCATAATTTGAACTTGTTTATCAACACCACGATATAAGCCTTTTGCCTTTGCCGCAAAATTAGCTTCCGACCTTTCTAATTTAACCAATTCATTCCCATCTAAATAATATGGTCGTAATGGAAAGTCTGGATCTTGGATATTTGTGTTTGAAGTATTTTTCACAAATTTAGTAATCTGATAATCGTTGACTACTTTTACTTTCTCTACATAATTTTCATCATTTCCATTCGAATTATCACTCAAATCAACATTTGCTTTCTCTTCGTTTTTAGTAACCGCTAAATTAGGTTTATTCGATGCTGTCTCTTTCAAATTATTGTCGTTCTCTTTCTCTGCAATCAATTTCTTTAAATCATCAATTTCTTTTTGTTTAGCTAATTTTTGTTTTTCAATTGTTGCTTTCTCTTGTGCTTCTTGTTGTTGTTTAAGAGCTAATGCTTCCGTATTTTTCTTTTCTAATTCTTTTTGTTGTTTTACTTTTTCTTGTTCTGCTAATTGTTTTTTCAAGATTTCAATCTCATTTTCTTTTTGCTTTAATTCATCCAAATTCGCATTTGATGAAGGATTTACTTTGGTTTCTGTAATTGTTGTAGATGAATTAGAAATTGAAGTAGTATTTGGTTTATTTTCTTCATTTTTATTGGTTGCATACACAAGATTGCTGTTACTAACGATTGTTGGAGGTGTGAATGTGGTTGGAATATCTTGTTTATTATTTGGATTAGATGTAAATCCTAGTAAAAAGTTCCATTGATTGGATAGAATTAAATTGCCATTTTTAATTTCGAATCGATTTACTTCTTGCAATAATTGAAAAAATAAATTTTCTAATTTCTTATTTCCACAGTTAGAAAAGGTAGAAGTAATTTTGCTTATTTGACAAGTTGTTTTTAAGTCGGATTTTACAACTGCTTCAAATTTATTACATGCACCAAATCCATCCAACTTATCTCTAAACGTGTTGATTTCAATCCACAATACATTGTCATCAGTAACAAAGCTCGAACCATCTGAATCTTTAATTTTTCTAACATACCATCTTCCATCTAAATTGGACGTTGTTGGTATTGATGTTGGTTGAATGATTTTATTGTTTATAGTATTTGTTGAAACTGAGTTATTATTTGTTGCATTAATTTCTTGCGTGTTTGCTGGAGTATTAATGCTTGTTTTTTTAATTTCTTTGACCAAATAATAATTACTATTACCAGTTTCTTTTACTTCTATTGTATAATTATATCCAGCTTGATAATTAAAACCATAGATAGAACCTTCAAAAATTTCAAATTCACTTTTTCCTTTTTCTTTTAACAACAAACAAGCTTGTGTGTAATTGCTTCCACAAGGAACAGTCTCATAATTAATATCAAAAAATTTTGATTTATTGTTGCTAGTATTGCTATTATTAATGGTTTCAGCAGGTGTATAAGTTGATTTTTGAGCAATCACTTTTAATAGAACATATTTAAAAACTGATTCACCGGCAGCAATTGGAGGTTGTTTAATTTCTTGTTTTACAGATATGGTATATTGATAACCTTTTTCAAAATTAAAACCTTCAATTTTTTCATTGAAAATTTCAAATTCTTTTTTTCCAGCTTGTTTTACCAATAAACATTCATCCGTCGAAGTTTCACATTGTGTAGTTTCTGAACTTATAATCCATGTTTCAGGATTTGGATTATACGTCTGCGCAATGGAATTTACAGTTGTAAAAATACATAATAAAGTCAGGATGATATTATAATTAAATTTCATAGTTTTTTTATTTAAACTAAACTACAAAAAAATACTAATCCATCAAAAAAAAAAGAGATAAATTATAAACAGTTATTATCTAAAACCAAATTTAGATTGGTGTGATATTTCATCAAATTAATATAAAATGTCAATAATCATTACTAAATTAGAGCATAAATTAGTTTAATATGTCAACTACACTTGAAAGTTCAGTTTATTCAACATTTGATGCGACATCCTTAATAAGTGCACAACGCACATTTTTCAATTCCGGAAAAACAAAAGATGTTGATTATAGAATACAACAATTAAAAAAATTACGTCAGTTAATTGTTGATAATGAACAAGCAATTATGAATGCGTTAAAGGCAGATTTGAATAAATCATCCATGGAAGCCTATAGCACAGAAATTGGGTTTATGATTGCCGATATCGATCATACTTTAAAAGATATTCGTTCCTTGTCTAAGCCACGAAAAGTAAAAACACCATTATTTCATCAATTAGGAAGTTCATGGATTCAAGCCGAGCCATTTGGTTGCACATTTATTATTGCTCCTTGGAATTATCCATTTCAATTGGCATTGTCGCCGGTTGTTGGTGCAGTAGCTGCTGGGAATACTTGTTTAATTCGTCCTTCCAGAATGTCTGAAAATACCGCCATTTTATTAGAAAAATTAATCAATGAAAATTTTGATGCTGGATTTTTAAAAGTAGTTCGTTGTGATACTCAACAAAGCAATGCATTATTGGAACAAAAATTTGATTATATTTTCTTTACCGGAAGTCCAGATGTTGGTCGTCAGATTTATAGTGCTGCTGCTAAACATTTAACACCTGTTACATTAGAACTAGGTGGAAAGTCGCCGGCTTTTGTGGATGAAAATTTTGATGAAAAATGGGCTATCAAACGTTTAGTTTGGGGCAAATTTACCAATGCAGGTCAAACATGTGTGGCTCCTGATTATGTTTTAGTAGATAAAAAAGTAAAGCAAAGATTTATTGAATTATTTAAGCAAACTACCAAAGAATTTTTTGGTGAAAATCCGCAACAAAGTCCTGATTTTGGAAGAATTATAAACGAAAAACATTTCTTACGCGTTAGCCGTTTTATTGAGAAAGGCAATGTAATTATGGGCGGACAAACCGATATTAAAGAGAAATACATTGCACCAACTTTATTAGATAGTGTTTCTATTGAAGATGATGTAATGAACGAAGAAATTTTTGGTCCAGTTTTGCCAATAATTGAATATGATAAATTAGATGACGCGATTAAATTTGTAAACTCAAGAAATAAACCATTGGCATTGTATATTTTTTCAAATGATAAAATGTACCAAGATAGAATATTGAATGAAACCTCATCAGGAAATGCATCCATCAATGAATGTTTAATGCATGTTGGACAATTTGAATTGCCATTTGGTGGAGTAGGTGAGAGTGGCATTGGTGCGTATCATGGAAAAGTAAGCTTTGACACATTCAGCCATTTAAAAGGAATTTTGAAAAAATCAACATTTAGTGATATTAAGCAACGTTTTCCGCCTTATACAGAAAGTGGAACTAAACTGATAAAAAAATTAATCGGTTGGTTTTTATAAAATAAAAAAAATATCATCAAAGAACGGAAGCAATAAGGCTTCCGTTTTTCTTTACAATTCAGAAAAAGGAGGCAATTGGTTTATGTTTACAATGGTATCATTTTTTATTTCAAAATAATAACTCATTTTTCCATTACTAATCATCAAATATGGAACTTGCATGTTTAAATTATAAGTAGCAATTTGTTGGCAGGTGGCTTCTGATATTTCAATATTTTCTGCTTTGCACTCAATTAAAATGGATGCTTGCAATGCTTGATTATACACCACAATATCATATCTTTTTTTTAAACCATTTACAAGAATCATTTTTTCAACAGAAATATATTTCAATGGAAAATGAAAGCTGTTGACTAATTGAAAAATAATAAATTGTCGAACTTTTTCTTCGGGTGTAAGTTGTAGCCACTTCTTTCGTACAGCACAAAAGATGAATTTAATTCCATCTTCAAGTTTAATTTTAGGTGGATTTATTTCCATAATTGTTACTATCTATTTATGAAAAATAAAAACGAATAAATTTACTTACATAATGAAGTAACACTTCTAAACATTCTATTCCAATGAATAGATTCAAAAAATGCATTAAAACTATCCATGGATAACCACACAAATAATGGTTTTCCCACAACATGATCCTCTGGAACAAATCCCCAAAAACGTGAATCTTCAGAGTTGTGTCTATTGTCACCCATCATCCAAAAATAATCTTGTTTAAAAGTATATGAAGTCACTACTTGACCATTTACAAAAAGTTGATTTCCATTTACCACAGCATTGGCATGCTCAAATAATTCAATGGTTTTTGCATATTTATCAAAATTTTCTTGATTGCTTAAATCCACGTTCCAACCTTTTTTGGGAACAATTAAACTTCCATAATTATCCACCGACCAATTATATTTTTGAGCTACTACATCGAACAATAAATCACCACCGATAGCAGGTAAATCACGAGGTGCTACTTTTAACACATTTGGTTGTTTACTTAATGCTTCTACTTGACTGTTTGTAAGAAACAATTGAACCATATTTTGTGAAATTGCTGAATTATAATCTGCTTTTAACGCATCAATTGGTGCAATCGGTTCGCCAATATTGTTTGAATACGAGCGATCGGCTAAATCATTATACCAATTCAATCCAATATTTTCTAAAACATCTGCGGATAATGGCTCATTAGGTTTTGTATATACAATATATGAAAATTGCATATTCTTGTATTGTGTTTGTGCAATATTGTTTATATACAATCGTTTGTTTTTAATAAGCATGGTATCGCCACCAATTGCCACACAACGTTTTACATAATTTTCACGTTTATCCAATGGCCTATCGGTATAATCAATTTGTCGTTCCGGTGATGCCAGTGCATCGCCAGGATAATTAAATACTACTACATCGCCACGTTTTACCTGTTCAAAACCGGGCAATCTGAAATATGGAATTTGAACAATAGTAGAATACGCATTTCCCAATCCAAATGGCATCGTATGATGAGCAAATGGAAAAGCGATAGGTGTAATTGGCGCACGTGCACCATAGTTTAATTTACTTACAAATAAATAATCACCGGCAAGCAATGAACCTTCCATGGAAGTGGTTGGAATTTTATATGCTTCAATGACAAATGTTCGAATAATGGTTGCGGCTACTACTGCAAATAAAATGGCATCTGCCCATTCACGTGCAAATGAACGTTTGGGTAAAATGGGTTTTGTTATTTTTTTAGTTTTTGAAATGCTTGTTTCGTTGTTTAATTTATCATTGATATGACTTGGACCTTCGTATTTTGTAGTTTTATCAAAGCCAATTATCGGAAAATAAAAATATCCTGCGAAAATGGCAATAAAATGTTGCCAAAATGCTCTTTTCCCAAACGAATTACAAATATCTGTAGTCCAAGTTAAACCAAATAAAAAATTTACATAAGGCACTAAACCCCAATAGGCATGGCTTTTTTTTCTACCAATAATTTCTAACAAAGTAAAATCTTGCACTAAAGGAATAAAAACATTTGTAGGTTCTTTCCCTGCTTTTTTATACAATCCATAACAAGGAATATGTAGTAAATAATGAAGTAGGTACGCAAAAATTAAACTAAGCATTTTTTATTTTTTTTTGGATAAATGGGATAAGTTGAATTTAAATGAATAGTATTACAAATCGTATCTTAATGTTTGTTAAAACCTAAGACATCTTCCATGGTAAATACTCCTTTTTTATTTTGCAACCATTCTGCCGCTAACAATGCGCCACTTGCAAAACCTTTGCGATTATGGGCAGTATGCGTTAAATCTATTCTATCAATAGAAGATTCATACGTAACAGTATGTGTTCCAGGAACATTGTCTATACGTTTTGATATAATGGATAAAGTTGATGCATCTCGTGTTTCCATGTTTTCCCAATTTGATTTACGTTTCATCCTTTGAATGACATCTAAAGCGGCATACAAGGCTGTTCCACTTGGTGAATCTTTTTTTTCAGTATGATGGATTTCTTCCATGGTCACATCATATTCTTCATGATCATTCATGATTTTTGCTAATATGCGGTTGATTTCAAAAAATACATTTACACCAATACTGAAATTTGGTGCGAATAAAAATGATTTATTATTGTCTAATGCTATTTGTTTTATATTGTCTAATTTTTCAGTCCAACCAGTACTTCCTACCACTACAGGAACATCCGCATCAAAACACCATTTAATATTATCTACGGCAGTGTGAGGTGACGTAAATTCGATGGCTACATCCACTTTTTTCAAATCTTCTTTGGTGATAGATTTTCTATTGTCGATGTCAATGATTAATGAAATGTCATACAATTTTTTACCTAAACGCTCATTTTTTTCTTTTGCGATTTCATGGATCGCTTTTCCCATTTTTCCGTAACCGATTAATGCTATTTTCATTGTGTATTTAAAAGAAATTATTTGAAATTCAAATGTACTCCAATTCCTGCATAATACGTAAAATTGGAATAGTTTATATTGGGTTTAACTTTAAAACTTAAATTATCGGAAATATCGAATGAGTGTAAATGAGCGTCAACCACTGCATCCACAATTGATAATCCCCAAGCAAAAACTGTAGCAAAGCTTGTCAACTGTACATTTCGCCTATAATTATTTCGGTATGTTTCTACTTGACTTAAATTTAATTGATCAATTGGTGCTGGATTTGGGATATTATTGTATAAGTTTCTCAAATAGCCATTGTATGTTCTCAATTTTTTTCCATTAGAAACTACAAAATAGAGCGTAGCACTTAAAGCACCATAAACAATCGGTAGTTTCCAGTATTTTTTCATGTAGATTTGACCCAATCCAGGAAAGGAAGCACCCCAAATGGCTGCTTTTTTCGGTGAATAATGAGTGGTATCTATTTTTTTTTCTTTTTTCTTTTTTTCTTTTTTTGATATTGAATTTTTTAATTCTAAACTATCCACGCTCGTAACGGCATTCGTATCAATACTTTGCGAAGTATTGGATGTATTTAAATGGGCTAATGTTGAATCTTGAAATGCAATTCTGCGTTGAAGTTGAATAGAATCAAAAACGGAAGATTGGGCAAAGGATATTTCGATTGAAAAAATGAGTATAAATGCCACTAAACTTAAACCAAGTTCGGGTTTTATGATAGGCAATATTCCTTTATTCGACCAATATTTATAGAACATTGAGTATTTACTCTTTCTCAATTATATCCAACAAACGATTTAAGTCTGATACAGAATAAAAAGGGATGACGATTTCACCTTTATCTGTTGCAGATTTTTTAATTTTCACTTTCGTCTCAAAAATATCCATTAATTTTGACTGCACACTTTTGTATGCAACAGGCAAAGATGGTTCTTTTTTCTCTGCTTTTTTAACATTAGAGGAAGATAACAAGCGTACTAATTCTTCCGTTTTTCGTACAGATAAACCTTTGGAATTTACTTCTTTTAAAACATATAATTGTTTATCTACTTCAGGCACAGAAATTATAGCACGAGCATGTCCCATAGATAAAACTTTGTCACGCAATGCTTTTTGAATTTCCGGTGGTAATTTTAATAAACGTAAGTAGTTGGTTACGGTAGATCTGTCTTTACCTAATCTGTCACCTAAATTTTCATGCGTCAATTCACATTCATCTATTAAACGTTGATAGGTGAGTGCTACTTCAATTGCATTTAAGTCTTCACGTTGAATATTTTCAATTAAAGCCATTTCCACCACTTCTTGATCGTTGGCGGTTCGCACATAAGCCGGAATTTCTTCTAAACCAGCCATTTGTGAGGCACGCAATCGACGTTCACCAGAAATTAATTGATATTTTTTATCGCCAATTTTTCGAACAGTAATAGGTTGGATAACACCATGTACTTTTATGGATGAAGATAATTCCTCTAAAGCTTGTTGATTAAAATCTGCTCTAGGTTGAAACGGATTCACCTCTATTAAATCCAATTTAATTTTTGGAACGGTATTGACAATCGAATCATCATCGGTTGCACTAATTTTTAAAATTTCATTGTCATCATCAATATCTGATAATAAAGCACGTATTCCTTTTCCTAACGCGTCTTTTTTCTTGCTTACTAATGCCATTGTGTATAATAGATATTTTTTGTTAATTAATTTAAGTTTTCATCTACTTCAATAAATTTATCTTCCATTGGAATATTGGTCAATCCATTGTTTTGTAAAATTTCTCTAGCTAAATTTAAATAATTGATGGCACCTTTACTTTCTGCATCATACATTATAATAGGTTGTCTTAAACTTTGAGCTTCGCCTAATCTTGTATTTCTATGAATTATGGTGCTAAATACACTGTTTTCAAATCTACGTTTTACTTCTGCCACTACTTGGTTGGATAGGTTTAAACGTTGATCGTACATTGTCAATAAAATTCCTTCAATTTCTAAATCTTTGTTTAATCTTGATTGCACAATTTTAATGGTATTTAATAATTTCCCTAAGCCTTCTAACGCAAAATATTCACATTGTACCGGCACTAAAACGGAATCAGAAGCCGTTAAAGCATTCACTGTGATTAAGCCTAACGACGGCGAACAATCGATGATGATAAAATCATACGTATTTTTTAATTCTTGTATAATTCCTTTTAAAATTTTTTCTCTATTGGGATGATTGATTAATTCGATTTCAGCACCTACTAAATCTAAATGCGCTGGAAGCACATGTAAATTAGGAGTATCTGTTTCTAAAATAATATCTTTTGCTTTTACGCTATCAATTAGGCATTCATACAAACTTACTTTTACATTTTTTGGGTCAAAACCGCAGCCACTTGTACTGTTTGCCTGTGGATCTGCATCTATTAATAATGTTTTTTGTTCTAAGATGGCTAAACTTGCCGCCAAGTTGATGGCTGTAGTTGTTTTTCCCACACCACCTTTTTGATTTGCTATACTAATTATTTTGGACATGTTGCTTGTTTCTATTTATAAATTAATAGTTTCTCCTATGTTTAACAAAAGAAGTTCCTTTTCTTTTTTAGTAAATTTTTCTTTGGCTTCATCATGGTTGATTACAATAAACCCAAAAGTATCGTAATGAACACCAATTACTTTGTTGCATTGAACAAAATCTGCAGCGGTAATGGCATCTTCTACATCCATAGTGAAATTATCGCCAATGGGCAAAACGGCAAATTTTAAGTTTGCCCATCTTGGAATTAATTGCATATCCATGGTTAATGCCGTATCGCCACTGTAATAAAAATCACCTTCTTTTGTATTAAATACGAATCCCATGGCATTGGCACCATAACTTCCATCCGGTAAATTAGATGAATGAACAGCATTTACACATTTTACACTTCCAAAATCTGTCGTCCATTTTCCACCTACATTCATAGGTCTAAAATTTTTCAATCCTTTTTTAGAAAAATATTCATACAATTCATACGCACAAATGATAGTAGCGTTCGTGCGTTGGGCAATATTTTCAACATCTGCTACATGGTCAAAATGGCCATGTGAAATAGCAATGTAATTACATTCAATGGTATTGATATCCACTTTACCTTTTGCTAATTCATTAGGTGAAATAAATGGATCAAATAAAATTTTAATCCCATTTGTTTCTATTAAAAAACATGAATGACCATAATAGGTGAAGTGCATTTTTCTGTTTTTACTGATTAATTTTTATACCTTCAGGAGCAATCCTAATAAAATGAAGTATGTTCATTTTAACAAAATGTTCCACGCTTCAAAAATAACCTATTAATACCAGCAATTTGAGTGAAGTGTATAAAGATTTTACACACATATTTTGTGGATAATTTTTAATTAATTGTGTATGAAGTAGTTTTACTTTTATCCACATAAAAAAAAGCAAAATGTTAACCATATTTCACGCTACTGCACGCCCAAACAGTTATTCTCGAAAAATTGCTGATTTATACAGCAACTTATTGACTCAAAAAGAAATTGAACATCGTTTGTTCACACTAGAATCTGTGAAAGATTCAATCTTTAATCACACCTATCAAGATGAAAAAACCATACAACAAGTTGAAATAGAAGATACTATTTTAGCTCCAACAACAAAATTTATATTTGTAGTACCTGAATATAATGGAAGTTTTCCTGGCATGTTTAAAGCATTTATTGATGCCACTGATTTGAAGAAATGTTTTTTTAATAAAAAAGCGTGTTTAGTAGGCGTTGCAGAAGGAAGAGCCGGAAACTTAAGAGGTATGGAGCATTTAACCAATATTTTTAACCATATAAAAATGAACGTATTACATCTTAAAATTCCTATTTCGCAAGTAAGTCACCATTTTGATGAAAATGGAAATTTTACGAATACGGAGATACTTAAACTTTGTGATGCTCAAATTAATTCATTCTTGGAGTTTTAATATATATGTCAATTATTAAAATTATTTTTAATACTGTTTTAGTATCCATTTTATTGACTGCTTGTCATGAAAATAAAAATGTAAAGCGAGATGTGTTTCGTTTAAATATTTCAGCCGGATTAGCCTCTTTAGATCCGGCATTTTCTAAAGATCAAGCCACTATGTGGTGCGATAATCAACTTTTTAATGGATTGGTACAAATAGATGAGGAACTCAATGTTCAACCTTGCATAGCCAAAAAATGGACAATAAGTGAAGATGGTTTAACATATACTTTTAATTTACGAAGTGATGTTTATTTTCATGATGATGCTCAATTTAAAAATAAAAAAGGTAGAAGAGTAGTGGCACAAGATTTTGTGTATTCTTTTAATCGATTAATTGATACAAGTGTTGCATCCACTGGAGCTTGGTTGTTTAATGATAAAGTAGATAAATCAAATCCGTTTGAAGCGTTAAATGATACCACATTTGTGATTCATTTAAAAACTCCATTTTATCCAATGTTAGGTATGTTGACCTTGCAATATTGTTCTGTAGTTCCTAAAGAAGTGGTGGCGTTTTATGGGAAAGATTTTCGTTCACATCCAATTGGAACAGGTCCATTTAAGTTGGTACGTTGGGTGGAAGGAAATGTGTTGGTTTTGACAAAAAATAGTAACTATTTTGAAACAGACAGCAATGGTGGCAAATTGCCTTATTTACAAGGCATTCGCATTAGTTTTATTGCAGATAAAGGTGCTGAGTTTTTACAATTTTCTCAAAGAAAAATTGATTTTATTACTGGACTAGATATTTCTTATAAGGATAAATTATTGACTCGAACTGGTGAGTTGCAACCTGAATGGAAAAAGGAGATTATTTTTGAAAAGTTACCTTATTTAAATACAGAATATTTAGGTATTTCCATGGGAAAACAACCATATCATTCATTAAAAAATAAAAAAGTTAGACAAGCGATAAATTATGCAATTGATAGAAAAAAGATGATACAGTATTTGAGAAATGGTATTGGTGTTCCAGCTGAAAGTGGCATGATTCCGAAAGGCATTCCTTGTTTTGATGAAAAGGCTGTAGTTGGTTATTCTTATAATCTAAAAAAAGCAAAACAATTATTAATTGAAGCAGGTTTTCCAAATGGAAAAGGACTCAGTGAAATAAAAATTTATTCCAATCCAACGTATAGTGACTTAATAACAAATATTGCCAATGAATTATCGAGTATTGGAATTAAATGTGTGATTGAAAATGTGCCGGCTTCATTTTTACGAGAAGCAATGCGAAAAAACGAAGCTCCATTTTTTCGAGCGTCATGGATTGGTGATTATCCGGATGGTGAAAATTATTTGACACTTTTTTATAGTAAAAATGGAGCACCGCCTAATTATACTTATTTTAAAAATGAAAAATTTGATGCCCTTTATGAAGCCTCTTTAAAAGAAACATCGGTACAAAAATCATATACTTTGTATCATGAGATGGAAAAAATTATTTTAGATGAAGCACCTGTGGTTCCTTTGTTTTATGATGAAGTGACGAGATTCGTGCATAAATATATTTCTGGATTTAAACCCAATGCCATGAATATGTTAATGCTGAAAGAAACAAAAATTGAGCTAGAGTAATTTTGACTTTTTATTGCAATTTTATACGCATTAATTCAAAATGGGATCTTCAGGAAAAGTGGAAATAAGCTTGTTTTTACCGCCCATTTTTTCTAAAATTTCTTTCCACATATAGGCACTCATTTTAAATATTTCTGGATTATTTTTTGAAACAATCCAACTGTTATCTTGCATTTCTTCTTCCAATTGTCCGGCTTCCCAGCCTGCATAACCACTAAAGAATCGAATGTTTTGTGGCATTATCATTTTTTTGCGAATCAACTCTTTCAATTGTTCAAAATTTCCATTCCAATATAAATTATCAACAATAGGAAAGGCACCTTCAATTTTATCGCCATAACTATGTATAAAATTTAACCGATCCATTCCTACTGGTCCACCGTAATTTACATGGGATGAAAAAGCAGGAAAGTTGGGAATCATTTCTGTTACTTTAAAAATGGAAGGTCTGTTTAAAATCAATCCTAATGTTCCTTCTGCATTGTGTTCACAAATCAGCGTTACGGTGCGTTTAAAATTGGAATCTTTCATGAATGGTTCCGCAATTAGTAAATCTCCTTTTTGTATGTCAAATTTTGTAGCCATTACATTCTATTTATGATTGAGTTGATGTGTTTAACTGCAATTAGTCTGTCATAACGTTCACCAAATGGAGTAAAATATAATAGTATCGTGTAATCATTTTCAGTATCATAATAATATCCTTCGGTGCTGTATGAATCGGTAGTATTTGTTATTTCATTTTTATAAACATAGGTATAGTTATATAATCCTTGCTTTAATTGAATGTTAGTAGCATAACTTTTGTCTAATGTATTATAATATAGTTTTGAATTTTCGTTGCATGTCCAGTTATTAAACGCACCAATGACATAAAAGTTTCCGTCTTCAATTTTACCATTAAAATCAAAATTAAAATGTACGTTGGCGTAGTCTGCTCCTGTATTATAGTAAGGATTGTCTAAATTTTCAATATAATATTGCCCATTCAAATCTTTAACCATTTGATATTTATTTGGCTGTGTTGGTTTGTCATATAATAGATATACTTCATTTTCATTTTCTTGAATATCGAAAGCTCTTATATTTTGTCCTCTAAAACGCAATGAACGCATGTCAAAAAATCGAAATTCACGACCCACGGAAGGATAGGTGAGTACACCATTAAAATCGAAGTTAAGTTCATTCATGCCTACAAACTGTGGTTTGATTTCGGTTTTAGCATTATCCCAACGGTAATTTTGAAGCACTGTTGCTTTTATTTCCATTTGTGGATTATCTATTTTAAATCCTTTATAATTGACACGAAAAACTACTTCTTGTAGTTTATCTCTTTGAGATAAATTTCTGGTATAAGCAACATTGGCATCTATTACTACTTTTGCTTCTGCAACCATAAATCGTTTAATAAAAATTGGATTTTCTTTATTGTTTTCATACACAATTAATGCGTAATTTCCTGAACGATTGACGCTCATATCTTGATTTGGAAACTCTAATTTGTAATGCACGTACGGAATTTTAGTGCCATTTGAATAATCATAATCTGAAATGTTTGCTTCCATAAATCCATCTATATATTCCATTTGATTCATCATGGTTGGTGTCCAATTGCTCTGACATTGAAGAATGGTATAATAATACGATTTAGGTGAATTGGATAAATCATCGAAATGCAGTTCCAATATTTCGTTGTTATTAATATTTAAAATGGGCATTGCCATATCAGCACCTTGTGGAAACAACTGAACCGTTTTTATTTTTTCATTGTAAACAGCATCCATATAGATTGCAGCATAACTGGACGAAATCCAACTAATAGTAATAAATAAAAATAATGTTTTTATATTTTGCATAACTATTAAGAGCAAATATCTTTCCAAAAAATGAAATTTGCTAATTTTGACAAAAATAAGTTGTACACGAATGGAATTTAGAACTAAAATACAAATACCAATTTCACCTTTTTTCATAAATCATTCGGATAGAATATTAATGTTGGGTTCTTGTTTTACAGAAAACATTGGACATCGTTTGTCCTACTTTGGATTTAATGTGCATTGTAATCCTTTTGGAATTCTGTATAATCCAATTTCTATTTTTAATGTTATTAAACGAATTGCCCATGAAGAATATTTTACTGAAAATGATTTATATCGACATCAAGATTTATTTGTTTCATTCGAACATCATGGAAAATTCTCTAACACGCAAGTCAATGTAGTATTAGATGCCATAAATAATGAGATAAAATTAGCAAGACAACAATTAAAAGGAGCGAAGTGGCTAATTCTTACCTTGGGTTCTTCATCTGTTTATCGACATATAAAACAAGATAAAATAGTCGCTAATTGTCATAAAATTCCTAATATCGAATTTGAAAAAAATGTATTGACAATAGATGCGATAAAGTCTGCTTTTAATTCCATTCAACATTTAGTTAAGGATATAAATATTGTATTTACTGTTTCGCCGGTTCGACATTGGCGAGATGGTGCCATTGAAAATTTACGAAGTAAAAGTATTTTGATAGAATGTATTCATCAATTGATATCTGAAAATAGAAATTGTTTTTATTTTCCTTCTTATGAAATTATGATGGACGAATTACGTGATTATCGATTTTATGCAGAAGATATGTTGCATCCCAACGAAGTTGCTATTAAATATATTTGGAAGCAATTTTCATCCGTATTTTTCGAACATCAAACACATGAAATTAATAAAGAAATTGAAAAAGGTAGGTTGTTGTTTCAACATCGCGTAAAGCATGAAAATAGTATAGAAAATGAACGATTAAAGGAACAGAAAAATAGTTTCATTCAAACATTTCAGCACAAATATCCAGCCATTACTATTAAATTCTAGTTTTATTTTTTATTGTGTTCTTCCAATAAAATTGGAAACTCTAAATGTATCCTGGAATTACGTGCATTCAATATGTTATTTTGGAATTTTGCATTTAATAAGTTAATCACCGAAATAATAGATTGTATAGAAGCGTGGTTTAAATCAGTATATGAATTGGTATGTTGAATTCTTATTTGTGCTTCTTTGATGGATGCAATTACGTAAATACTAATATTAATTTGTGTAGGTTTTGACACTGAAAAATATTGAATAAATTGTTGTAAAAAATCATAAATTAATTGTTGAGAAACAGGTGCTAAATTATCTGGAATGGTGAAATTATAGGTTAGTTCAATTTTATGTTGATGTTTAAATTGTTCCAGCATATCTTTTAACGCCACTTGTAATCCAAATTTTTTTAAAGTAGGTGGCAAAAGTGTATGCGAAAACTGACGAATCGTTTGACAGATAACATCTACTTCTTGGCTATATTTTTTCAATTTTTCTTTATCCGTTTTGTTATCTACTTTCAATGCAGATAATCTCATTTTAATGGTTGACATCATTATTCCAATTCCATCATGTAATTCACGACCAACACGTGTACGTTCGTTTTGTTGTCCTTGTATGAGTGAAAAATTATTGATAGAATGAATCTTACTCATTTCTTTTTTTAGTTTTTCATTTTCATTCATTATTTGAAGTACTCTATAAACAGTAGAAATGGTGATGACGAGCGCAATGATGAATGCATTGCTATACATGAAAATTTGTCCAACATAAACGCCAAATATAGCACTTCCAAATTCGGGTTGCGGATAAAATAAAAAGAAAGAAAAGGAAATAAAATACAAAAATGAAAACAATACCAACGATCGCTCATTTGTATTGAAATACACGAAAATGAAAGTAATTGCTACCGTAACAAATGAAACAATTGAAAAAATTGTTTGAATGACGATAAATGTTTTTTGTGCCGGATAACTTAGTAATCCAACCATTAATGATATTCCGATTAAGGTTAAACCAAATAAAATAAAATAACGCAATGTTTTTTGTAAGTTTGGCATGTAGATTCTTTTCTGAATAAATCCTCGTAAAAAAAGAATTGACGTAATTAAATATACGGAAAGCATTATTTTTTTAAAGAACACATCTAGGTTGGGTGAATCCGGCCAAAACAATTCGTATCCTAAATTATTTTTTACAAATAAGTAAAATATGCCTGAAACTAGATATAATAAGTAATAGTAATAATTTGGTTCTTTAAGCATGAATATAATGAGAAAACAAATAAATGCAAATAAGATTAAAATGCCATAAAATACGCCACGCGTGAGTTCTAGTGCTTGTGTTCTGTTGAATTTTGCATCTTTTTTCCATACTAATAATTCAGGATTAAAATAGTTATGAATATCATCTTTATGGAACGTAAATAAAATTGTATTTTCTTTTAATGGTGACAGAGAAAATGGGAAAACAATATTTCTATCGTAGTAGATTCGTTGGCTTAATTTTTTAGAAACAAATGTGTGTTGTTTTATGACAGTATTATTTTCTAATTGAATAGCATTTACATTATCTAATTGTTGAATGGGAAATTCGATTAATATTTCCTGCGTATCTTTTTCGATATTTTTTAACTGTAATAAATAACTTAATGAATCTGCATTTTCATTTTCTACTTTAATAATATAGTGTGAAGCTGGTTTGCAACGCAATGCTTTATTTATCAAAAAAATATTTGAATCCTGTTTGCTAGTACAAGAATATGCTGTTAAAATGCAACTAATAATAAGTACTATGTTTGTTTTTTTATTCAAAGAATATCATTTAAGTTAAATATAATGTTCATCATTGCACCGTCATTTTCATTAGATAGAATATAAAAATGTCCGTTTAAACTACTCACTCTTGATTCAATATTTAGAATTCCAATTCCTTTGCTGTTGGAAACCGAATCACCAAAACCAATACCATCATCCATGATTTTAATTTGCAAAGAATTATTGTCTTTCATGGCTGAAATTATTACTGTTTTAGCATTTGCATGTTTTAAAATATTATTGGATATTTCTTGTAAAATTCTGTAAATATTTATGTTTGCTATTGGGTTTAAAAGGAATGAATCAGCTATTTTTTTAAACTCATATTGTACTTCTAGATGTGTATATAGTTTGTCGGTTGCAGTAGTTATAATTGCAATTAAAGCCATTTTTTCTAAATCAGGAGCAACATAATTTTGTGTAATGTGTTCAATATCTTCTAAGGTTTTATCAAGTTCTTGCAAAACGAATGGCAATATATTTTTTTCATCATTGATTGGCTTAAAATCATTGATTTGAGTTCTAAAATTTTTAATATCTACAGATATACTTTGATTGATTAATGTTGAAATTTTTTCTCGTTCTGCTTCTTGACCAACAACGAACGTATTGATGTTGCGTTTTTGTAAAAAATCTAATCGTTTGGATGATATCGTATTTTGACGTATGAGTTGATGATAACTTATGCCAATGAAAATTGTAGTTACAAATATCTCTAGAATTAAAATAAAAAAGGTAAGTTGTGGAATAAATATATTGCTTGAAAAGAACTTTAAATCAATGAAATAATTTAAGAAATGAATCGATCCAAAAATATTATTAATAAATAATAACCAATTAATAAAATGCATGGTGGCTGCTACAAAAACCCATATAATCTCACGTTGTTTAGATGCTCTGTAGCTATAAAAACAAAGTAAAACAATGATAATTCCATAAACTACAAATAAAATATTTATCAATTCATATATTACAAATGAGTATTTATATGTAAAATCATTTTTGAAAGATTGAAGTATAAATAAACCGGCAAAAACAACAAGAATATATACCATTATTTTTAAAATAATGCCGGAATAATTACTTTTAAATTGAACCGAAAAAAAAGAACGAATAAAAATATAATGAGCACTCAAATATCCAATTATTGCAAATGTGGATATATTGTTTTGTATAAAAATGGAGTTTGGCCAAATATAAATAAATCCAATTCCAGAAAATTGAAAAATGAAAATCAACACAAAAAGAATAATAGATAAATAAATTAGAAAGAAATTACTTTTGCTGAAAATATAAAAACAGATCAATAATAAAATATACATAAAAACAATTCCAAAGTATATTCCTAAGTAAAAATTATCATGGTTGGTTGCTTTAATAAATTCATTGAAAGATGCAATGTTTATTTTTACATGAACGGATTTCCATTGTTTCTTTATTCTTATTTGAATGTTTCTTTTCTCATTTGGTGCGATGTTAAAAAAATAAACATTATTATAGTGTTCATTTCTTTTTTTATTAAACGAAAATTTATCACCTGTATATAGATGTTGATTTTTATCTATTAATTCAATCGTATCAATAATTGGATTGATGACACTTATAGCTAACTTTTTAGAATTGGAAGTAGTATTGTAAAGGATGGCTTTATAGGTTATATAATCCGATTGCAAATCATCTTCTGTGGTTAGGAGCGAATTATAGACATCTTCAGTTTTAAAAAAATTATCTATAATAATTTCTTTTGAAATACCAATAAATGACAGCCCAATGAAAATACAGAACAATATATATCGTAAAAAATGCATCAACTATTTTTGTAATTCTGTTTGTATTTTTTTAGGTAATTTTTTTACTACTTCACAATAGGAGTGATCAATCATTTTTAAAAATTCAGACGATGAAAATTCTCCATTATATGATACTGTATTCCATAATTTTTTATTCATGTGATATCCTGGAACAACAGAAGCATATTTTTCTCTCCATTCGACGGCTAATTCCGGATCGCATTTCAAGTTTACTGTTAATTCCAACACATTAATATTTGTCAATAAAAATATTTTTCCCATTACTTTAAACACTAAGGTTTCTTCGTCAAATGGAAATTCTTCTGTAACTCCATTTTTTGACAAACAATAAAATCTAATTTCTTCTAAATTCATAGGCAGATTTGTATCTTGTTACAAGATTTAAAAATACTACAATAAATGATAAATCAAGAAGTTGTTCAAAAAGTTGCGTATAATATTGCAAATCAATACGATGTATTACTCACCAATTTCAATGAAATTACACTATGTGCAAAAGAATATTTCGAAAACAGAAAATTTACAGAACTATTTCATCGACAACAAGATAGATATAGATTGTATGGAAAATTTGTTAAAGAAGTTTTCGCAAAAACGCAAGAACTGTTAGGCGAAAATATATATTCTATTGAGCATTGGAAAGCCATAAAAAACGAATACACTTCGTTAGTGATACATAAACCACATCGATTAAATTCAGAAACATTTTATAACTCAATTACTCGAAAAGTATTTGTGGAGAAGAGTTTTAATCCAGATATTGAATACTTTGATTATACTGATTATAAACCAATGCCACAATATGCTGAAGATATTTATGATGTTATTGAATGTGCTCATTTTTCAAAAGTGGCGATCAAACAAATTTTAAATTATTTTAAATTCAATGTATCTTTTGAAGATATAAATCGTGATGCTCAATTAATTTTTGATGAAGTAGCGCCAACAATTATTCACCAAAAATCAAATTTATTTTTAGATAGGATAGAAGTATTAAAACCTGTTTTTTACAGAAATAGAGGTGCTTTTGTCATTGCCAGAATATTTTATAAAAACTGGTCGATGCCAATAGTTATTCCTTTATTGAATGAAGAAAATGGAATCTTAGTAGATTCAGTCATATTTATTCCAGCTGATATCAGTATTATTTTCAGCTTCACCAGAGCCTCATTTTTTGTATATACTAAATATCCAGCTCAATTAATTGACTATCTAAAAGCAATGTTGACGCATAAAACAATTGGTGAGTTGTACGATTCCATTGGTTATTACAGACATGGAAAAACAATTTTATATAGAGATTTAATGAATTATATTCATAATCATGAAGACCAATTTATTATTGCGCCAGGAATAAAAGGAATGGTAATGGCCGTGTTCACACTTAAATATTATAATTTTGTTTTTAAAATTATTCGTGACAAATTTGATGCACCTAAAAATTGTACCCGTGATTTTGTGATAAAAAAATACGAAGAAGTTGAAATAAACGACCGCGTAGGAAGAATGGCGTACGCACATTTATTTGAAAATTTAGAGTTTCCAAGAAATTTGTTTTCTCATGAACTCATTCAAGAATTACAAAATTCTTGTAAAGAAACGGTTGAATTTAATGGAAATAAAGTACTCATAAAACATGTGTATATTGAACGAAAAATGACACCATTAAACATCTATCTACAAGAAAATATAAATCCAATTAACAAAGGTCGTGTTATTTTAGATTATGGATTTTGTATAAAAGAATTAGCCGCAGCCAATATTTTTCCAGGTGATTTGTTATTGAAAAACTTTGGAGTAACACGACATGGAAGAGTAATTTTTTATGATTATGATGAAATTGCCAAAGTTACAGATTGCAGGTTTCGACGAATGCCACAATTTACGGAAGAAGATGATACACGTGGCGCACACGAAATCATTTCTGTGGAACCTAATGATATTTTTCCAGAAGAATTTAAGGCATTTATGGCACCAGATGGACCGATTGGAGAAATTTTCTTAGCAGAACATCATGAGATTTTTGAACCTAAGTTTTGGCGAGATATTCAGAAAAGAATCACATCAGGTGATTACATAAAATTTTATGCATATGATAAATATAAACGGTTTCATAGAGATTAATAAAAAGCAACTAAGTATCTAATTAATCATAAATTTATAGTAGATTCGCATTTATATATTAGAGTAATAAAAACCATACATTTTGTCCTATAATTTATATTATGTTAAATAGGACTTTGGGAACAAACGCTACTATTATAGTCAATAAAATAGAACAAGGAAATAGAAAAATTGAACACGCATGCATTTGTATAAAAATTGGGCAGCCACCATACCAATGGCTAATGAAGAGCAAGATTTTGCACCATTCGTTGATTTATTAACGCGTGTAATGGACGTAATTGGAACAGGAAAAATTTATTTTGTAATTGATAATGCATCCAAGGATAAAACATTAGAATTGGCACAAGAATTATCAAAAAAAGATGATAGATTTGAAGTAATCTGGGCTCCAGAAAATAAAAATGTGGTGGATGCTTATTTAACCGGATTCAAAGTAGCGTATGATCGTGGCCATGATATTATTATAGAAATGGATGCTGGATTGAGCCATGATCCAAGAGCAATTCCAATGTATTTACGCGTATTAAATGAAGGAAATGAAGTTGCATTCGGTTCTCGTTTCATTAAAGATGGTTCGATGGGCGATTCTCCATTTAGACGAAGATTCTTAAGTAAAACTGGAACTATTTTGGCTAACATGTTGCTAGGCACTAAATTATACGACATGACATCTGGATTTCAAGGGTTTCACCGAGATGTAATCGGAAAATTATTGAAATATCCATTAAAATCTAGAGCTCATTTTTATCAAACAGAAGTAAAATACTTATTACGTAAACATCGTACTGCTGAAGTGCCGATTCATTACCAAGCACCTTCTCCACGTGTTTCTGCATCAGCCATTAAAAATGCCAGAGAAACACTAATGTACTATTTCTGGGAACGAATTAAAGGAAATTCTCCAACCATATAATTTTTCAATAAACATAAATTAAATCTTGAACCAATGTCAACTAAAACATTAGTAATCACATCAATAGCAAATGACAAACTTGGTGTTTTACATACATTTGCAAAAGAATGTACTCAAAGAAACATTAAATTTATAATGATTGGCGATACTAAATCTCCTGCAGAATTCCATATAGAAGGCTGTGATTTTTGGTCAGTTGATCGTCAACTAACCGTTGACTCAAAGTTTGCAAAACTTTGTCCAACAAAACATTATGCAAGAAAAAATATAGGTTACATCATTGCATTGCAAAATGGAACTACAGAATTAGTAGAAACCGATGATGATAATTTACCAAGAGCGGAATTCTGGGAACCTACTTCACGAAACATACATGCAGTAGATGTTAAAGAAACAGGTTGGATAAATGTATATAAGTACTTCAGCAACAAATTTATATGGCCTCGTGGTTTACCTTTAGAAGAACTTCAAAAAACGACTCCAGCTCTTTCCTCTTTTGAAATGAAAGAGATTATTTGTCCTATTCAACAAGGTTTGGCCGATGAAAATCCGGATGTAGATGCGGTTTATCGTTTAACTTATCCATTACCTTTAGATTTTGAGAAAACAGGAAAACCAGTTGCTTTAGGTAAAAATGCTTGGAGTCCATTTAATAGCCAAAACACGTATTGGTATCAAGAAGCATTTCCATTGTTGTATTTACCTGCTTATTGTAGCTTCCGTATGACCGATATTTGGCGTAGTTATGTGGCACAGCGAATCAGTTGGGAAAATGATTGGTCTATTTTATACCATGATGCTACTGTTTGGCAAGAACGGAACCAACATAATCTTCTAAAAGATTTTGAAGATGAAATTCCTGGCTATTTAAATAACAGCAAAATTTGTCAAGAATTGAGCAATTTAAATATCAAAGGTGGTAAACAAAATATGTTGGACGACTTATTGACGTGTTATGACATGTTGACGTCAAAAGGTTTTGTAGGTAAAGAAGAAGACGCTTTAGTTCGAGCTTGGTGCGATGATATTAGTAAAATTTGGTAGTTAGCTGTATTTTTAATTAAAACAGTTCAATGACAAAAAAAACAACAATTTTAATTGGTTTCATTGGACTTAAATTCTTGCTGCAATTTTTATTGTTAAGCAGTGAGTATGACTTACAACGAGACGAATATTTGCATCTTGATCAAGCAAATCATTTGGCTTGGGGTTATCTTTCTGTACCACCGCTTACCTCTTGGACTTCTTATATTATTCAAATACTTGGCAATTCAATTTTTTGGATTAGGTTCTTCCCTGCTTTGTATGGTGCATTGACAATTTTTATAGTTTGGAAAGCCATAGAAGAATTAAATGGAAACCTTTTTGCTTTGATATTAGGGGCAACTTGTGTTTTATTTTCTGCACTATTGCGACTAAATACTTTGTATCAACCCAATTCTTTTGATGTATTAAGTTGGACGGTTTTATACTTTATATTGCTAAAATTTATCAAAACAGATGATTTAAAATGGCTGTATATAGGAGCGACAGTATTCGCAATTGGCTTTTTAAATAAATATAACATTGTTTTTCTCTTAATAGGTATTTTTCCTTCTATTTTAGTTACAGAACATAGGAAAATATTTTTAAAACCCAGTTTATATTTTGCAATTTTAATGGGTTTGATTTTTATTTTACCTAACCTTGTTTGGCAATACCATAATAAATTCCCTGTCTTTTACCACTTAAAAGAATTGGCAGATACTCAACTAATAAATGTAAATAGATTTGACTTTTTAAAAAATCAGTTGCTCTTTTTTTTAGGCTCACTTATTGTAATCTTTTCATCCTTTTATGCATTGCTTTTTTATAAACCTTTCCAAAAATATAGGCTTTTCATTTTCTCTATTCTCTTTACTTTAATAGCCTTTCTTTATTTTAAGGCAAAAGATTATTATGCCATTGGTATTTATCCAATTTACATTGCTTTTGGTTCCGTTTATCTTGCGGATGTTTTAAAAAACGGATGGAAAAAATATTTACAACCTATTACCATTGCAGTTCCTCTAATTTTATTTATTCCAATTTATAATGTTGCCTTTCCAAATAAAAGCCCGGAATACATTGTTCAACATTCAGAAAAATATAAAAAATTAGGTTTACTTCGTTGGGAAGATGGTAAAGACCATTTATTGCCACAAGATTTTGCAGATATGCTTGGATGGAAAGAATTAGCATTAAAAGTGGATAGTGCTTATTTAAGACTACCCAATAAGCATAATACACTTATTTTATGCGATAACTATGGACAAGCTGGGGCAATAAATTTTTATACAAAACAAAACCTAAGAGCAGTTTCATTTAATGCTGATTACATCAATTGGTTTGATTTAACTAAAAAATATGAAAATTTAATTAGAGTAAAGGAAGCAGAAGAAGTAAATGTAGAATTACAAGAAATAGCTCCTTTTTTTCAAAATTCAACGCTTATGGACTCAATAAATAACCAATATGCAAGAGAATTTGGAACAGGAATAATTGTTTTCAGCGGTGCAAAAATGGACATAAGACAAAGAATTAAAAATGAAATTGACGAAATGAAAAACTACCGCTAAAACATTAAATAGTATTCGTGGGTAAAAGTGTAAGATTCAACATTTGGAATTGTATTGTGCTTTAACGTGAAATTTTTCATGCTTATTTCCAATCTTCATCTTCAGCAACTTAAAAAAAAGATTTATTTCAATTGAAATAAATCATCTATCCCAATAGTTCGTTCAATAGTAAAACCTTCGCCATATTTTGTATTAATGGCTTGTCCAAATTGTTTCATGCGTGCAGTGACAAATTCCAAGTAATCACTTTTTGAAATAGGTGTTTCTGGTTCTGTAGAATTTGGATCATAAAATTGAGTGGAAAATGCTTTAATTGCCTCCAATTTTTGTGCTTCAAATCCAGAAATATCTACAATAAAATCTGGTTTTTGATATTGTTCTTGAACATATCGAAATACTTGTTTGGGTCGCCATGGTGTTTGCGAATTGCCTTTATATATTGTGTCAATTTTTCGTAAACCACTCAAAAAAGCAGCTCTGGATACTAAGTCGCCGCCACGTTTATGATCAGGATGTCTATCGTTAATGGCATTTGCCAAAATTAGTTCAGGTTGGTATTTTCTTATTATTTCTATTACTTTTAAAAGATGAACTTCATTGATTTCAAAGAAACCATCTTTAAAATCAAGATTTTCACGTATAGAAATACCTAATAGTTGGCTCGAATGTGCTGATTCTTTTTTTCGAGTTTCCTTGGTGCCACGAGAACCTAATTCACCTTGTGTTAAGTCAATAATGCCTACTTTATATCCTAATTGTATATGTTTCAGTATGGTGCCACTACAGGAAAGTTCTGCATCATCTGGATGTGCAGCAAATACCAGTATATCTATTTTATTCATGGTACAAAATTAACGGATTTCTATTGAATAATAAAAAACAAGAAAAAAGCTTTGTTTTCTATTTAGACAGTAACTTGTTAATTGCCGATTTAATTTTGTCGGAATCTGGTTCTGTTGTTGGAATAAAATAATCCACTACTTTTCCATTTTTATCCACTAAATATTTTTGGAAATTCCATTTAGGATGTGATACTAAATTTAAACCAGGAGACGTGTTGCCTAAAAATGTAAATAATGGATGTTGCTTCTCTCCTTTTTTCACATGAATTTTCTCCATAATTGGAAAAGTAACGCCATAATTTATTTTACAAAATTCTGCTGCTTTTTCAGATGAATTGGGCTCTTGACCGGCAAAATCATTAGACGGAAATCCTAAAATAATAAAATCATCCTTTTTAAATTCTTGATAGAGTTTTTCTAATTTATCAAATTGAGGCGTTAAGCCACATTTAGAAGCTGTATTAACAACTAAAATCACTTTGCCTTTATAATCTGACAATTGAACGTCGTTATTTTGAGCGTTTTTGACCTGGAATTGGTGTATGGAATTGTTCATGTTGGATTAAATAATTTGTACCATCAGTATGGTAAATATACTGCAATCTTTGTATATAATTTTCAGTTTCTTTGTCTTTGCCTTGTGGCTCATATTCAGCTTTCATTTCTAAGTCGTAAAACTTGCCAGCAAAATTCCACCAAAATGCTTTCCATTTGCTTCGATAATCCTTCAATAAATCATATACCGTAATTCCGGTTTCTCTGTGAATTAATAAAATTAAATATTGTCCTTGTTTTCGGGTTAAATTTTTTAAGGTGGTTTCAAATTCTGCTCTCAAAACTTTCTCACATTCGTTTAAATAACGTTTTCGTTCTTTTTTAGTATCGCATTTTATTAAATCTTCCTGTATTTTTTTATTGAGACGAGCCGTTCGTAATGCATACGGATACACTTTACGTATATATCGCATTTGCCATTCTTCTAAATTAACTTTTTCTAATTTAGAATCAGTCACTAAAATTGGTTCAAATATAATTTCAGGTAACGTATCGCCATCTATGACGGTTTGCGGTAAAACAATATTATCATTTTCAGATTGTGCTCCTGAAAAAGGAATCATGCTTAATAGCAATATGATAATACAAAAACTTTTTTTCATTTTATTACCTCAAATATAAAGCTAAAATTATTCCAAATTGCAATATATCAAGTAATAAATTATTGATAAAAAATGTTAATAGATAATTGAAATAGTTTATGTATAATTGTATGAAACTAAGTCTATTTATATTATCATTTAAGAATGCGATTTTTTTTTCTTTGTTTTTTATTCATGGTAAGTTGCAAACAAGCACCTATACCTGTTAACGAACTTCATCAGCAGGTTGATTATTTTAATCGACAATTTATTTCTTATCAAAAAGTAGATATTCAAAAGGCCGAATTATATATTGATTCTTTAAATTTAGTTTCAGAGAAAAATAATTATGCATTAGGTATTTCTATTTCAAAATTAAATCATGGAATCATAGAGCAATTGAAAGGAAATTATTCAATTGCAATAAAAGAAATAGAACTTGCTTTAGAAGTATTTGAAAATGAGAATAATGATAGTTTAATTGCTCGTTCCTATGCATTAATGGGATCAAGTTATTGGCAAATAAGTGATTATGGAAAAGCAATGCAATATTTTTTAGATGCCTTGAAAATTTACGAACAACTTAATTATAAAAATGAGATTGCTTCCAGCTATAATAGTATTTCAATGGTTTATCAATCCAAGTATCAATTAGCTTTAGCAGAAGAGTATGCAAAAAAATCATTTGATATGATTACAACCCAAAAGCCCAACACTAGCCAGTTATCCATATATCACAACATGGCAAATATTTATGGCATGCAAGCAAAATATTCAGATGCTTTAAAAATGGATAGTATTGGTTTGGTTTTATGTAATCAGTTGAATGCACAATACAGTAAGTCCATGTTTTATGATAATATGTCTAATTGTTATTATTATTCTAACGAATTTGACAAGTCCATAGAGTATCATTCGAAGGCAATTTCCATTGATTCCATTTTTAATAATAAAAAACAACTAGGCGATTCCTATTGTAATTTAGGCGCAGTTTATGAAGCAAAAAAAGAAACAGATAATGCCATTAAATATTATCTTAAAAGTATTGAAAATTGTAAAGCTGCGGATTATAAGTTAGGTGTAAAAAATGCATACCAATTATTAGCCACTTTATATTCATCTATCCATCAACCAGAATTAGCATATCAAGCTTTGCTGAACAGTATTTCTATAAAAGACAGTATTATAAATGAAAAAACAGAAAACAAAATTGTTGAGTTACGAACTTTATATGAAATGGAAAAAAAACAACAACAAATAATTCAGCAAAATTTAAAAATTAGTAGAAGAAATATTTTAATCGGTACACTGTTTGTTATTTTTATCTTATCCATTTTTACGTATGTTTTACTAATAAATAGATATAAATTAAAACAAGATAAGAAACTTCAAATTGAACTTTTTAAAGAAGAAGAAAAAAGAACTTTAGCTATTTTAGAATCGGAAGAAAACGAAAGACAACGAATTGCTCGAGAATTACATGATGGTGTTGGACAATTATTATCAGCCACTAAACTAAATTTAAGCGCTGTTTATTCCAATACTTCCAACTTAAAAATTCTCCAATCTTTAACTGTTTTAGATGAATCTATTAAAGAAATCAGAAATATTTCACACAATTTATTGCCGGATGTTCTATTAAAATATGGATTAATAAGTGCCATTGACAAATTTGTTCAAAAAATAAACCAAACCAATCAACTAAACGTCCAATTTGAATGCAATGGTTTTGAAGAATCTTCGTTGAATAATACTGAAAAATTAATGATGTATCGAATTATTCAAGAATCCGTAAATAATACCATAAAATACGCACACGCCAATGAGGTCATGATCCAACTTTCTGCTGATGAAAGAGAAATTTCTCTTATGGTACAAGATAATGGCAAAGGTTTTGATATAAAAAATATAAATACTAACAGTGGTATCGGATTTAAAAATATGCAATTAAGAACTGAATTTTTAAAAGGCAAAATAGATATTGAATCTTCTATTAATAACGGAACCACCATATTTATTGAAATTCCATTAACTTAAAAAATGAATACAAAAAAAATAAACATTATTATTATCGATGATCATCAAATGATGATTGATGGATTAGTGGCAATTTTATCTACTAATCCGGATCTTAAAATTTTAAAAACATATACGAATGGTAATGATTTTCTAAATGAAATTGATAACCTGCAACCGGACATTGTACTTTCGGATATTAGTATGCCACAAATAGATGGATATGAATTGACAAAAAACATAAAACAAAAAAATAAATCTATACATGTTATTGCACTTTCAATGTCTAATAATATCAATGATATTAATAAAATGATTGATGCCGGAATTGCTGGTTACGTACTTAAAAATGTTGGAAATAAAGAACTCATCAATGCCATTCAAAAAGTATCAAATGGAAAAATGCATTTTAGTGATGATGTTACGGAAGAAATGGTAAAATATAAAAACGACAAACCTATAAAAGAAATTGAACAAGCAAAACTCACTGAACGTGAATTAGAAATCCTAAAGTTAATTGTTCAAGAATTTAGCAATGCAGAAATTGCTGATACCTTATTCATTAGCGAACGAACGGTAGAAACGCATCGAAAAAATATGATTCGTAAGTTTAATACTAAAACAATTGTTGGCTTAATAAAATATGCTATGGATAAAAAGTTAATTTAGTATCCGTACCACTACGTAGTAAAAATACCTTCAAACCACCATCTTTTTAAAAAAAATGACACTTAACTTTATGAAGCATGACATCAAAAACCATAAAGTCATGTTCGGGTAATAAATAAATGGAAAACGGAGTTCAATCGAACTCCGTTTTATTTTAATTTATTTTATATCAATGAAAATGTTCTGCTAAATATCGTTCCGCATCCAAGGCTGCCATACAGCCGGTTCCGGCAGATGTAACAGCTTGTCTATATACTTTATCTTGCACATCGCCAGCAGCAAAAACACCAGCTATTTTAGTCTTACTTGATCCGGAAACTGTAATTAAATAACCAGCATCATCCATTTCCAACCAATTTTTAAAAATGTCTGAATTAGGTTTATGTCCAATTGCCACGAAAAAACCTTCTACTTTAATTTCAGAAATTTCTTGTGTTTGATTGTCTTTTATTTTTATAGCTTCCACTTTATGCTCACCTAAAACTTCAAGTGTTTCCGTATTCCAATAAATATCAATATTTTCCTTTGCCACTACTCTATCTTGCATAATTTTCGAGGCACGCATTTTATCACTGCGTACAATCATGTGTACTTTAGGACAAAGGTTTGACAAATACAATGCTTCTTCACAAGCAGTATCGCCTGCACCTACAATGGCTACTACCTTTTCTCTGAATAAAAAACCATCACACACGGCACACGCAGAAACGCCACTGCCATTTAATCGTTGCTCCGATGGTAATCCTAACCATTTTGCTTTAGCACCAGTAGCAATAATAACAGATTTGGCATGGATTTCAGTTTCTTCATCAATCCAAACTTTATGTATTTTTTCAGAAAAATCAACTTTGGTAACTTCACCAAAACGAATATCAGCACCCACGCGTTCAGCTTGTTTTTGAAAGTCATCCATCATTTTTGGTCCCGTAACTGCATCCGGATATCCAGGATAGTTTTCTACATCAGTAGTCGTCATTAGTTGTCCACCAGGTTCAATTCCTGTATATAAAACAGGTTTTAAATTTGCTCGAGCGGCATAAATTGCAGCAGTATATCCGGCAGGACCGGCACCAATAATTAAACAATTTACAGTTTCTATCATTTTAATTTATTTTGAGTTTTTAAAATACATATTTGCTAACAAAATCAACCTTAAATAGTTTTGTCAAGTGTAATTAATTGTTGATGAATGGCCAATACTTGTTCTATCAATGACTTTGTTAAATCATTATAAATTATAAAATCAGCACGTTTCATTTTATCTTCTTCTGGTAATTGATTTTTTATTCTATCCATTACTTCTGTCTCACTAATTCCATCTCGCAGCATAGTTCGTTCCATTCGAAGATCAATTGGTGAATAAACAGTAATAATTTTATCTAATAACTGATAACTACCACTTTCAAACAGAATAGCGGTTTCGTATAATGTATATGTTTTATCTCGATGTAAATGGTACCATTGTTGTGTATCTAAAAATACTGCAGGATGTACCAATGCATTTAATTGTAGCAATAAATCGTTTTGTTGAAAAACCTTTTCAGCAATAAATTTTCTATTTAAACGACCATCTGAAAAATATGCTTCGCTTCCAACTAAAAGCTTTATGGACGTTTTTAATTGAATGTCTTCTACCATCAATTCTTTGGCGCGCATATCTGCATAATATACAGGAATTCCCAATGTAGAAAATAGTTGGCAAACGGTCGTTTTACCACTGCCAATTCCACCGGTTATTCCAACTTTCAACATACGTCAGAATTAAAGAAATTTAAAATGAAAAAAATAAATTGAATTAAACAGCTGCTGTCGTTGCATTCAACGTTTTTGATAATTCAGAATTAATCGCAGATTTTTCCATTTTTAATCTGGTTGGACCATCCACTTGTATTAAAAATGTTTTATCTTCTTCATTTACAGATACAATTTTACCATGGATACCGGAAACAGTAATAACCTTATCTCCTGCTTTTAATGTATCAATAAATTGTTGTGCTTCTTTTGCTTTTTTAGATTGAGGTCTAATTAAAAAGAAATAAAAAACGGCAAACATCAAAACCATCATAATAATGGTGGACATGCCACTTCCGGATGCACTTGTTGATTGTAATAAAAATAATAAATTCATTCATTAATAATTTAATCCACGAATTTACCTATTTTTTAAATGGAATTTCAGTTCATTTTAGAATAAACATTTTAGTAACCTTAAAATGAGATTTTTACACCTAAAAAGATAGCATTTAATGCCCAAAAATTGGATTATGTTGAGTAATCCACAAAAGGTTAATAATAATTTTGTAGTAACATTTAAAAAACGTATCTTTGCATTCCGAAAATAAATATCTGAATAAACAATTTAGACGAAAAATAAGATGACAACAACACAAAAACAAGACATTTTTAAAGAATTTGGTGGTTCTGAAACCAACACAGGTTCTGTTGAATCACAAGTGGCATTGATTTCTCATAGAATCAACCACATTTCAAATCATTTGAAAACAAATAGAAAAGACTTCTCTTCTACACGCTCTTTGTATAAATTAGTAGGTCAAAGAAAAAGATTATTAAAATATTTGGCCAATAAAGATGTTGTTCAATATAGAGCATTAATCGAAAAACTCGGATTACGTAAATAAACCGATTAAATTTAGCGAGGCTATAGCCTCGCTTTTTATTTTATACCTATTAAATTTTTTTAAAATGCAATTCAATATACATACTCAAACAGTAGATATAGGAAATGGCAAAACTGCCACTATAGAGACAGGAAAATTAGCTCGTCAAGCAGATGGTTCCGTAGTAGTTCGTTCTGGAAACTGTATGATTTTAGCAACAGCTGTTGCAGCAGAAGAACCGAAAGCAGGTATTGATTTTTTCCCGTTAACAGTTGAATACCAAGAAAAATTTGCAGCTGCAGGCAGGATTCCAGGAAGTTTCCACCGTAGAGAAGGCAGAGCAAGTGATTATGAAGTGCTTATTTGCCGTTTGGTAGATAGAGCAATACGACCAATGTTTGCAAAAAACTTTGTAAACGATACACAAGTTTTAATTTATTTAATTTCTTCGGATGAAAACGTACAACCTGATTCATTAGTTGGTTTAGCAGCATCTGCTGCTCTAAGTATATCTTCCATTCCTTTTGAAGGACCGATTTCTGAGGTAAGAGTAACAAAAATAGGCGAAAATTTTGTTGTTAATCCTTCTTTTAAAGAAGCAGAAAATGCATCTTTAAATATTATACTCGCAGGAACAATAGATAATATTTTGATGGTGGAAGGTGAAGCTAAAGAAACCAGTGAAGCAGATTTAATAAATGCCATTAAAGTAGGACATGAAATTATCATCAAACAATGCCAAGCACAAGTTGAATTACAACAAAAATGTGGCAAAACTAAAATGATTGTTTCAGAACCAATTGAAGATGAGGCATTAAAACAAAAATTAAAGGATTTTGCAGAAAAAAGAATTCAAGAAATAGCAAAAGCTGCATCTGGAAAACATGAAAGAAAAGGAGCCTTAAAGCAAATTAAAGAAGATTACATTGCCGCAATTCCTGAAGATGAATTAGATTCATTCAACAAAGAGCTTTTCTCTAAATATTATAGTAAATTGGAAAAAACAACCATTAGAAATGTTGTTTTAGATGAAAAAATTCGTTTAGATGGTAGAAAAACCGATGAAATTCGTCCTTTATCTATGGAAGTAGATGTATTACCTTCTACACATGGTTCTGCTTTATTTACAAGAGGTGAAACTCAATCTTTAACCACAGTTACATTGGGTTCTAAAACCGATGAACAAATGATAGACAAAGCAGAAGAATTAACTTTTAATAAATTTATTCTTCATTATAACTTTCCTCCATTTTCTACTGGTGAAGTAAAAATGCTTCGTGGAACTTCGCGTCGTGAAGTGGGACATGGTAACTTGGCAATGCGTTCATTAAAGCAAATACTTCCTTCTGAAGAAGAAAACCCATATACGATTCGAGTGGTATCTGATATTTTAGAATCGAATGGTTCATCTTCTATGGCAACAGTTTGTGCAGGTTCTTTAGCGTTGATGGATGCAGGAATTCCATTTAAAAAACACGTTTCAGGTATTGCCATGGGAATGATTGCTGAAGATGGAAAATATGCAATCTTATCCGATATTTTAGGTGATGAAGATCATTTGGGTGACATGGATTTCAAAGTAACAGGAACAAAAGATGGTATTTGTGGTGTTCAAATGGACTTAAAAGTAGATGGACTTTCTTATGAAGTTTTAGCGGAAGCATTGGAACAAGCTAGAAAAGGAAGATTACATATCTTAAATGCAATGGAAGCTTGCATTCCAGCATATCGTTCTGATTTAAAACCACATACACCTCGTGCTGAAAGTATTAATATACCTAAAGAATTTATTGGAGCTGTAATTGGACCTGGTGGAAAAATTATCCAAGATATACAAGAAAAAACAAGTACAACCATCACTATTGAAGAAAATAAAGAAAAAGGAATTGGTATTGTAACTGTTTTATCAAACAATAAAGAGAACATGCAAGCAGCATGGAAACGAATTAATGCCATTGTCGCCGTTCCTGAAATCGGTCAAGTATATGATGCGGAAGTAAAATCAATCATGCCTTACGGCGCATTTGTTGAATTTATGCCAGGCAAACAAGGTTTATTACATATTTCTGAAATTTCACATAATCGATTAGAAAACTTAGAAGGAATTTTTAAAGAAGGTGATATTGTTAGCGTAAAATTGTTAGAAATTGACACTAAAACTGGTAAATTTAAATTAAGCAAAAAAGCGTTACTTCCTAAAGAAGCATAAAATAACCATGTCACATGGTATATTAGTCGGCATTTTTTGCCGACTTTTTTATTTTCTATCTTTGATTTGAAAAAAAATATTTCATTTTTGTAACATTTTTTTAACAATAGTCGTATATTGAGATGAACTATTATGCTGCTTATGACAAATTTTTTACAAAAAATCATTCCATTTTTTTTAATTAAGTTGTTTTGTAGCATGTGAATTTTTTAACCTAACACTAAATACACATGAAGCAATTAAAAATTACTACCAAAATTACATCGAGAGATAGCTTCTCGATAGATAAGTATTTAAGTGAAATTTCCAAACTTCCCATGCTTTCAGAGGAAGAAGAAGTGGAAACTGCTAAAAAAATTAAACAAGGCGATGCTGCCGCTTTGGATAAGCTGGTGAATTCTAATTTACGTTTTGTAGTTTCTGTAGCAAAACAATACCAAAACCAAGGATTAGCCTTAAATGATTTAATCAATGAAGGAAATGTAGGTTTAATAAAAGCAGCCACCAAGTTCGACGAAACCAAAGGTTTTAAATTTATTTCCTATGCTGTTTGGTGGATTCGTCAATCCATTTTACAAGCGCTGATTGAACAACCACGTGTAGTTCGATTACCAATGAACAAAGCCACTATCTATAATAAAATTCAACGCACCATTGTTGAATTTGAACAAAATAACCAACGCGAACCATCCAATGATGAACTTGCAGAGTTATTAGAAATGAAACCAGATGAATTAGCCACCTTAAGAGCAACGCTTACCTTTCATCTTTCTATTGATACTCCAATTGGCGAAGATGATGATACTACTAGCTTGGATTTAATGAGTGATAATTCTATCTCTACACCTGACAGTTTGCTAATTGATGAATCTTTACACGATGAACTCGAGCATGCCTTACATGCACTTTCAGAACGTGAAGCAGAAATCGTTCGTTATTATTTTGGAATCAATGAGTTTAGTCAATCTTATAGTTTAGATGAAATTGGTATCAAAATGCATCTTACACGCGAACGTGTTCGCCAAGTTAAAGACAAAGCCATTCGAAAAATGAGAAGATTTGCCATTACCAAAGAATTAAAATCGTATTTAAATTAGATACAATTTTAGAGTTTTATTCTTTACTAATTATTTAATCTTTTTTGATTACCAAATAAGATTTGATAAATTCCTTTTATCTTTACACAAATGAACCAACCTATCATTGCACCATCTGTATTGTCGGCAAATTTTGCCCATCTTCAAGCTGATTTTGAAATGCTTAATCAAAGCGAAGCAACCTATATTCATATTGATGTGATGGATGGTATTTTTGTGCCTAATATCTCTTTCGGATTGCCTATAATTAAAGCCATGCGAAAGCTAAGTGCTAAAACATTCGATGTGCATTTAATGATAGTAGAACCTGATAAATATATTGATGCATTTAAAGAAGCAGGTGCTGATATTTTAACCGTTCATTTAGAAGCTAGCACACATTTACATCGCTCTATACAAAAAATAAAATCTATAGGAATGAAAGCTGGTGTTGCTATTAATCCACATACCAATATTTCATTGTTAGAAGATGTAATTTCTGACATCGATTTAGTTTGTGTCATGAGCGTAAATCCTGGATTTGGTGGTCAAAAATTTATTGAAAATACCTACGAAAAAGTAGCCCGTTTAAAAAATTTAATTTTAAAAAATAATGCGCAAACATTAATAGAAATCGATGGTGGTGTAACGTTAGATAATGCTAAAAAATTAGTTGATCATGGAGCAGACATATTAGTTGCCGGAAATACCGTTTTCAATTCTCCTAATCCTATACAAACTATACAGCAACTAAAATCAATTTAAACTCATTTTATAGAAATTATTTACTTATTTTTAGTTGCTTAAACCTTGAAATAGATTTTCATTTTTTTCGTTTAATATATGATGCAAAAAAAACACATCACTACTCTCCTTTTTATTTTAGTATGTGATTTTTGCATAGCACAAAATTCAGTAGTTATTTCCGGTAAAATTGCGGATGTAAAAAATCAAGGAATTGCCAATGTGTCTGTAATTCAAGTAGGAACCAATAATGCCACCATCACCAATAATAAAGGTATTTATTCAATTGATGTAGAATATGATGATTCATGTGTTTTAGAATATAGTAATCTTGCTTATGAAAAAAAAAGAATGACTTTTTATTCTACTAATAAAATGAAACTTTTTAAAGATATTGAATTAATCCTTAATGAAAATACCATTGAAAATGTAAATATCACAGCTACTAAATCCGATAAAGTAGGAACATCTATTATCAAAGGAAAAGATGCAGAATACTTTCCAAATCCAACTGGTGATGTAGGAACTGTGGTAAAAACATTAGGACAAGGTGTACAATCCAACAATGAACTTTCCGGTCAATACAGTGTTCGTGGTGGAAATTATGATGAGAATTTAGTCTATGTAAACGATTTTGAAATCTATCGTCCTTTTCTTACTTCCAGCGGACAACAAGAAGGCTTAAGTTTTACCAATTTAGATTTAACAGACAAGCTATCCTTTTCCGGTGGCGGATTTGAATCCAAATATGGCGACAAAATGTCTTCTGTATTAGATATAAAATATAAAACGCCTAAAACATTTAAAGGCTCATTTATGGCAAGCATCTTAGGTGTAAATGCACATGTAGAAGGTGCAGCCTACACCCAAAAAGATACGGCAAAAGACAATGCCAAATTTACGTATTTAGTAGGCATGCGTTACAAATCAAACGGATATTTATTAGGAAGCTTAGATAAAAAAGGGGAATACAATCCCAATTATTTTGATGTACAAGCCGATTTCCATATCAAACCATCTATCAAACACGATATAGAAATATTAGTTAATCATTCCTTTAATGATTTTAAATTTGTACCCGTTACAGAAGAAACACGAGCCGGAACTTTTGATCAACTTATTCGATTTTTGGTAGATTATGAAGGCAACGAAAAAGACAAATTTCAAAACACGATGGTTGGTATTGCGTATAAATTTTTACCCAATACCAATTTAAGTTTGAAATTTTTAACTGCTTTCTGGAAAATGCGTGAAAAAGAAACCTTTAATATCACCGGATATTATTCTTTAGATGAAATAGAAATTGATCCATCCAGCGATAATTTTGGAAATGTAAGAAAAAATTTAGGAATCGGTGCTTTTCAAAATTGGGCAAGAAACACCTTAAATGCCACAGTGGCTAATTTTGTACATCATGGAAAATATAACATTAAAAATAAACATTTATTAGAATGGGGTGCTACTTTTCAATACGAACAAATAAACGATGAAATTAGTGAATGGCAACGCTTAGATTCTGCAGGCTATTCAATTCCATATTCAGGCAATAATGTTAGTTTTCCATATCGTTTAAAATCAAAAAATAATTTAAGTTCTTTTAGAACACATGGCTATTTTCAAAACACATGGAGTAAATTATTAAAAGACTCATCAACACTAACAATCATTGGTGGTTTGCGTTATACTTATTGGAGTGTAAACAAAGAATTTCTTGTAAGTCCACGTTTGCAACTTTTTTATCATCCACATTTAAAAAGTGATGTTACCTTTAGATTTACAGGTGGCATGTATGTGCAACCACCTTTTTATAGAGATATTCGTGGATTTGACGGAAATATACATAAAAATATAAAAGCACAACAATCCTACCATGTAGTAATTGGTGCCGATTATAATTTTAAAATAAAAAAACGTCCATTTAAACTTACCGCCGAAGCCTACTACAAACATTTACGCAACGTAAATCCTTATGAAATTGAAGATGTGCGTATTCGATATTTTGCTAACAACCATGCTAAAGGTTATGCTACTGGCGTAGATGTTCGTTTGTTTGGTGAAATGATAAAAGGCATTGATTCATGGATTACATTATCTTATTTAAATACCAAAGAAGATATTTTAGACGATTATTTTGTTCAATATAAAAATAAAGATGGCATCGTTATCACTCCTTCTGTATCCGATCAAGTAGCTGTAGATTCATCTATTGTTCATCCAGGATATATTCGACGACCAACGGATCAATCCTTTTTTGTTAGCTTTTATTTTCAAGATTATTTGGAAAAATATAAACGCTTTAAAGTGCATTTAAATCTTGTTATTGGCACCGGATTGCCTTTTGGTCCACCTGATAAAAACAGATATAAAGATGTATTTAAAATGCCACCATATCGCCGTTTAGATATTGGTTTTTCTGCATTATTATTAAATGGTGATAAACGTGGTATAAAAAAGCCAAGTAGCTTTGGCAGTAAGTTTGAAAATATTTGGGCGAGCTTTGAAGTATTCAATATCTTAGGCATTCGCAATACACTTTCCTACCGTTGGATAAAAGATTATGAAAATAATTTGTGGGCAGTTCCCAACTACCTTACTTCCCGTAGGTTTAATGTAAAATTGAATATTACATGGTAGTGTAACAATCGCTACATTTTAGACTAAAAAGAGATCTTTCGTTTGCCATACTCATGCTTATTGGTTGGTGTCCTCAGCAACCAAATATGAAGTACAAATAATTAAATGAAAATAATTTACTTTTAAAACCAATAGTAAAATAAGGCTATTTGAAGTTTAAAAAATTAAATGGGAATAATTTAAACATAATTTGTTTAGATGATAAAAACAAAATATGTGTACAGATTACCTCATTTAAGGTAATGCCAAAGTATGCTTACATCTCAATATTTATTTTGAAAATGTTTTACTTTTAAATTATAATCAAATCAAGTATTGACAAATAAGTAGTTTGACTTTTTATAAAAAAAAATCCGAGTAAAAACTCGGATTATAATAAGGATTTTTTTTAAAAATTAATTACCTAATGCTTTTGCTTTATCTAGCATATTCATGCTCGCATACACTTTTTTCAAATTGGACTTGTAATCAACGTTTGCTGGATCAATTTCATACGCCTTTTCTAAATAAGGCAATGCTTTTTTAAATAAGTCATCGCGTTGTACTTTTAGTTCATTGTATTTTTTTCCTAATGGATCTTCTTTATCATCAATCGCATTCATGTTTTTATTGACTTCAACACCTTTATTAAAATACATAACACCCATATTAAAATATGCATCTCCATATTTTGGATTGATTGCAATGGCTTTATCGTATGTCTCTTTAGCCTTTTCCGTTTCATTATTTTTATCATATAAAACAGCTAAATTAAATACAATAGATGCATTTTTAGGATCGTTGGCTACAGCTGCTTCAAACTTAGCAATAGACTGTGCCACATCGCCGGCATCTAATGCTGAATTTAACTCATATACTTGTAAATTTTTATTAGTAGGATATTTTGCTAAGCCTTTGGAAACAATATTTTTTAAATCTTCTAATTGTTTTTTATTATCGTATATCTGCGCTAATGTTTCATAAATTGAAGGATTGTCGTAATTCATTTCTACTAATCTTTTTAGATAAGGTTGAGCCACATCTAAATTATTAGCATTAGTAGCCGCAATTCCGGCAGCAAAAATATTATTGGTATCTAATGATGCTTTATATTGCTTAGATACTAAAAATTCATCTACTTCCTGACTTGCTTTGAAATGTTTAAATGCATCATCGTATTTTTTAGAATTAAATCGTTCAAATCCTTCGTTAAACAAATAGCTGTATAACATTTCTAAACTTGGAAAATTCTTTTTTTGTTTTTTAGGATTTAATTCCAATTCATAGGATTTAAAATAAGCATCTTTTGCGTCAAACAAGCAATTTGGATTTTGGGCGTAATACAATTTACCTTCATAAATTTGTTTATAGACATCACCTTTCGTTGACCACGCATCCACTCGTTTTTGAATTTCAGCATCTGCTAAAGCTTCATCAATCGATTTTTTAGCATCTAAAATTTTTCCGGCTTGCATGGAAAGTTGAGCATCTACAATTTTACCTTTTTGGGCAAATGTCGGTTGCATCATCAATAATGCTCCAATAAAAGCGATTGTTAAATGTATAGTTTTCATATTATACTTCATTTTTTGGTTCATCAATAGTTGTGTTATCTTCTGAATTATTTTGGGTAGTTGTTGAATCCTCGTTCACCACTGCATCTTGGATAGTTTCTATTTCTTCATCTTCTTCGTGATCTATTTTTGAAACGGCAGCGATGGCATCGTTGTCCTTTAATTTTATTAAACTAACACCTTGTGTATTTCTGCCCATGGTTCTTAACGAACTCAAGCTAATGCGAATGGTTAAGCCAGATTTATTGATAATCATTAAGTCATTATCATCGGTTACAGAATCGATGGCAATCATGTTACCTGTTTTATCGGTTACGTTTAATGAAATCACGCCTTTACCACCTCTAGAAGTAATTCTATAATCGTCTAATGCAGAACGTTTTCCATAGCCTTTTTCTGAAACCACCATGATATCATCTTTGTTTTCAGATGTTGTATCTGCACAAACCATGCCAATTAACTCATCTTCATCACCACGCAGAGTGATACCTCGAACACCAGAACCGGTTCTGCCAATTGAACGAACATCCATTTCATTAAAACGAACAGCATATCCTTTTTTAGAACCTAAAATAATTTCACATTTTCCGTTGGTTAAGGCTGCGGTAATCAGCTCGTCTCCTTCTCGAACCGTAATGGCATTAACACCATTGGAACGAGGTCGTGAATATTCGCGAATCGATGTTTTTTTCACGGTTCCGCGTTTGGTGGCCATCACAATAAAATGTGTTTCCAAGAATGTCTCATCTTTCAAATTAGCTACATTAATGAACGCTTTTATTTTATCGTCTTGTGCTATGTTTATAATATTTTGAATAGGTCTTCCTTTGGAAGTTTTATTGCCTACTGGTATTTCATATACTTTTAACCAATAACACTTTCCTTGCTCTGTAAACAATAATAGATAGTTATGTGTAGAGGCAACAAATAGATGTTCAATAAAATCTTCATCACGTGTTTTTCCACCTTGTGAGCCTTTTCCACCTCTATTTTGTGTTTTATATTCAGTTAAAGATGTTCGTTTTATATAGCCTAAATGAGAAATGGTAACTACTACATCTTCTTCTGCAATCATATCTTCATACGAAATATCATCACCATATAATATTATTTCTGATCGACGAGCATCTCCATATTTTTTCTTTATATCGGCCAATTCATTTTTAATGATATCAAAGCGTAAATGTTCATTGGCTAATATTTCTTTTAAATGGGCGATTAATTCTGAAATTTCTTTGTGTTCAGCTTTTATTTTATCTATTTCAAGGCCCGTTAAGCGTTGTAAGGTTAAAGCCAAAACAGCTTTTGCCTGAATTTCAGACATGCCAAAATTTGCCATCAAACCATCTTTAGCTGCTTCAGGATTTTTAGAAGACCGAATTAATTTAATCACCTCATCTAATGCATCTAGTGCAATTAAATATCCTTCTAAAATATGTAAGCGTTCTTCGGCTTTGCGCAATTCGAATTGAGTTCTTCGAGTCACGACTTCTAATCTAAATTCCACGAAATATTGAATCATTTCTTTTAGATTCAATATTTGAGGGCGACCTTTCACCAAGGCAATATTGTTTACGCCAAAGCTGGTTTGCAATGGTGTATGTTGATATAAATTATTCAATACAACATTTGGAATTGCATCTCTTTTTAAGTCAAAAACCACACGCAATCCATCTCTATCCGATTCATCGCGAATTTCAGCAATGCCATCAATTTTTTTCTCATTGACCAATTCAGAGGCACGTGTCGTAATCATTTTAGGTTGCACTTGGTAAGGCACTTCTGAAATGATAATTTGAGTACGACCTTCTTTATTTTCTTCAATGCGTGCTTTACCTCTTACACGAATTTTGCCTCGACCTGTTTTGAAAGCTTCTTTCACACCTTCATAACCATAAATCAATCCACCTGTTGGAAAATCAGGCGCTTTCACATGTTGAATTAATTCATCTATTGTAATGTCTTTATTTTCAATGTATGCGTTAATACCATCAATCACTTCTGATAAGTTATGTGGTAACATATTAGTAGCCATCCCAACAGCAATTCCTGAAGCACCATTGATTAATAGCTGAGGTACTTTTGTAGGTAAAACAGTTGGTTCTTCTAGTGAATCATCAAAATTAAGCTGAAAATCGACCGTTTCTTTGTCTAAATCTTCCAACATTTCTTCGGCTATTTTTTTCAAACGTGCTTCTGTATAACGCATAGCAGCCGGAGAATCACCATCGATAGAACCAAAGTTACCTTGTCCATCAATTAAAATATAACGCAATGACCATGGTTGTGCCATACGTACCATAGTGTCATAAACGGAACTATCGCCATGTGGATGGTATTTACCCAATACTTCACCGACGATACGAGCTGATTTTTTATAAGGTTTGTTGGAAGTCATGCCCAATTCATTCATGCCGAATAAAACGCGTCTATGAACGGGTTTTAATCCATCTCGGACATCTGGCAAGGCACGTGAAACGATAACCGACATCGAGTAATCGATGTAGGCTGCTTTCATTTCATCTTCAATGTTAATTGGAATAATTTTGTCGTGTTGTTTTTCTTCTAATTCGTCTGACATTTAGTTTTAATTTTCGTACCACAAAGATACCATATTAGGCTCGTTTAATAGCGTATTAATATGCCTAGATATCCACATTATGTCAGTAGTTTAATGGCTTGTTTAAATAGATATTAACCAAATATCGTTGGGTAAAAATAACATACCAATTTCTTACAGAAAAAATGTGTAGGATAGGCATTTAAACACTATCTTATTTAATCAAATTATTTACATTTGCATTTATATGCAACAAGCTAAAAGTTTAGTAATAATTGGTGGTGGAGCAGCAGGTTTTTTTGCAGCCATACAAGCAGCAACATTAAGCATTAATTTAGAAATCATTATTTTAGAACAAGGCAATGATGTGCTGGAAAAAGTACGTATTTCTGGTGGAGGAAGATGTAATGTAACACATGCTTGTTACGAAGCAAAAGAACTTATTAAATACTATCCTCGTGGAAGTAAAGAATTGTTGTCGCCATTTTATACATTCAATTGCACACATACTATCGAATGGTTTGAGCATCGAAATATTGAGTTAAAAACAGAAGCTGATGGTAGAATATTTCCAGTTAGTAATTCGTCTCAAACAATTATTGATTGCCTAACGTCAGAAGCAAATAAATATGGTATAAAAATTATAAAGCAAAGTAAGGTTTTAAAAGTTGAAAAAAGCGAGTTATTTCGTATTTATTATAATGACAAAAATATTGAAGCCGATTACGTCTTATTAGCATCCGGAAACAATGCTACTATGTGGAAAATAATGCAACAATTAGGCCATTCTATAATTGCTCCGGTTCCATCTTTATTTACATTTACTACGCAGCACGAATTAATAAAAAATTTAGAAGGCATCTCATTCCCATCTATAGAAAGTAGTTTAATGGATTCAAAATTAAAAATCAATGGAGCCATTTTGATTACACATGTTGGATTAAGTGGTCCTGCAATTTTGAAGTTATCTGCATTTGCAGCCAGAGAACTATATGCAAAAAATTACAAGTTTACGCTATACATCAATTGGATAAATTATAGCCAGGAACAGGCTTTACATCTATTAAAAGAGGAAAAAAACACGCAAGCCAAAAAACAAATGAGCAACTTCTCTCCTTTTGATTTACCACATCGATTTTGGTTAAAAGTATTGGAAATAAATGGGATTAAAACGAATAAAATAGTGGCAGATTTAAGTAAAAATGATATACAAAATATTGCGCAAACCTTAACCAAAACAGCGTTTGAGGTAATTTCAAAAAATACAAATAAAGATGAGTTTGTTACTGCCGGCGGCATTGACCTTCGTGAAGTAGATTTTAAAACCATGCAAAGTAAAATAATTCCTAATTTATTTTTTGCCGGCGAAACCTTAAATATAGATGCTGTTACCGGTGGATTTAATTTTCAAGCAGCATGGACAACGGGATTTATAGCAGGAAATAATATTGCACAAAAAAACTGCATTTAATTTTTATTACTTTTGTTTAAAATTAGACAAATGGATACTAATCATTTTCAGGATAAAACAAGTGTAAAAAATGAAATTGAAATAAATAGTGTTGCGTATAGATTTGGTATAATCGCAGCATTTTCGGCTGTGTTTGTCTCTATTTTATTATTCATTTTAAACTATGAATTTCATGGATTATTAAAATGGATGCCTATAATTGTTTTTCTAATAATACTACTTGTTGCTCAAAAGCAAATTGTAAAAATGAATAGCTCTTATGCCTTTTCGTTTGGAAAATTATTTAAAGTTGGATTTATTATTTCAATAATCGCGGCAATAGGTATGCTTATTTATTTTAATATCTATATTCAACTGATTAATCCTGATTTTGCTGATAAAATTTTAGAAATCAGTAGAACTGAAATGGCAAAAAAAGGCTTAAACGATGAGCAGATAGAAAAAGGAATTGAAATGACACATAAATTTATTTCACCCACATTTATGATGGTAATGAGTTTCATTTCAAGCATACTTTTTGGCTCAATTACTTCAGCAATTGGTGCAGCTATTTTTAAAAATGAGAAAGTATAAATAATGATATCAACTATTTTTCCGGCACATTTTACCCAATATGAATTAATCGATTCCGGTGATTTTCAGAAATTAGAACGATTTGGTAATTATATCACCATTCGTCCGGAACCGCAAGCTATTTGGAATAAAAAAATTTCTGATGCGGAATGGAAAAGTCAAGCACATGTGCAATTCGAAAGTCTTTCTTCTTCTTCTGGAAAATGGAATTTTCTGAAAAAAATGCCTGAAAATTGGCTATTGAATTATCAACATAATGGATTAGATATTAGTTTTAATCTGGCGTTGACTAAGTTTAAACATGTAGGTATTTTTCCGGAACAAAGTGTGAATTGGGATTATATTTTTCAGCGTACAGCTGCATTAAAAAGCCAAATGGAACATGTGAAAGTATTGAATTTATTTGCTTATACAGGTGGCGCAAGTTTAGCCGCTACCGCTGGTGGTGCAGAAACGTTTCACGTTGATTCTATTAAACAAGTGGTGAGTTGGGCAAACAGAAATATGGAGTCTTCAAAGTTGAAAGACATTCGTTGGGTAGTGGAAGATGCTGTAAAATTTGTAAAAAGAGAATTGAAAAGAGGAAAAATATATCAAGGAATTATCTTAGATCCACCGGCGTACGGACATGGAACAGATGGTGAAAAATGGAAATTAGAAGATCAAATTAATGAAATGGTTTTTGATACGCTTTCGCTCTTAGATAAAGAAAATCATTTTTATTTATTGAACACGTATTCTTTAGGTTTTTCATCCTTAATTATTGAAAATATTATTTCCGATAATCTTTCAAAAACAAGCTTTAATAAAGTGCAACCAGAATATGGTGAGCTATATATTCCATCTACGACGGAACAAAAATTACCTTTGGGTGTTTATTGTCGATTTTGATTATAAAATATGTTCTAATAATTTTTTATAAATAGAATATCCATCTTCCATTTCTTGAATAAAAATAAACTCATCTGCCGTATGAGAACGTTCTGATTTTCCAGGACCCATTTTTACACTTGGAATTTTTAATAAGGTTTGATCCGATAAAGTAGAAGATCCAAATGTTTCAATATTTAATTTTTCAGCTGCTTTAACAATTAAATGATCTTTATCTATTTGAGATGGTTGTAAGCGTGTAGAGCGTGCATTTATGGTAGCTTTTACGTTATCGCTAATAATTTCTAAAAGTTGTTCACTATTGTATTCAGGAATGGTACGTACATCGATGGTGTATTTGCATGAATCCGGAATTACATTGTGTTGTGTGCCGGCCTGAATCATGCTTACAGTCATTTTCACAGGTCCTAAAACTGGATTTATTTTTTTAAATTGATAATTCTGAAACCATTGAACATCAATCATTGCTAAGTAGATGGCATTGACACCTTCATTTCGTGCGGCATGACCTGCTTTGCCTCTTACTTCGGCATCAATCACCATTAAGCCTTTTTCAGCAATTGCCATTTTCATTTCGGTGGGCTCACCTACAATAGCAAATTCACAATTTGTAGTGATATCGTCTAAAATTTCAATTCCATTTTTTCCTGAAATTTCTTCTTCTGCAGTGGCGGCAAAAATGAGGTTATATTTTAAATCTTCTTTGTCGTAAAAATATAAAAAAGTAGCTAATAGAGTTACCAATGCTGCACCGGCATCATTACTTCCTAAGCCAAAAAGTTTACCTTCCTCAAGTGTTGGAGTAAATGGATCTTTTATCCAACCGCTTACCGGTTTTACTGTATCAGTATGAGAATTTAATAAGATGGTTGGTTTTAAAAAATTGAAGTGTTTATTTTTAATCCAAGTATTATTTAATTTGGATTCAAAAGGAATTTTTTTTGATTTTAAGAATTTCTGAATTACATCAGCTACTTTTTCTTCTTCTTTGCTAAATGAAGTTGTTGCAATAAGTTGTTGCAATAAATCAATGCATTGCATCAATGGTTCTTCTTGTTTTTTTGTCATATTTAATTTATGGTAAAGGTGGTTCCAAAAATAGCATTTTCATTTACATTTTTAAGTACATCTTTAGCATGGCATAAAATGACTTTGTGCACGCCATTTTTTAATGCTTGTTCGACGTTGTTTATTTTAGGAATCATCCCATCAGAAATAATATTTGTACTTTTTAATGTTTCAATTTCATTTAAAAATACTTGATGAATGATGCTTGAATTATCGTTAATATCTTTTAATAATCCATCTTTTTCAAAGCAATAATAAAATTCAATTGGTTTGTATTTGGATAATGCAATTGCAATTTGTGATGCCATTGAATCCGCATTGGTATTTAATAAATTACCCTTTTTATCATGGGTTATTGGTGCCAGAATGGGTGTAAAATTATTCTTGATTAAATCTAAAAAGAAATCAGCATTTACAAAATCGATATCACCTACAAACCCAAAATCTATTTCGTTATGAACGCGTTTGTGTGATTGTATGCTATTGGCGTCAGCACCAGTAAAACCGATTGCATTGACGTCAAATGCTTGCAATTTTGCGACAATTTTTTTATTAATTAAACCGGCATAAACCATCGTAACAACATCTAATGTTTTTTCATCTGTTACTCGTCGACCATCAATTAGTTGCGTTTCAATTTGTAATTTTTCACAGAGTTGAGTTGCTATTTTTCCACCGCCGTGAATCAGTATTTTAGGCTGGTTTATTTTACTAAAATCAGACAAAAATTGATGTAATGCATTTTCATCGTCAATTATATTTCCACCAATTTTTATAACAATTATTGAATCCAATAGGTATATTTATCTGTAAAAATAATAATATGCTAAAGAAATTTGTGTTTTTGAATATTATACTTTGTTCAATTTTTTCATGTGAGAAAGTAAGTATCCAAAAGACATTTAATAAAATAAGTACGGCAAATGGTCCAGAAGATATTATCCACGACAAACTTAATCATAGACTAATCGTTTCTTGTAGTGAAAATAGAGATGGCATGCCTTTACATGGTGAATTTCAACAACTTAATTTAAATACTGATATATGTACGAGTCTGCCTATTTCAAATCTTCCTACGAGTATTCCATTGCATCCACATGGTATAGATCTTCAAATTATAAACAATATTTCCTATTTATTTGCAATTAACCATTACAGAGATATTGGAAAAAATAGTTCCATTTTACAATTTAAAATCCATAAGGATCATTTAGAATTTATAAAAGAGTTCAAACATGATTTAGTGATATCACCCAACGATTTAACCGTTTTGCCGAATGGTAGTTTTTTTTTCACAAATGATAAAAACTCGACCAATATTGTAGATATAGTTACGAATCCATTTAGTGGTTCTTTAGTTTATTGTGATGGGAATTTAAATTGGAAAAAAGTAGATAGTGCTTTAGGTTTTCCCAATGGATTATATAATGAAGGAACTACTTTATATTTAGCTACTTCTAGGCATTATGGTTTATATACTTATGAAATACAAGCAAATGGTCTATTGAAAAACAAGCATAAATTAAATAGTATTAATGGTATGGATAATATTTCTGTTTATGGTGATGAACTAATAATTGCAGTACATCCAGATGAAATTAAATTTGCTCTTTCAGCATATTTTCCAAATGTATTATCACCGTGTAAAACGTATGCTATAAATAAAAAAACAGGTGCTGAACGACTTATTTACGCTAATGATGGTTCTCAAATATCTGGATCATCTACGGCAATTGTGGTCGATGAAAATTTGTATTTATCACAAGTATTTAGTGGATTTATAATGAAAATTACGCATTACGATGATTAGTAATAGGCTATAAAAAAAAAGCACTTTCAGTATAAATTGAAAGTGCTTTCTATTTGATTTATTTTAAATAATCTTATTTTCCCGGACGTAAACTACGTACTACTTTTCCGGTTTGCCACATTTCAGAGTTTCTGATTTCAGCTAATTCTGCTTCTAATTTTTCTCTGTAATCAGGTTGTGAATTTGTATCAATAGAACGTTGGGCTTCTTCACCAGCTGCCACTTTTGTATATAATTCGTCGAATACAGGAAGAACGGCTTCACGGAATGGGCCTTTCCAGTCTAAGGCTCCACGTTGAGCAGTAGTAGAACAGTTACCATACATCCAATCCATTCCATTTTCTGATACTAATTTGATTAATGATTCTGTTAATTCTTCTACAGTTTCATTGAAAGCCTCAGAAGGTGAATGTCCGTTTTTACGCAATACGCTGTATTGAGCTTCCATGATGCCAGCTAATGCACCCATTAATACACCACGTTCGCCTGTTAAATCAGAATATACTTCTTTTTGGAAAGTAGTTTCAAATAAATAACCAGAGCCAATGCCAATACCCAATGCAATTGTTCTATCCTGAGCTTTACCAGTTGCATCTTGGAAAATTGCATACGAAGAATTTAACCCTTTTCCTTCTAAAAATAAACGACGTAATGAAGTTCCTGAACCTTTAGGCGCGGTTAAAATAACATCTACATCTGCAGGTGGAATAATACCTGTTCTATCTTTATAAGTAATGCCAAATCCGTGTGAAAAATATAATGCTTTTCCAGCCGTTAAATGTTTTTTTACGGTTGGCCACATTTCAATTTGAGCAGCGTCCGATAATAAATACATAATGATAGTTGCTTTTTCTAAAGCTTGTTCTGGTTCAAATAATGTAGTTCCGGCTACAAATCCATCTTTTTCTGCTTTGTCCCAAGATTTTGACGGCTTGCGTTGCCCTACGATTACATTAAATCCATTATCGCGTAAGTTTAATGCCTGTCCAGGACCTTGAACGCCATAACCAATTATAGCGATTACTTCGTCTTTTAATACTTCTTTTGCTTTTGCTAACGGAAATTCGTCACGTGTTACTACGTTTTCTTCTGTTCCGCCAAAGTTCATTACTGCCATGATTTTGTTTAATTTAAGATTTTAAAAGGATGATTTATTATAGTTTTTAAAAAAAAAATATTAATTATCTAAGTTAATTGTGCTTCAAAAATATCAATTTGTTTATTAATTTGTTTTAATAAATTTTCAGCAGCCCAAGTTTCAGCATTAAATTCGATAGTAAATTCACCATCATTTTCATTTATTTTTTTAAAAGAATAATTGGTTACGTCCACTCTTCTTCTTGAAAAAATGAGCATAAATCGACCGATTAATATCGGCTGATTATAAGAAATAAATTGTATTTTATATGGTTTCATTATAAATTAAGGTTCTAAAATTACATCGCTACAAGCTTTTCCGCTTGGAACCATTGGGAATAAATTTTCTTCTTTTTCAACAACAACTTCTAAAACATAGCCACCTTGGTGCGCAAACATTTTATCTAAAGCGTCACTTAATTCCTCTCGTTTTTCCACTTTTGCTGCTTCCAGTCTAAATCCTTTAGCAATGGTAACAAAGTCAGGATTTTTTAGTTCAACTTGAGAATATCGATTATCAAAAAACAACTGTTGCCATTGTCGTACCATGCCTAAGTAGTTATTATTAAAGATAACTACTTTCACATTTAAGTTATTTTGCCAGATAGTTCCTAATTCTTGAATAGTCATTTGAAAACAACCATCTCCAATAATAGCCACAACCGTTCGATCTGGCGCTGCCATTTGTGCGCCAACTGCCGCCGGCAAAGCAAACCCCATAGTGCCCAATCCACCACTTGAAACCCAAGAGTTAGGTTGTCTATAATTATAGTAACGCATCGCATACATTTGATGTTGACCCACATCTGGAACAATGATGGCGTTTCCTTTTGTTTTATTGTCAATTAAATGCATAATTTCACCCATTTTTATTCCATCTGAAGATGGATGAATAGCAGGTTGAATTACAATTTGTTCTTCTTGAGCATCTAAATCTTTAAATGTTTGAATCCAAGCTTCGTGATTCTTTTCAAGGATGTATGGTAATAGTACGTCTATTGCTTCTTTCGCATCTGCACTGATACCTACTTCTGTTTTTACTACTTTATTAATCTCTACTGGATCAATATCGATATGAATAACTTTAGCTTGTTTTGCAAATTTACTTACATCACCCGTCACACGATCATCGAATCGCATGCCAATTGCAATCATTACATCGCATTCATTCATTTTTATATTGACAGAATAATTACCATGCATTCCTGGAATACCAACATAATTAGGATGATCTGGGTTAAAACCACCCAATCCTTGCATGGTTGTTGTTACCGGAATTCCAGATTTAGTTGAAAGCTTTTCTAAATTGTCCTTTGATTTGGATATTATAACACCTTGACCTGCAATAATTAATGGTTTTTTACTTGAATTAATTATTTCAGCAGCTTGTTGGATTTTGGACACATTAACATCTGCTTTAGCAATATATCCTCTAACAGAGGTGCAAGGTGAATAATCCGTCCATTCCATCATTTCAAACTGAGCATTTTTAGTTATATCAATTAAAACCGGTCCAGGTTTTCCGGAATTTGCAATATAAAATGCTTTGGCTAAAATCTCTGGAATTTCAGCAGCTTTGGTTATTTGATAGTTCCATTTGGTAATAGGCATTGTAATGCCAACAACATCTGTTTCTTGAAAAGCATCCGTTCCTAAAAGATGCATGGGTACTTGACCTGTAATACAAATCATTGGCGTGCTATCCATGATTGCATCTGCTATTCCGGTTATTAAATTGGTTGCACCTGGACCAGAAGTAGCAAAGCAAACAGCAGCTTTTCCGTTTACTCTAGCCCAACCTTGTGCAGCATGTGTAGCACCTTGTTCATGTCGAGTTAAAACGTGATTAATTTTATCCATGTAATGCCATAATGCATCATAAATAGGCATAATTGCTCCTCCAGGATAACCATAAATTAAATCAATTCCTTCTTCGACTAAACATTTTATGACTGCTTCTGCGCCTGATATTTGAGTTTTTGTAGTTGACATTTTTAAAATACTATGCTTATTACAAATCTACTAAATATTGACTTGTATTAAAAAAATGAATGTTGATTTTGCAATAAATAGTGATTTCTTAACAAACTTCTTGTTAAAGTAAATGCTTTACGTTTGTTTTGTTAAGACGAAAACAAATCCATTAATTTTTTCCACTCTTGATTGATTGTTAAGTAATGTTTTTTACATAACTCCAAATTGGTTAATGTTATTTTATTCTGTTTTATACCTACCATCACATTTGAATACCCATTTACTAAGGTTTCAACAGCTGCTACTCCTAACCTTGAGGCTAAAATTCTATCGTTCGCTGTTGGATTTCCTCCTCTAAGCAAATGGCCTAAAACAAGTGTTTTAATGTCGTATTCAGGATGTAATTTTTGAAATTTTGCTGCTATTTCTATAACGCCGCCAGCATCATCTCCTTCTGCCACTACAACAATAATGGATTCTTTATGTTTACATGATTTAAGTTTTTCTGATAATTCATGCAAATCAGTTTTTATTTCAGGAATTAAAATATCTTCTGCGCCGGCCGCTAAGCCAGCTTGCAAAGCAATTGAGCCAACATCTCGCCCCATCACTTCTATGAAAAACAATCGGCCTAAAGCATTGGCTGTATCTCTAACTTTATCAATCAATTCTACAGCAGTTTGTACGGCCGAATCAAAACCTATTGTATAATCTGTACCATATAAATCATTATCAATCGTTCCAGGAATTCCGATGATGGGTAAATTATATTCTTTTGAAAATTGTGATGCTCCTTTAAATGTACCATCGCCACCTATAACAATTAGAGCATCAATTTCATTTTTTTTTAGATTGTTGAAAGCTGCAGCTCTTCCCTCAATTGTAATAAAACGCTTACTTCTAGATGATTTCAAGATGGTTCCACCTCTTTGAATAATATTTCCTACATTTTTGGAGTTTAATTTCTTTATATTATCATCTATTAATCCATCGAATCCGTTAAAGACTCCAAATACTTGTATATGATGTTGAATAGATGATCGAACTACAGCTCGAATACAGGCATTCATTCCTGGTGCATCGCCACCGGATGTTAGTATTGCTATTGACTTTATAGATATCATTTATTGAATTTCATTAATAGCTATTATTTATAATTTGCTTCTTTGGAATATCAAAATAATGATTATTATTTGAAAGGAGAAAAAAAATGGGCATTATTGGACTCGAACCAATGACTTCTACCTTGTCGAGGTAGCGCTCTAAACCAACTGAACTAAACGCCCATATCTACATAAGAATAAGTCATGTTATATATCGTCTGTAACACAACCATTGCTGGCAGATGAAACGGATTTTGCATATTTATATAAGATTCCAGATTTAGCCTTTAACGCTGGAGCAGTCCAATTTTGTCTTCTTGCATTTAATTCTTCCTCACTGAGAATGACATCGATGGTATTATTCACGGCATCAATTATTATTCTATCTCCATTTTGAACTAAAGCAATGTTTCCACCATTTTGAGCTTCAGGCGTTACATGTCCAACCACAAAGCCATGAGAACCACCACTAAATCGACCATCTGTGATTAAGGCAACTTCTCTACCTAATCCTTCGCCCATTAAAACTGAAGTTGGCTTTAGCATTTCCGGCATGCCAGGCGCACCTCTTGGTCCAATGTATCGAATAACCACTACATCTCCGGCTACCACCTTTTTATCTTTCATAGCATCAATTGCTTCTTGTTCTGTATTAAAACATTTAGCGGTTCCGTCAAATCGTTCTCCTTCTTTACCTGTTATTTTTGCTACTGCACCTTCACTGGCTATGTTTCCATATAGAATTCGAATGTGGCTCGTTTTCTTTATTGGATTATCAATGGTATGTAGTAAATCTTGACCTTCTGTTAGGTCAGGAAGTTCTGCCACATTTTCTGCTAATGTTTTTCCAGTTACGGTTAAACAATCGCCGTGTAACATACCCACTTTTAATAAATATTTCATCACCGCAGGAACACCTCCAATTTGGTGTAAATCTTCCATTACATATTTTCCACTTGGTCTAAAATCTGCTAACATTGGTGTTTCATTTCCTAAACGAACAAAATCATTTATGGTAAGTGGAACACCAATTGTTTTTGCCATAGCAATTAAATGCATAACGGCATTGGTACTTCCTCCTAAAACAATTACCATTCTAATAGCATTTTCAAACGCTTTGAAGGTCATGATATCGCTTGGCTTAATGTCATTTTCTAATAAATTTTTAATGGCGATGGCGGCTTGTTTTACTTCATTTTTTTTAGCATCAGAAATCGCTGGATTACTTGATGAATATGGTAAACTCATTCCTAAAGTTTCTATTGCAGAAGCCATCGTATTTGCTGTGTACATTCCACCGCAAGCACCTGCGCCCGGACAAGCATGTTCGATTACTCCTTTGTAATCAGCATCGGAGATGGTGCCTGCAAATTTTTTACCCAAAGCTTCAAAAGCGGAAACCACATCTAATTTTTCGTCTTTATATTTTCCTGCTGCTATGGAACCACCATATATCATTAATGAAGGACGATTTAAACGTGCCATTCCCATAATTACGCCAGGCATATTTTTATCACAGCCAGCAATAGAAATAATACCATCATAAAATTGTGCACCTGCGTTTGTTTCAATAGAATCTGCTATCACTTCACGTGAAACTAAAGAATAACGCATGCCTGATGTTCCCATTGAAATACCATCACTTACACCAATGGTATAAAAATTTAAGGCAACTAATCCTTGTTGGATTACTAAGTTTTTTAGATTTGCTGCTATACCATTTAAGTGCATATTACAAGGATTTCCATCCCAGCCAGTAGATACAATACCTACTTGTGCTTTTGTGAAGTCTTCGTCTTTTAATCCGATCGCGTGCAACATAGCTTGAGCTGCTGGTTGCGTTGGATCTTGTGTGATTACTTTGCTGTATTTGTTTATTTCTGACATGCTATTCTATTAAGTTTTCAAATAAACAAAAGAATTTTTTAATGACATAGGATAAAAATCAAATTTAAATACAGAATGCTCAATAAATAACATAAAATCAAGATATGTGAATAAAATTGAAAGCTAATGAAGGAAGTATTGTGTTAAATTTATGTAAACCAACTAAGGATATGCACGAAAAGAAAGTTGAAATTGATGTTCACAAGTATTTTGTCGCTATTTTTTTATTCGTATTAATTGCATTGTTTATTATTGTGTCTGTATAATTTTTATTCATACAATTTTAAAAGTTAAAGCGATTCAATGTACTGAGCTTCATTTTTTAAAAAAATGAGGTTGTAAAAATAATTACAACCTCACATTTTAAAAATCAAACAAAACTATAGATACACATTGCTACCATAACTTGAGGCAGAAGGTGTGGTGGTTGGAGTGCCACTTGAACTATTTCCAAATTGTGGTTGTTCTGGTCTTGCATCATTATCTCTAACGAATATATAAGCTTCTTGCATGGATACTTTTCCGTCGTTATTGCTATCTGCATCTACCGCAACGCCATCAGGAGTCATTCCGTTTATTGCTGAAAAAAAACGATAGGTCATTTCGCCAAAATTTCCTGAAGCATGTGAATAGGTGACTTGATATTCTGTACCTGATGTTATTATTACACGATTACTACCTCTCAAGTCCCAAATTAAACCGCCACTAAAACAAGGTTTTACAATAGCGATTAATTCATAAAATGGCAATCGATTAATTTTTGCTGCGATGGAGTCGTCAAGGAATGGTTGAGAAACGCCATAAAAACAATAATCTTCATCCGTTTTATTACTTGCTTCTGGTTCATCAATGTTTGCGTCGAGAACGCCATAATTATTTCCAGTAGATGTTTCGAATCCACCACCATGATTATTGAACATTAAGAATAATTTCGATTGTGAATTTAATTTTGCTTTCATGTATGAAATTGCTCCATCAAATCCCGTTGGATTAGCAGCATAATGTACTGGAATTTCTCCATCTTCACCAGAGCCATTTTTATAAACCACTCTAATATTAGCAGGATCATATCCTTTTGAAATCAAAATTCTATACATAAACTTTAAATCATTCCAATATCGCCAATATGCTTTCGATGAATTTATTCCGCCACTATATAAGATAGCACATTTAATTCCAATTGGAGTAATAGCCAATGAACATACCAAAGGATATCTATCACAAAAACTTACTCTTGTTGGTGTAACAAAATAAGAAACACTATCAATAATTTGTGCGCTGGATGATGATAGTTTAAGTGTAGCTAAAGAAGAATTGCCAAATTTTGCAGCAGTACCCAAAATAGAAACATCTGTATTTTTTTCTAAAATTCCTTTTATCCGAACTTTCTTTCCATGAAAACTATTTAAGTTATCATTAGGACTTTGTAGTTCTAGATGTAAATATTCAGATTCTGGATAAAGGCCGTCAAATAAGTAATTTTCAGGCTCCGAAGTAATAATTGGTTTAGTATTTCCTTCTGAAATAATAAATCCTTCCACTTCAAATTCTTCACCAATTCGATCTTCCCAATTTACACTTTTAATATCAGCATAATTTTTATTTTTGATTGGTGCTTCTTTTTTACAAGAAGTAATCATCAATAACAAGGAAATAAATGTTATTAAACAAGTTATTCCCAATTTTAGTTTATTTTTCATAGTCTTTATTTTAATTAGTGTAAACTTAGATATCAACTATGTGCTATGCTTGATAAATTAGCATTCGGTCGGTTTTAATTAGAATTCGTAAAAAAAACAGCTCATTTAGAGCTGTTTTTAATAATAAAGATAGAATGTACTTTATGCTGCTTCTATTTCATTAAACATTCCTAGAAACTTAAGCATCGCTCCTAAATTACTGATTTTAATTTTACCCATCATTACTGCCATTTGTTTATTTACACGTCCTTCTTCTGCATCTTCAAAATCGCTGGCTAATGCTGAGATTAGACAATCAGCTTCTCCGTTTAAACCTTCTGCTACTGTACAAACACCATCTGCTACAGTTACTGTAAATTCACCTCCATTATCGCCTTCTAATTTAAAATGGAAGGTTCCACTTTGTCCTGCAGATTCTTCTGATTTTAGTCTGCTAGGTAATCCTAATACAATTTCTTTTGCTGTCATTTGAGTTGATTTTTATTAATTAATATGAATAAACAAATGTAAATAAAGATTTTAATTATTCCAAATATTTACCAAACGTTCGTTTGTTTTACCGCTTTTAATGTTGAATATCAAGTGCTTGATATGAATTAACACAAATTTTACAAATAATTTTTTACCAAACGTTTAGTCAAATTAATAGAAAATGCTTATACTTGTTAATGTTTTTTAAACATCCTGTTGTTTTAAAAAAAGAAAATTATGTCCACTATAAAAACAAAAATAAATACAACCGCTGCATCATATAAAGAGAATTATTCTAAGATGCTTGATAAAATTGCTGAGTTAGAAAAACATCTCAAACAATCCATATTTCAAGGAGATGAAAAACATACTACTAAAGCGAAATCACAAGGCAAGTTCTTAGCCCGTGAACGAATAGAATTATTACTCGACCAAGATTCTCCATTTTTAGAATTATGTCCTTTAGCAGGATTAGGTGTAAAAGGTGGCTTTGGAACAGGTGGCACTATGGTTGCTGGTATAGGTTTTGTATCTGGAAAAATGTGTTTAATCACTTCAAATGTTGGCACTAATAAAGGTGGTGCTATTGATATTGCTTCTTTGAAAAAAGCATTACGTATTTCAGAAATTGGACGAGAAAATAATTTACCAGGAATCAGTTTAGTGGAAAGTGCAGGTGCCAACTTGCCCGACCAAGCACAAGTGTTTAATTTAGGTGGAAATAATTTCAAAGAAATTACACGTCGTTCTAAACAAGGTGTGCCAACGATCTCTATCGTTTTTGGAAATTCAACTGCCGGCGGTGCATATATTCCAGGTATGAGCGATTATACTATTTTCATTAAAAACAATGCTAAAGTTTTCTTAGCCGGACCACCATTAGTAAAAATGGCTACGAATGAAATTGTAGATGATGAAACTTTAGGTGGAGCAGAAATGCATTCAAAAATTTCAGGCGTTTCCGATTATTTAGCGCAAGATGAATTAGATGGAATCAGAATTGCAAGAGAATTAATGGCTAATCTAAATTTAAAATCTCATATCCAAAATCTCAAATCTCAAAATTATAAAGAACCTCATTATCCTATCGACGAGTTACTCGGAATTGTTTCTGTGGACACTAAAGTTCCTTTTGATTGCCGAGAAGTAATTGCTCGCATAGTAGATGGTTCAGAGTTTCACGAGTTTAAAAAAGAATATGGCACTACGTTAGTTTGCGGTTATGCAAAAATTCACGGTTATCCTATTGCAATCATCGGAAATAATGGCGTTTTATTTAATGATTCGTCTAACAAAGGTGCACACTTTATTCAGTTGTGCAATATGAACCACACACCTATCCTATTTTTACAAAACATTACAGGATTTATGGTGGGAAAAGATTACGAACAAAGTGGCATTATTAAAGATGGAGCCAAGATGATTAATGCGGTTTCTAATTCCGAAGTACCTATGTTTACTTTAATGATGGGCGCATCGTATGGCGCAGGAAATTATGCGATGTGCGGTCGAGCTTATAATCCACGTTTTTTATTTTCCTATCCAAACTCTATGATTGCGGTTATGGGTGCAGAACAATTAGCTGGTGTCATGCAAATGGTCAGCAAAGAAGCCGCTATTAAATCTGGTCAACAATACGACGAAACACAAGCAACACAAATGAAAGAATTTATGAAAATGGAAATAGAAAAACAAAGTAATGCATTCTTTGCTACAGGTCAACTTTGGGATGATGGCATCATCGACCCAAGAGATACACGACATGTATTTGGGTTAATATTAGCATTAACCTATATAAATGAAGTAAAAGGAACAAATGCTTGGGGTGTGTTTAGAATGTAATTGAATTTATGATTTAAGAATTCAGATTTAAGATTTATAATATGAACTCAATTGAACTACGAAATAGAACAAAAAAATTTGCTGTAAATACTATAAAATTTACTGAAAACATAAAACCGACTTATGCTAATGTAATCATAATTAAACAAATCGTTAGAGCATCAACATCCGTTGGTGCAAATTATCGTTCTGCATTAAGAGGTAAATCAAACCCAGATTTTATCAATAAAATAAATATTGTTCAAGAAGAAGCAGATGAATGTATTTATTGGGTTGAACTATTTGAAGAAACAAATTCAAAATTAAATGGATTAGAAGAATTAATCAAAGAATCAAATGAATTAACTGCTATATTTTCAGCTATTCTAAAAACACTAAAAGCTAAAAAAAATCATAAATCTGAAATCATAAATCTGAAATCAAAATATGTCTAAAATAAAAAAATTATTAGTTGCCAATCGTGGGGAAATTGCTTGCAGGATTTTTAAAACGTGCAGAGAAATGGGCATTGCCACTGTTGCTGTTTTTTCTGATGCGGATGAAAATGCATTGTTTGTTAAACTCGCTGATGAAGCTGTTCGTATCGGAGGAAAGCAACCGAATGAATCGTATTTAATAATCGATAAAATTATGGATGCAGCAAAAAAAACCGGTGCAAATGCTATTCATCCAGGTTATGGTTTTTTGAGCGAGCGTGTTGAATTTGCTCAACGAGTGATAGCTGAAAACATGATTTGGGTTGGACCTCATCCAAAAGCTATTGAAGTGATGGGCTCTAAAATTGGTGCAAAAAAAATTATGCAAGCACACCATGTTCCAACCATTCCTGGCTATCAAGGCGATGACCAAAGTATTGAAACCATTAAAACAAAGTCAATTGAAATTGGATTTCCTGTTTTATTGAAAGCAAGTGCTGGCGGTGGCGGTAAAGGTATGCGCATTGTGTGTGAAGAAAAAGAGTTAGACAAAGCCATTGCCGAAGCAAAATCAGAAGCATTAAATGGTTTCGGCGATGATACACTTTTAATAGAAAAATATTTCGATTCTGCTCGACATATAGAGTTTCAAATTTTTGGAGATAAACATGGAAATGCATTGCATATTTTTGAACGTGAATGTAGTATTCAACGGCGTTATCAAAAGATAATAGAAGAAAGCCCATCTCCTTTTATCACAGAAGAAACACGAAAAAAAATGGGTGATGCGGCTGTTGCTGCATGTAAAGCTATTCAATACGATAATGCTGGAACAGTAGAGTTTATTGTTACTCACGACCAATCTTATTATTTTTTGGAAGTCAACACGCGTTTGCAAGTCGAACATCCAGTTACAGAAGCAGTTACCCATTTAGATTTAGTTCGATTGCAAATTGAAGTAGCACAAGGAAGTGCAATTCCTTTTACACAAAATGAAATTCAGCAAAACGGACATGCTATTGAAGTGCGTTTATATGCCGAAGATGCAGCCAACAATTTTATGCCAGTAAGTGGAAAAATTTTAGATTGGCAACCAGCAAATATAGATGGTTTGCGTTATGATACAGGAATTGAAAGCGGTTCAGAAATTTCAACTTTCTACGATCCAATGATTGCAAAAATAATTGCTAAAGGAAAAAACAGAAACGAAACCATCGCTAAATTGACTTTAGCATTGCAAGAAACTGTTTTAACTGGTTTTACAACAAACAAAAATTTCTTAGTATCTATATTACAAAACGAAGATTTCCAAAATGGAAATTTTGATACGCATTTCTTGGATAACAAATTCCAATATACCGGTGAAAATTATCCGCAAGAAACCTTGGATATTTTGACTTGTGCCTTGCAACATTATCGTTTTTTACAAAGAGAAAATGAAAGATCCTTAGCAAAAGGCGTTCCTGCAGGTTGGCGCAATAATTTCTATCAAGCGCAACAAGAAAAATACAGCTTTAACGGCTTTGAATTTTTGGTAGAATACAAAAACGAAAACGGATATTTACATATTTCATTTGCAGATAAACATTTCGCTTCAAAACACCATACCTATAACGAGCACCTTCATTCGATCTCGCTTAAGGCGAGAGAGAAATCCCGAAACAATTGGCACACTTTTGAAATAAATAATATTCGTCGAAAATTTTTCTTCTCTAAAAACGGTAATCAATATTTCATACATTCACCACAACTTGGGCAAATTGTTTTGTTTAGTGTAGATAAATTTCCAAGTCCAATTGAAGAAACAGTAAAAGGTGCATACATTGCACCCATGCCAGGCGAAATAACGGCAGTATTAGTAAAAGCCGGCGACAAAATAAAAAGTGGCGATGCTTTATTAAAAATGATTTCTATGAAAATGGAAAGCACCATTGAAGCGCACAGCGATGGCGAAGTAGAAGAAATATATGTTAATGAAAAACAATTTGTAGAAAACGGAACGTTATTGATAAAAATGAAAGAATGATTGAAATAATGTAAGATTTCCACTTTCGTGGGAATGACGTGGTTACATTAAGATACAAATGTCATTCCCTTGTAAAAGGGAATCTCATAAAAAAATGAAAAGAAAAAATGGAATAAAGTAAGATTCCCACTTTCGTGGGAATGACATGGTTACATTAATACACAAATGTCATTCCCTTGTAAAAGGGAATCTTATAAAAACAATTAAACATGAGAATAGACAATAAACATCCATGTATTTACATTATCTCCAATAATTTTGGTAATGTAATTTATATTGGTGTCACATCTTATTTATGGTATAGAATTTTACAGCACAAACAAGGCGATGGTTCAGTATTCACAAAGAAATACAAAATAAAAAAGTTGATTTATTTCGAGGAGTTTAATAATATGGCAAACGCAATAGAAAGAGAAAAACAATTAAAGAAATGGAATAGAAAATGGAAAGATGAATTAATTGATACTATAAATAAAGAAAGAGTAGATTTAGCGATTGATTGGTATTCAGAATTGGATATAATAGATTATAATGAATCTAAAAAATATTTTGGATATTAAATGTCATTCCCTTGTAAAAGGGAATCTCATAAAAAAATGAAAAGAAAAAATGGAATAAAATAAGATTCCCACTTTCGTGAGAATGACGTGGTTACATTAAGATATAAATGTCATTCCCTTGTAAAAGGGAATCTCAAAAAAATATAAAATGAAAATAAAAATGGAATAAAATAAGATTCCCACTTTCGTGAGAATGACGTGGTTACATTAAGATATAAATGTCATTCCCTTGTAAAAGGGAATCTCATAAAAAAATGAAAAGTAAAGTTAGAATAAATTAATCTCAAATCTGAATTCATAAATCATAAATAAATATGCTCTACTCACAACAAGACATCCATAATTTCAACGAACAAAGTTTTACTTACCTACTTGTCGAAGAAAAGGAAAACGTGTTAACCATCACACTCAATCGACCGGAAAAACGCAATGCTTTTCACGCACCTTTAGCAAATGAATTAGCATTCGCATTAGCTTATGCACATTACAACAATGCTATATGGTGCGTGGTTCTCAAAGCCAACGGACCAACCTTTTGTGCCGGTGCAGATTTAAAAGCCTTTGCTGGTGAAAACACTGCCGAAAAACAATCTACCATACCTATGCCAAAAGATATGGTCAAACTCGGCGATGAATTCAACGGCTTACATAAACCTTGCATTGCACAAGTACATGCCGATGTTTATGCCGGTGGATTTTTAATGATTGGTGGTTGCACACACGTCATCGCCGTTGAAGAAGCCAAATTTGGATTGCCTGAAGTAAAACGCGGCATTTTTCCATTTCAAGTAATGGCAACATTAGAGCCTTTAATGTCGGCACGCCAACTGTTAGACTTATGCATTCGAGCTAAAACATTGACAGCAAGTGAAGCAAAAGAAATCGGATTGGTTTCTGAAGTAGTAACTGCAGATAATTTAGAAAATCGAGTACAAGAATTAATTGCAGCAATCAAAGAACAATCACCTACTGCCATACGATTGGGCTTGAAAGCATTTCAAGAAATGAAAACAAAAAATGCCGATGAAAAACACAAATATTTGCATGCTATGTTGATGCAATGTTTACAAAGTAAAGATGCAGCTGAAGGCTTAACTGCATTCAAAGAAAAACGAAAACCAAATTGGATTGGAAATTAAAATACTAACCGCAAATCTCGAAGTTTCAGAATTACGCAAAGTTCTTGTAGAAAATCTTGAATACTTTGAAATAACTTAGCATATTTTGTGGTTAATATAAAAATGGAAAAATAGAAATAAAAACTTTGCAATCTTTGCGAATATATTACTTAGCAAACTTTGCGGTTAATAAATAAACAAAAAAAATCAAATAAATGTCAAACAAAAAACTAATACTAAGTGCAGCGCTCACAGGAGCAGCAACGAACCGTTCACATTGTCCTGCCATTCCATACACACCAAAAGAATTGGGCGAAGAAGCCAAGCGCGCAGTAGATGCCGGCGCAAGCATCGTACACATTCATGCTCGTGAAGACAATGGTATTCCAAGTTGGCGAACAGAAGTATTTGAAGAAATTAAAGCGGAGGTACGCAAACATTCTTCTGATGTGATTATCAATTTTTCTACAGGCGCAATCGGTCTTTCCGTAGAAGAAAGAATCAAGCATTTGCCGATTACAAAACCCGATATGGCAGCGTTTAATATGGGCAGCATGAACTATGCTATCTTTTCCAAAAAACAAAAACAATTTTATTGGAATGCCGTTTTTGAAAACTCCTTTGACACGATGATTAAAGTTGTAAAAACAATGAATGAAAATAATATTTGTCCGGAAATGGAATGTTTCGACACCGGACATATTCATAATGTTGTGCCACTTCGAGAAATGGGATTAATTCCTGATAATGCATGTTACAGCTTAGTAATGGGCGTGCTTGGTGGTATTCCTGCAACAGTAGAAAATTTAATGCATCAAATAAAGCAAGTACCGGAAAATGAATTTTGGCAAGTGATTGCTATCAGTAGAAAGCAATGGCAATTGGCTGCTATTGCTTGTACGATGGGTGGAAATTTTCGAGTTGGATTAGAAGATAATTTCTACTTACCCAATGGCGAAATGGCAAAATCAAACGGCGAATGTGTAGAAGCCGGCGCAACATTAGCACGTATGTTAGACAGAGAAATTGCAAGTATTTCTGAGACAAGAGAAATGCTGAATATCAAAACAATTAATTAATCATTAACCGCAAAGAGCTCAAAGATTTTTCGCAAAGGACACAAAGTAAGTTGAAATGATTTATCAACTATATAGCAAAAAGCAAATATGGAATTATAGCAAAGTAATAATAGAAGAAAATGAAAGAAAATGAATTATCACATTTTGTTATAGGTATAGCAATTGATGTTCATAATGCATTAGGACCTGGGCTTTTAGAAAGTGCATACCAAGAATGTTTATATTATAAGTTGAAAAAGGAAGGATTAAAAGTTGACAAAGAAAAAGCAATACCATTACTATTTGAAGAAGTTAAACTTGATTGCGGTTATAGAATTGATTTATTGGTGGAAGAAAAATTAGTAATTGAAATAAAAAGTGTGGAAGCGTTAAATGACATTCATTTAGCACAAACGCTTACTTACTTAAAACTTGGAAATTACAAACTTGGCTTATTAATAAATTTCAATGTAACCCTTTTAAAACATGGAATAAAAAGAATAGTAAACGGATTATAAACCTTTAAAACTTTGCGAAAAACTTAAAATACTTTGCGGTTATAAAAATAAACCTCTTCGAACTTTGCGGTAGCCTTTGCGCTCTTTGCGGTAAATAAATCACGAGAAAATATGAGCATTTTAGAACAATATTATTTAAAAGAGGAACATCAATTATTTAGAAAAACGTTTCGCGATTTTTTGGATAAAGAAGTAATACCCAATATTGACCAATGGGAAGAAGATGGATTTTTGCCCAGAGAAATTTTTAAGCGTTTTGGTGAAATGGGATTTTTTGGGATTACGCAAGAAGAAAAATACGGCGGTTCTAATTTAGATTTTTGGTACGATGTTATTTTTATTGAAGAAGTAGGCAAATGTTGGAGCGGTGGTTTTGCAGCAAGCATTTCCGCACATCCATATTTGTCTATGTCGCATTTAAAACACGAAGCATCTGACGAATTAAAAGAAAAATATTTACATAAAGCCATTGCCGGAGAAATAGTTGGATGTTTAGCCATTACTGAGCCACACGCAGGAAGCGATGTTGCCGGAATAAAAACTACAGCAATCCAACAAGGTGATAAATACATCATCAACGGAAGCAAATGTTTTATTACCAATGGCTATTTAGCCGATTATATGATTGTAGCTTGCAAAACTGCCAACTCTGGCGCAAGTGGTATATCTATGATTTTGGTAGATGGAAATGCAAAAGGTGTTTCGAGAAATAATTTGAAAAAATTAGGTTGGAAAGCCAGTGATACGGCAGAAATTGCATTCGATAAGGTGGAAGTGCCAATATCCAATTTATTAGGCGAAGCAAACAAAGGATTTTACTACATCATGCAGCGTTTTGAATTAGAAAGATTGACATTAGCCTTAGGAGCAATTGCTGCATCTGAATTAATGATACAATACACCTTGCAATATATGAGTGAACGCAAAGCATTTGGAAAAAGCATCAATAAATTTCAAGTTTTGCGACATCGAATGGCACAACTCAGTGCAGAATTAGAAAGTATAAAAACTTATACCTATTTAATTTGCCAAATGCATAACGAGAAAAAATATTGCGTTAAAGAAGCTTCTATGTCAAAATATTTAGCCACAGAATTATCTGATAAATTAGGCTATCAATGTTTGCAAATGTTTGGTGGTTATGGTTATATGGAAGAATACAAAGCGGCACGTTTTTTCCGAGATTCACGCTTAGGCACTATCGGCGGTGGAACATCAGAAATTATGTTGGAGATTATATCGAAAATGGTTATTGATGATAAAAGCTATCAGCCCACAGTCGACCGACCACAATCTAAAGATGTAAGCATTGATGATATCATCAATAGTTTACCTTCGAGATTAAAAACAGAAAAAGCAGATGGAGTAGTGTTGAATGTGTTGTTTGAATTTGAAGATGAAAAAAATCATTTGGTTCAAATAAAAAACAAGCAAGTTGCTTTGTCCACTGTCGACCGTCGACCGTCAACTGTGGACTTGATAGTAACTACTAACCAAGCAACGTTCATTGCCATTGAAACAGGAAATCTTAATCCGCAAGAAGCATTTATGAGTGGCAAAGTTCAAGTAAGTGATTTAGGAAAAATGATGCAGTTCGGTACTTTGTTCCGAAAATTTAATAATGAAACAATAAAATAATTAAATAATGTAGGAATGAAAAAATCTATTATGGAAAAAAATAGCAATCCAATATTAAAATTGACTTTTGATTTTTCAATTCAAAAAGTCATGTATTGTGAATTATTAGAATCAAATAGAAAATTTATTATTTCAAATCAATTATTAAAATCAGGAACATCAATTGGTGCAAATGTAAGAGAAGCACAAAATGCTGAAAGTAAAAATGATTTTATTCATAAAATAAAAATTGCATTAAAGGAATTGGAAGAAACTGAATATTGGTTAGAAATATGCAATGCAGTTGATACCTATCCTGATACTCAAAATTTAATTGATAAACTATTAGAAATTAGAAAAATACTCACTAAAATAATATCAACTTCAAAGTTAAATATTAAAATAAACTAATTAATTATTACATTATTTAATTACTAAATTATTTAATTATCATGTCAACAGCACTATCCTACTATTTTACAGAAGAACATGAAATGTTCAGAAAATCCATTCAAGATTTTTTAAAAGCAGAAGCCGTTCCTCACATCGACCAATGGGAATTAGATGGAAAAATTCCTCGTGAATTTTGGAAAAAATTTGGCGAAATGGGTTACTTCGGACTCAGCTTTCCAGAGCAATATGGCGGAAGCAATCTCGACTTTTTCTATACTGTTGTCATGTTAGAAGAAGTGTCTAAAGTCTTTTCTGGCGGTTTTGCCATCACGGCAGCCGTACAAGTATGCATGAGCAGTCCATACATCTTACATCATGGAAGTGAATACTTAAAAGAAACATTTTTCAAAGCTGCCATTGCCGGCGAAAAAATTGGCAGTATTGGCATCACAGAACCAGGTGCAGGCAGCGATGTGGCTAACATACAAACTCGCGCAATAAAAGAAGGTGATTACTACGTTGTTAATGGCTCTAAAACATTTATCACTAATGGCGTTTACGGGCATTTTGTAATCTTGGTTTGTAAAACCAACACAAGTGCTGGCGCAGCAGGCGTAAGTTTGTTGGTGGTAGATTTAAATAGTGAAGGCATATCTAAAACCAAATTAAAAAAATTAGGTTGGCATGCATCTGACACGGCAGAATTGCATTTTGATAATGTAAAAGTGCCAACAAAAAATTTATTAGGCGAAGAAGGAAAAGGATTTTATTATTTAATGGGCGGCTTGCAATTAGAACGATTAGCAGGTTCAATCATGGGATATTCCGCTTGCGAAGGCATGATACAATATGGATTGGAATATATGAGTCAAAGACATGCATTTGGTCGTCCAATTAATAAATTTCAAGTACTGCGACACAAAGTAGCACAATTAGCCGCTGAAACGGAAGCAATAAAATTCTATGTATTACAAACTTGCAGAATGCATAACGAAGGAAAATATGCTGTAAAAGAAAGTTCTATTTCTAAACTGTTAGCATCCGAATTAGCAGATAAATGTGCCTATCAAATTCTACAAGTTTTTGGAGGTTATGGTTATATGGAAGATTTTAAAATTGCACGAGCATTCAGAGATTCTCGAATCGGAACAATTGGTGGTGGAACCTCAGAAATTATGAGAGAAATTTTAGCTAAAATGATTATTGATGATACCAACTACGATAGAGCTACTTCAATCAATAAAGAAGAACATACTTCATTAGATTCTGTAGAGGCTGTTTTTCAAACTTTGCCTTCCCGATTTAAAACAGAGAAAGCAAAAGGAAAAAATTTAAATATGGAATTTAAGTTTGATTCAGCAACGTATTTTGTATCTATAAATGATGGTATTTTAGAAATCATTAATAATGGGAATAGTGGACAAATTGCAGTTGACTGCACCGTAGAAACCGATGATGCCACTTACGTGGCTGTTGAAACGGGAAAATTGAATCCACAAGAAGCATTTATGTCCGGAAAAATAAAAGTATCTGATTTGATGAAAATGATGGAATTTGGCGGATTATTTAAGAAGCTTTAAACAAAAGTTGATAAAAATCAATAACTTTAACATTTAGTCGCGTTAATTTTGTAACGCAACATGAGATTTATCAATTTTTTTATTCTTGGAACACTGTTTGTTTTAACAACAGCATATACTCCATCTGCAAAAATCGGAGGAATTGGTGGGCAAGCCATTTTTGATTCTACTACGCAACGTTTTAAAATCAAATCATTAGAGATAAACCATTACTTGCATGCTCATTCCATTCGACCTGGCGATTTGATTTTAGAAATAGACAAAGTGCCTATTCATAAAATGAGTTATAGTGAAGTTTTAAAATTAGTACAAGGTACAGTTGGCACACCCATGAGCTTAAAAGTATTACGCTATAATGCCATTGAAAAATATTACGAAATTAATAGAATTCGAGTCACCTTAGACATGAATCCAACTTGGTGGTCAGTTCCAGATTATAAATCCTATTCATTAACAGATGGCATCAATCATACTATTTCACAGTTAAAATATAATGCAAAGTATGCTTTGGATTCCATAAAAATTCCCAATACAAACAATAAATTTTTTTGTAACTATATAGTTAATGGTGCGTATGAATCTACATTTATAAAAAATCAACAAAACGGCAAATATAGTTGGAATTGTGGCTTCATAAAAACTTCAGATAGAAGTAAAGCTATTGGCATGTATAATTATGTAGTCATTCAACTTAGAAACTATAATTTGTCAAATGCTAAATTGCAAAAAATAGAAAGCATACAAAATGATTTAAAAACATATAGCATCAGCACTAAAGAAGTTGCAGACATTAATTTAGTAAATTTAAAACTAGATGTCAAGCTTACTAAAGAATTTGACAAAGATGAAAATTCCGAACTTTGGAACGTGGAATTAGAAGTTAAAATTTAAGTACAATCTTATCAAGATAAGTGGCGCTTTGATTTCCAGTATTAAAAATTAAATCCAACACACATAATTCTGGTTTAAATTCCATTCTATCATTAAACACTTGTGTATATTCCGGAAAATATTCGATACGTGCATTTCTGGGTAATATAAAATTCCTAAAATCATTTCCATGAAACTCTTCCGATTTATAGTAACGATCTAATTCATGTACTGTGATATTTCGTTTTAAAATGGATGAAATCACATTGAAATAATCAAGATTAAATTCTAATAAATAATCATATTTTTTGATGTAAAATGGCTTAATTCTATCTTCATAAAACTCAAAAAAAGGAGAACGACTGTAACAGGAAATTAAGCTTTGCCAATGTAAACTTTGCCAATCTTCTTTATACGAAATACGAACATCTTTCATCGCTGAGTGTTGATTCTTTCCACTTTCTAATGGAATACTTAATCTCAATACATCATTGGCACTTAATATATGTGCCCGATTTCTATAACTTCGTTTTACATAATGTTCATGCTTATCAAAACATATTTCCGGAGCGTTCAATAATAATTTCCAATAGCTACAAGTTCCAATGTATTGTGACTCAATCAACATTCTATTCATGCCGTAAAGATAGTTGATTATTTAAAAATCAGGATTTCTATACGTTTTAAAAATAAATAAAATAATAGCATAAATATTGTAAAATCATAATTCTGAAATCTTAAAATATACCTAATTTAGCACCATGCAATGGCTTTTAACAAAAATAGGACTTTTCTGCGCTCAGCTACTTTCCTATTTACCTTTTTCATTTTTACTTTTCTTGAGTGATTTATTATATTTTATTTTTAATAGAATAATTCCATATCGAAAATCAATTATTGACCTCAATTTAATCCATGCATTTCCCGATAAACGAAGTGAAGAATTATGGTTCATTCGAAATAATTATTATAGGCATCTAGCTGATTTTTTGATGGAAACCATAAAAAGTATAACCATGTCTAGAAAACAACTGGCACAACGTATGCTTATTCAACATGAAAGTTATGCTTTGCTTAAAAAATATGAACAAAGTGGACAATCTATATTCATTGTATTAGGCCATTATGGTAATTGGGAATGGGCTTCGCTCCTTGCTGCATTAGAAACAAAATTACCATCAATTGCGCTGTATGCTTCACCCAGTAATAAAACGTTTGAAAAATTTTTATTAAAAAACAGAACTCGATTAGGTGGTCAATTAATTGCCAATCATCAACTTAAATCTCTTTATGTTGAATTAAAAAAACAACCTTGTTTAGTGGCATTTGTTGCAGACCAAACACCAGTGGAAACAGACAAAGCATATTGGACAAAATTCTTGAGTCAAAACACACCATTTTACAAAGGTTTTGGCGCATTAGCACAAAAAACCGATGCCATTGTTTTATATGCTTCCATCCAAAAAATAAATCGTGGTTTTTATGAAATAAAATTCGACACCATCACCAAACATGCAGCGAAAAATACAGAAGATGAAATTGTAGAAAAATACGTACGTTTGTTGGAAAATGATATTCAACAAAAACCGGAATACTGGCTTTGGAGCCATCGTCGTTGGAAACGTGCCGGCATTAAATATTAAAGAGACATTTTTATTCAATATAGTTTGCAAAAAGTAGCTGTCGTCATATTAAATTATAATGGAAAACATTGGTTAGAAAAATTTTTACCCAATGTGATACAACATTCTACTTATCCTAATACTGAAATTATTATTGCAGACAATGCTTCTACGGATGATTCCATTGAGTTTCTTGCTGCTAAGTTTCCTAACATTAAAATTGTTTCAAACAAAATAAATACTGGTTATGCAGGTGGATATCACGATGCATTACAGCATATTGAAAGTGATTTTTATGTACTTCTAAATTCAGATGTCGAAGTAACTCCTAATTGGATAGAACATGTAATTTATTACATGCAACAAGATGAAACTATCGCCGCTTGTCAACCTAAAATTTTATCTCATTCCGATAAAAATAAATTTGAATATGCAGGTGCTGCTGGTGGTTTTATAGATAAATATGGTTTTCCGTTTTGTAGAGGTAGAATTTTTGAAACTTGCGAAACCGATGTTGGTCAATACAATTCTAATATTGAAATTTTTTGGGCAAGTGGTGCTTGCTTATTTATTCGTGCAAAATTGTATCACGCTGTAGGTGGATTAGATTCCGATTTTTTTGCGCACATGGAAGAAATTGATTTATGTTGGCGATTAAAAAATATAGGCTATAAAATTTACTATTGTGCAGATAGTATTGTGTATCATGTAGGTGGCGGCACTTTAAATAAATCAAATCCACAAAAAACATTTTTAAATTTTAGAAATAATCGCATATTATTACATAAAAATTTATCCTCAAATGAACTTCATTCCATTGCTTTCATAAGAAATATGTTGGATGGCATTGCTTGGTTAAAAGCATGTTTAACGTTTAATATTAAAGAAGCAAATGCCATTAAAAATGCCATTAAAGCTTATTATAAAAACAAGCAAAAATGGGATAAAAAAAGAAATGAAATAGAACAACAATTTACCACCAAAATACCAAATAAAACAGGTATTTTGAACGATAGTATCGTATGGTTATATTTCATAAAAGGATTAAAAAAATTTAATCAAATTAAATGGTAACAAATTAAAATTATAAAAATAAAAAAATGAAAGTTCTCATCATTGGTGCATCTGGCTTAGTAGGTTCTAATTGTTTTAATGCCTTTAAAGAAAAAGGTTGGAATTGTGTAGGCACTTATTTTTCTTACGAAACCAAACAAACTGTTTTCTATGATACCTTAAATTTGGAAAATGAAAATAATTTTGATGTGCATAAATTTAATCCCAATGTAATTGTACATTGTGGTGCTTTGACACATGTAGATTATTGTGAACAAAATGAAGCTGAAAGTTACGAAAAAACAGTGGTTTCCACTCAAAACATGATTGAACTAAGTAAAACACTCAATGCCAAATTAGTGTTTATTTCTACCGATTATATTTTTGATGGCAACGATGGACCTTATGAAGAAACAGCCACGACGAATCCAATATCTATTTATGGAAAACATAAATTAGAAGCCGAACAAGCCGTTTTAAACGCAAATCAAACTAATTTAGTTTTACGCATTACAAATGTATATGGCGATGAAGAACGTGGCAAAAATTTTGTATCACGGATGATTGATCAAATATTTGAACAACAAAAACTCAACTTACGTTTACCGATTGACCAATATGCCACTCCAATTAATGCTGCTGACATAGCACGTTGTTTGTATTTATTAATAAATGATGGCAAATCTGGAATTTATAATATTGCAGGAACCGATTATATGAATCGAATACAATTGGCACTAACCATTTTAAAATATTTTCCAGATGCCGAATATGAATTAATTCCTTTAACTACTGAACAAATTAACGCGCCGGCAGCACGTCCATTGCAAGGTGGTTTGAAAAATAGAAAATTCATGGCTGAATATCCTAATTTTCGATTCAATACAGTAGATGATTATGTCAACTATAAAAGCATAGCCTTTGCGATGCAAGATGATGAAGAAGCATCGTAAGTCAGAAATATTGTAATTGAATAAAATCAAAACAGAAATAGAACAGTATTATAAGTTGATTTTTAGATTACTTTCACAATCATTCCAATACCAAAAAGAAATAAACAAACACCCACAATTTTTTTAAGGTAGCCTAAATTTTGCAACGTTAATCTTTGTTTTAAGTAATACGCAAATTTCATTTTCAATAAATCAAATAAAAACACCATCCACAATATTCCAAAATAGAATAAAAATTTATCCGAATTGGAATTATATTGAATAGAAATGGTAGAATACATCGTTATCCACCAAACAGTCACAAACGGATTGAAAATATTAATGGTAACACCTTTCAAAATTGCACCCATAATGGTTTTAACAGAAGTTACATCAACTGCTTTTAAATTAGACCTTGCTAAATACGTAACCACACCAAACACCATTAAAAGTACGCCGCCAATTAAACCAATTTTCTGTTTTAATTCATTATCAAAAGGAAACTGTTGCAGCAGCGTTTCTATGCAATAAATTAAAATAATATCACTCACTATCACGCCAAAAACATACGCCAATCCACTGCGCCAACCTTTCGACATCGTAATATCTGCTAAGGCTAAAAAAATGGGTCCAACCATCAAACTAATAGTGATTCCGGCAAGTATTCCTTTGAGTAGTGGTTCCATTAAATTTCAAATAAAACTTCATTTTTAGGAACACGTACACGTTTGCCATAAATGCCTTCTGGTTTGGCTTTTCCCACCGAAATAATCATGTTAATTTCAGCTGCTTTGGGTAATTTTAAAAACTTTTTGACTCGTTCACTATCATAACCTTCCATTGGACAAGAATCATATCCTTCTGCTTTCATACTGAGCATAAAAGTTTGCGCAGCTAAAGCAGCACTTTTATGTACCACAATACGAACATCCGTAGCGGTTACTTCACGCGGAATGGGCTTAAATGTGCCGCTAAAGTCGGCCGCAATTTTCTTTAGTTTACCCGAAATATCAGCCACATCAGAATAGTATAATGCTGGAATTAATTTTTTGTAATAATTCATAATTAGATGATGTTTCTTCTCTAATTTATCTGGAAAATCATTCATGGCTTCTTTTAAAATAAAATTGGCATGTTTTTTCCATTTATCTTTTCGCGTTACAATAACAATTAATTCATTGGCTGTTTTTGCAGATTTTTGACCTAAACAATAGGTTACTAATTCTTCTTTTTTGGATTTAGTTTTTACTCTATAAAATTCCCATAATTGTAAATTACTGGAATTAGGCGATAGCAATGCGCGTTCTAAACTTCGTGTTACTGCACTTTCATCAAATGGAAATTGAGCATCATAAATTCGAATGGAACGACGTTCTTCTACAATTTCATTAAATATCTCCGCTTTAGTATTCATCAATAATAATAATTAAAAATTTGAAAAAATAAATGTACTAAAAAAATTATTTTACTTTACTCACTTGATCATCAAACTGAACAAAAAATTTATCTAGTTTATGGCTTACATCATCCACATTTAATACTTCATCAGGTTCAGGGTTTGTAGTAATAATTTGATTTTTATTTTCAAATAATTTGATGTGCAATAATTCAGCTAAACTTAATATTTTTAGTAAAATAAATTCTCGATGATTTAACTCTTCACGCTGATTATATACTTTATACGTATAACTAATCGTAATAGAAATTCCAGTTTCTTTTATATTGGAAAGATGCACATCAATCGTAGAATTTTTAGTGTATGGATATTTTAATAAAATTGTTTTTATACCTTCAATAAATTGTTCAACAATATGTAGTGGCGTATGATAAGGCAATAGAATTTCAGTTTTAAATTTCTTAAATACACGATAGCCTTTATTATCAATAATCATTTCCAATAACTTGGCATTCGATATATAAATCAAAGATTCATCAGCCGTTTTAATTCGTGTGGAACGAAATCCAACTTCTTGTACTACACCTTCTACACTATCACTTTTAATGGTATCGCCTAGTTTAAATGGCTTGTCAATAAAAATCATTACCGATGATATAAAATTTTTGACGGTATCTTGTGCAGCCAACGCTAATGCCAAACCGCCGACCGATAAACCGGCGATGATAGTGGCAAAATTAACGCCTAATGTATTTAATACATAAAACAATCCTACAAATACAACCGTGAATTTTATAAACTTTTGTGCTACAGAAATAACTTGTTCGTTCCATTGTTCTGAGGAATCATTTTTATATTTTAAAACATAAAAAATAAAAAGTTCTACCAGTTTATAAATTACAATAACAAGGATGGATGCTGCAATAAAATTTACACCGTTGATTAGTGCGATGGAATATTTGGGAGAAATAAAAAGTGTTGGGATAAATGTTTGTAAAACTATAAAGCCAATCCAAATAGAAAATAATTTTGAAATCGATTTTAATTTATCTACATCTTGAATTTCATTGGCATATTTTTTAAATAAAAATTTATTAAAAATAAAATGGAAAAAGAAACGCAATAAAAAAAACGCAAACAAGAATGCAACACTTATTATACCAATTCCTATCCATTGCCATGGATGTAGTTTCAAGTACTTTTCATTAGCATGAAACGGAAACCAATTTGCCCAAAAATTGGTGCCAAATGGGAATATTTTTTTATGCAACGAAGGCAATACATCTATAGTGGCTTGCGAATAATACCACTGATTTCCTACTTTCTCTACAAATACTTCTGGCAAATGTTTGTCTAAAATATAAATTGCTCTAAAGCTGGCTGAATCTATATAGCTTGGATTATCAGGTGTTTTACGAACAAGTGCATTTAAATCAATTCCTTTTCCATATAAAATTTCATATAAATCTTTCGCCGCTTCAATGCGTTTTTTTCTATTTGGAATATTAAATGAATTCGCCGATTTTAATTCATCATAGGAAGTGTTTTTTAAAAAATGAGTGTGATTATATACTACATCATACGGTGAATTATTGGCATCTGCTGTAGCCGATACACCAATTTTTGCTGATAAAATTAGAATTAATAAAATGAAATTATAAAATCGCATAAAAATCATACTTCAAAAGTACATTAATTTACGCATTTTATGTTAAAATGAATATTAATTCAACAAAAAATTTAATTTTTTTACTATTAATAATCAACTATTTATAAAAATAAATGTTAAAATATACTACTATGTATTGCATAATACAATGTTTTAAACTTATCTTTGCATTGTAAAATACTTGGTTAAGTAAAATCTTAAAATAAAACAATATGAATAATCTAATAATCGCAGCCATAACATTAGTAATGTTACCTGCACTCGAAAAAGAAAGTTTTGCAAAAAACAACAAAAATTACAACCACCAACAAGCAATGCTCAAAGTGGAGAGATTGGATGTAAGCAACCTAAAATTAAAAAATGAGGATGAAAGCAATCTTGAAGAACGCACAGAAGTAAATGTGGATTACATGATCAATGAAAATGGAAAAGCATTTATTACCTACGTAAACAGTGAAAGCAATAAAGCAAAAGAAGAAGTGGTGAAATTTATTGAAAATGCTACTTACCATTATGTAGCTCAACCAGGAAAAATAAATTCAATGAGATTTATCCTTCAAAAATAATTTTTAGAATATTAACGATTAAAACAAATTAATTAATAACATGGCTACACAACAATCAACAGCGTTTAGTACCGAAAATACGAAAATACAGATGCGAAAAGGCATCTTGGAATTTTGTATTCTTGGAATTATTTCGCGCGGCGAAGTTTATGCTTCCGATATTTTAGATGCGTTAAAAAATGCAAATATGTTAGTGGTGGAAGGAACCGTTTATCCACTGCTTACTCGATTAAAAAACGCAGGGCTACTCACCTACGAATGGAAAGAATCCAATTCAGGACCACCTAGAAAATATTTTACTTTAACGCTTGACGGTCAATCTGCTTTGGATGATTTAAAAGGAACCTGGAACGAACTTTCTAATGCCGTAGAAAAGGCAAGCAATTATCAAAAAATAGAAGAATCAAACTAAAAAATCATAATAAATAAAAATAAACGTCATGATAAAGACTTTCAATATTAACCTTGCTGGACAAATCTTCAACATCAATGAAGATGCGTACGAACAATTACTTTCTTACTTTAATTCATTAGAAAAATTTTATGTAAATGAAGAAGGTAAAGATGAAATTTTAAACGATATTAAGGCACGTTTTGCCGAGCTGTTTTTAGCTAAAGGAAAAAATATTATTATTTCCATGGAAGATGCAAATGCTGCAATTAATAACATGGGAAAGCCCGAAGAATTTGATGTTTCAGAAGACTCAACCAACACAACGGCGGAACAAAATACCACTACACAAACCGAATTTGCATCTACATCTACTTCCAAACGATTGTTTAGAGACAACGACAATGCATTAGTTGCTGGTGTATGTTCCGGATTGAGTTATTACTTTGGCATTAACGATCCCGTTTGGTTGCGATTAGCATTCATTATTTTTGTTATAATTGGATTTGGTTCACCATTTTTAATCTATCTTATCTTATGGATAATTTTGCCAGAAGCAACTACTTCGGCTCAAAAATTAGAAATGAAAGGGGAAAAAATCAACTTGAGTAATATCGAAAAAAAGGTGAAAGATGAATTCAATAAAGTATCTGATAATGTAAGTAAAAACTCCAATGGCGTTTTGTCTAAAATTGTCAACTTTATCGGAAAATTTGTACTCTTATTTATCAAATTTATTTTGGGATTAGGTGCTGTTTTAGCTGCATTAATTGGAGGTGCCACTGTTTTGGGCTTGTTTATTGGTGCTTTGGTAATTGCGTTCATTTCCATTTTTGGAATTCCATTAGCCAACCGATTCTTTTTTGAAAGTAGCTCAGATGGTTGGATGTTTGGTATTGGTATATTATTGATATGTATTATTCCAGTAATTTTAGGCGTTGTAACGTTAATTCATGTATTATCTAAAAAAACAAAACCACTTAGAAAACAATTAGTTTTTCCATTAATCGGCTTGTTTTTATTTGGATTTTTGTTAATCAATATTAGTGGTTATCATGCAAAACAATTGATAGCAGAAAAACGCAAAATAAATCAGTCTTTTAGCATTCAAAATGCCGATAATTTGGACACATTGCAATTGACTATCAATCCGGCATTATTAGATCATGAACATTCTGCTGACAATATTGAAATTAATGGAATTTCAGATATTATAGAATTAGTGGCTGACCATAATGAAAATATTTATCCAGTTGAAATTGAAATATATCCAAGTATAAACGATTCATTTTCTATAGTTAGAGAATATTCCGCTAATGGCAGAAATACACAAGAAGCGTTGGATAATGCGGTTTCATTTAATCATCAAATGACTCAGGTAAACAACCGAATAGTTATAGATCCTTTTATTGAATTTAATAAAAACAATATAAAATTCAGAAATCAGAAATTAAAAATAAAAGTGTTTGTTCCTGAAGGCAAAATAATCCGTTGGGATAATAATACTGAAAAATATATCGACTTAGATATGATTTCTTTTAACTGGGATTATGTTAAACATCCAATGCCACCTGCACCACCTGCACCACCTGTTATCCCGAATGCAAAAATTCAAATTCAAAAAGATTCTACAAAAATCATTATTAATGTAGAAGGCAATAAAAACATTGAAGAAGAATTAGATCGAGCTCAAGAAAAGTTAGATCATGCAAGAGAAAAAATACAAGAAGCACACGAACGTTTCAGCGATGAACAAGATGATCATTTTGATTCAATTGAAGATGAAATAAACATTAATTTAAGCAAACAACATTATATTTTCAGAATGGTAAATGGTGAATTAATACCAATTGATTAACCGTTAAAATATCTTAAAAGTCAGTAATAATTGTAATAAATGTTCGAATGTTTTGACTCATTAAAAAATAAAAAACTATTTAAAAAAAATCTTAATCATTTAAAAATTAAACACATGAAAAAATTATCTCTTATGATAGTATTAGGAAGCTTATGTCTTCTATCTATCGCAAAACCAGCCATCAATGTTTCACAGTTTGAAACCTATTCACAACAAATGCAGGCACTTTCGGCAAAGTATATCGCTGCCAACCAATACGAAAATGCCAATAAAACGGTAACTGTTTGGTTAAATTCATACAATACTTTAACGGATAAGGAAAAAGCAAATTACAGTAATGTATATGCGCAAATTATGTACAATCAAGCTTGTTCTTTAACACGTACCAACGACAAATTCCAAGCATTAAAAGCACTCAAAGAAGCTGTAAATGCCGGTTTTAATAACAAAGCAAAATTGGAAAATGATCCTAATTTAGTTGAACTTAAACAATACGAAGAGTTCAATAAAATTTTAAACAGCATTAAATCATAAAGTAATGCTGGTTTAATTCTTGAAGTCAAATGATGTGAATCCTGAACTTTAAAAAAGTTCAGGATTTTTTATTTCAATTTTTAAAAGTATTTTTATAAAAATAAATGATATGGATATTTTTGTAGGCAGCTTGCCATTTAAACTAAAAGAACAAGCATTAAAAGAACTCTTTGAGCAATTTGGAGAAGTGGAATCCGTAAAAATTATTATTGATAAAATTACACGACAAAATAAAGGATTTGGATTTGTGGTGATGCCCAACGATCACGAAGCACTACAAGCCATTAAAGCATTAGATGCCAGCATTGTGATGGATCGTGCCATTATTGTGAGCAAATCTGAAGTAAAAAATGAAAAGCCTAAAAAGAAAAATTTTGGAAAAGGTGGCACCAACTTTAAAGGCGATTTCGATAAAGCTAGAAAAAATTTTCCTGGAAAAAGTGGCTTCCAACGTGGCGGAAAACGTGGCAGATAATAACTAAAACGTGAATTATCTTTTTGCTATTTAATTTATAAAATTCATTTCTAATTAAATCTTATTTAAATTTATTTTTTATCATCTAATTTTTACTTCGTAAGGCAATTTATATTGATAAATTCCTAAGGATTGAATTTGCTCTAGTTGTTTATAAAACAGCAGTTGTGGTGTAATGTTTTTTAGCATTTTCGAATTAGCATCTTCTTTATTTCCCATTAATTCGCTCAAAATATTTTCAACCATACTTTTGCTTTTGGGATAATTTACTAATTCTGCATTTTTAATTTTTGCTAATTCTTTTACTCGTTGTATTGCTATATCCAAGCCACCTAATTCATCTACCAAGCCAATTTTTAAGGCATCTTGCCCTGTCCATACACGACCACGAGCCACTTTATTAACAGCTGCGGTATCCATATTTCTACCAGTGGAAACTCTATCTAAAAATATGGCATATCCACTTTCTACTTGATGTTGTACTTTACTCGTTTCTAGTTCATCCCAATCATTCACTAAATTAAAAAAGTTGGCATGTTTTGCAGTTGTCACTTCATCAAAAGTAACACCTACTTTTTCATTCATTGCTTTGCGAATATTTGGAATCATGCCAAAAATTCCAATGGAACCTGTTATTGTATTGGGTTCTGCAATAATTTTATTGGCATTTGCAGAAATATAATAACCACCTGAAGCCGCAAAATCACCCATAGAAACGACAATTGGAATTCTTGTTTTTAATTTTTTCAATGTATGATAAATTTGTTCAGAAGCAAATGCGCTTCCGCCAGGCGAATTTACACGCAACACCAATCCTTTTATGGATGCATCTTTATTTATCTCATTTATCAATTTTACGTAAGCAACGCCACCAATTACACCATCGTCTGATTTGCTATCATTTATGGTGCCTTCCGCATACAACACGGCTATTTTGTTTTCCTCTTTTTTCTTTGTTTTTGATTTAACAATTTCATTATAACTATTGAATGAAATCAGTTTCAAATCATCTGATTTTTTATAGCCTAACTTGGATTTAATTTCATCCATTACTTCATCTTCATATTTCACACCTGATGCTAAACCATATTTTACAGCATCTTTCGATGTCATTACCGTTAAATTATCTTGTAATAATTTTAAACTGTCAATGGTGATTTTTGTATTTTGATGAATAAAACTTAAATAGTTACCTGCAATATCATTTAATAATTCACTGCGTTGCAATCTATCTTCCGGACTCATATTGGTTCTGCGCATACTTTCAGTGGCACTCTTGTATTCTCCTACATAAAATACTTTATACTCAATACCTAATTTATCCATCAATCCTTTGTAATAATCCATTTGCATAGCAAAACCATCAAACTCACAATCTCCTAATGGATTGATATAAAATTTATCGGCCAACGTGTTAATCATGAAATTAATTTCTGGTGTTGAATTGGAATAGGCATATAAAATCTTATTCGATTTTTTAAATTCTGCTAATGCTGTTCGCAACTCAAACATAGTGGATGGATTGCCTTGTAATTCATCAATATTTAAGAAAACACCTTTTATATTTTCATCTTGCTTGGCATATTTTAAAACATCTTTTAACTCAAACAACCCAATGGTGGATGCATCTGAAACCGTTCCTGTAAGTGCACTCACCGGATTGATATTTCTAAATGGATTGGTATATGCTCTGTCTGTAATTTCTCCTTTTAAAGTGAGGTTTAAAATACTGTTCGCCTCTAACTTAGGTGCCGATTCGCCATCACTTAATATTCCACCGATTAAGAAGAAAAATATAAAAAAAATAACAAATCCAAATGCAAATAAACAAGCAAAAAACGTTTTCAAAAATGATCTCATATTTTATTTTTAGGTATTAAATGATATTTTTTTAAAGAAAGTTCAAAATTAGTTGTTATTATTGGTAAAATATTAATCTTGAATACGATTTATTTACTATTAGGCTCAAATAAAAACCATAGAATTCAATATCTTTTGGCCGCCAAACACTATTTGCAACTAGAAGTGGGAGAAATATTGCAGGTTTCCAGCATTTATGAAACAGAACCTTGGGGAAATTTAAATCAACCTAAATATTTAAATCAAGTATTGGAATTAAGTACTTCAAAAACGCCATTTCAACTTTTACATATTTTACAAAAAATTGAAAAAAATCTAGGACGAACCAATAAGCAACAAAATGCAGCTCGAACTATTGATATTGATATTTTATTTTATGAAGGGTACATTTTACATGCCAAAAATTTGCAAATTCCGCATCCACGTTTACATCTCAGAAAATTTACACTGCAACCTTTAATGGAAGTAAATAAAAGTTATATTCATCCCATTTTTAAAAAAACAATAGAAGAATTAATAAAAATTTGTGCAGATGACTTGAAAGTTGGTATTTTTACTCCTAAATAATCATAAATTGTTGTATCGTAAATATGAAGTATAAATTTATTGGAATCGAAGGAAATATTGGTGCTGGCAAAACCACTTTAGCATCTTTGCTTGCTGAAGAATTTAAAGGTCAACTTATTTTGGAAGCCTTTGAAGACAATCCATATTTGCCTAAATTCTATGAAGATAATTCTAAATACGCTTTACAATTAGAAATGTCTTTTTTAATTGAACGCTATCAACAGCTCACACGTATTTTCAGCGAACCCAATATTTTTTCCAATTTTACAGTAACGGATTATATGCTGCAAAAATGTTTATTGTTTTCCAAAGTAAATTTAAACAAACAAGAATATAGACTTTACAAACATTTCTTTGATCAAATTTATAAGAAATTACCTAAACCTGAAATCATTTTTTATTTGCATGCCGATTCTGATCAACTTTTGCGAAACATCAGAAAACGAGGAAGAGATTACGAACAAAATATGTCCAGAATATATTTAAATCGTCTGGAAAAAATGTACTTTGAATTTTTTAAACAAAATCCAAATTACAAATATGTGATTATTGATGTGAATGGAATTGATTGGATTAGCAATGTTTTTGCGTACAGACAATTGTTGAAATTATTTGATAAAGAGTATAATTTAGGAATGAATTATGTTCGATTAGAACAAGAAGAATTAATGCATATATCTGAATAATTAGTTTCTATTTACAACTATTATTTTACAAATCAAATCGGCTAATGTTTGCTTTTTAGCATTGGTTAGTATTGCAATAAATCCAAAAAAAAGTGAAACAGAAAAAAATAAATGTTTGCTAGCCATCCAATAATCAATATCTCTTTTTTCTTCATTTAACACACGAATATTTACGATTTGCTTGCCTAATGTAGCATTCCATTCACCTCCTTCAAAATATATATAATAGATTGAAAAAATAAGGATTAATTGCCACCAATTTGAAGTGATGAACAGTTGCAATGTAGGCGCAATACCGAAATATCTGTTAGTAGCAAAACAAATTAAATTCAACAATGCAATATCCACAACAAAAGCAAGGCTACGTTGGATAAAGGATGCATATTCTACCGTACGAGTTTCATAGGTTTTTTCATCTAAAATTTCATCCATCGAAAAAACATTTATACTATTCATTACAAAAAAAACAAAAAAAAATTGAATATTGTAGGAACTATTCAGATATTCGTTTGCTAAAATAATAATAAACAACCTAAAATTTATTTCTATAAAAGTCAGTAATTAACAATGAATTACATCTAATACAAGATTAAAAACATGAACACTACAAGAAATTGGATATTATTAACCTTGTTTACCATTATCTCCTTTTTAGCAACTAAATGGTTAGCTGAATATCAAGATAAAAAAAATACCATTTCTGAACCTACTGTTTCTTTCGACATCAATGAGATTAAAGAGCGTGGTGTTTTGCGTGTCATTATAGAATATAATTCTATTGGTTATTTTATTTACAAAGGACAACGTTTAGGTTTTGAATATGAATTGATGCAACAATATGCACATTCATTGGGCGTAAAATTAGAATTAGTAATTGCTCAAGCTAAAGAAAATCCATTTAACTTATTAAACGAAGGCAAAGGCGATATTATTGCCAATGGATTATTGAATAGCCAAGTAATTAAACATCAAATCTCTTTAACAAATCCATATAGAAGTGTGGAACAAGTCATTGTGCAGCGAAAAGCGAGCATTAGCAATAATCCAACAGATAGCACACATATAAAGGATACACTTTTACTTTCCGTAGAACAGTTGGCAGATAAAATTATTTATGTTGCAGATAATTCAATTTACTATAATCACCTGAAAGAAGTATCCGATTCCATTGGCATTAACATGGATGTACGCATTTTGCCAGATGGAAGAAGTACAGACGATATCATTGAAGCAGTAGCCAATCATGAAATTGATTATACCATAGCAAATAAAGATGTGGCATTAGTCAACAAATCTTATTTTGAAAACTTAGATGTAAATACTTCCATTGGAAAACCGGAAGCATTGCATTGGGCTGTTCGTAAAAATGCACCTGAATTGTTAGCACATGTAAACAAATGGATAGCACTTTTTGAGAAAGAAAAACTATACAGTACTCTCTATTTTAAGTACTTTAATGAAAATAAATACATTCAATTTGGGTTTGATGAAAATGCCGAATTACAGCAAGGAATGATTTCTCATTATGATGCCATTATTCAACAGCATGCAAAAAAAATAAATTGGGATTGGCGGTTAGTCGCAGCGGTTATCTATCAAGAATCTAAATTCAATCCCAACGCACGTTCTTGGTGTGGTGCACAAGGTTTAATGCAGTTAATGCCTGGAACTGCGCGACAAATTGGCGTTCCTGCTTCACAAGTTTACAATCCAAATGCTAACATTAAAGGTGGAACAGATTATTTAAAATATTTGGAAAAAATGTGGTCAAACGTTACCGATTTTACGCAACGTATAAAATTTATTTTAGCCTCATACAATGCCGGACCAGGACATGTACAAGATGCCATGCGTTTGGCGGAAAAAAATGGATATCCAAAAGATAAATGGGATGGTTCAGTAGAATATTTTATGTTGTATAAATCGAATCCAAAATTTTACCGTGATCCAGTGGTAAAATATGGCTATTGCCGTGGACAAGAACCTTTTAATTATGTACGTAAAATTGTAAAAAAATATTTCGATTATCAATCTAAAGTAAACCTAGATGCTGCACAAACTGCTTCCGCTTTTAAAATGGAACAAGTTTCTCCTATTGCTTTCGATGGCATTGAAGGTGTTTATAATCCAACGGAAGGCTTAATAGCACGCAGTGCAAGACGAGAACTTTTCTTATCTCATAAATTATTTGAAGAAAATGAATTAACACCAAGATATAAAGGTAGAAATCCATTTGAACAACCCAAAAAAGAATTATTTGTACGAAAAGACAATCGTGAAATACAAGATTCTAGCAAGCAATTATTCCAAAATAAGCAACAGTTGTTTAAAGGTCAAACACAAAAAAATGGACTAGATGTAAATGAAGAAAACAAGATTAACAAACTCACCCCAAGAAAATAAAAATTCAATTTCTTTATTGTATTTACAACTTTAACATAAGGATAAAAAAAATGCGTTCTTAACAGAACGCATTTCAACTATTTTAAGTAGATATTATTTTCCTAAAATGCTTGTTTTTAACCCAGAATCAATTGGATTAGCACCTAACCATATTCCAAATAAGGCATCTTTAAAATCTTCACCAGCAATTGTAGCCAATAATTTTCCATTTTTATACGATTTCACACCAATCTCTTTAGTATAATCTAAAATAAATACATCACCTTCTTTAATTTTTTCTTTAGAAAAAATAGAAATAAAATTGTCAATTTTAGATTTTAATGGTGCAGTATTTCCACCCAATGACTTAGTAAAACCTTCATGGATGGCTTCTGACATATTATCACTATTTACAACACTTGAAGTAATTTGCAAACGCACTGCCATATCTTTATCCGATTTTAGAATGCTTGCCGCATCGGTACTTTTTGCTTGCAAATACAAACCTAATACATACACTTTAAAAAATGCTTTTTTACGAACACCAGCACCGTTTAAGGTAAGTTCCGAAGTAGTTGTTTTTAATTTGGATGGTAATGTAACTCCATTTACAGTTACTTGTGCATTACTGGTTGTAAACAAACAAAATGCAAATGCTATTAATAGTAATTGTTTCATATAAAAAATTGGTTTTAATAAATGCTAAAATAATTATAATTTACAAGTTCACAAAACAATATTTATGCCAAAAAACAGGAATGTTTCTAAGTAACAAAAACATTATAAACCTAAGTTTGTTATTTCTATATCTATTTTAAAAAAAATTAGAGTATGTTATATAAAACAGTAGAAGCAATTATTGCGCCCAGTGAACCACATTTTGTAGGAGATGGATTTAGAGTGCACAATTTCATTCCAAGTTTTCCAAGCTTAAGTATGAAAAGGATGTCACCATTTATTCTATTAGATTATAATTCTAAATACCAATTTAGTGCTAGAGAAATTCCTCGTGGCGTTGGTGTACATCCACATCGTGGATTTGAAACAGTCACAATTGCTTATAAAGGAAAAGTGGAACATCATGACAGTAGTGGTGGCGGTGGAATTATTGAGGAAGGCGATGTGCAATGGATGACTGCTGCTGCTGGCATTTTACATAAAGAATTTCATGAGAAAGAATGGAGTAAAAATGGTGGTGAGTTTCAAATGGTACAATTATGGATTAATTTACCTGCAAAAGATAAAATGAGTTCTCCAAAATATCAAGCGTTATCAAATAATAGGATTCAACGTTTTATTTTGAATAAGCAACAAGGTGAACTGGAAATTATTGCCGGAAATTATCAAGGTATTCAAGGTGCTGCCAGTACTTTCACCCCAATACATCTATATAACGCAAAATTGAATCAAGATAGCGAAGTAGAATTTTTATTTCCAAAAGAATACAATACCGCATTGTTAGTTATAGAAGGTGATATTACTGTAAACGAAAGCAGCAACGCTCCTTTTAATCACTTTGTGTTGCTGAAAAATGATGGCGAAAAAATTAAAATAAAAGCCAATGAAAAATCGATTGTGTTAATATTAAGTGGAGAACCAATTGATGAACCAATAGCAGCTCATGGACCATTCGTGATGAATAACCCTGAAGAATTGGTCCAAGCATTTGAAGATTATAACACTGGAAAATTTGGAGTTTTAGCCGAATAATGTGCACGTTACCAAATAGCATGATGGTCTTCGGCTACGCCGATTGCAGTAAATTTTTCCTCTTTCCCATCTATCATTACGGAACCATCTAGTGTTCCAAATGGTTGAATGAATTTACTTTTCATCACTAATGCATTTATATTTTCACTTCGCGCACCACAAGGCGATAAATGACATTTTAATATTCCATCTTGAGTGGTAATATTCCAATCCGATTTGTCATAAGGCGCTTGCATCGAAAAAGTAGCAGATGACAAGGTGGTTTTTTGTCCATCAATCCACAAAATATTCTCCATATTATTATTAAACCTATCTACTAAATTAACTGCGATAGATTTTTTAGATTCTGTAATTCCAATAAATGACAACCAATTCCAAATAGTTTCTCTTGGCGGAAACCCTTTTGTAAAATCTATTGAACCATATTTTCCACTTGTTGCATAAGTATTCGTATTGCCTTTATTTATTTGCACTTTTACAGGTAAACATACATTCTTGTAAGTAAAATTAAACGGCTTATCTCCTTTTGAAGGTGCTACAATACTAACTCCATTCGCCGTATTTTCCAATTCCATGTATAACTTATATTTACCAACATATTGGAGTTTCATTTTGCCATTTTCTGTTTTTATGAGATAGTTTCCCAACTTCCATTCACTGTCTAAATTTGGGTTAAAATCGGTTGGGAAACCCAAGGGAACCGTGATTTTATCTTCTTCAAATAAGCTGTCTTTAAATGAATAAAAATAGGAAAATGCAGTGGCTACCATTCCTGCATCCACTATTGCGAGGCCACAAATTAATTCAGGACTAAACACGCCTACAAAAATCCATGCTTTTCGTTCTGTACGTCTTTTTTTAGCTACAAATCCTTGTTTATCGACTGATGATGTATCGACATTTTTTATTAAATCATCATAAATGCCAAATGGCACTACCGTTTGGTGTTGGTCGTATATGAAATCTTGTTGTGGTAAAATCATGTTTTAAATTTTTGAAATGAATATCTAAAATAAAAAAAGACAATATACCAAACAATCTTTTGTCGATATATTGTCAATTTTATTTAAAAAATAAATTATTTTACTAATTCGCCGTACAATTCAGCACGTTGTTCTTTTATTTTTGGATCTTCTAAATATTCATCATAAGACATCAATTTGTCTAACATTCCATTGGGTGTAATTTCTATAATTCTGTTAGCAATGGTTTGAGTAAATGTATGGTCATGTGAAGTAAATAATATGGTTCCTTGATATTCTATCAATCCATTGTTTAACGCTGTAATGGATTCTAAGTCAAGGTGATTGGTTGGTTCATCTAAAATTAAGAAATTTGCTTCTTCTAACATGGTTTTACTCATCATGCATCGCACTTTTTCTCCACCAGAAAGAACGGTACATTTTTTCAAGGATTCTTCACCACTAAATAACATTCTTCCTAAAAATCCACGAACAAAAGTTTCGTCTTTTTCTTCAGAATATTGACGCAACCAGTCCACTAAGTTTAAGTCATAATTTTGAAAATAAGCAGCATTGTCATTAGGAACATACGATTTTGTGATAGTTACGCCCCATTTTATTTCTCCGTTATCTGCATTTTGTTCACCGGCTAAAATTTTAAAGAAATTGGAAACAGATAAACCTTCTTTAGATATAAATGCAATTTTATCACCTTTATTTACGGTGAACGTTACATTTTTAAATAATTTAGTTCCATCCGTTGTTGTATAATTCATGTTATGAACATCCAAAATCATATCGCCGGCTTCTCTATTTTGTTTAAAGAACAAACCTGGATATTTTCTGCTGGATGGTTTAATTTGTTCTATATCTAATTTTTCTAAAGCTTTTTTACGCGAGGTTGCTTGTTTAGATTTTGAGGCATTGGCACTAAAACGAGCAATAAAATCCAATAACTCAGCTTTCTTTGCCTCATTTTTCTTGTTTTTGTCGGCACGTTGTTTTAATAACAATTGAGAGGTTTCGTACCAGAATGTATAATTACCAGTATATAGGTTAATTTTGCTAAAGTCAATATCTACGATATGCGTACAAACCATATCCAAGAAATGTCTATCATGGGAAACAACAATTACTGTATTTCTAAAATCAGCCAAAAAGTTTTCTAACCAAGTAATGGTATGAACATCCAAATCATTAGTAGGCTCATCGAGAATTAAAATGTCTGGATTGCCAAATAATGCTTGAGTCAATAATACTTTAATCTTATCAGAAGAAGGCAGTTCTTTCATTAATTTATAATGCTGTCCTTCTTTCACGCCTAAATTACTCAATAATTCTGCTGCATCGCTTTCTGCATTCCAACCATCCATTTCTGCAAATTCCGCTTCTAAATCGCCAACCCGAATTCCATCTTCATCAGAGAAATCAGGTTTTGCATACAATGCATCTTTCTCTTTCATAACGTCGTATAAACGTTTGTTGCCCATCATTACAGTATCTAAAACAGATATCTCATCAAACTCAAAGTGATTTTGTTTTAAAACCGACATACGTTCTCCAGGTGAAAATTCAATATTTCCAGTGGTAGATTCAATTTCACCAGAAAGTATTTTTAAAAATGTTGATTTTCCGGAGCCATTTGCACCAATTACACCATAGCAATTTCCATGTGTAAATTTGATATTTACTTCATCAAATAATACCCTTTTTCCATATTGAAGCGATAAATTATTTACTGTAATCATACTCTATCTAAAATTTGGTGCAAAGATACTGAATTTAAAACGGATAGACTTAAAATCATCGAATAATGAATTGGATTTAATGTTTATTTGATTTGGTTTTCTTAATCGTATTGTTGTAATTTACATAAAAATTAAGCTATGCAACGTAATTGGTGGAGATGGGGCGACCCAAACGAATTAAAACATATAAATGATTATCCAAAATTAAAAGACATGGTGGAAGAGCGATGGAAAATGCGCTTAAGAGAAGATTTTTTTCCACCAAAATCATTTGAATTGCCTATTTTATCTGAAAAGAAAAAAAATTTAATAAAAGATATTTTTGCATCACTTCATCCTAAAAAAATATCCTTTAATGAAGAGGATAGATTAACGGTTTCATTAGGTAAAAGTTATTACGATGTCATTCGTATTTTCAATGGAAATGATTTTGTATCGCCGGATGTGGTGATTACACCTACTACACACGATGAAATTCAATATGTTTTAACACAAGCCAGTGAAAGCAATGTATTTATTATTCCTTTTGGAGGTGGCACAAATGTAGTGGGTGCATTATCATTGGATAATTTACAATCGAAAGCAGAAGCTATTTGTACCTTAGATTTACGTAAATACAAACGCATGTTACAAATAGATGAAGAGCATTGCATGGCAACGTTTGAAGCCGGAATATTTGGTCCTGAATTAGAAAAAATACTGAATGCAAAAGGATATACTTTAGGTCATTTTCCTCAATCTTTTGAATACTCAACTTTAGGTGGATGGATTGTAACACGTGGTGCTGGTCAAGAATCTACCTATTACGGAAAAATAGAAGATTTAGTAGAAAAAATAAAAGTAGCCACACCAATAGGAACATTAGAAAGCAATGCATTTTCTCACGATGCTTCAGGCATTAATGTATTGCCATTTTTTGTTGGCAGTGAAGGCACATTAGGTGTTGTAACAGAAGCAACCGTAAAAATTAAAAAGCTACCTAAAAACTACAGATGGATTGTTGCTCTATTTCCATCTTTCCAACAAGGCAGTAATTATTTAAAAGAATTAATCCAATCCGGAATTAAACCATCCGTAGTTCGTTTATCTGATGCCAATGAAACTAACTTATTTTCAAAAATGTCAGCATCAACAGGCCAACCTGGTTTATTAAATGATTTTAAAAAAGAAGCTCAGAAATTTATTTTACAATGGAAAAATTTAACCGAACCTTGTGTTTGCATTATGCGTTTCCCTCAAGGTGATTTTAGTGTGTCTTCTCAAATAATTTTAGCAAAAGACTTAGTAGATAAACACAAAGGCATGCTGGCTCCCAATACCATTGGCGACAAATGGGCTGAAAGTAGATTTAAACTTCCTTATTTGCGTGATACGTTGGTGGAACATTCTATTTATATCGACACTATGGAAACTTTAGTGCAATGGAAAGATGTACAAAAGCTACATCAAGCCTTAACTAAAGAGCTTAGTAAGTTTTCAGCATTTAATAAAAATAAAGGCATTTTTTTAGCTCATATTTCACATGTTTATCCAAATGCAGCTTGTATGTATTTCACCGTGATTACACCTATGCTTAAAGGAAGAGAAGTGGAACAATGGAATGAAATAAAAGAATTAGTGACTAACACTATTATGCAACACAATGGTTCTGTGTCACACCATCATAGCGTTGGTGCTGATCATCAAAAATGGTACAAAACATATTCCAATGATTTAGCATTAGAGGTATTAAAATCGATAAAAAATAAATTGGATCCAAAAGGAATTATGAATCCAGGTAAATTATTTAGTTGATAAAATGAAAAGAGCCTATAACATACAACGAGCTACTTCAGAATTATTCGATGTTGTCGTTATTGGTGGTGGAATTACGGGTGCCGGAATCGCATTAACAGCTGCAAAAAAAGGGTGGAAAACGCTAATAATAGACAAGCATGATTTTTCATTTGGCACGAGTTCGCGTTCTGCAAAAATGATACATGGTGGCTTACGATATTTGCAACATTTACAAATAAAATTAGTAAAAGAAGCCTTGCACGAGAGAGAGCATTTACTAAAAGAATATCCTCACTTAGTGAAGCCTCAGCCTTTCTTTATGCCTATTTATAAATCAAGATTAAGTAAAATTAAATTAGGCATTGGACTTTCCGGTTATGATTACTTAACCGGCGAAAGTAGCATGCCTAAACATTCAGAAATTGAATTAGAAGAAATAAAAGAAAAATTTCCTCAACTGAAAACAGATTCCATGTTAGGTGGTTTCGTTTATTATGATGCAAAAACAAATGATGCCCGTTTAACGAATGAAGTAATACAAGAAGCAACAGATTTAGGTGCTGTGGCTATTAACTATTTTGAATTAATCGAATTTAAAAAAAATGAAAATAGTATTAGTAGCATCATTTGTAAAGACAAGATTTCAAACTTTACTCAACAAATAAAATCGAAAGTTTTTATTTCTGCGACCGGCATCTGGACGGATGATTTAATGCATACTTTTAATCCGAATGAGAATAAAAAATTCATGCAACCAAGCAAAGGAATACATTTAATTATGTCGGCGGAACATTTTCCTAAGGATTGTGTGTTGCTATTGCCTACTTCCAATGGAGATGGCCGAATGCTTTGGTGTATGCCATGGGATGATAATTTAAATATTGTTGGCACTACCGATACTGATTACACCGAAAGCAACGAAGAAATTCCTGTTTTAGAAAATGAAGTCAATTATATATTAAATAGTGTCAATGCTCAACTAAAAGAAAAGCAACTTACTCATCAAGATATTCTAAGTGTATTTGCCGGCATTAGACCTTTACTGAATGATGCTGAAAATAAAAAAAGTAAGGATCGTTCGCGTGATTATCAATTATGGTGGAACAATGATAACATGCTTACCATTTCAGGTGGAAAACTAACCTCATTTTTATCTATGGCAGAAAAGGCTGTTGAAACTATTGAAGAAAAACATATTATAGCAGCAAATGGAAATAATGAAATTAAAATTAATACATTAATTGACCGATTTAAACATCGTTATGGAATTAAAAATGCTACGTTAATTGCAAATATTGCTAGAGACAATGAAAATATTACCCATAACTTTGAAAAATATCCATATTGTATGGCTGAAATACTCTTTTTCATTCAACATCAACATGCTCAAAAATTAGATGATATATTAACCAGAAGAACACTGATTACTTATCAAATGAAACAATATGATTATCAATTTATTGATGAAATATGCAAGTTACTTGCAATAGAATTAAATTGGTCTGAACATCAAAAAGATGAAGAAAAAAATGCATATTATTCATCATGGTCGTCTATGCATACCTGGAAATAAAAAATTAAATTATTTTCATTAAATTCATTCTCTTAAAAAAACCAACTAATTCAAAACTATACTTATGAAACTTGCATTTCTATTAAATGGTTCAGCTCGAGGTTTACATAAATTACAGAAAAACATAGACGTTCATTTCAAAGAATTTGAACCAAAATTTTTTATTTCTGAATACGTTGGCCACATAATGGAGCTGGCAAAAAATGCAATTTCACGAAATTATGATACATTAATTATTTGTGGTGGTGATGGTACTTTAAACGAAGCCATTAATGGAATTATTGAAGCACATAAAATTGGAATAGGAAACACACCAGATGCTTATGACTGGGAAAAAATTGTAAAAATAAAAGTGGGTGTTTTTCCATCAGGAAGTGGAAATGATTTTGCTAAAACGGTAAAAATATCAAAAGAAATAACTGATTTAAAGATATTAATAAGCCAAGATAAATCTCAACTAATCGATATTGGTTGGGTTTCTTACTTTAAAAATAAACAAGAAGCCGCTCATCGTTTTTTTATCAATATTACAGATGTTGGTATGGGTGGAGAAACTGTACTAAAACTACAAAATAAAATTCCTTTAGTTGGCCCAGACATAAATTATTTCTGGGCAATAACATCCACATTGGCAACTTATGAAAAAGTAAAAATTAAAGCATTCAGCGATGATTTTACGTGGGAAGGAAAAGCCATCAACTTTGTGGTCGCCAATGGAAAATATTTTGGAAATGGATTGTGTGTAGCACCCGATGCCAGCATTACGGATGGAAAATTTGAAATTGTAATAATTGGAGATGTGAACTTAATGGATTATTTCAAAAACCTAAGCAAAGTAAAAAAAGGAGAAAAAATTGAACATCCTGAAGTACATTATTTCAGTTTGGATAAAGTGAGCATTGAATCCTTAGAAACACGTGATATTTCAATTGATATGGATGGTGAATTTATTGGCTACGCTCCTATGACCTTACTCAATCTATCTAAAAAGATTAATTTTATTTGCTAGTTAATAGACATAAAAAAATCCCAATTAACTTGGGATTTTATTTATTTATTTAGTCAATTAAATGCTTACCATCTTGGACAAGAAAACTTATGATTATATGGATTTTTGCGACCAGCATCGCCTAATGTCATTGTTGGAATCATAAATGTAAATGTCAATTGAACCTGAAAAAATTGGTCATTGTCTTTTTTATCACCACGTTGATTTCCTGTTCCTCCAACATTTAATGCACCATTTGTTTTTTTCTGACCTTCTACAAAGTTGAATGTATTATCTGGATAATTTCCGGTATTGGCTCTGTTTTGTAATTCTTGTCCTAAAGGTGACATACTAGCCAATAAGTCAGGATTTACATAGTTTCCACTTACATCATCCAAATAATCGGTAAATGTTTGGTGATAAATACCTTCTAAAGCAATAGAGAATTTTTTAGAAACATTATATTTAATACCAACTAATGCCATTAAATCAAATTGAAAATTACTATACCCTTTTTTTACCCCAACGGTTTGACCTTCTGTGCCTAATGGTTTTAGTTTTACTTTTGTACCATTGTATTTTGTATATGGATTAAAATAGAAGAATCCAACACCAGCACCTACATAAGGTGCCCATCTTTCTTTTGAACCTTTTGCTTGGTTGCGAATATATTTTTTCAAATTCACTTCTCCTATGGCTTGGAATTCAAAAAAATGAGTTGTAAAATTTAAATTTCTACGCGCACGATACCAACTATCTGTTGGGCCATTTGGTCCAGGAGGAACACCATCTGTATTTTTATCATCCGCAGATAACATACCATACATTAAGTTGGCTCTTACTGCAAAAAACTTATTTACATTGTATCTATAAAATGCAGATATGCTAAATCGAGTAGCTTTAAAATCAACATCTCGAATAAACGGAGATCCAATTTTCTTAGCACCACCTAAATCGGTTAATGCAAAATTTGGCCCTAATGCAAAACCAATGTCGTGACCATCTCCTTCATCTGCGGCATTAGACAAAAACGGGATACAAGTCAATGCAATTAAAAGTAGTGTGCTTGAGATGATTTTTTTCATCGGGTTAGTTTTAGTTATTAAAGGTTAAAGGTAGTAATTATATTTATTTTCTAACAGCTTTTTTTTCAATTTTTGCACATATTATACATTTATCAATATCGTGTGCTCTTGCCGTGCAATATTCACGTCCATAGTATATAATTTGCAGGTGTAATTTGTTCCATAAATCTTCCGAAAAAAGTTTTTTTAAATCTTTTTCTGTTTGTTCCACGCTTTTTCCATTGCTCAACTTCCATCGATACGCTAAACGATGAATATGTGTATCTACTGGAAATGCAGGCACACCAAAGGCTTGGCTCATCACTACACTGGCAGTTTTATGACCAACACCTGGTAATGCTTCTAAATCTTCAAAGGTATTTGGAACTTTTCCTTGATGTTTATCTATTAAAATTTGTGATAGTTCTGAAATTGCTTGCGATTTTCTTGGTGATAACCCACATGGCCGAATAATTTCTTTAATGGATTCTACAGAAATTTCAGACATCATTTTAGGATTATTCGCCAACTTGAACAATGCAGGCGTCACTTGGTTCACACGTACATCCGTACATTGCGCAGAAAGCAACACGGCAATTAATAAGGTATATTCATCTGTATGATCCAATGGAATTGGTGGATTGGGATATAGGTTATCCAATGTTTTTAAAATAAATGAAATTTTTTCTTTCTTAGTCACTACACGAAAATAAATGGAATACACTTATCTTCGCTCAAAACAATTCCACACATGGTTGAAATCTATACAGATGGTTCTTCAAGAGGCAATCCCGGACCTGGCGGATATGGTGTAGTATTATTGGCACAAGGACATCGAAAAGAACTGTCAAAAGGATTTCGACATACCACCAATAATCGCATGGAATTATTAGCCGTAATTGCCGGCTTAGAAGCCTTAAAAAAACAAGATTTAGAAATTTCCATTTATTCCGATTCAAAATATGTAGTGGAATCCGTGGAGAAAGGTTGGGTTTTTCAATGGAATATGAAAGAAGATTTTGCTAAGAAAAAGAATCGTGATTTATGGAAACGATTTTTAAAATTGTATGAATATCAAAATATCACATTTATTTGGATAAAAGGACATTCTACCAATAAAGAAAATAACAGATGTGATATTTTAGCCACAGAAGCAGCCGATAGTTTTGAGTTAGCCATCGACGAAGTCTATGAAAATGAAGTAAAAAATAAAAATGGATTATTTTAATCAAGTTCCTATCGAAATTATTATACCATTCATCCTTTTTATAGGTTCAATAATCTATGGCACTTTTGGTTTTGGTGATGCCTTGTTTGCCATGCCATTACTTTCGATGATTATTGGGGTAAAGATGGCTGCTCCATTAATGACAATTAATGGTTTAACTTTATCTGCGTTGATGTTTTTCAAGCATTATAAAAACATAGACTGGAAAATTACAAGAAAGCTTCTAATTGCCTCATTTATTGGTGTTCCAGCAGGAATTTACTTCTTAAAAAATGGAAATGAAGAACTTATAAAAATAGTTTTAGGTGTGGTAATTATTTCTGTTTCTGTATATAATTTATTTATTAAAAATGAAATTCACGCTCAAAAAATACCATCTTATTCCGTGTATTTTTTTGGTTTTTTCGCCGGTGTATTAGGTGGTGCATTTAATTCCGGTGGTCCATCTATTGTTATTTTTGGCACGTTAAGCAATTGGTCGCCGATACAATTTATCAGTAACTTACAAGGTTATTTTATGCCGAATGATATATACATTTTAGTAGGTCAGCATATTTCGGGTATTTTAAATAAAACGATATTGTATTATTATGCAATCAGTTTACCTTTTGTTTTATTGGCATTAGCTATAAGTTCACGAATTAGAAATCAAATTGAAGAACATAAATTCAATCGTTATGTACACTACTTATTACTTATAATTGGAGTGTTGTTTTTAGTAAAATCTATACTATTTTTCCAAGCCTAATGCACCATGCTGCAATGCACCATTTTTATCAATCTCAATTTGGTTAAGTCGTTCACCAAAAATAAATCCTTCTAATTTAAACTGAATGGATTGAACTGTTTCAATTTGTTCCACTTTCACTTTAACACTTTTATTAAATGGTGCAAAAATTGACACACGCGCAATGGTATTTGGTTTTACATCGTTCAATACAAGATTTTTATGTTTAGATTGAATCGTTATTTTTTGAATTATTTTTTCTGAATGGTTAAATATAATTAGCTTATTCATAGAATAGAGGTATGCAAAAATACAACCCATTAAAACAACAATAAAAATTGTAACTCGATGACGCACGTTCGTTTATTTTTACAAAAATAAGTTATAATACTTAACTTAGGCTGTACTTATTACTAATTTATGTCAAAAAAAGATCATCTTTTCGAATTAATTCAGTCTTTAGATAAATCTGAAAAAAGATATTTCAAACTAGCATTTTCTGATCAAGTAAAAGACAAAAAATACATCAAGTTGTTTGATGTATTAGAACGAACAGAAATATATGACGAAAAAAAAATTAAGTATCAAATTAAAGATGCGTATTTAGAAAAACATTATGCTGAAACTAAATATTATTTATATCAGCAAATTTTAAAAGTATTAAAAGAATACAGAACGCAACATTCTATTGATAACATACTATTAGATAAACTCCAAAATATTGAAATATTAATACAGAAAGCTTTATTTGATCAAGCAATCAAAGAATTAACCAAAGCAAAAAAAATGGCTTATGAGTATGAACGATTTGAGTTTGTTTTATTGCTAATCACCTATCAAAATAAAATTATAGTTTCAACTCGTCTGCAAGGTTTTAACGAAGCACGTTTGGACGAATTTTGGGTTGAAAAAAAATCTGGAATTAAAAATTTCATAGATACTCAAACGGCACGTCATAAAGTGTTACAATTAATGGAATCTAAAAATAGAATTGGTTATATCAAAACTAAAGAAGATAAACAATTTTACAACAACATAAAAAATGAAATTGAACAGTTATTACAGCAAGCAAATTGTAGTATTGCAAAGATGTATGCTATTGAAAGTTTAATATTTTACTACAATCACATCGATGAAAAAAAAATGCAGAATTATTACTGTAGAGAGTTGATTTTATTGCATACACAAAATCCGGCAATTAATGCAAGTCATCCATATCAATTGCCTTCTGCTATTCATAATTTATGTTTAAGTGAAATAAATTTATTGAATTTTGATGCGGCAAAAAAATGGATCTGTATTCAAAAATCTTATTTACAAATTATTCAAAACGACTCCGAAATAAAATACAAAGTAGAATGGAGTTTAGCGTCGCTACAATCTTATTTCTATAACGTTTCCGGTCGTTTTGATGAAGGAAAAAATATCGTAAAAGAAATCATACAATGGATAGAAGCAACGGATGAAATAGACCAGCGCAGTAAATGGATTTTTTATGGAAATTGTGCTGAAATTTCTTTGGGTGCTATCAATTTTAATACTTTTTTTTATTGTATCAATAAAATTCAAGAATATTGGAATCAAATTGATTCATACAATAAAATAAACTATATCATTTTACAAATGTTTGCGCATTTGTATGAGAAAAACATTGAATCTGTACAATACCTATTTTCCTTTTTAGAGAAAGAAATCAATATGGTTCGCAAGAATAATCCAACACCAATTGAAATAATAATTTTAGAATTTTTCAAAAAAATACAACAACATAAAAAAAGTGATAAAAAAATTACCGAATTAGTGAAAGAAACGCAACTTTTACTAAAAGCAAGAGAGCACGAAATACAAACCGGTGAATTTGAATATGCATTATGGTTGGAACAATTATTATCTAAAAATTCTTATGAAAATTTAGTACGTCAAAAACGTAAAATAGAAATTGAAAAATTTATTCCATTTTGGAATGAAGAAGTCGAAGTACAAGTTGATATTGAAGCTTTTAAAAAGAATTTACCGAAACGAATTCGTTAACTAAAAAAAATAAAAAGCCAGTCCAGCAGCAACTATTTGTAATATAAAGTTATCAAATCCACCTGGCGAAAATGCTTCGGTAAGTGTGCAAAGCATTGCTATACCAAAGGCAAGTAAAGCACATTGAACATTAAAATCTGAAATACCTTGAAATACAATCATAATTATAAAAGAAGAAATAAAAACAGCCATACTACCTTCTATACTTCGATATGATTTTTTCTTGACATCAAAACTAAAAACAGCATATTGGTGCTTGCCATATCGTGTGCCAATTGGCTCTGCAATGGCATCGGCAATTCCGGTTACAACATAACCAACAATGGCATAGCTACCAAAGAAAACATTAGATAAAACGCCACCTAAAAATGTAGCTAAATAGGAAAAAAAAATGTATTTAGTACGATAAGGTGCATCTTTCTCTCTTGCAATGGCTTCATAAAATAAATTACTAGCGTTTTGAATCCATGCATATATCAACACAATTGTTACAGACCAACCTAAAATAAAAACAGCTGAAATTCCGGCATACCTTTGATAAAAGTAGGCACTTATAAAAATGAGAAAGTGAAATAATTTTCGAGTATAACCTGTTTTCCATTTCCATTTTTGCTTACAAATTCCAGCTAAATAAAGGCTAAACAAACTCCATAAAATGGAAATGGGAAACAATAAAAGTAATTGCTTAAATGAAGGAAAATTATCTATAAAGAAATTAAAAACCTTCATTATAATTTATTTCTAACATTTCAAGAAATTAATCAAAATCAACTACGCCAAATTCTTTGATTCCAGTTAGTTGCATAGTAATTTGCCAAAGATTTCTAGCATTCTCAGAACTAATTGCTTCCAAAGATGGAATCGTTGGGTTTTTTCGATACCAATACATGCCTGTTTTATCTTTCACCAATGGAGAAACAGCTAGATAAATAGAGGTTTCTGCACCTTTTTCGGGTGTAGTTAAAACAAAGCCAAAGTTTTTCATTAAAAACTGCATTAACTTACTGCCACTATTTCCAAAATTAGAATTGATATTTCCGGGATGCAAACAATTAGATGTGATACTGGTATTTTTTTTCAGTTGGTAAGCGAGCTCTTTGTTGAATAAAATATTCATCAATTTGGTATGGCCATACTGAATCCATGAATTAAAATTTTTCTCTGCTTGTAAATTATTCCAATTCATATTGGTGAAACGATGTGCCAACGAAGCCACATTTACAATACGAGCATTTTCAGATGCTTTCAATAAATCTAATAGATAATGTGTTACTAAAAAATAACTTATATGATTCGTAGCAAACATCATCTCAAAACCATCTTTACTTATTTCGCGCTCACCTACTATAACTCCAGCATTATTTATTAATACATCAATATGATTGTACCGCATTCTAATTTCTTTTGCAAAATTTTTAATAGATGCATGTGAGCTAATATCACAAATAAATAAATCACAATTTCCCAACCCAGTTAAGGCATTGATATCTTCTTGTACAGCTTTTGCTTTTTGTTCATTTCGACAAACCATCACTACTTGTGCGCCCATTTTTGCAATCTCTGTGGCTGTGATTCTTCCTATTCCAGAATTACTTCCAGTAATTACGACTACTTTACCTTTCATTATTTTGTTTGGATGATTTTTTAATGGCTGAATATACTAAAAAACAAAATGGAAATACATACGCTAAATAAAACAATAATCTCCAAGTAGGAACAGATTCATTGTTTATTATTTTAAGAATTATCATTCCTATAGCTACAATTGCTGAAATAATGGCTAATGCTTTTGCCCACCATTGAGAGTACATACTTTTACGTTCAATTATCTCATGTGTAATAATAGACTTTGTATTGTAAGTACTGATACTTGAATTAAGTTCATTCCAATATGTTTCAAATCTAGCATTATCGTCTAATGTTCTAGGTTCTATTAAAATGGTTTTAGATGGTTGTTTTGTTTTTATAGAAATCACTTTACGATGATAACTATCTTCATCTAAATAAATATTCGAGATGTTTACGAATTCAATAAATTGATTTTTTTGTTTATATAAAAAAGTAGTTTTTTCAAGATTGATTTCAATGCCATTGGTGGTATGCGTAATATCGCCTTTGGTTTTTATCATCATTAAAATAGATACAATCACCAATAAACTTCCAAAAATAATAGCACTAAATAAGATAATTGTTTCGTTTTCATTATTTAATTTCAATTTATCGAGCGAAAACAATGTGAAAAGAATAAATGCAAACAACACCAACATTGAAACAATGATAGTAAGTAATACATTTTTACTTTCGGAATATTTTACAGCTAATTTCAGCATCGTTTTATTACACTAAAATAGTAAATGATTCCGATAGCAATCAAAAATTTTCAAAACAAAAATGAAATAAATGAAATAAAAAAAACGGAAACACAATTTTGTATTTCCGTTTAAAATATTGAAAAAATAAAAATTACAAGCCTGAAATTTTCACATCATCTAATTCGTAAATAGTACGTTGTTGCGAACCTGATTTAGAAGCATCATATTTAAAAGCAACATACACATTGCCTGAGTATGCGCTCAAATCGAGTGTTCTAAAAGGAGCTAATGTACCATAAGATGAAACTGGTGTGGTACAAATGGTATCTGCCAATGTAGTCCATGTAAATGTTTGTGGCGATGTGCTTGTTCCATCATAATTGGTAGAAATTAAAACTTTAAATGAAGAAACACCATCTGCTTTTCCAGGTGCAAACATAAATTTCATTTTTTTAGAAGCAGATGAACCAAGGTTGATGGATGGCGTAATTAACCATGATGCAATTTGTCCATCTGTAGCATTGTAAGAATCAATTTTTGCACATTTAATTGGACCAAAAATAGCATTTTGCCAAAGTGCAGAATTTAATTCAGTAATATTTTTCCAACCGGTAACGTTTAAAGTACCATTATTGCTGCCAGGAATTGAATTAAAGTTTTCTGAGAAAATAGTAATTTCATTTGGATCTGATCCATCACATCTAAAGTTGGTTAAACTTAAGTCTGTGATATCGCGCAATAGTAATTGTTTTTCACTGTTATATATTGAATAGATACCATACGCAGTTCCATTTCCTTTTGGTGTATGGGTAAATGCAAATTTGCTGTAAGCACTATTTCGAACGGTAATAGTAGTAGATGGCGAAGAACAAGTTCTTAGGAAACGTTCGCCAGTTGTTGGTGATGGAAGATTCACGTCCGCAAAAGGAACATCTGTTGAGGCATCATCAAATTCTACATTCATCAATTTTATTAAACGGCCATGATAGGAATTATTTAAGTCGTTGATATTGGTAATCGTTTGAGCTAATGAATCTGCATTATAACCAGTTGGTCCTTTTACGATATATTTTGTGATTAGATTAGCTGGAATTCCTTCTACACTCACGCCATTAGCGTATCCGCCTAATTGTAGAAAACCACCATAAGTGCCTAAAACTAAACCTTTACATTTAACATAAATTTTTCTGCCTACTGGAAAATCGCCATAAAGAGCACTTCTGTCAATTAAAATAGGCATTGCGCTATTTCCATCATCTATAAAAATTTGTTCAAAAATATTTCCACTTATATCATTTCCTACTACAATTCCTGAAATGGTTACTTCCTCAGTAATTGTTTTAGGAGAACCACCAGTGTACATGGCTCTCAAACGAGAAATACTAATGGTATCCAAATTTGGATCTTCTGTAATTTGTTTAGGCTCATCAAATTTGTCTTTACGACAAGATGTTACTGATATGATTGCTGTAAAAACGAGCAAGGTAAATAGCAGTTTATTGAATGTTGTTGTCATATTATTCAAGTTATATTTTTAGATATTTTTTTACATTCTGAAAGTCAAGTTTAAATAGAAGTTTGCTCCGTACGCATACGAATATTTCTTAGGAAACTTATAAGGATCTTTTTCTTCAAAGTCAAATCGCAATTGTTCTCTTGCACCCACAATGATGTTTCTATTATTAGTAACATTGCTTATTCCGGCATTAATGACGATGTAATAATTTCCGGCATTTTTAACTTTCATTTTTTTAAATGTAGATTTTAATCTCCATGAGTAGCCACCGGACAAGTCTAAAGTCCACTCACCTTTCTTGCTCAAGCGTTCTTGAGTAAGAATGTTTTTATATTGCTCAGAAGTTGGATCCAATGCATCCACGGCTCTTTCGGTACGATGAGAAGGAGCAATATCTGTCCACATCCAATCAAAGAAGTTGACGTTTGCACTGATGTACCAGAATTTTTTTGAACGATAATTTAAGCCTAAACTATACGCCATTTGTGGTGTTCCACCAACATTCATTCCTTTGGTATAAACTGTTTCTACCATTTTAAAATTTGGATCAGCATCAATAGTTTCAATCACTTGCTGTCTGTCGCTATAAAAATATTTACCAATTGAAGCGGCCAAAGAAGCGGATAATCCTTTATATAAAGATGCTTCAATACCTAATTCTGCTCCTGCATGAATTTTATCTATTTGAGTAACTGTATAGCTGGTTAAACTTTCATAGGTATCATCATAGAAGAAAATGGAATTAGAACCATCTTTAAATTTAGTAAAGAAACCTGTGGCTTTTAATTTTACTTTTGGATGGATGAAAATATAACCCAATTCCATAGAACCTATACTTTCACTTTTTACATCATTGGCAACCTCATTACTGGTTCTACTTGAAATAAATAGTTTATTCCAATAAGGTGCACGAGTTGAATACATACCATTGGCATAAATATAATTTCTACCATTAATTTTGTATGTCAATCCGGCTTTTACCGCATAATTAAATGAGTTTACACTTTTTGACTTTCCTTCTGATTCAGTTGGATTCATTCCATTTTTAAAATGTCCAATTCTATGTTGTGATGTGTATGATAATTCTACACCTGTAAAGAAATCAATATGTTTAAAATTAGCTTTAAATTGACCCCAAGTAGTTGCTTTATGAATAATTTGGCTATAATTGTAGCCATACTTATCTCCTACTGTTACAATACGATTCGGATGGTTTAAATCGGCTTGAGCATACGATGAATATTTTCCGGAATCGCCTTCAACAAATTCATCTACATCTACATAAAAATCAGCACCTAATAAATCTTTAACACGCTTAAAGTTTTTAGTTTGATTATATTGGTAAGATGCGCCAGCAGTGATATCAAAGTTTTTCACCGTAACATTATAAACAGAATTTAAATTAAAACGTTGGTATTTTTGTACCACATCATTTAGTACATAAGAGGCACGTTGACCAGTTACATCATTACCAGGAATGCCATCCACATCTTTAATAGTAGTATAGTTGCCAGCATCTCCGTTTGTGGAATACAAATAATTCCAATCCATTTGCAATAAATCAGGATTGGCTAAAATATTTTCACGAACTTGTTCTTGTACGGTTGAATCATCAATATAACTTGGTAAATATTTATAATAATCTGGTCTTGGATCTTTTGCATTATATCTATCTAATCCAGAAACAGCACGTTCACCAAAACTATAACTTGCCGCAGAAAGTACGTTCATATTGTCTTTAGGCTTCCATTCGTGTGTCAATATAAATACAGGTTGATGTCTATATTCAACTCTTGAATTTCTAATTTTTCCATTTTGGTAACCCCAATTAGGATTATAATAATGTGACCCAGCTAAATCATACGCTTCTTCCGTAGTAGAAGTGGCTTTACCTTGTTTGGTAGGTACACCAAATGCAGTTAATGCTAATGATTGGTTTTTAAAGAATTTTTGCACCGATGCATAGTAGGAAATACTCTGCAAAGATGTTCCTTTAATATAGCCTTGTTTTGCCCATCTTCCAAATAAGGAAACAGCAATACTCCAACCTTTTTTTGTAATTCCTGAACCCCATGTTACGCCACCTCGTAAATCATACGTTCTATTGGATGTACCTATTGTAACGCTCAGCTGTTTACGTTGTTTAGCAGCACGCATATCAATAGAATACAAACCACCTACTGAACCAAATGCAAAAGTGGAAACATTTAAACCGATGGAATTTTCTCGGTTTCTGGTTACATCGTTCAAACCTGACCATAAATTATATGATGAAAAACCATTGTCAATATAATCAGTCGGAACGCCGTTTACATACGTTTCAAAAAAATCATAATCGTATCCTCTAATTTTAAATCGAGTAATTCCCCAGTTAAATGAGGCTGCGGAAATAAACGGATCACGACCGGCTGAAAGTATGGGTGAAATTCCTTGATCTGAACCGGATTCATCATTGGACTCAACATCTTCTAGGGTAACTGTCGGAATATTTTCATATATTTTACTATTAATGAGTGAGTCCGATGGTTGATTATTACCCGTATCCAAAGTGGTACTGCTGGTGTCTTGTTTGATTTTTGCAATTGCATTTATGTTTATATACATACAACCACAAAAAAATAGAATTACTGCTTTTTTAAACATATAATTTGGTATTGAATTTGCTATTTCTTTTAAAAACGACTAACAAAGGTAAAGATAATTATCTAAATTTATGTTACAACAATATTTCACATTTTCCACAATCAATTTTCACATATAATTCCTATTTTTGACCATGCAAAAAAATATATGTATAGCAATACTCAATGTATTCATTTTTTCACTAATATATAGTAATGCTTTCGGGCAATCCAAACAATATAAAATTATCGTAGGCGGTTTTTACAATCTTGAAAACTTTTTTGATACCATTAATGATCCAAAGACATTTGATGACGATTTTACACCCAATGGTTCCATGCATTATTCGGCAGAAATTTATAAAGATAAAATCAAACATTTAGAACAAGTAGTAGCACAAATAGGAACAGATTTGTCGCCAGACGGAATGGCATTTTGGGGAACTGCTGAAATTGAAAATAAAGAAGTAGTAGTGGATTTAGTCAATCAACCGAGTTTGAAAAATAGAAACTATCAGGTGGTTCATTATAATGGTAGCGATCCACGTAGTATTGATTGCGGATTTGTTTACAATCCAAAATATTTTAAACTGCTTTATAGCAAATCTATTCCTATTGATTTGAGATTGGCTGTAAAAGATGCCAAACCTACTCGAGATGTTTTGTTTGTGCAAGGAATTTTAAATTTGGATGACACCATTAGTGTATTCGTTGGTCATTGGCCTTCGCGTCGCGGTGGCGAAGAAGTGACGAAACCGATGCGTAATTATGTAGCAAAAGTAATTAAGCAATATTCTGATTCATTAATAGCCGTTAGTCCTAATTCAAAAGTAATAGTGATGGGCGATTTAAACGACAATCCTACTGATGAAAGCTTAATTAAATATTTAAACACAGCAGCCAAACCTGAAAAATGCACTGAAAAAGGTTTTTACAGTCCTTGGATTGATTATTTTAAAAAAGGAATCGGCACATTAGCTCATAACGATGCTTGGGGATTATTCGACCAAATTATTTTTTCTAAAGCTTGGTTAAATAAAAATCAAAATGGTTTTTTCTTTCACAAGGCTTACATCTTTAAGAAAGATTTTATGATGCAAAAAACCGGAAAATATAAAGGATATCCTAAACGCACTTGGGATTTTAATATTTACAATGCCGGTTATAGCGACCACTTACCTACTTATATTGCATTTCTAAAAGAAATTAAATAAAAAAGACAAGATTTTTACATAAAACCTTGTCTTCCAAATTTTGCAGTTTACTAACTTTTTACAGTTAACTATATCTACATTATTTTAATTATTTGAATCTTTTTTCATTTCTGCCAAATAGCTTTAACACCATTTTTCAGCTGAAAGTTTCATTTGTTTTACCAAACATATTTCTTTCACTTCCCTTACTACTAAAACATCAAATAACTTAATTAAAGTTGTAAAAATTGTTGGAACTTGTCAAGTAATTTCTCCAAATTTTATCCACTTTAGAATTCATACCTGTTTCCACAATTTTTTATAATGAGAAATGCACATCTTTTCCACAAAAAATAAAATTAGAGCTTAAATCCTTTAGAATATGTTTCCCATTTTTCAATTACTTTTTGATAGTTTTCCGGCAATGGAACTTCAAAATATAATTCTTCATTGGTTCGTGGATGCACAAATCCTAAACTTTGTGCATGCAATGCATGATAAGGCATTAATGCAAAACAATTTTCTATAAATGTTTTATATTTTCCATAAATTGTTCCTGACAAAATTTGATCGCCTCCATAACTATAATCGCCAAAAAGTGTATGTCCAATATATTTTAAATGTACCCGAATTTGATGCGTTCTTCCCGTTTCTAATTTACATTTCACCAAAGTAGTATAACCATATCTTTTCTGTACTTCATAATTAGTAGCTGCAAATTTTCCAATATGTTCCTCCTCTACAGCAATGAACGTTTTTCGGTTATTAGGATTGCGGGTAATATTAGAAACAATTCTATCTTCTTGCTTTTCCATATCGCCCCAAACGAGTGCAATATAATGTCGTTTAATGGTTCTATCAAAAAACTGCTTCGATAAATGTGTTAATGCATGTTCTGATTTTCCAATAATAATTAATCCAGAAGTATTCTTATCTAAGCGATGCACCAAACCTGGACGCATTGTGTCAGAAATTTCAGGTAATTCTTTACAGTGCCACAACAAAGCATGCACTAATGTTCCGTGAAAGTTTCCATGACCTGGATGGCAAACCATGCCTGCCTTTTTATTAATTAATAACACATCATCATCTTCATACACGATGTCCAATGGAATATTTTCCGGTTCTACTGTATAATCCCAAACAGGATTTGGTAATACTACCTGAATCACATCATGTGGTCGAATTTTATAATTCGATTTTACTGATTTTCCATTCACCAAAACACTTCCTGCTTCTGTAGCATTTTGAATTCTATTTCTAGAAATATTAGGAATAATGTCGGTTAAATATTTATCAATACGAACTGGTTCTTTGCCTTTGTCAATCACAAAACGATGATGTTCATATAATTCATCTTCATTTTGTTCTTGGTTCAATATTTCTTCTGGTGGATTCATTTATTATACACTATAAATAAGATTTTTAAACTAATAAATCAATATTAAAAACCTGTTTAAAATTATTTACTAAAATAGGTTTTACATCATCTACTTTAATCACATTTACTGTTGCGTTTAATTCTTGTTGAATGGAAGTAACGCCTTTATCTGTGAAGCCACAAGGATTGATTAAATTGAAATAATTTAAGTCCACATTTACGTTCAATGCAAATCCATGCATGGTTATCCAGCGCGATGTTTTTACGCCAAAAGCAGCAATTTTTTTAGGTTGATGATCCAGTCTTGAATGTACCCAAACGCCCGTAGCATCTTCCATTCGATATCCTTCAATTCCATAATGTGCAATGGTCCTTATAATTACTTCTTCAAGCAAACGCATGTATTGTTTCAAGTCAGAGGTGAAATAATCTAAATCTAGGATGGGATATCCTGTGATTTGCCCTGGACCATGAAAGGTAACATCTCCACCTCTATTAATATGAAAAATGGAAATACCTTTTTCTTGCAATATCATTTCTGAAAACAAAACATTATTTTCTTTTGCTGCTTTTCCTAAAGTGATAACCGGAGCGTGTTCACATAAATACAAACAATGAGCGTGTTCATTTGATTGCTCAGCTATTTTATGTTCAATAAGTTCATTGAATTTTTGAGTTTGAATATTTAATGCATCTTCATATTCAATTTCACCTAAATCAACTACATTTATTTTTTGCATACACATCGACTTATGTCGATCAATTATTAAAATGGGTTTTCGGCTAATTTGCCTTTTAAACGATTGATGACATCAATTTCAATGGCATCCACACCTTTTAATTCAGCAAGATAAAAAGACACCCAATCAGTTAAGTGGATTAAATACAAACTACGAATTAAATCATGATCTCCTTTAGAATATACTTCTACAATATCTTTCGTATATTGGCTTACTACTTCTTTGGTAAATTCCATGCGCTCTTGGTTCCGTTCAAAATCCTTGTTGTTCCTTAAAAACACAACTGCAATGTTTTCATTTTTCTCACGCCAACCTACTAATTCATTATGATTCATTTCTGGCACCACATGATGCCAGCAAAGCATCTTAGAATTTTCATTAATTTGCTGACGGAAACGTATAGAAACGCCTTCAAATTTTGCATCTGAATATATCACCGGAATTTTTCCGTTTAATTTCGATGCCATTTCTTTCGCTTGTGTTTTAATTTCATTTTCATCTGCATCTAACAATTCAATAGCTGCTTGCAAGTATTTTTTAAAACCATCTTCCAGTAAACTTAAATGATGTAAAATATACAACAATTGTATAAACGATTGACCAAATGCAGAACGTGGTGGTGCTCCTCCATCTATCAAAATATAATCAATATCATTGGTTTCTGCATATTCTTGCACCAAACCACCTGAAGTGATACATACAATTTGAGCATTCTTTTTAAATGCCTGCATTAAAGCAGAAAGTGTTTCTTCTGTATTTCCAGAATAAGAAGAAATAATCACCAATGAGTTTTCGTTTATAAATGCGGGAATTTGATATTCTTTATTTACAATAATAGGAACAGCAATATCATCGCGTAATACATTGGATAAAATAGTACCTCCAATACCTGAACCACCTAATCCTGAAATTAGAATATTTCGAATTGGAAATTTATTTTTTCCAATTTTTGCACTTTCACCTATTTCTATTGCACGTTGTATTTGTGCCGAAAATCCTTGAATAAGATCATCCATTTTCATATCTGTTTATCAAATTTGAATGTAAAAAAACAAAAAAAAAATCATAACTCATAAATCAATTATCTTTATCCTATAAATTCTATGAAACTAGCTGCTAAAAATGGAGAAAAAGGAGAAAAACTTGCACTTGATTATTTACAAAATAATGCATTTCAAATTTTATACACCAACTGGAGGAATAAGCATGCCGAAATAGATATTATTGCTCAAAAAAACAACTCCATCATTTTTGTGGAGGTGAAATTTCGTTCTGCAACTATCTATGGAAATCCTGAATCATTTGTATCAAGACATAAGATAAAAAAAATGAAAGAAGCAGCAACTGCTTATATTGAACTTTATGATTGGAAAGGCGAATTACGTTTTGATATTATCGCCATAGAAAATGAAAATAAAATCATGCATTTTGAAGATGCGTTTTATTGAGATTGAAAAATTAATTTTTCGTACATTTGTATCTATTTTTACACTATGACCAACGAACAATACAAATCGCTCCTCGAAAGAATTGAAGCTTTCAGGAGATATCTTTGACATCGCTAATAAAATTGAACAGATAAAAGACGATGAAGCTAAAACTTTAGCTCCTGATTTTTGGAACGATCAACTCAAAGCGCAAGCTTTGATGAAAGAAATAAAGCAAAACAAACATTGGGTAGCTTTGTACAAAAGCGTTGATACAAAAATCAATGACTTGAAGGTGTTGCGTGAATTTCAAGAAATTGGAGAAGCTACTGATGAAGAGCTGGACACACAATATCAAATTATTATTGATGAATTGGATGAAAATGAATTTAAATCAACACTAAAAAATGAAGAAGACAATCTAAATGCTATCATTGAAATAAATGCCGGTGCTGGCGGCACCGAAGCTTGCGATTGGGCAAATATGTTGATGCGTATGTACACGATGTGGGCAAATAAAAATGGATATAAAATTACTGAACTTGACTATCAAGCCGGTGACGTAGCAGGCATAAAATCGGTAGCATTGGAAATTTCTGGCGATTATGCGTATGGCATGCTAAAAGGAGAAAATGGTGTACATCGATTAGTACGCATTTCCCCTTTTAATGCGCAAGGTAAACGCATGACTTCCTTTTGTTCGGTGTTTGTGCATCCTGTGGTAGATGATTCTATTGAAATTGAAATCAATCCAGCTGATTTGGAATGGGATGTGTTTAGAGCACAAGGTGCCGGCGGACAGCACATTAACAAAACGGAATCTGCCGTACGAGTACGCCATTTACCTAGTGGCATAGTTTGTGAATGTCAGACACAACGCTCTCAAATACAAAATAGAGAAACTGCTTTAAAAATGTTGAAATCCAAATTGTATGAAGCTGAATTACAAAAACAATTAGAAGCACGTGATGCTATTGAAGCCCAAAAAATGAAGAATGAATGGGGTTCACAAATACGCAGCTATGTATTGGACGATCGTTGGGTGAAAGACTTGCGTTCCGGCTACAAAGTAACCAATCCGGATAATGTATTAGACGGAGATTTAAATGGATTTTTTAAAGCCTATTTACTGCATAAGAGCGAATAATGGAAGAAAAATTAATAGAAAATATCGACTATTATATTAATGAGCAAGGATACTTTGTATTTACCAAAGCTTATCATTTAAAAAGAGGATATTGCTGTGGAAACGACTGTAAACATTGTCCTTGGAAAGATGAGAATATCAATTCCAATTCGGAACTAATTGACAATTAAATGATTTTCTATTCCTTTTGAGTACCTAATAAGCGCACAATAACATCAGTACCTTCAATTTGACTTAAAATTACTTTTGTCAATACCATCAATGGAACGGACAAAAACATGCCATAAATTCCCCAAAGATAACCCCAAAACAATAAGCCGGTAATTATAACAATGGTGTTTAAAGAGATACGATTGCCCATATAAATAGGTTCTAAAACGGACGCTAAAACAAAATGAAAGATATAGGAAACAACTATTAAAATAATAGAGGTAATTGGCGTATTAAACTGAATTAATGCCATTATAAAAACAGGAACTAACCCAATGATAGCACCAAAAACGGGAATAAAATTCAAAATAAAACCAATAAAACCCCAAAATAAAGCAAATTGCAGTCCGAATAAAAAACAGATAAAGGTAATACCCAAACCATAGACTAAGCTGATAATAAATTTCACTTTCATGTAGGAAACAATCGAGCTTTTCACTTCTTCAAATGCTTTGATATATTTGGTACTTTTGCCTTCTCCACCTAAATACATTAAGTAGTTTTCATACTTTAAAATTCCCGACAAAATCAAAACTAGATAAATAGCTGTCAATAAAAGCTCCTCAAAAGTAGAGCCTAATTTTCCAAAAAAAGAGGAAGAATTATCCATGATGAATTCGGAAGAAATACTAGAAGAAATTTTACTTGCTAAATGTTCTAAATTAATTTCTTTACCTGTAAATCGATTATACATTTTTAATAATCCAGCTAATTTATCTTGTACTTGTGTCAAAATAAATTCTTTTTCTGAATAAATTTCCATCCCAGTTTTATATGTAAATGCGCCAATTAAAAAAAAGAGCATACATAAAAAAATCCAAATTATACTTACACTAAGCCAAAGTGGAAATTTTCTTTTTTCAAACCAAACTAAGGTTGGTTGCATTAATAATGCAATAAACATTGCCAACAATAATGGCACTAATAATTCTTGAAGTAAATGTAATAAAAACAATACAGTGATACTGGCAAAAAAAATCAAAATAATTCGGATTGTTTCTAATTGTTTATTCATTTACAACCATCTTTTTTTTCTAAAATAAAATACGAATACAAGAGAACACAATATACTAATGGAAACAACAATTGTGAAAGCGTGTGCATGATGTTGAAAAGGCAAATCAATGTTCATTCCATAAATACCAGCAATTAGTGTTGGCAACATTAGTGCAATGGTTACTGCTGTTAAGCGATTAACGACATGGCCTAAATTATTAGAAATAATAGACGCAAATGCACCCATCATATTGCCTAAAATATTTGAATACACATTCGCCATTTCCAAGGCTTGCGAATTATCAATCAGAATATCCTGAAATTTATCTTTTATTCGTTCGTCATCTTTCAATTCTAAAAAATCATTTCGTTGAATTTTAAGTAAAACCATTTCATCCGCACGTAAGTCATTCACAAAATAAATTAATGCTTTTTGAAGATGCAATAATTTGTTCAACTCTTGATTTCTACTCGAATAGTTTAATTCTTTTTCGATTTGTGAAATACGTTTATTTATTTCTCGTAAATAATGTAAAAAATAATAGATATTACGTTCAAAAATTCGTATCACAAAATCATTTCTATTTTGGAGGTTGATGTTCTTTTGAAAATTTCGTTCAAACCATTCTATTAATGGATTGTTTACGGAACAAACCGTAATGATAATATCGGGAATTAGAATAATACCAACAGGAATGGTTATGTATGTTGCTTCATCTTCTAAATCAAAACCTTCGTTTAAAATTGGTGTATTAATAACGATTAGTTTTGCATCTTCTTGTTGTTCATATCGAGAACGTTCATATTGGTCAATACAATCGACAATATAAGAAAATGGAATACTTTGCTCTTTAGCAAACTGTTCCAATTGTGCCATACTAAATGGTGGCGCAATGTTTATCCAACAATCTTTTTCAACTTGTTGAATACTTTGCAATGTATCTTCTATTTTTTTATAAATAGTAATCATGAATTAGTCGATATTTATAGTGCCACTAAATACAAAATTGGCTGCACCGATTAACCAAATATCTGTATATTTATTTTCATATTTCATAAATGCTACCGATAAAATTCCGCCAGGTGTTTTAATATTTATCTGTCCAGCAGATTGATTTCTTATATGTGCTACACACAATGCTACTGCAACAGTTCCAGTACCGCAAGATAATGTTTCATCTTCTACGCCACGTTCATACGTGCGCATACTAACATTATCCTCTTTAATCTCAACGAAATTCACATTAATTCCTTTTTCTTTAAATGTATCATTATATCTCACTTTTTGGGCTTCTTCCAAAATATTTATCTGCGACAAAGCCGTTCTAAAACTAACATAATGAGGTGATCCAGTAAACAATACATAATCATTTTTGTCCATTTTTATTTCAGCAACATCTATCATTCTTAAATGAACATTATCTTTATCAATTGTAAAATCATGTACGCCGTCAATCGCCATAAATTTACCTTTATCTTTCACTATTCCCAATTGATTTGCAAACGCTGCAATGCATCTTCCGCCATTTCCACACATGGTACTTTCATTGCCATCTGCATTGTAATACACCATTTTAAAATCATATTGTTCTATGTTTTCTAATAACATTAACCCATCCGCTCCAACTCCAAATTTACGATCACAAAGTTTTCGAATCAGCTCAATATTTTCATTTGGAAAAAATAAAGTCCGATTATCAATTAAAACAAAATCATTTCCAGTTCCTTGATATTTATAAAAATTAAAATGCATGGTTCAAAGGTACATTTTCTCCACTAAAAAAATCTGATTAAATCTTTAACTTTTTTTAACCAGCACCTAAGAAACTTTGCTTTTTATTTTTGTTTACCATACGAACAATACTTCTACTTTTAAATTTAAATTATGAAAAAATTCTTAGCGTACATTATTGTTGGTATTGTAAGTACCATATCCACGTTAGCCATTATACATTATTATAATGATAGCATTTTTACCACGCTGAAACACAATGAATCATCGGATAAAGATGTATTTAAACTGGCGAGTTATAATGGTAATTTACCAAACGATGCTTTTATCGGCGCAGCAAAAATCAGCACTCCAGCTGTGGTACATATTAACACCAAAATGAAGCTGAAAAAACAGGATAGAAATATGCAGAACAAGAATCCATTTTTTCAATTTTTTGGTGATCCTTTTGATGGTTCACCTTATGATATGCCACCACAAGAACAAGAAGGTTCCGGTTCCGGTGTAATTATTAGCAATGATGGCTATATAGTGACCAATAACCATGTTATTGATGGTGCGGATGAAATCAATGTAAATTTATATGACAATAGAGAATTTAAAGCAAAAGTGATAGGTAATGATCCAAACACAGATTTAGCCGTAATTAAAATTGATGCATCGAATTTGAGTTACTTAACATTTGCCAATTCCGACGACGTACAAGTAGGTCAATGGGTGTTAGCAGTAGGCAATCCATTTAATTTATCATCTACTGTTACTGCAGGAATAGTATCTGCCAAAACTAGAAATATTAATATATTAAGAGATAAAGCAGGTAACCTTGCTATTGAATCGTTTATACAAACTGATGCTGCCGTAAATCCAGGTAACAGTGGCGGTGCATTGGTCGATTTAAATGGAAATTTAGTTGGCATTAATGCTGCCATTGCCACTCCAACTGGTTCTTATGCTGGTTATTCCTTTGCTATTCCATCCAACTTGGCTCAGAAAGTAGTAAAAGATATGATTGATTTCGGAATTGTACAACGTGGTTTCTTAGGTGTTAGCATTCGCGAGGTGGACGCAGAATTGGCTAAAGATTTAAAATTAAATGAAATTAAAGGAGCTTATATTGCGGAAGTCAATAAATTAAGTGCTGCAGAAACTGGAGGCATAAAACGTGGAGATGTTATCTTAAAAATAGGAGAATCGGAGATAAAAAATACAGCTGATTTACAAGAACATGTGGCTCGTTATCGTCCAGGCGATAAAATTAAAGTAGAAATTTTCAGAGATGGAAGTTTAATAACTAAAGAAGTAGTTTTAAAATCAAAAGAAAATAAAACAAGTTTACTTAGCAAGGAAGAATCACCAAAATCAGATGACATATTAGGTAACCTAGGCATCTCTGTAGAAGAAATAAGCAATTTAGAAGCAAAAAAATTAGGCACAAGTGGTGGATTAAGAGTGAACAAAATTACAGATGGCATCATTCAACAAAATACCAATATGCAAGTTGGTTTTATTATTATTGGTATCAATAATAGAGCTGTTACAAAAAAACAAGATTTAATTGATTTGATTAATGATAGTAAAGGAAACGGTATTCTGTTACAAGGAAAATATCCTGACCAAAATGGACTTAAATATTATGCATTTGGGTACTAATTAAAATCTAAATAAATTTTTTATTAAAAATAGCTACAAATTACGGTAGCTATTTTTTTTAGTTTAATTTCATAGTATGGCAAATTCATATTTTCAGTTTAAGCAATTTAAAATTGAACAAGAAATGTGTGCCATGAAAGTGTGTACAGATTCTTGTTTATTTGGTGCTTGGGTACCTATTCCAACTTCAACAAAAACTATTTTAGATATCGGCACTGGCACTGGTTTATTAAGTTTAATGTGTGCTCAAAAAACAAATGCTTCAATAACCGGAATTGAAATTGACGAAGCTGCATATTTACAAACACAATCGAATTTCAAAAACAGCCATTGGAATAATAGATTGGAGGTTGTTTTGGGTGATATAAGAAAATATGCATTTCAACAAAAATTTGATTTTATTATTTGCAATCCACCATTTTTTAAAGATAAAATTGTTTCATTTTCTCCAACAGAAAAAATTGCGAAACATTCCACACATTTAAATATTTATGAATTATTTGAAAGTATCCATAATCTACTTAATTTGAATGGACAATTTGCGTGCTTATTTCCATTTTTTCGAAAAGATGAAATTGAAAAAATTGCGTACGAATTTAACTTTCATTTAGTACATTCCATTTACTTTAAACAAAGTACCTCACATTCCTATTTTAGGTATGCCGCAGTTTTTACTACCCAAAAAAATGAGCCATTATCCCATCAAGAGGTTGCAATTAAAAATGAATTAGGACACTATTCAGATGCAGTTATTCAACTTCTTCAGCCTTATTATTTATATCTATAAAAAATACATACAAAATACAAAATAAATTCATGGAAAAATTAAAATGAAATACATCAAAAAATCATAACTTTATAGAAATTAAATCTATGAATAAACTATTTATTTTCATTATAGTTTCTTTATCATTTCACTTGGTCTCATTTGCGGATTCACCAATTGACATCACGGAACGTTCCATGGTGGACACATCCTTAGTTCCATTTTATCATGGTGTTGCTTCTGGCGATCCAACGCCAAATTCCGTAATACTATGGACACGAGTTACTCCGGAAACGAATGACAATGTTAATGGAACTTGGCGTGTAGCGCTAGACACAAATTTCACATCCATTGTACAATCGGGAACATTTTTAGCCGATAGCACCAAAGATTATTGTGTAAAAATTGATGTCAACGGATTGCAACCCAATACTTGGTATTTCTATGAGTTTACGGCTTTAGGAAGAAATTCATTAATAGGCAGAACTAAAACTGCTCCGGTAAGTGGCACCAATCAATTGCGATTTGCATTTGTATCCTGCGCCAATTATCCAAATGGATACTTTAATGTATATAACAGAATTAGAGAAAGAAACGACATTGATGCTGTTTTACATTTAGGAGATTATATTTATGAATATGCAGGAATACCAGCAACAAGAAATGGACAACAACCATTGCATGAAATAATTAAGCTAGCCGATTATCGTCAACGATATTCATCTTATCGTTTAGATCCAGCACTGATGAAATTACATCAACAATTTCCATTTATCACAGTTTGGGATGACCATGAAACTGCCAATAATTCTTATTCTGATGGAGCAGATAACCATACTCCAGGAGTTGAAGGTTTATGGAGCGCGCGCAAAAGTGCCGGACAACAAGCAAATGATGAATGGCTACCAACAAGGCTTCCGGAAGTAAGCAACCCAAATAGAATATGGAGAAAATTAAGCTTTGGAAATATGGCTGATATATTTATGTTAGACACACGCTTGTACGATAGAAGTTTACAAGGTGGAAATACAAATGATTCTTCCAGACATATTATTGGAAATGAACAAATGCAATGGTTAAAAACGGAACTCATAAATTCCACTGCAAAATGGAAAATTATAGGACAACAAGTAATGATGGGCAATTTAACTCCATTTGGAATCATGTTGAATAATGATCAATGGGATGGCTATAGTGTAGAACGAAAAAAATTATACGATATTATTTTAAATAATAACCTAAAAAATGTAATTGTATTAACTGGCGACATACATACTGCTTGGGCAATGGATTTACCATACAATACTTCTACATACAATCCATCCACAGGTGCGGGATCGGTAGGTGTGGAATTTGTATGCACTTCAGTAACTTCCAGCTCATCTCCTATTCCTTTAGATCCCATTTATAATTTAGTCACTTCACTGTTACCTCATATTAAATATGTTGATTTACATAAAAAAGGATATGGTATTTTAGACTTACAAAACAATGCTGCTCAAGGCGATTTTTATTCAGTTCCTACCATTACTCAATTAAATCCTAATCAAGCATACGAAACAGGATACTTCACACTAGACAATACTCGATGGTTGAAAAAAGCTAGCTCTAAAACCATTAAAACAGATGCTTTGCATTATTTTGCTCCCGAAAATCCACGAGACGAATTAACCACTGCTATTAAAAATAAATCAACAAATTTAATTTTATTAAGTGCATATCCTAATCCATTTATTGATAGAGTTACTATACAATTTAATGTTGCTACTTCTGAAAAAATAGAAGTAAATTTAGTGGATTTATCAGGCAAAATATTAAAACAAGAATTTTTTGGTCACTTAACTAAAGGTTTATATAATAAAACAATTCATTTAGATGGCTTAGCAAGTGGTGCATATAATTTAGTGGTACGAAGCAATAACGAAATCATAGAACGAACTATAGTTAAATTTTAAATTTATGGCAACGAAAAAAAATACTCCAAAACCTATTGCAAAAAAAACTATTGCAAAGACAGCAAAATCAATACCTAAAAAAACAGTACCAACAAAGCCTATACAAAGCAAACAAACTATAAAACCTAAGGTTTTGACTACACCTAATGTATTAAAACATACGGTAAAAGTTGCAAAAAAAACAAGCTTAAACCTGCCAAAGGATTTAAAACAAATCTCAAAAAAAACTGTTGAGTTATCATCATCAAAAGAAGTTGTCAATAAAAATATTTTTCCAATTGGAAATTTTATTGAGCCTGAAAAATACACCGATACCATCTTAGAAAAATTAATAAAGGAATTAAGTCAAATTCCTAAGCAACTAAAAAAAGTAAGCAAAAAAATTAAGTACAAAGATCAATTACAACTATCCTATAGAGATGGAGGTTGGACAATCGAACAGATTATTCATCATTTAGCAGATAGCCACATGAATGCGTTTATTCGATATAAACTAGCATTGACGGAAAATAATCCAACAATCAAGCCATACAATCAAGATTTATGGGCAGAAACAACGGATATACAATTACCGGTAAAGACATCAATACATCTTTTAAAATATATCCATAAAAAATGGAATACAATCTTAAAAAATATGGATGCGAACGATTTCAACAGAACATACACACATCCTGAATACAATAAAAGTATCCCATTAAAAGAAGTTTTAGCATCGTATGTATGGCATGGCAAACATCATATTGCACAAATAGATGTTGCATTATTAAATGATACTACTGTACGTGAAATTAAAGTAGAAAAAATAAAGAATACGAAAGATTCTAAATTGGATAAAAGTCATAAGAATGATAAATCGAAAGAAAAATCAAGTTAATTTCATTAAGAATAAATACATCATCACAGTTGTTTGCTTTGTCAAAACCTAATGCTTGCGTGTAAAATTTTCAATTAGTTTGTTTTTAAGTTTGCTCAAGCATTTATTTATTTTTGTTGATTTGGATAAAAAGTTAATCGTAAGCCATTTTTATTCCAAGTATATGCTATGTCTTCTAGTTTAGATACTAAAAATTTCCAGCTAATCTCCTTTTGTATGATGAATTTATATTATCAAACGATAATATATTTTTTTTTATTTCTTTAAAAATAAAATGAAAAATTTGTTTAGACAAATACGAAACTGAAATTTTTACTTTTATAAATTAAAACTGATTAGTAAACGTTGCAAATGAAAATGAAAATCAAAAAATTAAAGGAATTCATTTTTTTTAGCATTTATGGTTTCTATTAATCCAATTTCTTTCATCATCAAAAAGAAAAATAAAAAAAACTCTGTTTTACAACAGAGTTAAAAAAAATAAAAAAGAAATATACTAATTAGTTTTTCAAATAAACGTTCCAGCCATAATCTGCTGTCGTATTGTCGTCTGGTTTTACAAAGCCTTCTGCTTCAGTAATTCCACTAACACATTCGTGTTTATAAATTGTGATAGAAGTATCAGAAATATCTTTAAAAAACATCACGAAATATTTTCCGTTCTTAACACCATTGCCAACTGTAATAAGTTTGTTTTGAAGAGTATCAAAACTATGTAAGATTTGAGTATAATTTGTAGTATAAACAGCACCCAACATACTATATGAAATTGAATCTTCGTAAAATATATTTGTTGACAACTGATCTCCTAAAATTGGAATATTAAATTGCCAAGAATAAGTACCAGAAAAAGGGATTTTAACTATCTCTTTAGTAGTTTCTTTTTCTTTCGTACAAGCTAAAAATAACGTAGATAGAATTATAAAAATAATTAATTTATTGTTTTTCATTTCTGTGTTATTTACTTATTTTAAATTAGTAGAGCCATCTGGCTGATATACAAAACGAATGGTATAATATTTTGAAATATCCAATAAACCATTTGGTATTGCTGGATTTCCTAAATAATAACTTAAAATTTCAAATTTTGCATATTTGCCTTTAGATGTTTTTACCACAAAAACTTTTCCGGCTAATGGTGTTATAGTATGGTTGGGCGGACCTGCATAATTATACCAACCATTGTTACTACCAGATGGAATAGCATACGTAGCACCATCTTGTACATAGCCTGTCGTTGGTGCTTCCAATACTTCGCTAAATAACGCATTTTTAATAATAACACCTGCTGTTCCTGAACCACTAGTGCCACTATTAAAAATAATTTTAGTACCGTTAAATGCCATATCCCAGTTTAATGTAGTTGAATCAGAAAAAGGAACAGTATCTCCTTTTTCAAAACTATAAAATTGATAATGTGAATACGTGGCATTGATGTTGGAATCAATCACCGCTTTTAAAGGTGGTGTTGGTTTCGGAGTAGTTTCTTGAGTACAGCTAATTAGTCCAAAAATTCCAAGACTAAAAGCGATTAAAAAAAGTTTTTTCATATTAATAATTATTTATTTGGGTTTAAAAAATTAATGGTTAATCCAACTATTCCGGTGATGCCGTTCATTGAAGGAATGTATTTACGTTTGGCATTTAAAATATTATCTACGCCTACCATTATATGATATTTATTTTTAAAAGTCTTTGTGAAAGAAAAATTCAACAATGCGTAGCCTTTCGCATACTCTTCAGCTACGTCTAAAATTTGATTTCCATTGATATCACTCCAACCATATTTACCTTTATAAATGACACGTAAATAGGTATTAAAGGCATGCTTTTTATTTTCGTAATAAATTTTTATGTTGAATGAATGTTTACTTCTATCAAACAAACCGCCGTATTCTTTTTTGCTAACACGGAACGTTTCAAGAGTAATAGGATCACGTCTGAAAATTTCTCCGTTTTTAATTCTATTTAGTACCTCTACATTTTTTGCATCAATAAAGTTATATCCCATAGTAAGGCTCAATCCTTTGATAATATGATACGTGGCATTTACTTCCACACCTTGTGTATATACTTTATTTAAATTGAAATAGGTATAAATTAATGCGCCATTTGATTTAATAGCTGTTGGTGTTGCTTCTATTAAATCTGTTATTTGATTTCTAAAATAATTTGCTGTGAACGATAATTTTGAAGGAATTGGATGAATTTCAATTTCAGCATTGGCAGACCAAGATTTTTCCGGCACTAAACTTTTTATTTGTTCAATTGGAATGCTATACGATTGAATTTGTCCTAATGACTCTAATTCTTCTAATTTTTGTAAGGCTACTTCAGCACCAAAAATTGAATAGTTTACTAATGCATTGGTGAAGTTTAAATATTGTTGACGAATATCGGGAGCTTTATAACCACGTCCACCAGAAATTTTTATAGAAAAATATTCATTGACATTAAATCTGGCTGACACTTTTGGTGAAAACCATTGTATTTTAAAGTCACTTGGAAAATCTGTTCTATTTCCGGCATTTATAATAATTCTATTTTTCCAATCATATTGATATTGAAAAAACACAAATTCTTGGTGCTGTTTTATTTTATTTTCTATCCGATTGGAAATTATACTATTGTAAAAACCGCCAGTTCCAACTGTAAACAAATGTCCGTTTTTAGTATAATCCAATTGAGTTTCCAGCTTTGTAAAAAATTGTTTCAGTTGATCGTTGTATAAATCAGCATTAAAATTTTCTCCATTAAATAGACTATTAAATAGATAATAGGAATTATAGTTTTTAATATTAAAAACTATATTCTTTTTTACAAATTTGAAATACGGTGAAATTGCAAATTCATTAATTTTATCTCTTTGTGTGGCAACCATATTTTCATTCGATGAATTGAGATAGTTGTCTTTGTTGTGTAATGTGGAGAAATAATATTTCAAACCAATTCCGGTTTGGATGTTTTGATTTGCACGAACAGAAATTCTACTATTTATAGTAAAATCATTATAAGGCGAACCTTCTTTAAATACGGTGGACTTATTGGTGTGATATCCATTTGAAAAATTATGAACTATCGTATTTTCAAAACTAACTTTGTTTTTAGAATAATTTCCTAAGATGGATGAAGAAACAATTGCCGGAGATTTATATTGGATAGAAAAATCTAAAGCATTTTTTATTATTCCAATATCTTCTGTGATAATATTGATAACACCACCAATTGCATCGCTACCATATAAACAAGAAACAGGACCTTTTACTATTTCTACACGTTTAATATTTCCGACTACAATTCTATCTAAATCAACTACGCCCGCATTTTTGCCAATAATGGGTTCGCCGTTAATAAGAATAAGTGTATATTCTGCCGACATGCCTTGCAACTGAACGCCAGTTCCTAAAAAATGACTCAGTTGGATTCCATTTTGTTCTTGCAATAAATCGCCCAGTTTTATAGTACCAGAAGCTTGAATATATTTCTTAGCAATTACGCTTAATGGTACCGTAGTTGTGGCTATTTTCGTTTCAGTTTTAGTGGCAGTCACCACAATCTCTTCTATTTGATTATTTTCAGTTTCAATCTTATTTTCAAAAGTAGAATCCACTTGTTGAGCGTGTAAGATTGTAGCAACTGCACCAAAATATATAACTAAAATAATACGCAACATCTGAAAAAAATTGAATGGTTTATTTTGTAACTAAATGTTCTGTTATTGTTTTTCTAATTTCTTTTTTTGCTTTCTCCGAATTATATTTTTTATCGTTAATAAGTAATAAATTCATAGCAAATAACTTATCGTGTAATGTTTTTCCTTCCACTATTCTGTTCACTTTTAATTCGGTTTGTGATGGTAGAATTTCATTCCAAACGGCACGAACATCCAACCAAAATAATTTATTAATATTCCACCAATCTATTCCTGCTTTACATTTATTTTCATCTACTTTTCGATACATATTATATCCTTTCTCTTCCGTAATTAAAGTGTCTATTGCAGCTGCTTGTCGAGTAATTTTTTTGTTGTCTTGTTCGTGTAAATAACCTGTATCAGAAATATATAAACGATTCAATCTGTTTAAAACATTATAATCGCTTCGAGTAGAATATTCACGTCTAGGTAATGGCGCATCAGAATTCGATTGCCAAAGAGTTTTTCCATCAAAATAGGTGAAAGTTGCTACGCCATCGTACTGCGGTCTGTCGTCCACTTCAAACACTTTTTGTGTCCAAGTATTTTTTATATTTTCCGACTTCAATGGTGTCGATTTCCAATGGTAATCTTTATTATATGTATAGATAGTTGAATTTTCAAAACTCCATTCTTCTCGCCAATGCTTTACAATTGAGCTTTCGTCAAGAATTAATATGTGTTGCATTTGTATAGAACCATCCGTTTGCGGTTCATAAGAAACCCATTCCAAGGCTTCGTTTACATACGTATCCTTTAATTTATATTTCTTATTTGGTGAAAATGTTTCTTTATATTTAAAATCTACTTCAAAGCAACCACATAAATTTTTAATGGCATTTACATCTTTATCATAAGAATTTGTTTCAGCAAATCCAACTTGATTCAAATACAAGAATAATAGAGTATTGAATAAATATTTTGACATCTTTTAATTATTTAGATGCAAAAATAAATGAGTTTATTTAAAATTAGTCTAAATAAAAATAAATACCTATAAAAATACCTAAGCTACCTAAATTTAGTGAAGTAGATAAGAAGACAATATAGTATCATGCTTCCATCGTAGATTATTTTAATCCAAAGTTTTAGTACTTTGTCTGACTTTAGTTGTGTATAAATTTGCAATAAAACGATAAGTGCTATTATTGAAATAATTGTTGCGTCTGTTAAATATTTGTTGGGTAAGTGCATCCAATTTATCAGCATAAAGATGAAAATAAATACAAATACGTAAATAATTGACAACATAAAACAAATAAATTTTGATTTATTGACTCCAAATACGGAAGCAATTGTGTGCATATTGGTTGACTTATCTGTTTCAGCATCATTGATATCAAACGGCAGTGTGATAAAAAAAATATAGATAAATTGAATCAAAAATAATAAAATTACTATTCTGAATAAATCAACAGGATGTTGGTGTTGTACTTCTGTATATGGTAGAATTACAGATGTAGCGCTCCATACAAAGGCTATTAAAAATATTTTTACAAAAGGAAAATCTCGTAATCGTGTTTGGATGCCGAAAGGTTTTAAGATGGGTAAAGGATATAATACCGAAATACCACCAATTATTCCTAAAACGATGATGGTATTTAGATGCAAAAAAAATGTAAAGAAGACTGCTAAGGAACCAGAAACGTAAATAGTAAATTTATTAAAATTAGGAAATCGTTCGAACCACTGCGCCACAATTTCATCTTTATTGGAATATTCACCTTTTTTAAAATAAATCCATCGACTGATTTGATACACAAACCAAGTAGAAAAGAAAACTTGTAGGGATAAAAAAATAAAGGAATGGCTTTGAATGTCTAACAAAAAAATATTCGCCCATAAAAAACATACTGCAGCTATGGAAATAAATAAATTGGTTTCAATCAAAAATTTAATTGCTCTAAACATAAGAAGCCGATAGCGTAGCTATCGGCTTCAATATACAATTATTTGAAAAAAATTGGAAATAAAACTAAATTAACTTAAGTATTTTAATTTCATTTTTGGTGATATTTTTCTCAATGTTTCAAAAATTAATTTAATTACATCTTCCACATCAGAAATAGCCACTGTTTCTACAGTAGTGTGCATATAACGCAATGGCAAAGAAATTAAAGCACTTGGAACGCCACCGCCAGTATAAGCGAAGGCATCGGTATCTGTTCCTGTTACACGACTTGCTGCATCTCGCTGAAATTTAATTTTTTCTGTTTCTGCAGTATCGATAATTAATTCGCGCACTAAATTGTGTACTGCTGGCGCATACGTAATCACTGGTCCGTTTCCGCATTTAAAATCACCTTGAATTTTTTTGTCAATCATAGGCGTTGAAGTATCATGACAAACATCGGTAATGATTGCGATGTTGGGTTTAATTTTATTTACAATCATTTCTGCACCACGTAAACCTACTTCTTCTTGTACGGAATTACAGATATATAAACCAAAAGGTAGTTTTACTTTGTATATTTTAATTAAACGAGCCACTTCCGCAATCATAAAACCACCTATTCTATTATCCAAGGCTCTTCCTGTATAAAACTTTTTATTAAGAATCATGAGTTCGTCTTCAAATGTGGCAACTGTACCAACATGTATGCCCATTTTTTCCACTTCCACTTTATTTTTTGCACCAACATCAATTGTTATATTTTTCACGGATGGTGCAGCATCTTTAGATGAATCGCGAAGATGAATGGCTGGCCAACCAAAAATTCCTTTCACAATTCCTTTTTTAGTGTGCAAGTTTACACGCATGGATGGAGCTATCATGTGGTCGGAACCACCATTTCGAATAACATTAATAATTCCGTCATCACCTATGTAACTTACAAACCAAGAAATTTCATCGGCATGTGCTTCTATTACCACTTTAAACGGTGCATCAGGATTAATAACACCATAAACAGTTCCATAATGATCCACTTGATAATCATCAATGTATGGTTTGATATAGTTCAACCATATTTTTTGTCCTTCTGCTTCAAATCCAGTAGGTGAAGCATTGTTTAAATACTTGAATAAAAATTCTTCAGCTTCTTTTTCAATCGAATATTTCATATAAAAATTTAAAATAATAAATCGTATTCATTGAATATATTAGAATAATATAGTATGAATATCTTTAATTAATAACGAGACAAATGTACAATTTTTCTGTTAGCTTATGCAACTATATAGATAAAATTATAAAATTCTAAGCGATAGTACGTGAATGATTTTTAAAATAAAAATGTCGACTATAATAGTCGACATTTTTTTATAATTAATTACATTCAAAATTACAATTGTAATTCATTTAATGAAATTACTTGTTGTTGTTTCACATTTCCATTATTATCACAAATGTCAAGTGCTATTTTTACAGGTGATTGATTCCAATCAATATTAATCATACCAAAACTAAATGCTCTGTAAACATCACCTAATCTGTATTGGCTTGGTCTTGCATTGTATTCAGTATGTGTTAAACCACTAGAAGTGAAGTCATAAATTGGGTACAAGTTAGATGGCGTTCGTTTATTAAATTCAGAAAAATGAACATCTCCACTAATTACAAAAACACCTTCTGCATTTGCATCACGAATGGCTTTGTAAAATTTATCCATTTCATGTGGATAGTTTGACCAAGTTTCCCAACCATTATTTTCAGTACCAAATTGTGTACTAGAAACAATAATTCGTATAGTTGCTGGTACCGTTAATTGCTGTCTGAACCAATTCCATTGTGTTGCACCTAATATTGATTTAGTAGTATCAGAAGTTGGAGATAAAGGTTCCATACTTAATACATCTAAGAAATTTCTACAGTCTAACATTATAATTTGTACACGATGATTCGCATCTCCATATAGATAAGAAGTATAAATTCCATCATGAGTTCGAATATCGTGTGTAGAAGGAATTTGCCAAAACTTCATAAACTTATCTTTCGATTGAATTTTATAAGGAAACTCTTTTCCTGCATTATTTAAACCATAATCATGATCATCCCAAGTGGCAATACTTGGCACTGCTGCTCTAAAATTTTTATAATCAAAATTATTTTTCAGCATATCATATTGAGATTGAATCCAGTTCGGGTAGTCAGGATTTCCAATAATATTATCTGCATACACATTATCTCCCATGGCAATGTACAAGTCTGGATTTTTATCCTTTATGGATCGATAAATAGATAAATTGCCACTTTGATAGCAACAAGAACTAATGGCTATTTTTGTTAGATTTAGGTTTAAATCATTTGGTTTAATAGTTGGTTCACCACCACCTGATGGAATGCAAGCAGTAATGACCAATGGTATCAATAAAAAATAAATAATTTTTTTCATAAAAAGGATTTTAGTTGTTACGTTTAATAATTATCCAAATTACGAAAAAAACATTAAAGTGGAATATTTCCGTGTTTCTTTTTTGGAGAATGCACAATTTTGTTTTCCAACATTTGGAAAGCTTTAATTAACTTTAATCTTGTTTCATGTGGATGAATTACTTCATCAATAAATCCTCGTGCGGCTGCTTTATATGGATTGGCAAATGTATTGGTGTATTCATCCACTTTTTCCTGTAATTTATCTTCAGGTTTAGTGGCTTGTTTTATTTCATTTTTAAAGATAATTTCGGCTGCGCCTTTTGCGCCCATCACTGCAATTTCGGCACTTGGCCAAGCAAAATTCATATCAGCACCTATGTGTTTTGAGTTCATTACGTCATAAGCACCACCATACGCTTTTCGAGTTATTACTGTTACTTTTGGAACCGTTGCTTCACTTAATGCATATAATAATTTAGCACCATTCGTAATAATACCATGCCATTCTTGATCGGTTCCTGGCAAAAAACCTGGAACGTCCACTAATACTAACAAAGGAATATTAAAGGCATCGCAGAAACGTGTAAAACGAGCGCCTTTCCTACTGCTGTTTATATCTAATACACCTGCTAAATATGCAGGTTGATTAGCAACAATTCCGATACTTCTTCCAGCAATACGTGCAAAACCAACTACTAAATTTTCAGCAAACCTTTTATGTACTTCCATAAATGAATTTTCATCGCAAGTATGTGTAATTACATCACGAATATCGTATGGTTGGTTGGGATTTTGAGGTAATATCGAATTAAGTTCGGCTCTAACTTCAGGTACAGATGATTTGTATGGATAGTTGGGTGCTGCTTCTTCACAATTTTGTGGCAGATAACTCATCAATTGTTTAATTTGCTGAATACATTCCACTTCGTTCTTTGCTGTAAAATGAGTGACTCCACTTTTTGTAGCGTGTGTCTGTGCACCGCCTAATTCTTCAGAAGTAACCTCTTCATGTGTTACCGTTTTTACTACATTTGGACCAGTAACAAACATGTACGAGGTATTTTCAACCATCATTGTAAAATCGGTCATTGCGGGTGAATAAACGGCACCACCTGCGCATGGTCCCATAATCGCAGAAATTTGAGGTACAACACCTGAAAATTGAACATTTCTATGAAAAATATCTGCATAGCCACCTAATGACACTACACCTTCTTGAATACGTGCGCCACCGGAATCATTTAAGCCAATAACCGGTGCACCTGTTTTAGCCGCTAAATCCATAATTTTACAAATTTTCTCAGCATGAGTTTCCGAAAGTGAACCTCCAAAAACCGTAAAATCTTGTGAGAAAATATATACTAACCGATTATTTATTTTTCCATATCCAGTAACAACGCCATCTCCCAAATATTGTTCTTTATCTATACCAAAATCAGTAGAGCGATGCGTTACCAACATCCCTAATTCTTCAAAACTACCTGAATCTACTAATAATTCTATCCGTTCACGTGCCGTTAGTTTTCCCTTTTTATGTTGATCATCTATGCGTTTTTGTCCGCCACCAAGATATGCCTCTTGTTTTTTTTGTTCTAATAATGCTATTTTTTGTTCGTGTGTCATATCTACAAAAATAATGTTTAATCATCAATGATGAATTTGCAAAAGAGAAATAATTGTTACTAAAAATCTATTTTAAATTTATTTTCTAAATTATAGATAAGCTTTGTGCTTGTTCCTAATGGAGGTCGACTATCATAAGTCATTCTATAATTCAAGCCAAATGATAATATTTTATGAAATTTAAAAAAAATAGCATTTTCAGTAGAAACTCTAAAATCTTTTATCGCGTCAAATCTCGGTTGATAATAGGTCGTACTCACTAGTTCTATCGTATTTATAGGTCGGAAGCTAAAGCTTAAATAGCCACTAAATCTTCCTTGTAGTAATTTTTCTGTTTTATCTTCATTAATTTCGTATTCCAACATATACAAAGTACCCAAATAGCTTTTGAATTTATTTACTTCAACCAGTTTAAAGCGTGGACCAGTTCCCAATAAAAATCGCATCCTTAATCCTGTGAGTTTATTGTATTGAACTTGTGAAAATGCCTCCCAACGCAACCATTTTCTAATTTTATAATTATATCTGAAATGAAAAAAACCGGAATTAATAACTTTGTTCTTTCCCGATTTTAAAATATCTAAATTACCTAATATAAGATATAGATTCTTCTTGTTCTTGTACTGAACATGTGCCGAATTAAAAAAAGCAAAATATTTATCTTTTTGCTTCCCAAAGGTAAATCCTAAATTGTATTCTCCTGCCCAACCTATCGTATCCGTTACATATCGCTGACTTTCAATATTTACAACTTGCGCAGATAAACTCGTAAAAACCAGAAGTAATAGAATTAAAAAACAGCTTTTCATAGGTTTCTAAAAATAATGTTTTCAATCTTAACATAAAAACAATGAAATTATTTAGAATAAATCTAAATAACAGTTGTTTAATCGTTGATTAAGGCTTAAATTTGCATTTACTAAATATTAGGTATCACCTAACGTATATTAAGTATGACAGAGCAAGACGCAATAATAGATGAAGTAGTAAATTCCGAGTATAAATATGGTTTTGTTACTAATATCGAACAAGAAAATGCACCTAAAGGATTAAACGAAGATATCATACGTTTCATATCTGCTAAGAAAGAAGAACCGGAATGGATGTTAGAGTGGCGTTTAAAGGCTTACAAAGAATGGCTAAAAATGACAGAACCTAAATGGGCTAATGTGCATTATCCGAAGGTAGATTTCCAAAATATCATCTATTATTCAGCACCTAAACCTAAAAAGGAATTAAATTCTTTAGATGAAGTGGATCCGGAATTATTAAAAACATTTGAGAAATTAGGCATTTCTTTAGATGAACAAAAAAGACTTTCAGGCGTAGCCATTGATGTTGTATTTGATAGTGTTTCAGTAAAAACAACTTTCCAAGAAACTTTAAAAGAAAAAGGAATTATATTTTGTTCTATGAGCGAAGCAATTCGTAATCATGGAGATTTAGTAAAACAATATATTGGAACAGTAGTGCCACAAAAAGATAATTTCTATGCGGCCTTAAATAGTGCTGTTTTCAGTGATGGCTCTTTCTGTTACATTCCAAAAGGCGTTCGATGTCCAATGGAATTAAGTACTTATTTTCGTATAAATTCAGCTGGTTCTGGACAATTTGAACGAACATTACTCATTGCTGATGAAGGTGCTTATGTTTCCTATTTAGAAGGTTGTACTGCACCACAACGTGATGAAAACCAACTACATGCAGCAGTTGTTGAATTAATAGCTTTGGACAATTCAGAAATCAAATATTCTACGGTTCAAAACTGGTTTCCTGGCGATAAAAACGGTGTGGGTGGAATTTTTAATTTCGTTACCAAACGTGGTATTTGTAAAGGTAAAAATGCTAAAATTTCTTGGACACAAGTAGAAACTGGGTCAGCCGTTACCTGGAAATATCCAAGTTGCATTCTTGCCGGAGATGGTTCTATTGGGGAATTTTATTCAGTAGCATTAACCAATAATTACCAACAAGCAGATACAGGTACGAAAATGATTCATATAGGTAAAAACACGAAAAGCCGAATTGTATCGAAAGGAATAAGTGCAGGAAAATCGCAAAATTCGTATCGTGGATTAGTAAAAGTGCATAAAAAAGCAGAAAACGCACGTAATTTTTCACAATGTGATTCATTGTTGATGGGAAATTCGTGTGGCGCACATACTTTTCCATACATCGAGGTACATAACAATTCATCAAAAGTAGAACATGAAGCAACTACTTCAAAAATTGGAGAAGATATGTTGTACTATTTCCAACAACGATGCATTGATGAAGAAACTGCTGTCGCTATGATAGTGAATGGATTTTGCAAAGAAGTAATGGATCATTTACCAATGGAATTTGCAGTAGAAGCTAAAAAATTATTAGAAATTAGTTTAGAAGGAAGTGTTGGGTAATGCATCCATGAAATAATGTAGTAATAAAATACATTATTTAATTAATATATCAATAAAATAAACAATCATGTTAAACATAAACAACTTACACGTATCTATAGACAATAAAGAAATATTAAAAGGACTTACATTACAAGTAAACGCTGGTGAAGTACATGCTATTATGGGACCCAATGGCACCGGAAAATCAACCTTAGGAAATGTAATTGCAGGAAAAGATGGCTATGAAATTACAACTGGTGAGATAAATTTTAATAATGAAAATATTCTTGAATTAGAAGCACACGAACGTGCTCAAAAAGGTATCTTCTTAGCATTCCAATATCCAGTAGAAATTCCGGGTGTGAGCAACGCTAACTTTTTAAAAGCAGCAGTAAACGAGCAACGCAAAGCCAAAGGCGAAAATCCAATGCCACCAAATGAATTTTTAAAATTGATGCGAGAAAAAATGGAATTAGTGGAAATGAAAAAAGATTTTATTTCTCGTGCTGTTAATCAAGGATTTTCTGGTGGTGAAAAAAAGCGAAATGAAATTTTCCAAATGGCAATGCTCAATCCTCAATTAGCCATCTTAGACGAAACCGATTCGGGATTGGATATCGATGCTTTACGTATTGTTGCTAACGGCGTAAATAAATTGAGAAATAAAGACAATGCATTTATCGTCATTACACATTATCAACGATTATTGGATTATATCGTTCCAGATTTTGTACATGTGATGTATGATGGTAAAATTGTAAAAACGGGTGATAAAAATTTAGCTTTGGAATTAGAAGAAAAAGGATACGATTGGGTAAAAGATTTAGATGCTGTTTAATAAAAACACGAATACCTTTTCATCATTAAAACAATGGTTTGAAAAAAGTGCATACTAAATAAACAATATTCTCCTAAAGCCTAAATGACGATAAATAGACTATAATGATAGAACAATTAGAAAATATATTGCCAACATTAAAAGATGAACATCAAAAAAAATCATTAATAAATGCTATTGAAATTGGTGTTCCATCTATGAAAAATGAAGAGTGGAAGTATACTTATTTTAACAAAATTATTCAACAAGTTGATACAAACCAATTAGTTCATCCCAATTACAACATTTCTCTAAACACAGAATATCTACCATTTATAGAAAATAATTCTGTATCAGAAAATAGATTAGTTTTTGTAGATGGTATTTTTCATAATGAATTGTCGAACTTAAAAAATCATCCAAAAATAAATTTCTGGAATAACAATAACAGTACAGAAAGCAACACTAACGATTTTTTATTAGAATTAAACAATGCACTTACGTCTGATGGTATTTTTTTAGAAATTGGAGATTTTGTTATTCTCGATGAATTGATTGAAATATTTTACATACATACCAAGCCAAAACAAATTATCAACTTAAAAAATAAAATACAAATTGGCAAAAATTCACAAGTAAAATTTGCAGAATATTTCTATAATTTAGATGAATCAACAACATACAATAATATCGTTACAGCATTAGATATAGCTGATAGTTCGACAGTAGAATGGTATAAAATTCAAGATGGTGGAATTGGTTATAGTATCACCGATAATATGCAAGTCCATCAAACACAAAAATCCGTTTGCAATGTAACGACACTTTCATTTACCGGTAGTATTATACGAAATGTGTTGACTTTTCATATAAATGGAGAACGTGCTGAATCTCACATGAATGGTTTGTCAATCTTATTAAATGATGAACACGTGGACAACCGAACATTGGTGAATCATAATGTTGCAAATTGTGAAAGTTTTGAATTGTATAAAAATATTTTAGGTGGCAGTTCTGTAGGCGTTTTTAATGGCAAAATCATTGTAGCGCAAGCAGCACAAAAAACAAATGCATTCCAAAGTAATCGTACAATTTTATTAAGTAATAATGCTATAATAAATACCAAACCTCAATTAGAGATTTTTGCAGATGATGTAAAATGTTCTCATGGTGCAACTTCATCTCAAATTGAAGACAGTGAATTATTTTATTTACAAGCGCGTGGCATTGGTAAAGATAAAGCACGTGGTTTATTGGTTTTTGCATTTGGCGAAGAAGTGATTGAAAAAATAAATTTCGAACCATTGAAAAATAAAATGGAAAAAAGAATTGCTGAATTATTAGAAATTGATTTATAATAAACGTAATTCATTTGGGTAGATATCTTCAAGAAAGAAAAAATAATATAAATAACAAAAAATGTTAGATATACAAAAAATAAGAGCTGATTTTCCCATACTAAAAGAAAAAATTAGAGGCAAACAATTGGTCTATTTAGATAATGGAGCATCTACTCAAAAACCACAAATTGTTATTGATACAGAAAAATTTTATTATGAACATCAATATGCCAATATCCATCGCGGAGTTCACTTCTTATCACAATTAGGAACTGATTTATATGAACAAGTTCGACAACAAGTTCAAGCCTTTATACATGCGAAACACGACCATGAAATTATTTATACTAAAGGCACCACCAATGCCATTAATTTAATAGCATATTCCTTTGGAAAAAAATTTATACAAGAAGGTGATGAAATTGTAGTGACAGAAATGGAACATCATTCAAATATTGTTCCATGGCAAATTTTATGTGAAGAAAAAAAATGCATTTTAAAATATATTCCACTGCAACCAGATGGAACAATCTCAATTGAAGATGCAAAAAAAATAATTACAACAAAAACGAAATTAGTTTCTTTCACTTATGTTTCCAATGCATTAGGCACTGTAAATCCAATACAGGAATTAATAGCAATTGCACATCAAAATGGCGCAAAAGTATTAATAGATGCCGCACAAGCCATTCAACATTTCAAAATTGATGTTCAAGCACTAAATGTTGATTTTTTAGTCTTTTCAGGACATAAAATATATGGACCAACAGGAACAGGAATACTATACGGAAAAGAATCTATATTAAATGAAATGCCACCTTACGAAGGTGGCGGCGATATGATAAAAAACGTTTCATTTAAAGGAACAGAATTTAACGATTTACCTTTTAAATTTGAAGCCGGAACACCAAATATTGCAGGATGCATTGCCCTTGGAAAAGCCATTGAATATGTTCAACAAATTGGTCTGGATAATATATATACCTACGAAACAGAATTATTGACCGATGCCTCCAAAAAACTTGAACAGATTGAAGGTTTAAAAATATATGGAAATGCTAAAAATAAATCATCTGTAATTTCTTTTCTCTTAGAAGGTATTCATCCTTATGATGTGGGTATTATCTTAGATAATCAAGGAATAGCTATCAGAACCGGACACCATTGTGCGCAACCTGTGATGGATTATTTTGGAATTCCAGGAACCTGCAGAGCCACTTTCTCTTTTTATAATACAAAAGAAGAAATAGATTTATTAGTAGATGGAATTTTAAAAGCACAAAAAATGCTTGCATAAATTTAAAAAATGAACACCATAAACGACATACAAAACGAGATCATTGATGATTTTTCCATGTACGAAGATTGGAATGAGAAATACGAATATTTAATTGAATTTGGAAAATCATTAACACCTTTAAACGAGCAATACAAAACAGATGAAAACAGAATACATGGATGCCAATCTCGTGTATGGTTACACGCAGAAATGATAGAAGATAAACTATTTTTCTATGCCGATAGCGACGCAATAATTACGAAAGGAATTGTAGGATTATTAGTAAAAGTATTGAGCAATCATACACCTAAAGAAATTACAGAAACAGATCTATATTTTATAGAAAAAATAGGATTAAAAGAACACTTATCTCCTACTCGTGCCAATGGTTTATTAGCTATGATAAAGAAAATGAAAACATATAGCATTGCTTTTAACTTAAAAAAACAAGACTAAAGATTAAATATTAATAATATAGCATAAAAAATGGAAACACTCATGCAAAAAACATTTATGGAAATAAAAGATGAAGCAGTTGCACAAATTCATACTATTTATGACCCTGAAATTCCAATAAATATTTATGACTTAGGTTTAATCTATGAAGTAAACGTAGATGTAGATAATAATGTACATGTATTAATGACATTAACTGCACCAAATTGTCCTGCAGCAGAAAGTTTACCAGCCGAAGTAGAACAAAAGCTAAAGGCAATTGATGGCGTAAACACTTGTCGTGTAGAAATTACATTTGAGCCCACTTGGGATCAAGAGATGATGAGTGAAGCCGCCAAATTAGAACTAGGTTTTTTATAATGAAATAATGCTATAAAATTGAAATTAAACTATATTAATCAATAAATAAATTACAACAATATGTACCCAGAACAAATGACCAAACCAATGGCAGCAGAATTAGAAAATGCTGGATTTATTTCTTTAAAAACACCTGAAGAAGTAGTAGCCATTTTAGACAAAAAAGAAGGAACTGTCTTTTTAGTTATTAATTCCGTTTGCGGTTGTGCTGCAGCCAATGCACGTCCAGCTGCCATACATGCAGTGAATGCCGGCAAAAAACCAAACACCTTAGTTACTGTATTTGCAGGTGTAGACAATACTGCTGTAGCAAAAGCTAGAGAATACACGTTTCCATTTCCTCCAAGTTCACCAAGCATGGCCGTTTTTAAAGATGGGAAATTAGTACACATGATTGAGCGTCACATGATTGAAGGCCGACCAACTCAAATGGTTGCCAACAATTTAATTGCTGCTTTCGACGAATTTTGCTAATAACATTAATTACCAAAAAAATGAATAACGAACTACGCATTGTATTTATGGGAACGCCAGATTTTGCCGTTCCTTCATTGGATATTTTAATCCAACATAAATACAATGTAGTAGGTGTTATTACCGCACCCGACAAACCCAGTGGACGTGGACAACACATCCAACAAACTGCCATAAAAAATTATGCCCTTGAAAAAAATCTAAACATACTTCAGCCGGAAAAGCTAAAAAATCCAACATTTATAAATGAATTAGAAGCACTAAATGCCAATTTATTCATTGTGGTAGCTTTTCGTATGCTTCCGGAAATTGTTTGGAAAATGCCTAAATTGGGTACATTCAATTTACATGCTTCTTTATTACCACAATATCGCGGTGCTGCGCCTATTAATTGGGCGGTTATAAATGGCGAAATAGAAAGTGGCGTGACCACTTTTTTTCTTCAACATGAGATTGATACCGGAAACATCCTCTTTCAAGAAAAAGTAACTATTGATAAAAATGATAATGCCGGAAACTTACACGACAAACTCATGCACATTGGTGCGAACCTTGTTTTAAAAACGGTACAAAATATAGAAACCAACAACATTCAATCTATTCCACAAGAAAACGTGAATATTGAACATGCCACGCTCCATCACGCACCCAAAATATTCAAAGAAACTTGTTTAATTGATTGGAATAAAAATGCCGATGCTATCCAAAATCTCATTCGTGGTTTAGCACCTTATCCTGCTGCTTTTACATATTTAGATGGCAAAGTTGTAAAAATATTTAACACAAAAATTACTGCTCACTTTTCGAATCCATCTTCCAACACACGTAATTCAGAAGTATCCAACATTAACTATATTACTGACCAAAAATCGTATTTAGCTTATCAATGTGCCGATTCTTATTTAGAAATTCTAGAATTACAATTAGAAGGTAAAAAAAGAATGACCATTCAAGAGTTTTTACGCGGTTACAAGTTTAAATAAACCTATACTTATTGTGAATTTTATTATCTCAACATTTTTTTTGAGTAATCCTTAAATAAAATATCATTAGAAAAATTTAATAATCAATAAGATATACACAACTGTACAAAACCAAATAATCATAATTATCTATTGTATAGACACTTGTTCGATATTGTTACTAATTTCGATAGAACAAAATATGAGATGATTAATCACTCTAACAAGCCTCAAGCAAAAATTAGAAAGGTAAATTTCAAATTTGAAAAACCATTTCCCAAACATTGGTATAATGACAATCCAATTGCTACACATTTTATGAATGCACAGCACTTGGTTTTTCCAGATGGAGAACGATTTTTTATTAGAAGTGTAAAAGCATTTTCTAATTATTATAAAAATGATCCAGAATTAAAAAAACGGGTGGATAATTTCATCGGACAAGAAGGCACACACTTTGCAGAACATCAGAAATTTTGGGATATTATGATTGACCAACAATTAAAGCCCGAAGGATTTCTAAAGCATTATAAAAAAACAGCTTGGAATGGCGCAGAAACTTGGTTACGCAATAAATTTACTAATACTAATTATGGTAATAAAATTGCTTTAAGTATAACTGTTGCTTTAGAACATTATACTGCGATGTTGGCTGAATCCGGAATATTAAATAAAGATATGATTGTGAAAATGCCACAAGAAATGCAAGATTTATTTATGTGGCATGCTGCAGAAGAAATTGAACATAAATCTATACCTTTTGATGTATTGAAAAAAGTGGACGACAGCTATATTCTTAGAATAAGTGGTATGGCAATTGCATCTATTGGATTGTGGTATTATTTAACTGCTGGAACAGTTTATTTAACGCGTCAGGATCAAGATATAAAACGAAATGAAATTCCAAAATATACATTTCAATTTCTTAAAAAATTTAGAGAAAATACAGGCAATACTTTATCAAAACAATTTAAACAATATTTTGAAAAAAATTTTCATCCAGATCAAATAGACAATTATCATTTGGCTGAAGATTTATTAAAAGATAAAAAATACGCTTAAAAATTTACACTTAATTTAAATTCAAAACTAAGCATTATGGCAACAGCAACTAAAAAACCGAGCAATAGCAAAGTAGCAGAACCTGCGAAAAAAGCTTATGATCACGAGGAAATAAAAGTACGTAAAGTAAATTTCCGAATCAACAAAGAATTAAATAGATTTTACTACAAAGGAAACCCTTTTAGCACGCATTTCATCAATGTGTTGCATATCTTATTTCCAACAGGCGAACGTTTCTTTGTGAATTCCGTTTTAAAACATCAAAAACAAATTACCGATGAAAAATTAAAAAAACAAATGCGTAATTTTTGTGGACAAGAAGGCATTCACAGCAGTATGCATGAACGTTTTTGGAATATTTTAAATGAAAATGGTTATATCATTAAAGGATATGAAAACCATATCGATAACTTATTACATAAAGTGGTAGCCAAAATTGAGTCCGAAGGTACTCGATTAAACAACGTAGATTTGGTAGCTACTGTTTGTTTAGAACATTTCACTGCATTATTCGGTCATGCATTATTTGCAAATGTAGATTTATCGGAAGAAAAAGTGCCTCAAGATATGGCTGAATTATTTTTATGGCATGCTTCTGAAGAAATTGAGCATAAAAGCGTCGCTTTTGATGTATTGCAAGAAGTAGATAAAGATGAATACGTCAAACGTATTATTGCAATGCCTGTGGCTACTGCTATCTTATATTTCTATTTAAGTATTGGTACAATTATGATGCTGTATCAAGACAGAAAACATTTGCAAATCACTAAACTTCCAAAACAATTTTTTGAGTTTGCAACTGGATTATTTACAGAATTACATGGTGAAGTATTCAAAGAATATTTTAGCTTCTTCAAAAAAGATTTCCATCCTTCTGACTTAAATGATTATCATTATGCAGAAGAATTTTTTAAAGATAAAGCATACGCTTAATCCATTCATTTTAATCTATAAAAAAGAGAACAGCACAATTTTTATGTGCTGTTTTTTTTATAATAAATGTATCATACAACGTTGTGATGCATCTACAAAAATAAAATGAAAATATCACACACGTTGAAACATCAATAAAATAAGATACTTTGAAACATGAAATGTAAAATGAGCATAAATTTAAAATTTATTACTTCAAGAAATAAAAACAAGAAAGCAAGTAAATCATCTTTAGAATAATAAATTAAATTCCTTTTTGAAAAAAATCAATCACTCTTTTTTCCAGCCAATTATGTTCCTCATTCATGTTCTCACAAAAGCCTACATGACCACCACCAATCGGAATTTCTAAATGAAAATAATTTGATTTTTTTGCAATTTGTATAGGATAACACTCTTTTGTCAACAAAGGATCATTGTCAGCATTGATTAAAAGTGTAGGTGTTTTAATACTTTTTAGATAGGCTGAAGCTTGAACTTTTAAAATATAATCTCTGATGTCTTTAAACTCATGAATAGGAACAGTACAACGTTCTGTAAATTCCCATAAATTTTTTGCTTCCATTATAGATTTATAATTCATAATTTCAGGAAAACGAGCTTGTTTTTTTAGTGCTTTTATTTTCACTTGCTTCGTAAATCGTTGTTCATAAATTTTATTCCATCCTTTTATTAAATGTGGAAAGGACGTTTCATAATGAATTGGAACGGAAACTGCAATAGCGGAAGTAATTGATTGAGTAGATTCCCATTTCTCTTCTCCTAAATATTTCAATGTCATATTTCCACCCATTGAAATTCCAATTAAATCAAATTCCTCATATTGGTAATTGGCTAAAATATGTTTCACCACAAAATCTAAATCATCTGTTTTACCGGAATGGTAGCCAAAATATTGGCGATTATCTTCGCCACTACAACCTCTAAAATTCCAAACACAAACATCATAATTATTTTTATTCAAAATTTTTGTAAGTCCTTTGGCATAAACTCTATCGGAGCTTCCTTCAAAACCATGTGATATTAAAACTATTTTTTTACTACCAACTTTACACCAATCTAAATCTAAAAAATCATCATCCCAAGTTTCTATACGTTCACGTACGTACGAAACTCCATCTACTTTTCTATATAGATTAGGTACAATAGTTTGCAAGTGCTTTGTGTAAAGCCACTTTGGAGAATTTAATATGGGTGATGTATAGAGCAATTATGTTGATGCAATTTTATATCTTTTATTCCAAAAAGTCAAGTAAATATTCGTTAACTTCTTCCGGACAATCATTTTGTGTCCAATGTGAACAGTTAGATATATATTTAACATCATACGTTGCATCGACATATTTTTCAGTTCCATACGTCAATTCTTTTCCTAATGCTTTGTCGCCTTCACCCCAAATTAAAAGTGTTGGAGATTGTATTTTTTGTTTAAAAATAGACGTATTTGGACGTGTCTGCATCATGGCTCTATAATAATTAATGGAGCTGGTTAATGCGCCATCATGTTTAAAAGCCTCTACAAATGCATTTAAATCTGCATCTGTAAAATTTTGTTTGTTAAACATCCATCCACGTACAAATTGTTTGTAAAATAAAGGCAACATGTTTTTATATAATAATTCAGGCAGAACCGGAATTTGATGCACAAACATATACCAGCTTCTCAAAACTTGCATCGGATTTGTTTTGAAATTATCTAACATTATTTTTGGATGTGGACAGTTACAAACCACCAATTTATCAGTCAATTCAGGATACATCGTGGCAAAAACCCACGCTATAGCACCACCCCAATCATGCCCAACAATATGTGCTTTTTTAAAACCAGATTTTTTGATGAGTGCAGCAATGTCATTTGCCACTACATCTGCTTTGTAATTAGCAATGCCTTTGGGTTTGTCACTTAAATTAAATCCACGCAAATCCGGTGCCATCACTGTAAATTTTTCAGCTAAAACCGGAATTTGATAACGCCAAGTGTACCAAAATTCTGGCCATCCATGTAAGAGAAGCACTAATTTTTTTCCTTTGCCTTGTTTGGCTATGTGTAACTTAATTCCGTTTACTTCTATGTATTCGTGTTGTACTGTTGACATTTTAATTATTTATTCTAAGTTATAAAAAGTTTAAAGAAACTACAATATAATAAATTAACGTAAGGTAAGAATTACATTTTATTTTTAATTTTTAAAGCCTGTTTCGCTGCTTTAATTTTACTACCTAAAGTAATAGATTTATATTTTTTAATCTTAATTTTTTCTGGAATAAATCCATCTTTAAGTTCATAACTGCATATCACATTTCCGTATTTGTCAATGCAAGATAAGTTGACAGATTTATTACCATTAATTTCTACTTTCCCAAAAGCATCATTAAAATTAGAATTTTGAATTCCTTGCCCACCTTTATTCCATACATTCATTTGTAGATTATTATAAATAATAGCTGCTAATCTAGAATTCTTTTGTGCTAATCCGCCAGCCATTAGTTCGGGAAATCCAGCATTGGTACCATCATCAATGGCTGCAGTATGTGCATCTCCACTTAAAACAAGTACATTTTTTATTTTATTATCATGGCAAAAATTCAAAACAGCAGCTTGTGTTTCTGGAAATGCAAACCACATTGAAGATAAAGACGCTGCTACATAAACACCTGTCATACCATTTGGAAGTTTTCGATTTTGAACACGTTTCAACAAAGCAATATCAAGTATTTTTTTGTACGATTTATTAAATGTGACACCACTCACAATAAATTTCCATTGTGCCGTTGATTTTTTTAAACCATTTAACAACCAATCCAATTGCTCATCATCTAAAATGGTATGATTATTCGGTACTTTATAAGTATAATAATTGTCTTTTAAGAAAAATGATTCCGTATTTGGAGAACGAGTGGAACGAGTATCTAAAAAGAAAAATTCTGAATTTCCACATAAAAATGAATGATACGCTTTATTATTGATATTGGAATAGGAAGGAAAAAAAGTATGCATCCCATTTATAACGGTTTCTCGCAATGAATCAGGATAGGCAACTTCAATTATTTTAATTTTATTATTCTCATTATTTAAGATGGAATACGTATTTTTTGAAAAATCATCAAATACGCCATCTTCATCATCAAAAACAAAATCAATCGAAGTGGATTTTAGAAGATTTTTTAAATTAGGCATTTCGTAGCGTTTTGTATATAATTCTTTCTGATGTTGCAAACTTTGCGTATAATAAAATTTAGATTCATTAAAATTATTTGCGTATAACCAATCTCCTAAATGAAGAAAAAATAAGGGATCTTGTTTTTTAATTTCAATAAAAATAGAATCATTAAAATGTTGCTCAGTACATGAACCAAACGTAAATGAAAATGGAATTGATAAATTTGAATCCGGAAATGTTTTAAATGTATTTCGAGCAATTGGGATACCATTAATTTTTATTAGAAGCGTATAAACAGTGTTCGATTTAAGCGTATTTATTTCTAGTTTGCTAACGAAATAGATTGAATCAGAAATGATATTATTAATTACGAATGTATCATTTTGGTCACTAAATATATTTACTTCTGAAACAGATGAAAAATCAGTAAAATAGAGTAATTTACAACTGTTTGAAGTAACCGCTCCAACAATGGGCACACCGATAATAGACTGTGAAAATGTATTAAATTTACATAAAAATAGAATGACAATAACAACAAAAAAATGTCTTTTTATAAAAAATTCATTACGCATTACTTTCTACTCGTTTCTTTAATTACTTTTGTATAAATCTACTAAAAATTGGCATTTCAAGAAAGAATAATTTTTATTGTCGGCAATTCTCGCAGTGGCACTACCATGATGCTTCGAATTTTCAATAATCATTCACAATTAATGGTTCTAAATGAATTGCATTTTTTTGAGCAATTATGGTCGCCAAGCGACAAAGGAAAAATAATTTCGCCACATCAGGCTGTAGAACTAGCATCAAAGTTAATGCTGACTCAACGTATTGGCTACATGACACATGACCAAGATTACATACAATTTAATGCTGAAGCAAGTAATTTCGTACATAAAATAAACTCAAGTAATTTAACCGCTGAATATGTTTTTAATGAATTTACTAAATATGAAGTTGCGCTCAATAATAAGTCTATCGTTTGCGAAAAAACACCACAAAATGTGTTTTATTTAAAAGAAATTTTAGAGCTATATCCGAAAGCTAAAATTATAAATATGGTACGCGATCCACGCGCCATTTTATTGTCACAAAAAAATAAATGGAACCGTCGAAATTTAGGTGGCAATTATATGACACGAAAGGAAGCATTGCGTTTGCGTATCAATTACCATCCTATTACCTTAAGTCAACTCTGGAATGCAGCCATCAATGCTGGAAATTCTTTAGAAAATGAACCACGTATTATTTCCATTCGATTTGAAGATTTATTGGAACAACCACAATCTACCATTGAAATAATTTGTCAGCATATTGAAGTTGAATTTGATTCCAATATGCTGAATATTACACAAGAGAGTTCATCCATAGAAAAAGACAGTAAAGAAATCGGCTTTAAAAAAGAACGTGCCAGCAATTGGAAAAAAGGTGGATTGAATTCATCTGAACGTTGGATTTGCCAACAACAATGTTCGAAAAATTTAAGCCTATATCACTATCCTATTGAAAATATTTCACCCAATTATCTGTATTTAGCGTTTTATTTCATCAGCTTTCCCATTAAATTAGGAATCGCATTTTTAATGAATTTAAACAGAATGAAAAATATTGCAGAAACATTAAAACGAAGATTAAAATAGTAAAGAGCGATTGGTAATGTGATAATTTATATTGTAAACTTTAAATAAACAACTAAAAAATGTCATTGAAAATTGAAAGACGACATATTTTTAATTTAGATTTTGTAGCAGCAGATAATTTTGAGGCTATCCTTCATTCTTTAATTCAGGATGAAACACCAAATGGGAAATTGCCAATTGTAATTACGCCAAACGTAGATTTAACCGTTCACCTTAACCACAATAAAACATTATTAAATACGTTTCAACACGCACGATTTATTTTACCAGATGGCGCACCAATTATATGGTTTTCAAAACTACTACGAAAACCGCTAAAAAAACGATTGGCCGGCAGCGATTTATTTCCTCTTATATGGAAAGCTAGCATGCAGCATCAAAAAAAAATATTGATGATTGTTCCTAATGAAAATGTTCAACAAAAATTAGAACAAGAATATCCAAGTGCACAATTTTACATTCCACCATTTTTTGAAGCAACTTCCAACGAAATTGAAAAAGAAGCACAAAATATTCTTCCTCTTATTTCAAACCATCTACCTGATTTTATATTTTTAGGATTGCGCTATCCAAAACAAGAATTATTAATCATCAATCTTCTTCAAAAAATTAAAGAAAATCAACTCAAAACACCTGTATTCTTTAACTTAGGTGCATCCTATGAATTTTATACCGGACTAAAAAATAGAGCTCCTATTTGGATGCAAAAAATTGGTTTAGAATGGATGCATCGATTTTTATCTGAACCGAAAAGAACTTTTAAACGTTATTTTTACGATGATTTATATATTTTTGTATTGTTTGTGAAAGAATGGCTCAAATAAAAATGAGAAATGAAAAATGAGATTTAAGAATTCAGATTTATTAAACTTAGAACCAATGACTATTGTCTAATAGTTATTGTCCAATAACGATAAAACATTAAAATAAGCATTGACTAACCAATTAGACGATATTGACTTAAAAATTTTGACCATCTTGATGAAGGATGCGAAAACACCTTTTTCAGAAATTGCTAAAACTTTATTTGTTTCTAATGGAACAGTACACGTTCGTATGAAAAAAATGGAAGATTTGGGCATCATAAAAAGCTTTAATCTTCAACTCAATCATCATAAAATAGGTTATGATATTACGGCGTTTCTTGGCATTTATCTCAGCAAAAGTTCGCAGTATGATGAAGTAGCCAAAGCATTGGAAAAAATACCTGAAATTGTGGATTTGCATTATACCACTGGAAATTATTCTATGTTCTTAAAATTGATTTGCAAAGACACCGAACATCTTAGAAAAATATTAATGGAAAAAATTCAAAATATTCCAGAAATAACTCGAACAGAAACGATGATATCATTACAAGAAAACATCAATCGTCCATTAGACTTCGAGGTTTAATCTCAATTTAATTTCACTTCATCAAATTTTACTATCTTTGTTACAATGCAAATTTTTGACAATATATTACAAACTATCGGCAACACACCTATTGTACGCTTAAATAAAATTACAGCACATATTCCAGCAACTATCTGTGTAAAAATAGAATCTTTTAATCCTGGAAATTCTATCAAAGATAGAATGGCTGTAAAAATGATTGAAGATGCAGAAAATGATGGACGATTGAAACCAAACGGCACCATTATAGAATGTACTTCCGGTAATACAGGAATGGGTTTGGCAATGGCAGCTTGCATCAAAGGCTATAAATGTATCTTCACCACAACGGATAAACAATCAAAAGAAAAATTTGATATGTTGCGTGCTTTTGGTGCGGAAGTAATTGTATGCCCGACCAACGTTGATGCCGACGACGAACGTTCTTATTATTCCGTTGCAAAGAAATTATCCAAAGAAATTCCCAATTCAGTTTGGCTAAACCAATACGATAACCTTTCAAACCGACAAGCACATTACGAAAGCACTGGACCTGAAATTTGGAATCAAACAGATGGAAAAATAACACATTTTGTAGTTGGCATTGGCACTGGTGGAACGGTAACCGGAACATCCAAATATTTAAAAGAACAAAATAAAAATATCAAAACGTATGGAATTGATACCTATGGTTCCATTTTAAAACAATTTCACGAAACGGGCACCTTTGATCCAAAAGAAATTCATAGCTACATTACCGAAGGCATTGGTGAAGATATTATTCCACAAAATTATGATTTCAGCTTAATAGACTATATAGAAAAAGTAACCGACAAAGATGCTGCGCTCATGCAACGTAGATTAACTAAAGAAGAAGGCATTTTTGCCGGAAATTCTGCCGGTTCTGCCATTCAAGGCGTACTTCAAATACATGAAAAATTTCCATTTACTAAAGATGATTTAGTGGTAGTTATCTTACACGACCACGGCTCTCGTTATGTAGGCAAATTCTTTAATGACGATTGGATGCGCGAAAAAGGATTTTTATAATCTTAATTATAAAAAATAAAAAATGCTGTTCAATGAACAGCATTTTAGGTAATCAAGAATGTTTAAAATTATTTAGGAATATTAAATAACGTACAAACTTCATCATAACTCATTTGAGTAATCGGTTTGCTCAAACGTACATGTCTTACGGATGGAATAATTACATATCTAAATTTATGGTTACTGCTTATTGCCGGAATACCTTTAGGATTTCCAGATGTTTGGATAAATTGCACACTACCTTTTGAAAGTGCATAATCCCAAACACATAAATAACCATCTTCAATTGTTGTAGTAGCTAATTTACGCGTTAAATTGTTATCATTATACAATCTACAATAGGCTAATACGACACCTTTATCTAAAATTTCTTGACTAATTTTAGGCGCTGAAACGGTAAACGTACGAATACCAGTTGGTGTTGATGAACCACCACCACTTCCGCCAGTTGTTCCACCACCACCAATACCACCACCAGGTGTTTCTGCTTTGGGCGACAACCAATCTGAATAAACCACATCTGCACCATTTACAATAACAGAGTCCTTTTTAATAATGGTATCTCTAATGGTTTCGATTTGTCGTACAATAATTGCATCCTCTTTTTTGCAAGAAGCCATCATCATCATGACAACAGCGACTAAGATTAATGTTAAGTTTTTCATAGTTTTATTATTTAAAAAGTTATTTGATACTGTAAAGTTGTTTTTAAATAATAAACTTCGATTTTTTAATGTTTAAATGGAATTATAAATGAGTAAATGGTAAATTTGAAAATGCTACACTCACAAAAAATAATTTCATTAGTGCCATCCATCACCTTATTACTTTGTGATTTAGGTTTGGAAAATAATATAGTAGGCAGAACTAAATTTTGTATTCATCCAGCAGAAAAAATTAAAAAAATTCCCATTATTGGTGGTACAAAAAACATCGACCTCAATAAAATAAAAACACTACAACCAGATATTATTTTTGTTTCTAAAGAAGAAAATATAAAAGAGCAGATTCTAGAATTAAAGAAATCGTTTAAAGTCATCGTATTTGATGTCGCTTCTTTGGAAGATAATTATAAAATGATAGTAAAAATTGGAAAATTGACCAATACATTAGAAAGAGCACATAAAATTATTATTGAAACAAAACTAAATTTTGAACAATTAAAGAACAATATTATACATTCAAATTTAAACGCACTTTATCTCATTTGGAAAAATCCGTATATGACTGTTGGAAAAGATACTTTCATCCATGATATGCTCACTCAAATGGGATTAAATAATTTATTCGCACATCAAACTCGATATCCAATTATTCAAAACTTGCAAACGAGTTATTTTCAAAAATGCCAATTAGTGCTGCTTTCCACTGAACCATATCCATTTTCGGAGAAACATTTTAAAGAAATTCAAGAACAATTGCCACAGGCTAAAATTATTCTTGCAGATGGAGAATATTTTTCATGGTATGGAAGTAAAATCATAGAAGCACCTACCTATTTTCAACAATTACTCGAAAAAATTAACAAAACCTAAAAAACTTAGCATTTACTGCTATTCACTTATGAGTATTTCTTATCTTTGCACTCAAAAAATTAGGAAATGAGCAAATATATAGACTTATTAGGCGAAGAAAGAGCACAATATTTATTGGAACATACTTCTAAAACCATTGACAAATCGTTATTACATTTACCCAGTAATGATTTTGTAGATAAAATATTTATTCAAAGCAATCGCAATCCTCAAGTGTTACGCAGTTTGCAACAATTATTTGGAAACGGTCGTTTAGCCAATACTGGTTATGTTTCCATTTTACCCGTTGATCAAGGTATTGAACACAGTGCTGGCGCCAGCTTTGCTCCTAACCCAATTTATTTTGACTCAGAAAACATCGTAAAATTAGCCTTAGAAGGTGGTTGCAATGCCGTAGCATCTACTTATGGTGTTTTAGGTTCTGTTGCTAGAAAATATGCTCATAAAATTCCTTTTATTGTTAAAATCAATCACAATGAATTTTTGTCGTATCCTAATTCATTTGACCAAATTATGTTTGGCACTATAAAAGATGCTTGGAATATGGGTGCTGTTGCCGTTGGTGCTACTATTTATTTTGGTTCAGCAGAATCAAAACGACAAATTGTAGAAGTGGCAAAAGCCTTTGAATATGCACACGAATTAGGTATGGCGACTATATTATGGTGTTATACACGAAATAATGAATTTAAAAAAGATGGCGTCGATTATCACACTTCTACCGATTTATCTTCTCAAGCCAATCACTTAGGTGTTACGATTCAAGCAGATATTATCAAACAAAAATTACCAACCTTAAATGGTGGTTACAATGCACTTAAATTTGGAAAAACGCATTCAAAAGTATATTCTGATTTAACTACAGATCATCCAATTGATTTAACACGTTACCAAGTAGCCAATTGCTATATGGGTAGAGCCGGATTAATCAACTCAGGTGGAGAAAGCAAAGGACAAACCGACTTAGCAGAAGCCATTGAAACTACCATCGTGAACAAACGCGCCGGCGGAATGGGATTAATCTCTGGTCGTAAGGCTTTCCAAAAAGATATGAAAGAAGGTATTCAATTATTAAATGCTATCCAAGATGTATATTTAGACAATTCTGTTTCTATTGCCTAAATAAAATCAAAAATTAAACCTTAAGCTCTGATTTTATCAGAGCTTTTTTATATAAAATGAAAATAAACTGATTTTTTTGTTTTATCTCTTTGAAAAAAGAAAATAAAAAAAGGCAAGTTACTTACAGCGCACCGCTCAACCAACTACCTTTGCTGCCTTCCGACCCTGGAGGATTTGTCAGGAGCTGGTCGTATAAGACTTGCCCGACTGCAAATATACAACATTAATTATTCTTTCAAATTAAAAATAAGGTTAAATAAATTTTTACTCGTACGTATTTTTCTTTTGCTATTCTTGTTTAACTTCTTATTTTTACGATATGACAGATATTGATTTCAACAAGAATGAAGATACCATGCGTTTGGCAGTGGATGAATTAAAAATAAAACTTCAAAAAATATATTTAGGTGGCGGACAAAAAAAAATAGATTCCGAGCATAAGAAAGGAAAATTGACAGCACGAGAACGTATCAATTATTTAATAGATAAAAATTCAGAATTTATTGAAATTGGATGTTTTGCTGGAGAAGATATGTATGCAGAACAAGGTGGTTGCCCCAGCGCAGGCGTCGTGGTGGTCATTGGTTATATTGCTGGAAGACAATGCATGATTGTTGCCAATGATGCAACCGTAAAAGCAGGAGCATGGTTTCCTATAACCGGTAAAAAAAACCTGCGTGCACAAGAAATTGCGATGGAAAACCGATTGCCGGTGATTTATTTAGTAGATAGTGCCGGCGTGTTTTTACCGATGCAAGATGAAATTTTTCCTGATAAAGAAAATTTTGGTCGTGTATTTAGAAACAATGCAAAAATGTCTTCCATGGGCATACCACAAATTGCTGCTATCATGGGAAGCTGTGTTGCCGGTGGTGCCTATCTTCCAATCATGAGTGATGAAAGCTTAATTGTTGATGGAACAGGAAGTATTTTTTTAGCAGGTCCATATTTAGTGAAAGCTGCTATTGGCGAAACAGTAGATAGCGAAACGCTTGGTGGTGCTACGGCACAAACTGCCATAAGTGGTGTTTGTGATTATAAAATGAAAGATGATAAAGAGTGTTTAGATACCATTAAAGATTTAGTAAGTAAAATAGGAAAATTTGAACAGGCTGGTTTTGACAGAATTAAAGCTAAAAAACCAAAAGCAAATGAAAAAGATATCTATGGCATTTTTTCTTCTACTAAACCTTATGATGTAAAAGAAATCATAAAACGAATGGTTGATCACTCTGAATATACAGAATTTAAAGAAGATTACGGTCAAACCATTGTATGTGCGTATGCTCGAATTGATGGATGGAGTGTTGGCATTGTTGCCAATCAACGTTCTGTTGTAAAGAGTGCAAAAGGCGAAGTGCAAATTGGCGGTGTCATTTACTCCGATTCTGCCGACAAAGCCGCTCGATTTATTATGTTATGCAATCAAAAGAAGATTCCTTTAGTTTTTTTACAAGATGTTACCGGATTTATGGTAGGAAGTAGAAGTGAAAATGGTGGAATTATAAAAGATGGTGCCAAATTAGTAAATGCCGTTTCTAATTCAACCGTTCCTAAATTTACTATTGTAATCGGAAATTCGTATGGTGCCGGAAACTATGCCATGTGTGGCAAAGCTTATGATCCTCGGTTCATGTTAGCTTGGCCAAGCGCAAAAATAGCAGTAATGGGTGGCGAACAAGCTTCTAAAGTAATTTTACAAATACAAGAATCTGCCATAAAAGCAAAAGGAACGGAATTAACTGAAGTAGAAAAAAATAAAATATTAAAAGAAATTAAAGATAAATACGATAAAACAACTTCTGCGTATTATGCGGCAGCTCGACTTTGGGTAGATGCAATAATTGACCCATTAGAAACCAGAAAATGGATTTCTCAAGGCATTGAAGCAGCCAATAATGCTCCTATTGAAAAATTTAATGTCGGCGTTCTACAAGTTTAATTTAGTTTTTTTCACATTTTGAAAATATTGCAAAGCTTAAATTTGTATTCAATAATAAACATTCAAAAAAAATGAGATTAAATAAATTACTTTTCCTACCAATTCTAATTTTAATTAGCCTATCTTCTTGTAAAAAAGAATCAAAAGTGGATCAAGCTGCCGCCGATAAAAAAATACTTTTGGACTATATTGCCAAAGATAGCTTAGTGGTTGATTCCACTGCTAGCGGATTGTATTATTCTATTATCGATTCTGGAAGCACGGTAACGCCACACTTAAATTCCTATTTAACGATACATTACAAAGGATATTATACATCAAATGCAATTTTTGAACAAACTAGTGGCGAACCAGTAAAAGGTTTTTTAAAACAATTCATTGCTGGTTGGCAAGAAGGCGTTCCTAAAATTAAAAAAGGTGGAAAAATTAAATTACTCATACCATCTGCATTAGCCTATGGTAAAAATGGTGCAGGAAGTATTCCGGCCAATACTGTTTTAATTTTTGATGTGGAATTAATTAATGTAGAATAAAAATTTATTCGTTGTAAATTCAACATTTAAAATCAACCTCTTGAATGAATTTGACTTAACGTTCACTTTGATATAACATAAAAGTGTTTTGTCAATTAATAAATTCAGAAAAAAAATTACACTTTTATCATGGCTCGTTCTGACTGCGATTTAAAGAAATGCGCATAATTTTGCAGTAACAACATCACAAACATATCATGAGGTACATCATGAAAAGAGCCATAATCTTTTAAATATTCCATGAATTGTCCACCTTCTTTATCATATTGCTGAAAAACAGAATCATTTTTACCATCAAATTCTAACACTTCAACGCCTAAATGATCGCATAATTCTTTATTAAAAGCAGGTGTAGCTTTCACCCATTTATCATTTAAATAAATATCTGTACATGCATGAAACACTAATACATCTGTACCTAAAATTTCAATTAATTTTTCAACACCAATATGATTTCGAACATCAAAAAAACAAAGACGTGCTGGGATATTTACCACGCGTAAACAAGCTGCTAACAAACAGGCTTTTTCTATGCAATAAGCTTGTTTATTTTCTCTATTAAAAATAGAACTTGCAATCATTGCTTTATGTCTTAAATCAATATTATATGGATTATATCGCCAACCATCTCTAATAGATTGATATAGTTTAATGGCAATTTTTGTTTTATCTATTTCATTACCAATTGTATTTTTCACAAATCGAATAATATCTGGCTGATTACTATCAATAAAATAAGAAGGTTGTAAATATAATTCGATGCCCAATTCTACGTTTTTCATACAACAAAAATATGCATTCACACCAATTGTTAATAAAGTAAGAGGTTAAGTAATTAAAAAATAAGTATTTTCGCCATTATGTCAGATGAATTAGAACAAAAAGCACCTGTGAAACGAAAACCAAATTTTGGTTTTGCCATTATCAGTATTGCCATGATATTGTTTATCATCGGTTTATTTTCATTTGGAGTTTTTACCATCCAAAAACAAATTAAAGAAATTAAAGAAAGTGTTCAGATAGATTTGAATTTAAAAGCAGATGTTACGGACGCACAAAAAGAATCACTTACTAAATATTTGAAGAAACAAAAGTTTATTTCTAAAATTTCCTATAAAAGTAAAGAAGTAGCTGCGCAACAATTTGAAAAAGAATTAGGTCAAAATTTCACAGAAATTTTAGGAAGTAATCCATTATATGATGCCTACATAATCAGCTTAAAATCTGATTATACAAATCCGGAATTTATTCAAGAAGTAAAATCTGATTTTTTAGCACAAAGTGGTGTTCAAGAAGTTCAATATTCTGAATTAGCCATAAACTCTACCAGCACGACGTTAAAGCCTATCACTATAGGCATTGTTGTATTGAGTATAATCATGTTAATAGTAGCATTTTTAATTATTGACAATACCATTCGATTGATGATGTATTCGCAACGTTTTCTGATACGAAGCATGCAACTAATAGGTGCAAACGAATGGTTTATTATAAAACCGTATCTTTTAAAATCCATTATTACTGGAATCATAAGTGCAGCCATTGCAATCCTATGCTTAATAATCATCATTTATTTAACAATTAATAAGTTTGGTTTACAATTTGTCACACAAGATTTCGTAATTTTATCCTTTATTGCGTTGGGATTAATTATTTTTGGAATTATTATCTCCATCACAAGTACTTATTTTTCAGTAAATAAATATTTGAAAGTAAAATTAGACGAATTGTATTAAAGAATAAAATATGGCAAAAACACCTCTTAAAAATTCACCTGCTCCGAAAGTAGCTAAACCAAGTTCAGCCACGAAGAAGCCAAGTAGTTCAAGTTCATTTTTTCGTTTCCCGGAAAGTAAAAACAACACTTTGTTGTTTGACAAAACCAACTATGTTATAATGGGAATTGGAGCTGCTTTAATTATCTTAGGTTTTATATTAATGAGTGGCGGCGGCAGTGATGACCCAAAAATATTTAATGAAGCTGAAATTTATTCATTTAGAAGAATCACCTTAGCTCCAATTGTAGTAATTTCCGGCTTCTTGACGATTGTGGTTGCCATTTTAAAAAAACCGGCTACTTCCGAAAATATTGCGGCTTAACTCTTGTCCACTTTTCTCATTTAAGGTATGAATATTTTACACGCTATTATCCTTGCTATTGTAGAAGGATTAACTGAATTTTTACCCATTTCTTCTACAGCACACATGATATTTACCAGTTCTATATTAGGAATTGGTCAAGATAAATTTGTGGAAATGTTTCAAGTTTCCATACAATTCGGAGCCATATTGGCTGTCGTTGCCTTGTATTGGAAAAAATTTTTCGACTTTAAAAATAGTTCGTTTTATTTCAAATTAATTGCGGCTGTTATTCCGGCATTGGTGTTAGGAAAATTATTCGATGATAAAATTGAAGCTGTATTGGGAAACCCAATTCCTATAGCCATCGTATTAATAATAGGTGGTATTGTCCTATTATTCATCGACAATGCATTTAATCAAGCAACTATATCCGACGAAAAAGAAATTCCGATGCGGACAGCCATCACAATTGGTTTTTGGCAATGCTTAGCCATGATGCCAGGAACCAGCCGAAGTGCCGCATCAATTATTGGTGGCATGCAACAAAAACTTTCACGAAAAGCAGCTGCCGAATTTTCATTTTTTTTAGCTGTTCCAACCATGTTTGCCGTAACGGTTTATTCCATTTTTCTTAAAGATTGGAATCAACAAGGTATGGATGTAAAAGGATACGAATTGTTACAACAAGGCAATAATTTAAGCTTATTTTTTATTGGAAATATAGTAGCATTTTTAGTAGCCATTTTAGCTATTAAATCCTTCATCAGCTTACTCACTAAATACGGTTTTAAACTTTGGGGTTGGTATCGAATTGTGGTTGGATTTATTTTAATTATCTATTTCATCTATTTTCAAAAATAAAATTTAGCCTCTTTATTTCCATTTAATGACAGCAGCAGATTTAGAAAACGGACAAATAATTCTTATAGACAAGCCACTTGACTGGACCAGCTTTGATGTAGTCAACAAAATAAAATTTGCTATTAAAAAAAAATATGGAAATATTAAAATTGGTCATGCCGGCACATTGGATCCTAAAGCAACTGGACTATTAATTTTATGTACTGGAAAAAAAACAAAAGAAATTGAAAGCATTCAAAATGCCGATAAAGTTTATACCGGAACATTTTTCTTAGGTGCTACTACAGAATGTTATGACGCTGAACGGCCTGTTAACCAAACATTTGATTTATCTGGAATTACGCATGCCATGTTGATACAGAATGCAAATTCTTTTTTAGGTACGCAAGAACAATATCCACCGGCACATTCAGCTGTAAAAATTAATGGAAAAAGAGCGTATGAACTAGCTCGAGCGGGCAAAGAAGTCAACATAAAGTCAAAAATAATAACCCTTAAAAAATTTGACTTAACCAAAATTGAGTTGCCTACTATTGACTTTTATGTGGAATGTACAAAAGGCACCTATATTCGTAGCCTTGCACATGATTTTGGAAAAAAATTACAAAATGGTGCTTATTTATATGCCTTACGAAGAACAAAGATTGGAAATTATACCATTGATGATGCACTACAAATTGAAGATTTTTTAAATAAATTGCACTAACATTTATAGAATGCAAATACACAAAGGACTTCAACATCTACCTAACTTTAAAAATGCAGTGCTCACCATTGGCACCTACGATGGCGTGCATTTTGGACATCAACAAATTATCAAACGCTTAAATGATATTGCTGCAGAAATAAATGGTGAAAGTATTTTACTCACTTTTGATCCACATCCACGTTTGATTTTAAATCCAAATGACAATAAACTAAAGCTGATATCAACTATTGATGAAAAAGAAGAGCTATTGGAAAAATATGGATTAAATCATTTAGTAATTGTTGAGTTTTCAAAAGAATTTGCATCCATGGAAGCCGATGAATATGTAGAAAAAATTTTAATCAACAATTTTCATCCAAAAAAAATAATCATCGGTTACGATCATCGATTTGGTAAAAATAGAAAGGGAAATATTGATTTACTTCGTCAACTTTCTACTAAGTATAATTACGAAGTTGAAGAAATTCCGGCGCAAACATTAGATGAAATTTCTGTTAGTTCCACTAAAGTTCGTACTGCATTATTGGAAGGTGATATCATACAAGCCAATGAGTTTTTAGCGCATCCATTTACCATAAAAGGAAACGTAATTCATGGTGATAAAATTGGACGAATTTTGGGCTTTCCTACAGCAAACATTGAGGTTTCCAATCCACATAAATTAATTCCTGCTTCTGGTGTGTATGCCGTAAAAATAAAAATTAAGGATACTTATTACAAAGGTGCATTGAGTATTGGCTATAGAGAAACTGTTTTTGACAATAGCAAATTAACCATTGAGGTTTTTATTATTGATTTTGATGGTGATTTATACAATCAGCAATTAGACATGATTTTCTTAGATTATATTCGTCCACAAATAAAATATGAAAATTGGGATTTATTAAAAGAACAAATTGAGAAAGACGTTGAATTTATTCAACAAATCTCCATTTAATTTCCATTTTTTATCATGGCAATATGTGGCAATAAATCTTCTATATACTGCTCTCCTACTACTTTAAATCCGTAGCTTTCATAAAAACGAACCAAGTAATATTGTGCGGAAATTTTGATGGATTTAGTTGGAAATAAAATTTCCATTTGACGCATGGCTTCCTCCATTAATTGACGACCATATCCAAGTTTACGATAGTGTGTTTTGCTTACTACTCGACCAATAGACACATAATTTTCATAGGAAATTTTTTGTGGTACTAAGCGACAATATGCCACTAATTCGTCTTGACTATACAACATTAAATGCCAGCAAAATTTGTCTTTATCATCAACATCTTTATAAATACAATTCTGTTCAATTTGAAATACCTCTTCTCTCAATTGTAAAATAGCATACAACTGATGAACCGATAAATCTTGAAAATGATGAAGAATAAATTTCATAAATAGCTATGTTTTTATAAAATTAAATTCGATTATTCACCAAAATATTCAGCATAAATATTTTCTGTTTCTTGTAATTTAATACTGTGCAATTGACAACCTAAAATATGTGGTTCTAATTGTTGCCAGATAATTTTCACTAAATTTTCTGTGGTTGGATGAATGTTTTTGGGAATAAAATCTACATCCAAATTCAAATTACTATGGTCTAATTTATCTACAATTACTTCTTTGATTTTTTTACTTAATTCTTTTACATTGATGATAAAACCTGTATCCGGATCCGGATTGCCTTTAACCGTGACGTACAATACATAGTTATGTCCATGCCAATTTTTATTGGAACATTTTCCAAATACAAGTTCATTTTGTTCTAACGACCAATAATCGTTGTACAATTTATGCGCTGCATTAAATGTTTCTCTTCGAGTTAAATAAACCACAATCAAAATTAGTCAATTACATGATTGCTGAGTAATTACTGAAGTTATATTTTAATTAAAACTCTATATTTGCTTTCAACAAAAAAAGATATGGCTGAATATAAGAATCTAAATATTACAATAGTTGCCGCAACAAAGTTAGAATTGATGCCATTATTTGAACAATTTGAGCCTAAACAAACCGATTTTAATGGACTGTACATCGTTCATGAACAATTGCATTTTTTAATAACAGGAATGGGCATGATGAATACGGCGGCACATGTTGCTTTGTATTCTCAAAAATACAGTCGTGATTTATATATCGATGCTGGCATTTGCGGTGCATTTAATCGGCAATTAAAGATTGGCGACGTTGTACAAATTACCTCTGAAACCTATGGTGATTTTGGTGTGGAAAATGACGAAGATTTTCAAGATTTTTTTGATTTAGGATTTATCGACAAAAAAGAAGATGCTTTTCAATATGGTTTATGTGAACCTATTATTTCTGATTTTCATACAAAAATAAATTTAGCCAAAGCCACTTCTATTACGGTAAACAAAGTGCATGGCAATGCAAAAACGATTCAATTAATTCAAGAGAAATACAACGCAGACACTGAAAACATGGAAGGTTTGGCGTTTTATTATGTGATGAAATTAATAGAAAAACCAAGTATTGAAATTCGGTCTATTTCTAATTATGTAGAAAAAAGGAATAAAGAAAATTGGAACATTAAAGATGCCATTGCCAACTTAAACGAAGTACTTTTATCGTTGATAACAGTTTAAAGCTGTACTATTTCGTATTGCTATCTCGAATAATATACAAAGGTCTGTTTTTAACATTGTCCATAATTCGTCCAAGATATTCGCCAATAATTCCCAAACAAATAAGCTGTACACCACCAATAAACAATATGCTTACCATCAACGATGACCAACCTTGAACGGTATTATTATTGGCATATTTTTGATACAACGTATAGAGAATAACCATAAACGAAATAAACGACACTAAAAATCCCATATACGTTGCTAATCGCAATGGCATATTTGAAAATGAAGTAATACCATCAAAGGCAAATGAAACCATTTTAGCATACGAATAATTCGTTTTACCTTCATAACGTTCTTCACGTTTATACTTTACACAAGTTTGGTTGAAGCCAGTCCAAGCAATTTGTCCGCGTAAAAATTTATTATGTTCCGGCATTGCAATCAAAATATCTCTAATTTTTTTAGTAATAATTCTAAAATCACCAGTATCTAATGGTATTGGTACTTCCGATAAATTATTAATAAACCGATAAAATAATTTCGCCGTTAAAAGTTTATGCCATGACTCACCTACACGATGTGCACGCTGTGCATACACCACATCATAACCTTGTTGAATTTTAGCATATAAATCATTAATTAATTCTGGCGGATCTTGTAAATCAGCATCAATAATAACAATTGAATTTCCAGTAGCATACTCTAATCCAGCAAAAACAGCAGGTTGATGACCAAAATTTTTACTAAAATCTATGTATTTTATTTGAGAATTATTTGCTGCAAGTGATTTTATTACTGCAAGTGATTGGTCTTTACTTCCATCATTCACAAAAATAAATTCGTAATTATTACTGATTGATGTAACCGCATTCACTAATCGTTCATACAAAACAGGTATGTTTTTTTCTTCATTAAAAACTGGTATAATAACTGATATATCCACAAGTCAAATTTAGGAATTAAGATTTATGATTTAGGAATTATTTTGATGGAATTTTCGGGTTTTGATACAATATCAACTCAATTGGATAACTATTATATTGAGAAACTACATTCCAATTCTTTAGTTGTTGAATTTGTTCATCAGAAAAATCATTGCCTATATTTGAAAATAAAACATAAGGAATCAAATCTATTGATTGCGCATGAACACTCACCAATCGAGTCGTATCTTCCAATAGATGCGTTTGTTTTAAGCTCGTTACCATAGGAAAAACGGACCCAATTTTATTACTATTTATTTTTAGATATTTTGAATTATGTAAATAAAAATCATCCATACATTTTGCATAAGAAATATAAGTTAACGTGCAATCCCAAGCATTAGAAATAGGAATTGGATAAATTTGAAAATGACCTAAAACAAGAAGAAAAACAATGATTTTTTTATATACAAATTTAATTTCCTTTAATAAAAGAAGAATCGGCAACAGCATTAACACATACACAATCAGAAAATAGCGATGGTTAATTGGATTCGTAAATGGCAGAAATGATATTGAAAAAAATATCAAAGGAACAAAACTGATTATAAATAGTTTATTTGAAATTTTAAATTTAAGAAAAATCCAAAAAAAGCATACACTTAAAACAATGATGCCCATATCAATATAGCAACGAACAATTGATAAAATATTTTTAATAAATCCATTAACATCAACAATACCACGTTGATTTGCCCATGCAGTAGAATTAGTAGAAAAATACCATCCAGTATTTTTAAAATGAAAAAAAGACCATGCTATAAATAAAATAAAACCAGGTAATAAAAATAAATTCCAATTAAACCAATTTTTTATTTTTCTATCTTCCAGAAAATAGATAGTAATCGACAACGCAAAAGCTCCAAAAACACCTCGCAAAGTAATGCTCATCATTCCTATTAGAATGAACATAAAATAAAATTTTTTATTTTTAAAATAAGCCACTAATGCCGATAAATAAAGACTCAACAGGACAATATCGTAACTTATTAAAGTGGACTGAGTAAGCACAGCAGGAATTGAAAACAATAAAATTATACCAAATAATTGTTGCTCTAATGAAAACGAGAATTGTCGCATCAATAAAATAAAAGAGTAACTCAACAAGAATAAAAAAGGTAACATTGCAAAATGTGCTACAATTAAATCTCTTCCAAAAATTTTATAAAACATGGTAATATATACATAAAACAAGGTTGGATGACCGGCATCCCATTGAGCTGGTGGAATAAAATTCTGAAATCCATTTTCATAAAAATATTGTGTAATGGTAGATGTGAGTATGGTATCCCAAAAAAATGGAAGGTGCCAAGAAAATACATTAATAAAAATTGCAATAAAAAATGCAACAATATAAATTCTTTTATTTTTTATCCATTCCACACATTAAAAATAACAATTTCAAATTATATTTACACTATGCAAACACTCACACTTGCCATATCGCCATGCCCAAATGACACCTTTATTTTTGAGGCAATGCTGCACCACAAAATTGACAATGAAGGATTAGAATTTGAATTGATTTTTGCGGATGTTGAACAACTCAATCAAGCTGCTTTTCAACAACAATATGATATTACCAAAATGAGTTACCATGCTTATGCGTATGCCTCAGAACATTATATTTTATTAAGATCGGGAAGCGCATTGGGCAATAATTGTGGACCACTTTTGGTAGGCAAAAAAGAATTAAATGATGAAGAAATGAATGATGCTAATATTTGCATTCCTGGTGAATACACAACGGCAAATTTGTTGTTTTCATTAAGATATCCGCAAGCAAAAAATAAAACATTTATTGTATTTTCTGAGATTGAAAATAAAATTATTAAGAACGAGTTTGATGCTGGTGTCATTATTCATGAAAATAGATTTACGTATCAACAAAAAGGGTTAAAAAAAATTATAGACTTAGGTGAATTTTGGGAAAAAGAACATCACGTTCCGATTCCATTAGGTGGCATTGCCATGAAACGAAATATTGACCAAGAAACACGCATAAAAGCGGAACGTGTGATTCGTAGAAGCATTGAATTTGCTTTTAATAATAGAACTTCTTCAAAAGATTTTGTTGCCACACATGCGCAAGAAATGAGTGAAGAAGTATGCCAGCAACATATTGATTTGTACGTCAATAAATACAGCCTAGAATTAGGATTTGACGGCGAATATGCCGTAAATACGTTATTTAAAATAGCGGAAGAAAACAAAATTATTCCAGAAATTTATCAACCCATTTTTTGTTGTGAATCTTAATTTATTTGGATTTATAATTATCCAATTCAGCTAAACGTAATTGTATATTATTTTCCCATTTTAGTTGCTCTGTTTTATTGGCACCATGATTGGTTTGGTCGTCATAAGCATTTTGTTCATTATCCCAATTGTTCATTATTTTTTTAACAATGGAATTATATTTTGATTTGTCTTTTGATGATTTTACTTGTTCAGAAATTTGTTTACGCATCATGCGTGCATACAATTCGGTGATATCGAAATGCAATTGTTCATGCTGAAGAATATACGAACTATTTATGTTGCTGTAGTGCCAAGAAAGATTTGGGTAAAATTTTGCAGCAATGGTGATTTCAATTTTTTTGTTGGTTGAAGTATATCCAACTTCAATGGATGATACAGTTTGAGCTTCTTCCATGTTTGGATACGAACGTTCAGGTTTTGCATTAAAATCATTCCAAGTAAGTTTTCTATTTTCATTCCATACTATAAATTTTGCAAATTTATTAGACGCCAAACTACTTGAATTTGTTATCGATACTAAAACTAATAAGCATAAAATGATAAACCGATTTGTCATAATTTTGTAACGCAAAAAGCATTCCTAAATTTTAAAGAAAGTAGTTAAGAAAGATGAAAAATTAAAAATTGTTTATGATACACATCAAATTCATTGATCAAGATATCCAAAAAAGATTGACCATACTGTGCGTAATAGGAAGAAAAATTTTCAACACGTTCTTGTAAATTATTTGCAGGAAAAAGTTGTTGTTTTATTTTTTCTATTTGATTGAGTTGTGTTTCATTTTTTTGTTTTAACGATTTAAGCATGCGTTTCTGTAATCCATCTATGCTATGCAATGTTTTTTGAAGCTCAGCTCCTACTGTATTTACCAAGCTTTCATCAATAGATTTAGTTAGACTTTGTAATTGAATAAATGCTTGTTCAATTTCATTTTTTATGTTACTTACATCAATATCATCATGGGTATGATGAGCAATAAATTGTTTTTTTATGGATTCAATATCGTTAAAAAAATCATTCTGATTTAACGCTAACTTTTCAATTTTATTTTCTAGATTGGAAGAAATCAGCAATGCTGAATTTCTCAAAATTAATTGAGGAAAATTTATCTTGTAAAAATCAAAAACAGGTTGGAGTTGCAACCAATAACTAATTTCACCAGCACCACCAATGAAACTTAATGCCGGTAATATTTTTTGCTGAAACAATGGACGTAAAATTACGTTTGGTGAAAAACGTTCAGGATGATTTTTAAGCTCCATTAAAATTTCATCTGTTGTGAATTGAATAGTTGTATTTTGTATTTTATAAATTTCATGCTCTTTTACAATGCGTTCTCTACTATTTTTACTTAAATAAAAAAGATTAATAGCTCTAGGAAACGCTTGTTGTTTATAGCCTTTTGCTTCTATCTGGTTTATTTGTTGATTAACGAATTGAATGGTATTTTGATGCAATAATTCGTCTTTCATTATTTCAGAAAATTGTTGTTTGAATGTAACATCATCGCCATCAATAACAACTAAACCATATTGACCAAATAATTCATTAAACAAAAAACGCGTAGCTTGCGCTAATTTTTTTTGTTGGTATGCTTGTTCAAAAATGGAAATTAAATGTGTGGCGTATGCTGAATTTCCAAGTACGTTTTTAATTTCATCTACAACTGTATGTATGGTATTTAAAGAATATCTTCCGGTTGCACCACCTTGTTTATCGAACCATTCAATTTTTTTTTGAAACAAATGTATATGATTTATTTCTTCAAAATCATGATCTTCACTACCCAACCAATATACTGGAACAAAATGATAGTTCGGATATTTTATTTTTAGTTGTTTACATGTAGAAATGGTTTGAGCTACCTTATAAATAAGGTAAAGTGGACCTGTAAAAATATTTAATTGATGTGCCGTGACAATACAAAATGCATTTTCATCTTTAAGTACATGAATATTATTTGAGCAGTTTGGATGAATGTTGATGTCAATACCATTTTTATATTGTTGTTCGATAGTCGATGCTAATAATGGACGATTGATTTGCTCATTTTTTTTATTCAAAATAATTTCTTCAATTTCTTCAATTGTATTTTTGTATTTATAAAATGGGTTTAACGAAGGTTTTTGATCAATATAATCCAAGATTAAGTTTGAAAAAAAACCAGTGGACGAGAAAGGAATTTGTGTGCTTGTCATGTTTTTATTTTGTTTAATACTATTGAACTACTTCGCCGTATAAATCAAAATCTGTTGCATCTGTAATTTTCACTTTGCAAAAATCACCCATTCTACAAAAATACTTTTTAGCATCAATAAGTACTTCGTTATCTACTTCGGGTGAATCGTATTCCGTTCTACCAACGAAATATTGACCTTCTTTTCTATCAATTAATACCTTAAATTCTTTGCCAATTTTTAGTTCATTTTTTTGAAATGAAATTTCTTGTTGAATTTGCATCAATCGACTGGCTCGTTCTTCTTTGGTATCTGCATCCACATCATCTTCCAACTCAAAAGCTGCGGTATCATCTTCGTGTGAATATTGAAAAACACCTAATCGTTCAAATTGCATTTCTTGAACAAAATTACAAAGGTCATTAAAGTCAGATTCTGTTTCACCTGGAAACCCAACCAACATGGTGGTTCGTATAGCAATATCTGGTAATTTAGCTCTTATTTCGTGTATTAATTGTCGTGTTTCTTCTTGTGTAATTTGACGTTGCATGCGTTTTAAAATGCGATTATTTGCATGTTGTAACGGCAAATCTAAATAGTTACATACTTTATTGCAATCACGAATAGCATCAATAATATCTAATGGAAATTTGGATGGATATGCGTAATGCAATCGTATCCACTCAATACCATTAACGTCATTAAGTGCATATAATAGTTTGGATAGTGAACGTTCTTTATAAATATCTAAGCCATAATAAGTTAATTCTTGAGCAATCAACATAATTTCTTTTACGCCTTGTTTGGCTAAATGATTGGCTTCTGATATAATTTCTTCAATGGATTTAGAGATATGTTTGCCACGCATAATTGGAATGGCACAAAATGTACAGGTTCGATTACAACCTTCAGAAATTTTTAAATAAGCAAAATGTTGTGGCGTACTTAATGTACGTTCACCAACTAATTCATGTTTGTAATCCGCATTAAGTTTATCCAATAATTGGGGCAATTCTAAAGTTCCAAAAAAAGCATCCACTTGTGGAATTTCTGTTTCTAAATCATCTTTATAACGTTGCGACAAACAACCGGTAACATATAGCTTATCTATTCTGCCTTTGTTTTTTTGTTCGGCATACGATAAAATGGTATTGATAGATTCTTCTTTCGCTCTATCAATAAATCCGCAGGTGTTAATAATGATGATGTTGGCATCTTTCTTTTCTGATTGATGCTCTACTTCAAAGTCATTGTGTTTTAGTTGTGCTACTAGCACTTCGGAATCCACTACATTTTTGGAACAACCTAATGTAATGACATTGTATTTATTTTTGTTATGTGATTTAGTTTTCATAATAATCCAAATTGAAATTGAAGTGCTTCATTTATTTTTTGAATAACAGCTGTTTAATAAGCTAACTTCATCTATAGAAATAGCAGCAATAAATTATAAAAAAAAATTATGGTTTATTGGTTTCAAAATTAAGTAAAATTATATTAAGATATCAATACTTCAATAGCCATTTCACTATATAATTTGCATCTGCAATTGACCAAGCATGTGGATATTTGATGTTAAACAATTTACGTATTCCTTTGTTTTGTGTTAGCTTCAAATTGGCATGTTTATTACCATTTAATTGTAATTCATTAATAAAGCTAACATTGTCCATTATATTTAAATCATACGCATTCCAACGTTTCTCTTGCATTGCCCATTCAAAATCGGGTTCACAGAATATAGTAATTGGCATTGTTTCAAATAGATGCACTCCAAATTTATTTTTATCTTCTATGCAAAAAGGAGAAAGTTGGACATAGTTTAAGTACGCCGAATTTAAATCACCTTGAAAAATAGCTTGCATCTTTTCCAACATAGATTTATATAGTGGTTTATTCGTATAATAATAAGAAGAAGTATCATTGTACCATCTTTCATAAACCTTATACAGTCTTAAAAAATCCAAAGGTGGATCAATGGCAAAAACCGCTTTAGGTTTGGGAGAAATAGAATATGTATTACAATGTTGTACATATTTTACAACACCTGCACCACCTAATGAAAATCCACCTAAAAAATATTCATTATTCGGAATATTATATCGCAATAAAAGCAATGGAATTAAACTATCTAAATAGGTTTGCGTTTCATTATCAATAAAAAAAGATTGAGAGCCATTTTGCGTGGAAAGAATAAGCGATAAAATACCATTTGTTGCGGCCAATTCAGGAATTTTAGTTTCACGTTCAGCCAACAAAGGCGATTCTCCATATCCTGGAAAAAGTATTAATAGTTTCTTAGGTGCAGCATTTGGTCGATACACAACAGCATAATTTTTAGAACTATCTTGCTTATCGAAATAATCAATTGTACGGAAGTAGCTTGCCGATTTTTGAGCGAAACTAAACGAAAAAATAAAAAACGTTAAAATGAATAGTATTCTATTTTTCATTTAGACAACTATTAAGTGTTTCATAAATAAATTACTCAAACAAAGTTTCTATAAATGCTTGCTTGTTAAACACTTGTAGTTGTTCAATTTTTTCTCCCAATCCAATATATTTAATTGGAATTTTAAATTCATCTGCAATACTTAAAATAACGCCACCTTTTGCTGTTCCATCAAGTTTGGTTAATGCTAGAGCGGTAACTTGTGTGGCAGCAGAAAATTGTTTGGCTTGCTCTAAGGCATTTTGTCCGGTAGATGCATCTAACACGAGTAAAACTTCATGAGGTGCATCAGGAATTACTTTCGACATTACTTTTTTTATTTTAGAAAGTTCATCCATTAAACCAAGTTTATTATGTAAACGTCCTGCTGTATCGAGAATGACAATATCAACGCCTTTTGCCACGCCACTTTGAACTGTATCAAAAGCAACTGCTGCCGGATCAGAACCCATTGACTGTTTAACTATAGGTACACCAACGCGTTCCGACCAAATTGTTAATTGGTCAACGGCAGCTGCCCTAAAGGTATCACCAGCACCCAATAACACTTCTTTACCAGCATTTTTAAATTGATATGCTAGTTTTCCAATAGTAGTAGTTTTTCCAACGCCATTTACACCTACCACCATAATAACAAATGGTTTTTTATCGGAAGTAGGAATAAAATTGACTAAGTCTTTTGTATTATTTTCGGCCAAGATATTTCCAATTTCATCTTTTAATATGGAATTAAGTTCACTGGCATTTAAATATTTATCTTTTGCAACACGAGCCTCTAGCCGATCAATTATTTTTATGGTGGTTGATAAACCGACATCAGAGGAAATTAAAATTTCTTCTAATTCATCTAAAAACTCAATATCGACAGTAGATTTACCGGCGACTGCTTTTGATATTTTAGAAAAAAAACCTTGTTTTGTTTTCTCTAAACCATCCTGCAATTGTTTTTCTTCAACCAGAATTTCGTCTGAAGTTTTTGACTTACCAAATATTTTATCAAAGATTCCCAATTTTTAATGTTTTATAAAATGAAGTATAATAATTGAATGCAAATATAAACAAAAAAGCCTCTCTTGACGAGAAGCTATTATTATATACAATAAAAACAAATTACAGATTTTTTACAGTATCTTGCAATAGGTCTTTATGTACTACTTTTTCGCGCGTGGAGTATGCACCAGACTTTTCAGAGCGAACAAACTTGATGATTTTCACCATATTTTTTGATTCACCTACATTTTTACCTCTGTCAACTTTCGCGTTTTTAGATACTTTAGCCATGATTTATTATTTTATTTCTTTATGAACGGTTACTTTTTTCATAATCGGATTGAATTTTTTCAATTCGATTCTTTCTGGTGTATTTTTTCTGTTTTTAGTAGTAATATAACGAGATATACCTGCTAAGCCAGAAGTTTTATGCTCTGTGCACTCTAAAATAACCTGAATTCTATTGCCTTTCTTCTTTGCCATTTTTATAAATTTAAAAACCTAATTGAACTTCACCTTTTTTTTCAAGTTCTTTCAAGTACGTGTAAATACCTTTTTTGTTAATTGTTCTGATTGCTGAAGTAGAAACTTTCAAATCAATCCATCTGTCTAATTCAGGAATAAAGAAGGATTTTTTTTGTAAATTAGGATAGAATCTTCTCTTTGTTTTAATGTTAGAGTGAGAAACACTGTTTCCTGTCATTGGACCTTTTCCTGATAAATCGCAAAATCTTGCCATAATGTTTGTTTTAGGAGGTGCAAATATCGCAAAAAAAAATGAGATATCAAAACACCTTATGCACAAATGTTAATTAGGAATCGTTGAACCGTTCAACTATTTCCTGTTTTTTTTTAATTTGTGAACCTGAAGGGTGTCTCTGCCTGTCGGCAGACAGGGAACCACTAACCTTCTCATCACTTTACTTTAATTTTTCTTTCAAAAATTGTCTGCCAATTCCTGATTTCAAATATTTTTCTCGTTTTACGGCTTCATCTCTACTTTCAAATTCTTCAATATAAACCATTTCCCATGGTAGATATGCTTTTGTAGATTTTACTTTGCCATTATTATGCTCTTTAAGTCGATTTACAACATTTTCAGTTTGACCTTTATAAAGAGATTTTGTTTGCTGACTTTTTAAGACATAAACGTAAAACATAAGAACTAATTTGTGAACCTGAAGGGAGTCGAACCCCTAACCTTCTCATCCGTAGTGAGATGCTCTATCCAATTAAGCTACAGGTCCATTTATTGTATTTATAAAATGCAACAAAATTCGGAGTGCAAAGATAATTTTTAATTTGAATAATTATTGCATTTGAATTGCATTTTAAATATTGATAACATTGAATAAATCAAAAAAATGATTTTGTATCAGAGTACAAGGTATTTAGCTTGAATTAACGGTTTAATTTTACCGTTTCATTTACTTTATCGGCAACTTTTTGAGTATTAATACTTGTTCCTTCTTCTTGGCTAACTAAAGTACCATCCGGACTGAAAATACTAATAATATTAGAGTGCGAAAAATCTACAGGTGATATTTTTTTATACTTCATTGATAAAACATTGGCAAACTCTTGTGTTGTTTCGGTATTGCCTCTAAGAAAAATCCAACATGATTCTGTCATCTTTCCTTTTTTGGCAAATTCAGCCAAGCGTTCCGGAGTATCTGTTTCAGGATCAATACTTACAAGTACTAGAGATACATCCTTCAAATTATTTTTATCGATTTTTTCTTTAATCATTTTCATATCCGCCACTAAAATTGGACATGCTGATTTACATGTGGTGTAAATCATGACTACCACTAATGTTTTTCCTTTTAATTCTTTTAATTTTAGGGTTTCACCATACTGATTTTGCCATTCAGATGTTAAATGAAATATCGACTCTGAAGGTAATTTTTTTAGATTCTCTGAGTTTTTGAAATTACAAGAACTAAAAAATAATAAACAAGCTAAAATTATATTATATCTTTTCATGGTTGTAGATTTAAGTAATAAATACGTGTTTTTGTGGTTTAAATTAATTGTAGTTTTTTATAACTCATTGATTCTTAAAATTAACTTTTATTTTTTTTCTTAGTCTTAAAAAAAAAAGAATATCTATGGGAAAAAGAACAACCCAATTTATCTGCCAATAGGAAAGAAAAACAAGGCAAAAATATCAAGCTAAGCATAAGATGAGACATCGATTAAACTTATAAATCTTTAGCACATCTAAAACCTAAATTGGCCACGGTATAATTTGCTTTTAAGCTAGTTCTGATTCCAAAACGCATAAAAGCAGCATAATTTAACACGTCTGTCGCATTTGTTGCTCCAGCAGCACAAACTAAGTTTTTATCATCAAACTTACCACTACGAGAGTCACCGGTAACAAGCACTGAATTGAAGTCTTCTGTCCATTCCCATACTAAATCAAAAACATTATAAACGCCCCAATAATTTGGTGATGATTTTTTCACAGAATTGAATTGTCTGTCGCGAACTAAGTATAAATCTACAATATTATCAGAATACGCTTTCTTTTTCCTTGCATTCGGTACTTCTTCGTCAGCCATGGCTAAATATTCCCATTCATCTAAAGTTGGTAATCTTTTCTGAACAGATGTAGCGTATGCTTTAGCGGCAAACCATGAAATATTACAAACTGGCGCATTTGGATTTGCATTTTTAGGCAAAATGGTATCAGCCACCCAGTTTTTTAAATAGGAACTATCCACAAATATGCCTTTTGCTTGAGAACGACGCCACTGCGGATTTTTTTTAACAAATTCCAGAAAGTCGGCATTGGTGACTTGATGTTCATCGATCATAAAAGATTTAACAAAAACCAATGAGTCATTCGTTCCATAAAATGGCTGATAGTTACCACCATCTACTTTAACCATTTTTGTAGAAGTTTGTATTAACTGGATTTTCACATCCAAAATATCCTCATTAATAGGCTTTGGTTCTGTGCGATTGCAAGAACCAAAGCCCAATGATAAGGAAAAGATTATGATCAAATATCGTGACATTAATCTCATTTATTTTTTTAGTGTTTTCCTTTTTTAAATACTTTTGCATTTTCGTCACCTACTACTTTTAATTGGCCTAAAGAACCTTTATTAAAAGTTCTAGACAAAGAGTGGTCAACGATATTATAAACACCTGGTACTTCTACTTTAAATTCTACAATAGCAGAACCACCGGCAGGAATAATAGTTGTTTGAATATTGTGTGATACACTAGAGCCACCTTCTTGATGTACATTATCAAAAATTTCTCCAATTACGTGGAATGAAGATACTAAATTTGGACCACCATTACCTACGAATAAACGAACGGTTTCGCCTACTTTAGCTTCTAATACATTAGCCCCTAACATAGAACCTTTTTTACCATTGAATAGTACATAATCAGGATTTTCGGCTACAGCTTTATCGTTATCAAACTCTAAAGTACCATTTTTACCCATTTTAGTATAGAATTCACCTTGCATGATATAATATTCACGATCTACTTTTTTCAAACCACCAGCAGGTTCTACAAGAATTAAACCATACATACCGTTTCCAATATGCATAGGCACTGGAGGTGCAGCACAATGATACACATATAAACCAGGATTTAAAGCTTTAAACGTAAATGTTGCCTCTTTTCCTGGAGCAGCAAAAGTTGCTTCAGCGCCACCACCAGGACCATTTACAGCATGTAAGTCAATATTATGAGGCATTACACTGTTTGCTGCATTTTTTAATTGCAATTCTACTTCGTCGCCTTCGCGTACACGGATAAAGCTTCCTGGAACAGTGTTGTTAAATGTCCAAAAAGTATATTTTTGACCATCTGCGATTTCTGTTTCAATTTCTGTTGTTTCTAATTTTACGATAACTTTTTTAGGCGCTCTATCTCCAATTGGTGCTGGCACTTTTGGTGCACCTGTTACTTCAATTTCGGTTGGGGTTCCTTCTGCTACCATATCGATAGCTACTGATCCAGAACCAGCATTCGATTCTGAATTTGTTTTACATGCACTTACCGATAGTGCTAGTAAAAGTCCGATTGCAATTTGTTTTGTTGACATGTTGATTGATTTAAGTGAATAATGAATTTAAAATTTATAATTGAATATATCTAGATTTACGTCTATTTCGAACCACAACCAATGTTGAACTGGAGCTGATTTAGTTACATCTTTTAAATATAAGATGGCTGGAGTAGAAACATAGATTGAATATCCTCCTAAAAAGTTTGCAAATTTAAGAAACTTATAGTTGAATTTTAAATCTATTTCTTGTCCAAGATTACAAGAATAATTTTTGATACTTGATTTAATTTGATTGGGTGTTAAAAATTGATGAAATGCTAAGTTAATTGCTGTTTTTTCTGTTGGTTTAAAACCTACTTGCGCGTAAAGATCTGCTAAGCCTGTATTTTTATGTGCTTTTCCTGCATAAAAATAATCCATATTGCCATAGAATTTATGATTTGTTCCAAAATAAGGTACAAAAGCATTATTATATTTTTTAGGTGCTACACCAACGTTGTTTCCACTTACAAAATCAGTTCCAATTCCTATATTCCATTTTTTTCCAATTTTTCTATCTAATAAAAACGCAAGTAAATACGCGTTGGTTTTTAATCCCATTTGGTTTTTACCGGTTTGATAGTAAGCAGATACGTTGAATTTCCAATTTTCATCTTTGTAGAAATAATTTGCACCTAATGTATGTGAAAAATGATTTTTTACTGTATCGGTTGCCGTTTTAGCATCTTGAAATCCTAAGTTAGTGAACAAGAAACTTACCTTATTTTTTTGATTGATATTTACTCCAGCCCAAGCTGTTTGCATCCATTTATAAGGTGTTGCATTTTTTGAAGTATATAGATTTCCAGAAGTATTACCTAAATTATTACTATAAAGCTCTTTATAATTTTGATTGAAAGCAAAATACGTTTTTAAATCTAATTTTTTACGTTTAAACTGTACAGAAAGTGCGTCGTGAGCTCTTCCACCTTGCGCCCAATCTAATTCTCCAAAGAAACGTTCGTCATCTAATGATATTACTTGACGACCAATTTGGAATGCTATAAAATCTTTTGGTTGAAATTTTATCCATACATCAAAAAATGAAATGCTATTGGATGTAGATGCGCCTTGTGTTAATCCATCTTGACCCCAAATAAAAACGTGTTGAGGTGTAAGTTGGACTGAAAAAAGATCTTTATACGCATATTTTAATCTTATTCGATTGCGTTGACTAATATATGCGGCTAACTTTTCACCAGTTTGCAACGGTTTATAATATCCATGACGCAATTCAAATTTGGGTCTAATATTTGTAGAAATTACAAAATTATGATGTTTAACGATGGAATCTTGTGCTTGTGTGTTTTGAAAAAACAACAACATGCCTATAAGTGAAAGAATTATTTTTGTTTGGCTTTGGTTTTTCATACAAAATATGTTTATTATGTATGACAAAATTAAGAGGCAATCTATCGGTTATCTATGATAGTCATCAAGCGTTGATATGACAGTAATCAACGAAAAACATGACGATTATCATGGATATGGATAACTAAAATGAAAAAGGAGATGATTTAAAACTAATTATAAGGATATGTCATTTATGATTCTGCCATCTTTCATTATTAATTTTCTGTCGGCATTATCGGCTAAATGGTCATTGTGCGTTACTATTACAAATGTTTGGTTAAATTCATTTTTTAATTCAAAAAACAATTGATGTAATTCTTCTGAACGTTCTGTGTCTAGGTTTCCGGTAGGCTCGTCTGCAAAAATAACTAATGGGCGATTCATTAATGCGCGAGCAACAGAAACGCGTTGTTGTTCGCCACCAGAAAGTTCGTTGGGTTTATGATGCATTCTATTTTTTATACCAAAAAAATCTAACAAACTCGCAGCACGTCTTCTGCTTTCGATTCCATCTTTCTTTGCAATAAAAGCTGGAATACATACATTTTCAAGGGCGGTAAATTCGGGTAAAAGGTGGTGAAACTGAAAAACAAATCCTAAGTGTTGATTTCTAAAAGCGGATAGTTCATTGTCTTTTAATTCTGATATTGTTTGTCCATTTATTTTTACTATTCCAGAATCTGGAATATCTAAAGTTCCCATTATATGTAAAAGTGTAGATTTTCCAGCACCTGATGGACCAACGATACACACTAATTCACCTTTATTAATTTGGAGAGAAACATCTTTTAGAACTTGTAATTGACCATAAGACTTACAAATATTCGTGCAATTAATCATAACTAATATATATTTAAATTTACACAATATACCCAAGCTCTTTCATTTAATTCACTTTTTATAGCGCTTAATCTTTCTGTAAGCTGGTCGCTTTCAACTAGCACTGTTATTCTAAACAATGCATAATTATCGTCTTTAGCTACCTTTATTGTATAGCCTTTTGCTTCTGCTTCCGCGATTAATTTGTTCGCAAGTGTTGTATCAAAAAAAGTTCCAATTACGATGTATGATGGATTGGAAATACTTGTTGCGATTGTGTCCTTGGGTATTGCATTCTTATTTGCAATAACCGATTTTGTATTGCTATCTAAAAGTGTTTCATTTTTCGAATTTGACTTTGTAGGTGATGAATCAAAAACAGAAATTAAAGAAGATTCTGACTGATGGTTTTGAGTGTAATTTTTATTTTGTTGGAAAATGAAATAGGAACTAATCGCCAATACAAAAACAACGGCTGCAGATGTGAAAATTTTTATAAAATTCGATTTAGATTGATTGGCTTTTGCATCTCTATTTATAATTCTTTGATAAGATTCATGTATGGCTGTTTCATTGTCTTTTAATCGTCGTATAGGATGAATCGACAAAGTAGATAACCCATAACTGTCTAATAAATAATTATGTGTGAAATAAGGTTGAAAATGAATGGTTTCATGTTCGTCTAAAATTAAACGACCTATATCATTTAAAATAAAGCTTTTGTTTTCTTGGAGTGATATATTTGCTTGCTTAACAAATTCAGTAATTTTTTCTTCTGCTTGATTAGCGGATATAGAAAAATGTGTAGCAACGGCACTCAATAAAATGCCATCATTATTTTGAATACTACGATTAAATGCTAAGTTTTTGCTTGGCGGTGAAATTATGTTTTGTTGTAAATGTATTTCTGCGTGGTTGTAATTTCCAATAAAAGCTCCAAAACCTGGCACTATAACACAGTTGTTCGACAGTAATAATTGTTGGATAATTTCAAGCATTAAAACAAAGTTAATAGATAGAAAGTAGATTACCAATTAAATGGTTGTATAATTCAATTATTTAATGCTAAAAGAATAAAAATGTAAAAAAAGAAGTTCGTTTTTCAAAGAGTGGAAACTATTTGTTTTCGTATATATTTATCATATTTAGAGCGAATCCGGCTTAACGTTTCTGGTGTCATATCTAAATAATTGGCAACATCTTTAAGGTTTACCCGATTCATCAAATCGCCATTAATTTCAATAAATTGACTATATCGTTCTTCAGCAGTTAAAGATTTTACAGTAGTTAATCGTTTTAAATAAACGGAAATAAATGACTCCAACATAACTCGATACAAACTTTCAATGGCATGATATTGTTTACATAAACTAATTAAATCAGTATATTTAAGTTTGATTAAGACAACATTTTCAACAGCTTCGTAATTATAATATTCATCGTGGTTGAAAAGATTGGTAAAATTACCGCCAAAAACGCCATTTTCTTTTTCAAAGCGTTCTACAATCATTTGATCATTTTTATAGTAATATATTTTTACAACACCTGAATAAATAAAATAATAGTATGTTTCTGGCTCATTGACACCACTGCTAATTAATTGATTTTTTTTTATTTTTTGAAATTGAATATTGGCGTTTACTTTCTGAATTTCTTCCGGGCTTAAATTTACATTAGCAGAAAACCTATCTATTAAGTTAGATTTAGCATTTTGTTCTAATAAGATATCTGTTCTACTTGGCATTTGTTTACGTTATTCAAATATACAAAAAAATGTAGCCTAAATTTAATGTAGATATGTGGCTACTTCGCCTTGTTTATCTTGTCAAATTTAGCACGTATCCTACTTAATGTTTCTATTGTCATTTCTAAATAATTGGCTACATCTTTTAAGGATACACGATTCGCCACATCACCATAGTTGTTGATAAATTCTGCATATCTCTCTTCCGTGTTTAATGATTTATATAATGATAAATGGTGTACATAATTCACATGAAATAATTCCATATTTACACGATATAGTCTTTCTACTTGATGGGATTTATTGCATAGTTCTTCGAGGTCTGTATATTTAATTTTCAGAAGTTGTGCATCTTCTACAGATTCATAAATATATACGCCTGGTTTTTTAGTTAAATGTGTAAAATTACCTCCAAAAAATCCACCTTCTTTTTCAAATCGTTCAATAACTATTTTATCTGATTTATAGTAATAAACTCTAACTATACCTTTATAAATGAAATAAAAATAGTCTGCAATTTCACCTTCATTAATAATGATTTGGTTTTTCTTACACGTTACCATTTCAAATAAATCCAATAATGAATGGATGGATGTGTCATCTATTTCAACAGTAGAAAGTAGAGCTTTTTTTAGATATTCTTTGGCATGTTGTTCTAACGTGCTTAAACTGCGTTGAGTCATTTCATGAGGGTTTTTCAAACTTACGAATTAACTTTTAATATTGTATGCATACCGCAATGATTTTATATTAACTTAAAATTTAAAATCTTATAAATAAACTACATACTTATTAGAACAAAACACGCCTATTATTTATAAATGGGTGCAAAGCAAAAGCTATTTGCTTAACAAATGAAATACTATTTTTGTTTAATAAATGAAATATTATTTTGTTGACTTAGAGCGAAGCCTGCTTAATGTTTCTTGAGTGATTCCTAGGTAAGAAGCGATAAAGCGAAGTGGAACACGGTTTAATAAATCTAAATTATCTTTAGCAAATAAGTTGTACCGTTCTTCAGCAGAAAGGAATAGCACATCGAAAGTTTTTTTCATAAATGCACCATAATATGCTTCAATAATTTTTCTGCCCAAATGTTCTAAAGAATGGTATTTGGCATAAAAAGATTCCATCACATCATAATCTAATTTTATGACGTGTGTATCTTCTAATGCTTCGTAATTACTATAGTTATTATTATTAGTTAAAATTGAATAAGTTGCGGCAAAAAGCATATTTTCTTTAATAAACCAATTCGTAATTTCTTTATCTTCTTTGACATAATATATTCGAACTAAACCTTTACAGATAAAATAAACCGTATTTGAAAATTCACCGGCTTTTAAGATCATTTGTCGTTTATCAAATTTATGAAAGGTGAATTGATTGCATAAATCAGTCAACTGAGCCGTATTTGTAGAAGGATATAATCTTAATAAATACTGTTTCAGTTGTTCTCTATATAATTCAATATCAATGTCTTTCTTGCTCATATTGTGATTATTTTTTTTGCCCTTAGTCTGCTTAATGTTTCTTGTTTAATACCTAAATAGGTGGCTATGTATTTTAAAGGCAATCGATTTATTAATGCGGCTCTATCACGCACAAAAACGGAATAACGTTCTTCGGCTGACAGAAACAAACTATTGTAATTAGTTATTAAATAAGATGCATAATATGCTTCTACTATTTTTCTGTTTAAATGTTCAATGGAATGATATTTCGATGCTAATACTTCAATTTCATTTGATTCTGCAACTAAACAAACTACATCTTCCAAGGCTACATAATAATCAATATTTGGCAGATTTGTAAATAATGTAAATCCATTTGCAAATAAAGTATTTTCTTCTTTAAAGTCTATCGTTACTTCCCGTTCTCCTATAGGATAATAGATACGAATTAAACCTTTTACAACAAAAAATAATTTAATATCGCTTGTGTTGTTGGGTGCGATTATTATTGATTTTTTTTTGAATTCTTGCAATGAAAACAAATTCACCAATTCTTCTAATTCAGAAATTGGAATATTTGAAAATTGTAAAAATATATCACTAAGTGATTTTTTATACAATTCAGTCATATACAAAAGTTTGTTCACGGTTTGTTTGTTTTCGTATTACAAGATATTAAATATCTTGATTCATGTCAAATTTTTCTAAAAAATTTGATACTTTCTTAACAAACAAGCCTCCTAATTGTCCATCCACCACTCGATGGTCGTACGTATGAGATAAATACATCATGTGTCTTATTGCGATAACATCTTGGTTATCAACCTCTAAAACAACTGGTTTTTTCACAATAGAGCCAATTGCCATAATAGCGACTTGAGGTAGGTTAATAATAGGTGTACCAAGTATATTTCCAAAAGTACCAATATTTGAAATCGTATAAGTGCCGTTCATCACATCATCTGGTTGTAATGTATTCGTACGAGCCTTCACCACAATATCATTCATGGATTTAGCAATACCTAATAAACTCTTTTGATCTGCATTTCTTATTACTGGAACAATTAAATTTCCATTAGGTAAAGCAGTAGCAATGCCAATGTTAATGTCTTTTTTACGAATAATTTTATCGCCATCGACACTCACGTTTATCATTGGATATTCTTTAATTGCCTTTGCAATTGCATCAATAAAAATGGGCATAAAAGACAAGCCAAAGCTTTCTCGTTTTTGGAATTGATTTTTATGTTTTTCACGCCAACGAACAATATTGGTTACATCGCATTCCACAAAAGAAGAAACATGTGCTGCTGTTTTACGAGAATTGGTCATGTGATGCGAAATTAATTTTCGCATTCTATCCATTTCTATAATTTCTACATTAGAATTTTGTTCTTGTATGTTGGGTTTATTTTCAGAATTATTTTCAGTTTTAATTACTTGTTTTATTGTTTCTTGTTTTGGTGCATTATCGATGCTTGTAGATGAAATAATTATTCCTTTTTTCTTTTTATCAACATATTCTAATACATCTTCTTTCGTTACTCTATTTTCCATGCCGTTCCCTTGAATTGATTCTAATTCTTGCATGGAAATATTTTCTACTTGAGCAATACTCAAAACAAGTGGCGAATAATATTTATTAGCACTTGGAATTATATTATTGACTTTTTCTGAATGCTCAGGAACAATAGGAGTTTTTATTGAAGTTTGTTTGAATTCTTCAACAATTTCAGGTACTCTATTGAGTGTTTTTGATATAATTTCTTCCTTGCTTTCTTCTATAGTTGAAATAGGTATTTGCTCAACCTTAAGAGTAGCATCTTCATTAATTTTTTCAATTATCACTTCATTAGCATCCACTTCAATTTCAATAATGGCTAATGGCTCGCCCACACCAACTGCTACATTAATATCATGCAACAATTTTTTTATAATACCATTCACCGGACTAGGCACTTCAGAGTCTACTTTGTCGGTGGCTACTTCCAAAACCACTTCCTGTTCATTAACCTTATCACCCACTTTTTTATTCCACGCTAAAATGGTAGCCTCTATTACACTTTCGCCCATTTTAGGCATCAATAATTTAAATTCTGCCATATTGAATAGTTAGTTTTGTGTTACAAAATACATGGTCAAAATTAAACTTTTATTTTGACTGTTTTAGCAAGAATTTTCTAAGCATCTCTAAACCAAAAATTGCTGATAATTGGATATTTCTTTCACGATTATTTGTAAAAACGAAATGTCTTACCACTTTTTTATCTTTAGTGCCAACACCAATAAAAACAGTACCTACAGGTTTTTCTTCGGTTCCACCAGTTGGGCCAGCTATCCCTGAAATAGCAATTGCCACATCAACATTTAATTGCTGTAAAGCACCATCTAACATCTGCAATACAGTTTGCTCACTTACTGCTCCAACGTTTTCCAAAGTATCATAATTTACTTTTAAAAGATGCTGTTTAATTTCATTTGCATACGAAACAATACTACCTTTATAATATGCTGAACTGCCTGAAACAGACGAAATTAAATGCGACAAATAACCACCTGTACAACTTTCGGCAGTACCAATCGTCCATTTTTCTTTTAGAAGCATCTCTCCTATTTTTGATTCCAGAATATCATTATCATAACCATAAACAAATTCACTAATTGACGATACTACTTCCTCTTCAGCTTGTTGTAAAATAGATTCAAGTTCTTGGTGGTTTTCACCTTTAATAGTTAATCGTAATCGTACTTTTCCTGTACTAGGCAAATAAGCTAATTTGATTTTACTATTTTTATTCTTTTCAAAAGAACATAATTTTTCAGCTAAAACAGTCTCTCCCACACCAACTGTTAAAATGCTTTTATGAAGAATAAATGGTATTGAATATTTAGTTTGCAAATATGGAATCACATCATCCAGAATCATCGATTGCATTTCGTAAGGAACACCTGGCATTGACACTATAGTTTTATGATCTTTAGTAAAAATCATACCGGCAGCAGTTCCATTTTTATTTTGAATTACTTTGCAATTATTAGGTAAATCCGCAACGCGTTTGGTTGATTCATCTATTTTAAAATTTCTTTTAGAAAAAATACGTTCAATATTTTTAAATGCATCTTCATTAAACGTTAATTGACCACCAAAATATTCACACAATACATCCTTGGTAATATCATCCGATGTTGGTCCCAATCCACCTGTAATTAATACAACATCAGATGTCTTAAGTGCATTTTCCAGGCAATAGATAATATCATTTTTTTCATCGCTTAATGATATATGATGAATAACATCTATACCTATTTCATTCATTTTTTGTGAGATAAAATATGAATTTGTATTCAAAGTTTGACCTATTAACAATTCATCACCAATGTTTAAAATCGTACATTTCATATTTACATTTAATTTGAATTTTTATTACTAATATTGATACTTATTACACACAAATAAACAAATTAAAATGAAAAAGTTTTTTGGTATTTTTTTGATATCCATATTTTTATTTGGTTGCACAGCACAACAAATTCAAGATACAGTGAGCGCGGTGTTGGGTTCATCCATGGGTGATCCAACAGAACAAGAAGCCGGACAAGGACTAAAAGATGCATTAGGAATAGGCATTACACAAGGAATGGGATTATTAGCTAAACAAGATGGATTCTTAGGGAACGACTTAGTGAAAATTCCGTGGCCCAACGAAGCGCAAAAAGTAAAAGATGTGATGCTAAACTTAGGCATGCAAAAACAAGTGGATAATGTAACTACATCTTTAAATCGTGCAGCAGAAAAAGCATCCGGTGTAGCAATAGATGTATTTATACAAGTAATAAAGCAAATGACTGTCACAGATGCTATTAATATTATTACGGGTGGAAATGGTGCAGGTACTGCTTTTTTGAAAAAAGCAGCAGCACCTATTTTAACTGAAAAATTTAGACCAATTGTTAACCAATCACTCGGTCAAGTAAATGCAACTAAATATTGGACAGATGCCACCTCTATATACAATAAAATACCAATGGTAAAACCTGTAAATACTGATTTAACAGGCTTTGTAACGGATAAAGCTTTAGAAGGTGTATTTAAAATGGTAGAAAAAGAAGAAAACAAAATTAGAGAAAATCCATTGTCAAGAACTACTGAAATATTGAAAAAAGTATTCGGCTTTGCTGATAGAAAAAAATAGCAAATCAAATTAACAAAAGTAAAGTTATAAATGTAATAGTACATAGTACATAGCATAAGAAATAATTAAAAAAATGTCGAGAAAACCACAACAAGGTCCACTACAAGGAATTCGTATCTTAGATTTAAGTCGATTACTGCCTGGACCATTAGCCACACAATTAATGGCCGATTTGGGTGCTGAAGTTATTAAAATTGAAGACACAAAAGCACCTGATTACAATCGATTCTTTCCACCGATGAAAGGTTCACAGTCTTTAAACTATATCAGCATTAACAGAAGTAAATTATCCATTACTTTAGATTTAAAATCGGAAGAAGGCAAACATAAATTTTTCGAACTAGTAAAAACTGCCGACATTGTCGTGGATTCATTTCGCCCAGGCGTTTTGCAAAAAATGGGTATCGACTATGACGCAGCGAAGCAACAAAATGAAAAAATTATTTATGTTGCAGTAACCGGTTATGGTTACACTGGTGCTTACAAAGACAAAGCTGGTCATGACATGAATTATTTGGGCTATTCAGGAATATTAGGATTGACAGGCGACAAAGAAAAACCGATAATTCCGGCGTGCCAAGTAGCCGACGTTGCCGGTGGAAGTTATCCAGCTGTTGTAGCTTGTTTATCGGCTTTGTGGGCACGTGAACGAACTGGAAAAGGACAATTTGTGGATGTGGCTATGACGGATTGTGTAATGCCATTATTGTCTATGCAATTCGGTGAATCCTTAAATACAGAAATTCGGCATAAACGGGGCGAACCTATGTTAAGTGGAGGCATGGCAAACTATCATTTATATAGATGTAGTGATGATAAATGGATTGCATTAGGCTCATTAGAACCAAAGTTTTGGCAAGGTGTTTGCCTATTAATAGGAAAACCAGATTGGATGCCACGCATGATGCCCATACCGGAAGAAGTAGAGATCTTAAAAAATGATTTGCAAGAAATTTTCAACACGAAAACACGTGATGAATGGGTTGCTCTAGCAGCACCATTTGATGTATGCTTAACACCAATTTTAGATTTAGAAGAAGTAGCAAACGATGTACATTTAAATGAACGTGAAATGTTTTTTGAAGTGGAACATCCAGACTATGGAAAAGTAATAGGCATTAATCAACCTTTTAAATTTTCAGAAACACCAGCAAAACCAAGTTGGGGTGCACCTTTAATGGGTGAAGACAATGCATTGTTAAAAGAAATAAAATAATAAATTGATTTTTTGCCAACTGAATTTCCAAAAACAAACGAATGAGTGTTGAACCAAGTGATGTATGAAGCTATTAACGAAAGAATTGAAGAATTAGTGGCCAAGACAAATTATCCTAGTAAATATGTTGTGCTGATTGGAGTAATTTTTATCAATGGCGACAAAGATATGCGTTCATTTTGCTCCTACAAACGCTTTGACTATATTGACTTAGCTACTCCGAAAAGAGAAAGTTTAATGAATGAATTTTATGCGTATAAAGTGCGGCTGCCGCAGTTTGACTACACGGCAGAATTAGTGCTAATTTGAACATTCAGTTTTCTAACAAAAATTATCTAAACACAACATAGCAACCTTAATAGACAGAACAAAAAAAATGATAGAAATGATACAAGAAGATTTTGAAACAATTAGTGAAGACGGAATAACACTAAAAGGTATTTTGTTGATACCTGACAACCCAAAAGCTGTAATACAATTTAATTGTGGAACTGCCACCAAGAAAGAGTTCTATTTATCATTTTTGACATACTTAGCAGAAAACGACTATTTGTGCTGTCTTTGGAATTACAGAGGTTGCAACGAAATGGACAATCTTAATAATAGTACCATTAAATTTTCAGACTACGGAACAAAAGATATGCCTGCAATAAAAACATATTTAAATGATAGATTTCCAAACTTGCCGTTTCTTTTTATTGGGCATAGTACTGGTGGACAACAAATAGGTTTTATAAATAATTTAGATAATGTAAAAGGTAACATCAATATTGCTGTATCATCGGGTTATTATCCAAATATGCCGTTTGGTTATAGAATGAAAGCGTATTTCTTTTTTTATATTTTTTCTCCAATTAGCGCGTTACTAAATGGCTTTGTAAAAGCGAAACCTTATGGTTTTATGGAAAATCTTCCGAAAGAAGTTGTGTTTGAATGGAGAAGTTGGTTAGAAAAAGAAGACTACTTCTTTGACAAAAAATTTTACGGGAAAACCATTCCGACCGGACATTTCCAAAACTATAAATTCCCTATTCATGTCTATTATGCAACAGACGATACAATTTCCAATGTAAAAAACACGAAAGCATATTGGCGTAACGTAAAAAGTGAAAAAGGTATAACATTTTCGGAACTAAAACCAGCCGACTTTGGGCTAAAAAAAATTGACCACTTTGGCTACTTTAAAAAAAATATGAAAGACAAACTTTGGACAGATATTTTAAAACGACTTGATGAACTAATAAAAATATAAAAGCCAGCACCTAACATCAGTTTGGCAAAGATGACGGCAGAAGTACAAATCCATGTTAAGCTCTTCGATTGAACTTTTGTGCAAAACGGAATATTTGCACTTCAATTTCCGCCACTTCAGAAATACCTAAACCGATAAAGGCTGAAAACCAAGCACTAAAAATTATTCTAAACAGCATAATCTATGCAAAAAAAACAGATTTGACAAATTCAACAACAATCTATTCTGAAATTGAACTAATAAATAAATTGGTCTTTAAACTATGTGGAATTAAACTAACAAACATAGAAACGCAAGCAGAAAGTCAAGACTATTTTGCTCACACTTTTCAACTTGATGGACAAAAAGTACAATTTAGAACTGCAAAAATTACACCAACAAAATCAGGACAATTTGTATCCATTTGGAAACGTAATAAACAAGGAATTACAGAGCCTTTTAACATTTCAGACGAATTTGACCTTTATATAATCGCAACAAGACATAATCAAAAATTCGGACTTTTTATTTTTTCTAAAACGATTTTGTTGGAAAACAAAATTTTATCTGACACAAAGAAAGTAGGAAAACGAGGAATTAGAGTTTATCCTACTTGGGATGAAACAACAAACAAACAAGCACAAAAAACTCAACATTGGCAGACAAAATATTTTTTAGAAATTACGCAAGGGAATCAAATTAACACAGCAATTGTAAGAAGTCTTTGTAAATTGAATAAACAATAACAAAAATAGTATGTGGACTACAGATTCTATATGGTTTGAAATAGCAGTGGTAAGTATAATTTTCGCATTAGGAAATATACTAATGGGACATTTTGAAGAACGAACGCCTAAAATTCGTAGAGTTGGGAAATACCTATTGACACTTATTTTGGTATGTTGCATCGCTGCCTGCTTTGGCAGAACAGCTTCAATGATATTTTTATCCCTTTTCATTATACCTCTAATTTATATTCACGGTTATTATTTACCAAAGAAAAAGGGTATTAATGGTTGGACAGGAGAACCAAAAAATAAGTATTACGAATTTCGAAAGTGGGACAAAGACATATTTTCAAACGAACAAGATGATAAAAAAAGTCCGAACAACTAACTGCATTTGCCAAATATTGAACAACAGTTGACAGACAGCAATAAAAAAAATTAGGATGATTAGAGAAGCAAAAATTGACGACATAAAACAAATTCAAATTGTTAGAAATTCTGTAACAGAAAATACTTTGTCAAACCCAAACTTAGTGACAGACCAAGATTGCGAAGAATTTATTACAGTAAGAGGAAAAGGATGGGTTTTTGAAATTGACAAACAAATTGTAGGATTTGCAATTGCAGACTTGAAAGAAAATAATATTTGGGCCTTATTTTTGGATCCAAACTTTGAAAAAAAAGGTATTGGACAACTGTTGCACAAAACTATGTTGGACTGGTATTTTACACAAACAAAAGAAAAAGTTTGGTTAGGAACCGCTTTTAATACAAGAGCAGAACGGTTTTACAGAAAAGCAGGCTGGACAGAAGTTGGTACACACGGAACAAAAGAAATCAAATTTGAAATGACATATAATAACTGGACAACGCTCAATGCATAAAAATCAATCATATATATATATATATATATCTTAAAATTTGAACATTATACATAAAATTTAGATAACAAATTTGGGCAGTTTGGATAATGGATTGTTCCAAAATAGGTTTTCACTATTCGAGTAAGAATAGATAAAAAAAATATAGTCAGCATCAAAACACGTGATAAAAATTGGCACCACGCTTATCAAAAAAAGTAAGCATTCTTACAAGTCGTAAATTATCCTATAAAATTTGTTTCCATTTTAAACAATACAACACCTATAAAAAATAATTTACATTGTTAATCTACTACTTTGTTACACTAATTTAATGAATACCAAATAGTTGCTTTCCTTTGGAAAAGTATTAGATTAATCTTACTTTTGAGTATGCTTTTTTGAATGAAAAGAGAAAAATACTTTTATAATCCCAATACGCTTAAATACGAAAAATACAAATTGAGTATTGGGCAACGTATTTTACAAATTGCCGGATTTTTTACTTCTGCTTTTTTCTTTGGTTTCTTGGCAATGATTTTAGGTTACAGTGCTTTTGATAATCCTGAGGTGCAGAGCCGAAAAATTGAGATGCAAAAAATGGAAGAAAAATATGACATTTTAGATAAACGCGTAAACGAACTCACCAAAGTAATTCAAGATTTAGGTGAAAGAGATGACAATATTTATCGGGTTATTTTTGAATCAGAACCTTTGCCAGATAACTTGCGAAGTGGTGGCATTAATAAATCTAAAATTTATGCAGAACTCAAAAATTTACCCGAAGCAAAAATTATTAGTCAAACCTTAATCAAATTAGAACAACTGGAAAAAAAAGCATACGTGCAATCCAAATCGCATGATCAACTTACAAAGCTAATAAAAAGCAAAGAAGCAATGCTGGCAAGTATTCCTGCCATTCAACCTATTTCGAATGAAGATTTAAAAAGAATCGCATCTGGTTTTGGCTTTCGAATTGATCCTGTTTATAAAACGCCTCGCATGCATGCTGGCTTAGATTTTACTGCCGAAACCGGAACGCCTGTATATGCCACTGGTGATGGTGTTGTGGAAATCGCTGGTTCGCAAGGCGATGGTTATGGAAACAAAGTAGTCATCAATCATGGTTATGGATATGAAACACTGTATGGACATAATAGCAAAATTTTGGTACATGCCGGCGAAAAAGTAAAACGTGGTCAAACCATAGCACTAGTAGGAAGTACTGGAAAATCTACTGGACCGCATTGCCATTACGAAGTTTGGAAAAATGGAGTTAAAATAGATCCAGTCAATTATTTCTTTAACGATTTATCACCTGAACAATATAATCAATTAGTTAAAATTGCCGAACAAAGTAATCAAGCGTTTGATTAATTTTATATTTTTTTTCTAAAACACTAAAAATAGTATGTCTAAATTCCAGTCAAACTTTATCATTACTCAATTCATAAATCATCACATTATTGAATTATTTCATTACTAAATTATTTCATTTATACAATAGAATATGCCTTACAAAGAGAAAGAAATAGAGAAAATGTATTTTAGCATTAGTGAAGTGGCTAAACAATTTAATGTAGCTGCGTCTTTAATTCGATTTTGGGAAACTGAATTTGATATTTTAAAACCACGCAAAACTCAAAAAGGAAATCGACTATATACTAAAAAAGATATCGAGAATTTTAGGCTAATTTATCACTTGGTGAAAGAAAAAGGATATACCTTAGAAGGTGCGAAGAAAAAATTAAAAGAAGGAAATACCGAAAATATGGACAATAATGCTGAAATTATATCACGACTCAAAAACATTCGAAAATTTTTAGAAACAATGTATAATGAGTTGTAGATGTGAAATCCGATTATTCGCAATGAAATTTAAGTTTTAATTGATTGAAAAAACACATAAAATAACATGCAACAAAAATCCACTAAAATAGTTAGCATCCTTTATATCGTTGTTTTGTGCATGATTGCTTGCAAGCATAAAAAAAATAATTCTGACATTAAAATTACTTCTCCATATTTTTCAACGATGATGAAATTGAATGAAAATGGTGTGTTTCGTGGTTTAAATTTTAATATGGATGTAGATGCAGTTCAAAAAGTAGAGTCTTCTAAATTGTTTGAAACCACTTCTGATCATTTGTTTTATGAACTTTCATTTCCTGTGGATTCTTCTCAATTTGTGGAGTATGCTAACTTGCAATATTTTTTCAATGGAAATAATCAATTAGATATTATTACTGCAGATGTTTTTTTAAATGATTCTATACAGGAAAAAGAGTTATACCAATCTCTCAAAAAATATTTCGACAACAACTTCGATGCTATAAACAATGACAATGGCAATTTCCTTATATGGCGCGCAAGGTTTAAGGATTCAAAACTTGATGAAAATTTTGACTATACAATTGGGCTCAAGAATTTCACCGAAGATTATGGTGTAACCATCGAATATTTATTGCAATAAACTACGCTTCTACCAATACCTCTTCTTCAATATCATCTTTCTCTACTTTCAAATTATTAATGATGAAAAGTTGTCTGTCGGGTGTGTTTTTTCCCATATAATATTCCAACAATTGCTCAATACTTTGATTGCTTTTTAGAACTACAGGTTCTAAACGAATATTTTCATTAATAAACTGTTCAAATTCATTGGGTGAAATCTCTCCCAATCCTTTAAATCTGGTAATTTCAGGCTTGCCTTTTAATTTATTAATTGCTTTTTGTTTTTCTTGTTCAGAATAACAATAAAAAGTTTCTTTTTTATCGCGCACGCGGAACAATGGTGTAATTAAAACATACAAATGTCCTTTCTTAACTAAATCTGGAAAAAACTGTAAGAAAAATGTCATTAACAACAAACGAATATGCATGCCATCCACATCGGCATCCGTAGCAATTACCACATTGTTATAACGCAAATTATCTACATCTTCTTCAATATCTAAAGCATGTTGCAATAAATTAAATTCTTCATTTTGATAGACAATTTTTTTTGTCAAACCATAACAATTTAAAGGTTTTCCACGAAGTGAAAAAACAGCTTGTGTTAAAGGATTTCTTGCTTTAGTAATTGAGCCAGAAGCAGAATCACCTTCTGTAATAAATAAGGTCGTTTCGGTATGTAATTCATTTTTTTCATCGGAATAATGAACTCTACAATCTCTAAGTTTTTTATTGTGTAAATTGGCAGATTTTGCTCGTTCATTGGCTAATTTTCTGATACCAGATAAATCTTTTCGTTCCCGTTCTGATTGTTGGATACGTTTTAATAAAGCTTCTGCAATGGTTGAATTTTTATGTAAAAATGAATCTAATTTATCTTTTACAAAATCATTGACGAACGATTTTAAACTAGGTCCATTTTCCCACATATTTTGTGAGCCTAATTTTGTTTTTGTTTGTGATTCAAAAACAGGTTCTTGTACTTTAATAGCTACAGCACCTACTATTGCTTGTCTAATATCCGATGCATCAAATTGTTTTTTATAAAATTCACGAACCGTTTTTACAATCGCTTCTTTAAATGCCGCTAAATGAGTTCCGCCTTGTGTAGTATATTGTCCGTTTACAAAGGAATAATATTCTTCACCATATTGGCTGTTGTGAGTTAGTGCTATTTCAATATCATTATCTTTTAAATGAATAATGGGATAGCGCAATTCTGCTTCATTTGTTTTTTTAGTCAATAAATCTTTCAATCCATCTTTAGAAACAAACTTTTCACCATTAAAATTGATAGTTAATCCTGAATTTAAATATGCATAATTCCACAATTGTTCTTGTATAAATTCAGTAACATAATGGAAATTTTTGAAAATGGAATTATCCGCATGAAATTGAAATTTAGTTCCATTTTTATCCGTTGTTTTAGCAATTTTGTGGTCATTAATCAATTCTCCTTTATCAAATTCGGCTATTTTTACTTCGCCATCTCTAACAGATTCTACTTTAAAATAGGTGGACAATGCATTCACTGCTTTTGTACCTACACCATTTAATCCTACTGATTTTTGAAAAGCTCGTGAATCGTATTTTCCACCAGTATTAATTTTGGAAACACAATCAACTACCGCACCTAATGGAATACCACGTCCATAATCTCGAACAGTAACCATTTTGTCTTTAATGGAGATATCAATATGTCTGCCATTTCCCATCACAAATTCGTCGATAGAGTTATCCACTATTTCTTTTAATAAAACATAAATGCCATCATCCGGAGCTGAGCCATCTCCTAATTTTCCAATGTACATACCAGGTCGCAAACGAATGTGTTCTTTCCAATCTAAGGAACGTATATTATCTTCGGTATATTGATTTTCAGCCATAAAAAAAATAAATTTTACAAGAACAAATGTATTATTCTATTGAAGAAAAAGTAGTATAAATTTTCCACAAAATGGGTTAAATATGCGCTTATTTTTTTTATCCCAACTTTTCGAGTAATAAAGTGGTCAGTTTTTTGGGATCAGCACTTCCGCGAGATAATTTCATCACTTCTCCAATAAATAAATTTAAATTCCCTTTTTTACCATTTCTATATTCTAATATTTTATCGGGAAATTTAGCAAATGCTTGCTCTATCCAAGTATTTAGTTCGTCCTCGTTATTGGATTGGATAAAATTTAATTTTTCAGCAATAGCAATAGCTGAAGAATTATCGCCTTCACACATGACTTTAAAAATAGATTTTGCGCCGGATGAACTGACAATATTATCATCAACCAACTGAATGATTTCAGCTAATTGAAGAGTGGTAACAGGAAGTTGCGTAAAGGTCAAATGGCTCTCATTCAAATAAGATTTAATTTCATTATTTATCCAATTGGCTGCTGCCTTATAATTCGAAGTATGTTGAATAAGTTGAAAAAAATAAGCAGAAATATCTTTTTCTTCACTCAATAAATATGCATCATAATCAGATAAATGATAGTTTACGTGCAATTGCGCTTGAATTTCTTTCGGCAAAGCCGGCATGGCATTTCTAATGTCTTGAATAGTTTGAGGATGAATGATTACAGGTGGCAAATCAGGCTCTGGGAAATAGCGATAATCTTGTGCATTTTCTTTGGTGCGCAACGTAAAACTAGTCGCATCTACTTGGTTAAAACTTCGTGTTTCTTGTTCAATGGTTGCACCTGCTTCATATAAATCTATTTGACGTTTTACTTCTACATCAATGGCACGTTTCACATTGCGAATAGAATTCATATTTTTCACTTCCACTCGATTTCTATACGTAGTTTCGCCTCTCAACCGAACAGAAACGTTGGCATCACAACGCATGGAACCTTCTTCCATGTTGCCATCACAAATATCTAAATATCGAACCAATTTACGTAGTTCTGTAACATAGGCATACGCTTCATCACTACTGCGAATATCTGGTTCTGATACTACTTCCAATAATGGAACACCTGCCCGATTCAAATCAATTAATGAAAAATTTTCATCTAATTCATGATTGTTTTTTCCGGCATCTTCTTCCATGTGAATACGAGTCAATGCAATTTTTTTTGCTACATTTTGTACAATTATTTCTACATATCCACCTACACAAATAGGCAAAGCATCTTGTGATATTTGATAGCCTTTAGGTAAATCTGCATAAAAATAATTTTTACGGGCAAAATGGTTTTCTTCATTAATCGTACAATTTAAGGCAATTCCTAATTTAATGGCTTTTTCTAAAACTGCTTTATTTAATTTTGGCAAAACACCAGGCAAACCCAAGGTAATTGGGCTTATATGTGTATTGGGCGCAGCTCCAAAATCAGCTTCATCGCCAGCAAATATTTTAGTTTTTGTATTTAATTGCACATGCACTTCTAACCCAATGACAATCTCGTATTTATCGTAAATTTCCATACTATAATTAAGTAAAGATACATATTTGAACATTATTGAAAAGTGAAATTTGTTAAAAAATATTCTTTACACATATTATAACAAACTGATTGTCAATGTATTAAAAAATGAATCTTGTTAAAATATTGATTTACAAGTAGATACAACAACCAATTTTCACTAATTTTATATAATTTTGAAATTGGGTTTTTTATTTTTTTTCTTTAGTAGGTTTTTATGTTTCAAAACAATCTGTTATTATTAATGGTAATAGTTACTTCTACGCTTGTAAGTTGTCAGAAGGAAAAATTGATTACCAATACTAAACAAGCATCCTTAACGGATGTCTTAGTTAAAACAAAAATATACTCCAACCATAATTCTGAAACGTATTATTATGATAGTCAAAAAAGAGTTTCTAAAATAGAATTTTTAGAAGATGGACATTCCTATTATTTTGAATATACTTATTTATCGAATAAAGTATTAGAATATAGAAGTAACGAACCTAAACACGAACTCGAAGAAACATTACCGAATGGAACAATACGATTAAACTGCACTTCCAATCCAAGAATTTATCCAATAAATAGTGCTGGATTTTATACCGGAAATACTTCAAATTGCAATTCATCTTCTTTTATATACGATGCCAATGGATTTGTTTCTAAACACACAATGGAAATGATTGATTTCAGCAACGAAGCAACACTAAACAATGATGGAAAAAATATAATAACTGCCACGAATAACGGATTTTCTTTTGGTGGTGGAAAATTTGAAAACAACGTAATTTACCAATACATTAAAGACTCCAAAAACACCATTGGAAATGCAAATATGGGTAAAAATTATTTAGGAAAAAGTTCTGAAAACTTAGTAAAAACGGAAGAAGTAGGATTAAATAAAACTACTTATTCGTATGAGTTAGATGAGCAACAACGAGTGATTTCAGTAACAATGAATAACTCCATTGGAGCGGCAAAAACCTGTTATTCATATTATTAAATTATTTGGTTACATAACATTCATAGGCTGCCGAGAGGCAGCCTTATTTTTTATAATAATTTAGGATAATTAATTCGTTTGCACCAAAAACAATTCTTCAGCTTGTTTCAAAACTGTATCAATTCCAGCACTATCATTTCCACCAGCAGTTGCATAAAATGCTTGGCCACCACCACCACCTTTAATAGCTTTTGCCAATTCTTTTACCATATTTCCAGCATGTAGTTTTTTATCTTTCACTAACTCATCGGAAAGTATGATTGATAATAGAGGTTTGTCATTTACAATTGTTGTAGCTACAAAAAATAAATTTTCAAATTCATTTCTTAAATCAAATTGAATTTTCTTCAAACCATCAGCATTCACGCCTTCCACTTTTTCTATCAATAAATTAATGTGATTTCTATTGGTTATTTTTGTGCGTAATTGTTGTTTGATAATTTCTACTTTTTCATGCTGATTTTTTTCAATTTCTTTTTTCAAAGAAAAATTTTCATCCTGTAAAGATTGAATTGATTTTAAAATATCTTTTGGATTTTTTAGTGCTTCTTTAATGAAATTAAATTGAAGAAGTTGATTGTCAACGTACGATAAAGCTAACTCGCCACAAACAGCCTCTATTCGGCGAACGCCTGCAGCCACGGCACTTTCTGAGGTGATTTTAAATAAGCCTAATTCGCCGGTAGCACCAACATGTGTACCACCACAAAGTTCAACAGAATATTTTTCATCCATAATTACTACACGTACCACATCTCCATATTTTTCACCAAATAATGCCATCGCTCCTAATTTTGTAGCATCTTCTTTTGACATTTCTTTAATTACCACCGGAATATTGGCTCTTATTTTTCCATTCACTACATTTTCTACTTGTTCCATTTCTTCATTTGTCATTTTTGAAAAATGAGAAAAATCGAAACGTAAATATTCGCTATTGTTTAAGGAACCTTTTTGGGCAATATGTTTACCTAATACTTGTTGCAAAGCTGCTTGCAATAAATGTGTAGCCGAATGATGGATTGTTGTTTTTTGACGCTTTATTTTATCTACTTTTACAACAACTTCGCCACTTAAATCTGTTGGAAGCTCATCGGCGTAATGTACTATTAAGTCATTTTCTTTTTTGGTATCTACAATTATAATTTCATTATCAGCAAGCGTGAAAACACCAGTATCGCCTACTTGTCCACCGCTTTCTGCATAAAAAGGAGTTTCATTTAATACCAATTGAAATTGTTCTTTGCCTTTAGATTTTATTTTTCTGTATTTTAATATTTTTGCTTTAACTTCTAACGTATTATACCCAACAAAAACAGATTTTCCTTCGTGTAACGTAATCCAATCGTCCACACTTAATTCAGTAGCGGCTCGGCTGCGATCTTTCTGTTTTTGTAGTTCAATTTCAAACTCATTCTCATCTACATTTAATCCATTTTCGAGAGCAATTAATTTGGTTAAATCTATAGGAAATCCATACGTATCTAATAATTCAAATGCGGCTTTTCCTTCAATTGTTTTGTTAGATTCTTTGATAATACTATCTAAACGTTTAAGTCCATTTTCTAAGGTTTTTAAAAATGAATTTTCTTCTTCTAAAATAACTTTTGCAACAAAATCTTGTTGTTGTTTTAATTCAGGAAACACCTCTTCAAATTGTGTCGCCAAAACAGGCACAAGCAAATGCAAGAGTGGTTCTTTTCTATCTAAATAGGAGAAATAATATCGAACAGCGCGACGTAATATTCTTCGAATAACATAACCGGCACCAGTATTACTTGGTAATTGTCCGTCAGAAATAGTAAAGGCAACAGCACGTATATGATCTGCTAATACACGAAAAGCAATGGCTTCTTTGCTGTCACTTCTATCATATTTTTTATGCACAATATTTTCGGTGGCTGTTATCGTTCCTGAAAAAACATCTGTATCGTAATTGGAAAGTTTTCCTTGCAATACTCGAACTAATCGTTCAAATCCCATTCCAGTATCTACATGTTTAGCCGGCAATACTTCTAAACTTCCATCTTTTTTTCTATTGAACTGAATAAATACATTATTCCAAATTTCAATCACCTGTGGATGATCTGCATTGACTAATGTTGCTCCATTTATCGCTTTACGTTCTTCATCGCTTCTACAATCTACATGTATTTCTGTACATGGCCCACATGGACCAGTGTCGCCCATCTCCCAAAAATTATCTTTTTTATTACCTAATAAAATTCTGTCTTCGGCAATCACTTTTTTCCATTCATTGTAAGCTTCTGTATCTTTTGGGATATTTTCTGTTTCATTACCTTCGAAAATAGTTACATATAATCGGTCTTTTTCTAATTTCAGCACATCGGTTAATAATTCCCAACTCCAAGCAATGGCTTCTGTTTTGAAATAATCACCAAAGCTCCAATTTCCCAACATCTCAAATAAAGTATGATGATAAGTATCAACGCCAACTTCCTCTAAATCGTTGTGTTTTCCAGAAACACGTAAACATTTTTGAGTATCAGCAATTCTCGGATGACTAGGTTTTCCAATTCCTAAAAAATAGTCTTTAAAAGGTGCCATTCCTGAATTAACAAACAATAAAGTTGGATCGTTTTTTACTACTAAAGGTGCTGACGGAACAATTTGATGTCCTTTATTTTTAAAAAAATCTAAAAATGCCTGACGAATTTCTTTTGCCGATAACTTATTTTCCATGGGACAAAAGTAATTATTTACCTTTCAATTTTATAATATCGAGTTTTAAGTAAAAATAGTTTTTACATAGTGGTAATCCAATTATATCCAGTAGTCTTAAAAATATTCTAAGAAATTGGTATCTTTTCCGGAAACGATGCGTTTATATCGATTGTGCAATAAATGACCAATGGTATCTTCCCAATGTAATTTTAATTTGTGTCCGTTTATACTTTCAATTCCGGCTACTTCAGAGGCTGTTCCTGTAAAAAAAGCTCCTTCTGCTTCAATAACTTCCTCTACACCGAATTGTTTTTCAATCACATCAATGCCCATTTGCTTAGCAATATCAATCAATACCGCACGTGTGATGCTCGGAAAAATGTTAGTGATTGGTGGAACAATTAATTTTCCATTTTTCTCCATAAAAAAAGATGCGCCTGGACCTGTGGCAATATAACCTTCCACATCTAACAACAACGCATCATCATATCCATTTTGATGGGCTTCACGCGTTGCTAATATGGAATTTACATAATTTCCTGTCACTTTAGTATCTACTGGCATAGTGCGTGGATGTGGCCTTCGCCACGAAGAGACTAAAATTTTCAGATGATTATTTGGATAATAACGATTCCATTTCCAACATGTCATCAATACATTAGGCTTATCTGCGTCAATCGCTTTTAAAGTCATATTTTTGTCCATAAAAACAAGCGGTCGAATGTAGGCTTCGTGCATATTGTTTCGCTCCAAAAGTTCATACGCATAATTAATCATTTCTTGCACGGAATAAGGCATAGAAATATTTATCTTTTCTGCTGATTTTTGCAACCGCTCAAAATGTCGTTTTACTTTAAATATTTGAGGTGCTTGATGTGCATTGTATGCTCTCAGTCCATCAAAAACACCATATCCGTAATGCAATGTTTGGTTAAAAGGACTTATTCTAAAATCGTTTACATTTTTAAAATCTCCATTAAAAAACAAAATCGACTTATCATTGTGGTATAACATGCTGAAATTTATAAAATTTAAATTAGAAATGAAAATTTACATTAAAAATAATCATAACAAAGAATTGATAAACCAAATCCATCATTAAGATGTTGAAAGTCATAACATTTCATAAATTTGCTCTATGATTACACAAGGAATTTCTATTTTAACCATCTTTATTCTTATTTTTATTGTATTTGATTTTATCTTGGAATTTTTCTTAGATAAATTAAACTCTAAGAGTTGGGATTTACCCATTCCTCAAGAATTAGAAGGCATTTATGACAAAGAAAAATATGAAAAAGCACGTCAATACCATCATGCAAAAGAACAACTCAGCAATATTGCAACGATACTAAGTACCACAATAACCGTTCTATTTTTATGGCTGAAAGGATTTGCGTATGCACATGATTGGGTTGCTTCAATAACGGCTTCTCCAATTTGGCAAGCGCTTTTATTTTTTGGTGCTTTTGCTGTGCTTTCAGATATCATAGGATTGCCTTTTGAAATTTATGGAATTTTTAAAATAGAAGAAAATTTCGGTTTCAATAAAATGACATGGAAAACCTATCTGGCTGACAAAATTAAAGGATATGTTTTAGGCGCCATTATTGGAGGTGTTTTATTAAGCTTATTTGTTTGGTTTTACATGATTGCCGGCAATTCATTTTGGTGGTATGCATGGGCGCTGTTTACTGCATTTACTTTATTTTTTACGATGTTTTATACCAGCTTAATTGTACCTGTTTTTAATAAACTAGTGCCATTGGAAGAAGGAACTTTACGCACAAAAATTGAAGCATTCGCACAAAAAGTAAATTTCCCATTAACCAATATTTTTGTAATAGATGGCTCCAAACGAAGTACTAAAGCCAATGCTTACTTTAGTGGAATTGGCAATAAAAAAACAATCGTTTTATTTGATACACTAATCAATGAACAAACTGAAGAAGAGCTAGTAAGTGTATTGGCGCACGAAGTTGGGCATTATAAAATGAAACATATACAAAAAGGAATGCTGATTGGCATTGTACAAATGGGAATTATTTTATTTATCCTTCAATTATTCATCAATAAACCAGGTTTAACACATGCGTTAGGTTGGCAAAGTGAAACACCTATCTTTCATTTAGGTTTAATTGCATTTAGTTTGCTATTTAGTCCAATCTCAACCATTACTGGAATTTTTATGAATATATTTTCACGAAAAAATGAATATGAAGCAGATAATTATGCCAAACAAAACGTAGGCACTGGCGAACATTTAATTAGTGCTTTACGAAAACTATCTGCCAACAATTTATCTAATTTAAATCCAAATAAATGGTATGTATTTTTTCATTATTCGCATCCACCATTGCTAGAACGTGTTAGAAATTTATTGAAATAGAAGGTTATCTTTCAAAAATTCAAGTATCGAAACCAATTAGCGTACAATTACTTTCCATACTATAATTATGAAAAAATTAAAGTATCTGGCACCGCAGATGAACTCAAATGCACCTTGAAATTAAAAAATAAAAAAGGGAAAAGTATCTGAAAATTTGAAATCAATGAGACTTAATTAAACTAAATAATTGATATACAACAAATTAAATAAAAAAATACGTAATTGTGGATAAGATGTGGACTTAATAAAAAATCAACATTAACTATAAGAAAATCAATAAAAAATAACTATATTTGCAGTCCAAAAAAGAGATATATGAATGCAATTGTAGAAATAGGCGGACATCAGTATAACGTAAATGAACAGCAAGAACTTTTCGTGTTAAAGTTAGATGGCAATGCCGGCGATAAAGTTACTTTAGATAAAGTATTATTAGTAACAAGTGATGCAGGTACAAAAGTAGGCACACCAACAATTAGTGGTGCTTCTATTTCTGCAACCATTGTAGAACATACCAAAGGCGATAAAGTAATCGTTTTCAAGAAAAAACGTAGAAAAGGATATAAAGTTAAAAACGGCTTTAGACAATCTTACACTAAATTGAAAATTGACAAAATCGCTTAATTCATTATTCAACTCTAAAAATTAAAATAAAATGGCTCACAAGAAAGGTGTCGGTAGTTCCAGAAACGGTAGAGAATCACACAGTAAACGATTAGGTGTAAAATTATACGGTGGACAAGCTGCAATTGCAGGTAATATTATTATTCGTCAACGTGGAACAAAATTTCATCCAGGTGAAGGTGTTGGCTTAGGTAAAGACCACACTATCTTTGCTTTAACTGATGGAAAAATTAGCTTTACAAAAGGGTACAAAGACAGAACATTTGTTAACGTAACTGCTTAATCCATTTAAAACATACAGCATAAAAAAACTGCATCTATCGATGCAGTTTTTTTTATTATTCATAGTTTATGGTTTGAATTATAATGAACTAAAGATTAATTATTGTCATCGTATTACATAAATTACCTTTCCACTTTCTTCATCTACTATTTTTTGCACTTCTTTTACTTCATTATAATTTTTATCTTCGGACGAAATAGTTTGCAAATCTTGGCTATTTCGTTGACAAGCACTTATTAATATTAAAAAAAACAGGATTATTATGTTTCTAAGAGTAATATAATTTTCCATTCCTCTTAGATTTTGATATTTCAAATTAATAAAGATTTTAATATTTGTCAAGTAGAAAAAAGTTAAAAATGAAAATAGAAATTTGGTGGATAGGAAAAACGTTTCAAGATTTTACTCAAAAAGGGTGCGTGGAATTTATAAAACGAATTCAAAAATTTAATTCCATAGAAATTATAGAAATTCCTGAAATTAAGAACCAACAACAAACTGCAAACTTAAAAAAAATGGAAGCAGAAAAAATTTTAGACAAGTTGAAGCCAACAGATTTCTTGATTCTATTAGACGAAAAAGGAAAGCAACTTACTTCGGTTGAGTTTGCATCTTTTATTCAACAAAAAGAAAACAATTCCATAAAAAAAATCATTTTTTTAATCGGTGGAGCTTTTGGTTTTGATGATAAAATATACGAACGAGCCAACGATAAAATTTCATTATCTAAAATGACATTTTCACATCAACTAATTCGTTTAATTTTTTTGGAACAATTGTATCGTGCATTTACCATTCAACATAATTTTCCTTATCACAACGAATAATGGAACTTTTAAAAACTAAAAACAATTTATATATCAAAAATAATCTATGCAAAACATTCAATTTCCACTCGAATTTAAATTTATTATCACTACATTTTCCAACGATTTTATTGCACGTGATGCAAATGGAATAGTGGTTGCTTATATTAAACAGAAAATGTTCAAATTCATTGAAGACATAAATGTTTATACGGATGAATCCAAAAAAAATATTGATTATAATATTAAAGCAGATAGTTGGTTAGATTTTTCAGCAGCTTACAATATGACGAATCATTTAGGCAATCATGTTGGTAAAATAGTACGAAAAGGTTGGGCTTCTATTTGGAAAGCACGATATGAAATATATGATGAAAACAATCAACAAGATTTACAAATTCAAGAAGAAAATGCTTGGGTAAAAGTGATGGATGCTTTATTGTGTGAAATTCCAATTTTAGGAATTATTTCAGGTTATTTCTTTAATCCATCTTATATTGTTGCTCGCCCAGATGGAACCATTCTTGCCAGACTGAAAAAAGAACCTTCATTTTGGGGAAGAAAATTTAGCTTAAATACGTTAAGTAAATTTGAAAAAGGCGAAGAAGAACGCTTAGTATTAGGTTTAATGATGATGATTTTATTAGAAAGAAGTCGAGGTTAATTAAATTATATCAATCACTTTTTGCATATCTAAATCCAACATACATCTAAAATGATTTTTAGGACAATCATCTAATCCATGTTTATGGCATGGACGACATTTGATTGTTGTATTTTCTATCATGGCAGATTGCGCATTGTTTTGGTATGGCGCAAAACCCAATCGTTTTTCAGTACCACCAAAAATGGAAATGATACGTTTGTTTAAAGCCGCCGCAATATGCATCATTCCTGTATCTGGCGTGATTACAAACTTAGCTTTTCTGATAACCGATGCCGATTGGTTAATGCTGTAATTTCCGCAAGCATTGTATAATTTATATTTATCAATTGCTTCTAATTGTGCTCCTTTATACGCATCTTCCATACCACCAATAAGTATCAATGGAATGCTTGTTTTCTGACAAATTTCTTGTAGTTTTTCAAATGGAATTTGTTTAGTATAATGCTTCGCTCCTATTACTAAAACACCAAATCCTGCAATATGCGTAAATGGCAATTGTGCAAACCCAATTTCATCCGTTTCCCGAATAAAATAATCCAATCCTTTCCCATCATTAATAACATTTAATTTTTCTACTGCTGAAAAATATCGATCTACAATATGATTATTCAGCCAGTTAATTTTAAATTGAATCAACATAAAACGTTTAAAACGCTGTTTGTTGTAACGAAATGTTTTACATTTTAATAGCGATGCTACTTGATGGGAACGAATCGAATCGTGTAAATCAATCATCAAGTCATATTGTTCCGATATTAATTCATTTTTCAATTCAAAAACTTCCGTATCTATACCATACACTTTTGTTAAGTATGGATTTGCCGACCAAATATCTTTAAAAATATTTTTAGTTAAATAATGAATTTCGGCGTTTGCCAACTGTTGTTTTAAACAACGAATAATTGGACTTGTCAACACCAAATCACCAATAGAAGAAAAACGAACAAGCAGAATTTTCATGAATAATTTTCTATTAAAAATAAATTGAACAAACTAAACGTTTATACACTTGTCTTTTTTTTGATTTTATCAAGGTAAAAAAATGCATTATCATTATTTTAACGCGTTGTGCGGTTTAATTTTAGAATGTTTTTTTTATTCAATTGATTATCAAAATCAAACTTTTGTCACTTTTTTTCTTAGTCAAAAAAAGTAACCAAAAAAGACAAGGCAAAACCAAATGCTCCGCTGGTTTTGCCAGCCCACGCTTCTTTAGATACTACTTAAATCAACTTTTTTACTTTATTATTTCAATTTTTTAAATATTTAAACCGCACAATGGGTTATTTTAGTAAATTTTGTTGGTAATTACACACGCATTAAATATAAAAAATAAAACTTGATTTGTATTTTTAGGCAATGAGAAATTTAATTTTATTAGGTTGTATTTTAATTTTTAAATTCAACATCAAAGCCAGCGATACAAGTATTGTTTCCAACAACAAAACCAAACCAACTGTTTTTCATTTTTCTAGTACACGACCTTCTTTTTCTGAAGGTGCATTATTAGTGCCCAGCGGAAAAGCCCAAGTTGAATTAGGCGTTGAATATAAATATTTCAAAGGCAATGCGCACGAAATTCAACATCCTTCGTTTTTAATAAAATATGGAATTAGTAAATACTTTGAATTTAGAATAAATGGTGATGCCACTACTTATAAATCTGATACCGGTTCAATTACCGGATTTCATCCCATTTTTATAGGTATGAAATTAAAAATGATAGATGCCAAACGATATGCTCCAGCTTCATCTTTTATTTGTGGCTTAAGTATTAACTATGTTTCTACTAAAAATTTTAGAACCAAAATGATGGCTCCATATTTTAAAATTGCCTTAGAACAATTCTTACCTAAAAATGTTGGAATGGTTTATAATTATGGATTAATTTGGAATGGTGAAGACGCAAAACCTACTTATAATATGGCTATTGCCACCTCTTATACGCATTTATTTAAAAATGATGAATCCAAACAACGTCAATTAAAATACTTCTTCGAATTGTATGGAATCTATCCTCATGGAGAAAAATTTGATTTGCGTATCAATTCAGGAATGGCATTTTTAATCAATAAATTTGTTCAAGTTGATTTTTCAATTGGCGCAGGTTTATTAAAAAATTCACCTCGTGTAATTAGCAGTGCCGGTTTAGCCATTCGATTTCCAAAGAAAGACAAAGCAAAATCGCAAGATCACTGAAAACAATAAATCTTCACATTTAATATAAAAAATCAAGAATGAACTGCTAATTTTATTTAGCAAACATTTTAATACTAATCTATTTGATTCCATTCAAATAATTCTTTAGCATTAGAATTAAATCTATATTTTACTAAATAATAAATAAATATGAAACTATTTAAGTTCATTTTCATCGCATTTATGTTCATTTTTTTAACACAATGCTCCACACAAAACAAAGATGCTGATTTCCTAAAATTAGCCGATGAATACGTTGATGGTTTTCTAGAATGGAGACCACAATATGGCGTTTACTTAGGCTTGCACAATTATGATGGAAAAATTAATGATTTTAGTAAAGCATCTATACAAGCAGAAATTAGTAGATTAAAAGAGTATCAAAATAAATTTACTGATTTTAATTCAGCATCATTAAGTTCAAAAACGTATTTCGATTGGAAAATGATTTGTTCCAATATTCAATCAGAATTATTCCAACTAGAAGACTTAAAAACGTTTTCTACCAATCCAATGACCTATTCCAATTCTTTTGATTTGAATATTTATGTAAAACGAAATTTTGCACCAATCGAACAACAAGTAAAATCTATTATTGCTATAGAAGAAAAAATTCCAGCCATCTTTGAAAATGCAAAACTTAATTTACAAGATTCATTGGCATTGCCACATATTGAATTAGCTATTGATATTGCAAAAGGCAATGCTTCCTTTTTACAAACCGATTTATTAGTCGCGCTTAAAGAAGTAAAAGATAGCGTATTGATGAAAAGGTTTAACGAAGTAAACTATAAAGCCATCGCTGCACTGCATGATTATGCAAATTATTTAGAAAAAGAAAAATTACCAAAAGCCAATCAACAATATGCCATTGGAAAAGAAAATTTTGAAAAAATGTTGCTTTTCAGTGAAGAAATATCGATGACAGCTGATGAAATTTTAAAAATTGGTTTGGAAGAATTGAAAAAAGAGCAGGCTTCATTTGATGCTACTGCAAAAATAATTAATCCTACTAAAAATTCAATTGATGTCTATAACGATGTACAAAAAGAACATCCTACTGCAGAAAGTTTAATTCCTGATGCCAAGAAAAATTTAGAAGCCATTCGTCAATATGTAGTAGATAAAAAAATTATCACCATGCCATCAGAAGTGCGTGTAAAAATTGAAGAAACACCACCTTATGCGCGCTCTACCACAACTGCGTCTATGGATACGCCAGGTCCTTTTGAAGAGAAAGCCACTGAAGCATACTATTATATTACGCCAGTTGACCCAAAATGGTCGCAACAACAACAAGAAGATTGGTTGGCTTCATTTAATTTTTATACCACAGATGTTGTTTCTATCCACGAAGCCTATCCAGGACATTACACACAATTTTTACACTTAAATGCTTCTTCAGCTTCTAAAATTCAAAAAATATTTGGCAGCTACGCCTTTATTGAAGGTTGGGCACATTATACCGAAAAAATGATGATAGATGAAGGTTTTTGCAATGGTGGTGATGCCATTAAAGCAGCAAAATATCGTATTGCACAATCCGGTGATGCTTTGTTGCGTTTATGCCGTTTGTGTGTTTCTATTAAAATGCATTGCCACAACATGAATGTTGAGGATGCTACTCAATTTTTTATGGACAATTGGCACCAAGGCGAAAAACCATCTCGACAAGAAGCCTTACGTGGTACTTATGATCCAGGTTATTTGTTTTATACATTAGGAAAATTGCAATTTTTAAAATTACGCGAAGACTACAAAACACAAGAAGGAACGAGCTTTAGTTTACAAAAATTCCACGATGCAGCATTAGATAACGGAATGCCACCAGTTCGATTATTGCGTGAAATACTATTGAAAGACAAAAAAATATGGAATGATATTTTATAAGGATTTATAAAATTTCTAACACTTTTTCAGGCGGACGAGCAATGACTGCTTTATCGCCATTTATCACAATTGGTCGTTCAATTAAAATGGGATTATCCTGTAAAATTTGCAACCATTCTTCCTCTGAAAAAATTTTCCCTTTAAAATTATCAATATAAACTTGTTCTTTGGTACGAATAAGTTCATGTGGTTTTAATTTTAATTTCTTTAATATAGATTTTAGCTCCGATATACTTGGCGTCTCTTTTAAATATTCAACGGTTTTGAATGGTTTATTTTGCGCTTCCAATATACAAAGTGCGCCTCTACTTTTTCCGCATCTGTTGTTGTGATAAATAGTAATCATCGTATTTATTTTATTAATAAAAAAACAAGCTTAAATACCTGTAAAATTAAAAGGCGTAATCTTTTTTAATTCCAATTTAATTTCATTTTTTATATCTAATTCATCAATAAATTGATGAATTTCATGTTCTCCAATTTTCAAATTTGTTCTGGTTAAATTTTTCAATGCTTCATACGGTTTATCAAATCCTTCTCTTCGTAAAACTGTTTGAATGGCCTCAGCCACCACTATCCAATTATCTTCCAAATCTTGATGAATTTTTTGTTCATTCACCAATAATTTATCCAATCCTTTTAAGATAGAATCAAAAGCAATGATTGTATGTGCCATAGGAACACCAATATTACGCAACACAGTAGAATCCGTCAAATCACGTTGCAAACGACTAATCGGTAATTTTTCTGCTAAGTGATTGAACACAGCATTGGCAATTCCTAAATTACCTTCTGCATTTTCAAAATCAATAGGATTTACTTTATGTGGCATAGCACTGCTCCCAATTTCACCAGCTTTTATTTTTTGTTTAAAATAATCCATCGACACATACGTCCAAATATCTCTACAAACATCTATTAAAATAGTATTGATGCGTATATAGTTGTGGAATAATGCAGCCAAATTATCGTAATGTTCAATCTGTGTAGTCGTTTGAGAACGACTTAAACCCAAAACATCATTCACAAAATGATTGCCGAAATGCTTCCAATTTATAGAAGGATAAGCCACAAAATGAGCATTAAAATTTCCGGTAGCACCACCAAATTTGGCAGAATATGGAATGTGATTAAAATAAGTAAATTGATACTCTAAACGTTCTACAAATACTTGAAATTCTTTACCTAAGCGTGTTGGCGAAGCCGGTTGACCATGTGTTTTTGCCAACATAGAAATGGATGAATATTCTTGAACTTTATGTTGTAAAGCTTGAATTAAATCCAATAATTTATTTTCGAAAACGCTTGAAAAGAAATCTTTTAGCGACCATGGAATTGCGGTATTGTTAATATCTTGAGACGTTAATCCAAAATGAATAAATTCAGATTTGTGTTTTAATTCTTCATTTGTAATATTTTCTTTGATAAAATATTCCACCGCTTTCACATCGTGGTTGGTTGTTTTTTCAATTTCTTTTACTCGTTCTGCATTTTCTATTGTAAAGTTTTCATACAACTTTCTCAACTCAATGATTTGCAAATCAGATAGTTCACCAATTTCAGGAATAATTTTTGAAAGTTCGATAAAGTATTCTACTTCCACTTTAATTCTATATTTTATGAGTGCAAACTCTGAGAAAAAATCAGCAAGTTTCTCCACTTTTGAGCGGTATCTTCCATCAATAGGAGAAATAGCAAGTAAACTGTTCATGAGTATAATTTCCACAAAAATAAGTATAATGCTGTAAAAGAATTTGATTTTTATAGTGAACAAAATGGAAAATTTAGTTTTATTTGCGATTCAAAAGCTGTAGAAGTAGTTTTATATATCCAAAGAATCTGAATTTCGATGGGTTTAGACGTTTAAACAACTGAAGAAACTATTTATTACTTACCTAAATACTTATATATATAGTATGGCAAAAAATTTATTGATAGTGGAGTCGCCTGCGAAGGCAAAAACAATTGAAAAAATTTTAGGAAAAGATTTTATGGTCAAATCTTGTTATGGTCATATTCGCGATTTGGCTAAAAAAGAAATGGGCATAAATATTCAAAATAATTTTGAGCCTACATATATCATTTCTGATGATAAACAACAAGTTGTAAAAGAACTTCAAAAATTAGCCAAAAACAGCGAAGTATGGTTGGCAACGGATGAGGACCGCGAAGGAGAAGCTATTTCATGGCATTTAATAGAAGTTTTAGGACTCGATAAATTCAATACGAAACGAATAGTATTTAACGAAATTACAGCACCTGCTATCAAAAAAGCAGTTGCCAACCCAAGAACATTAGATCATAATTTATTTTATGCGCAACAAGCTCGTCGTATCTTAGATCGAGTGGTTGGCTTTGAATTATCGCCCGTTTTATGGAAAAAATTAGGTCGAAGAACCTTGTCTGCTGGTCGTGTTCAATCGGTAGCTGTTCGATTGGTAGTAGAACGAGAACGTGAAATCAATGGTTTTAATTCAGAAAGTTTTTATAAAGTAGTCGCTTATTTTATTTCTGATAAAAAAATATTTAAAGCAGAATTATCCGACAAGCTGAAAGACGAAAAAACAGCAGAAAAATTTTTAGCTGATGTAAAAAATGCCCTTTTTAAAGTAGAAGATGTACAAGTAAAACCTACTCAAAAAAGTCCGGCTGCACCTTTTACCACATCCACCTTACAACAAGAGGCCTCTCGGAAATTAGGATTTTCAGTTTCTCGCACCATGACTGTTGCTCAAAAGCTATATGAAAGTGGAAAGATAACCTATATGAGAACCGATTCACCCAGTTTATCCGATTTGGCATTAAACAGCATTCAAGCTTATATTAATAAAGAATTTGGAAAAGATTTTTCTAATAGAAAGCAATATTCCTCAAAAAATTCAAATGCACAAGAGGCGCACGAAGCCATTCGTCCTACTTACATTGAAAATACGAATGAAGGCATCAATAGAGATGAAGAACGATTATACAATTTAATTTGGAAACGAACCATTGCTTCGCAAATGAGCAATGCCAGATTGGAGAAAACGACTGCCAAAATTGATATTTCAACTCGTAAAGAAAAATTCATAGCTGAAGGTGAAGTATTAAAATTTGAAGGTTTTTTAAAAGTTTATTTAGAAGGAACGGACGATGAAGAAACAGAAGAAAGTGGCATGTTGCCAACATTAACCATTGGACAAACATTAGATTTTAAAAATATTGAAGCCAGACAACGATTTACGCAAGCACCTGCAAGATACACAGAAGCAAGTTTGATTAAAAAACTGGAAGAATTGGGAATTGGCCGACCATCCACGTATGCACCAACCATTTCAACCATCATAAACAGAGAATATGTGATGAAAGGCGAAGCTGACGGCAAGCCACGTGCCTATCAACGTTTAGAATTAAGCGATAAAAATGAGATAAAAAAAGAAACCTTATCTGAAAATACGGGCTCGGTAAAAGGCAAATTAATTCCGACCGATATTGGCAGTCTAGTAACCGATTATCTGTTGGATAATTTTTCTCGAGTGATGGATTATTCGTTCACGGCAGAAATGGAAAAAGATTTTGATGAAATTGCGGAAGGCAACAAAAATTGGTCGAAAATATTAAAACAATTTTATGACCCATTTCATAAAGAAATAGAAGCTTCGGAAAATACCGATTTTGTAACCGGCGAACGAGTTTTAGGTATAGATGAAGAAACAGGAAAAACAGTTGTTGCCAAATTAGGTCGATATGGTCCAATGATACAAATAGGTACGGCTGATGATGAAGAAAAACCAAGATATGCTAAATTAAAATCTACCCAAAGTTTAGAAACTATTGTGTTTGAAGAAGCCATGGAATTATTCAAATTACCTTTAACGCTTGGTGAATTTGAAGGCATGGAAGTATCTGTAAATAATGGTCGTTTCGGTCCGTATGTAAAATTTGGAGAACAATTTATTTCCTTGCCAAAAGGCGAAGAACCTACAGATGTAAGTTTAGAACGAGCTATTGAAATTATTAAATCGAAGCAAGAAGATGATGCGCCGATTGCTATGTATGATGGCAAGCCGGTAACAAAAGGCAAAGGCAGATTTGGACCTTTTATCAAATGGGATGGCATGTTTATTAATATTCCTCGTGCCTATAATTTTGATACGATTAATGCCAAAGAATGTGGTGAATTAATTGAGAAAAAAATTGAAAAAGAAGCCAACCGATTTATATTACAATTTCCGGAAGAGAAAATTACTGTAGAAAATGGACGTTGGGGTCCATATATAAAATTCAACAAAAAAATGTTGAAACTTACCGGTAAAAAATACACCTCAGAAGAAGCAGCCTTACTGAGCTTGGATGAAATAAAAAAGATGATAGAAGCACAAGTGCCAAATGCATTTACCAAAAAAGAAAAGAAAGCTGCTACTAAAAAAGCACCGGCAAAAAAAGCTGCTACTAAAAAGAAATAAATTTCATTTTTTACTCAAGTTTGTACTTGTATTTTTGTTGAAAGTAAATGGCTTATAAAAGATTAAATAGCTCTCTAGCCTAAGGCGAGACAAAATGACGGGATTCGTTTTTGGCAACTACATCTTTCAATCACCATCGTTGACTCAGCATTAGCAATGTACATAACGTACCAGCTACAACAGTAAGATAAGCAGTTATGAATGTTACTGCAAAAATCTCGTTTCCCACTTCAAATAATTAACATGGTAAAATTGTCAAACATACCAAGATTTGGTATATTTGATGTAAGATTAAAATTATGGCAAAAAATACTTCAATTTTGTTAGGAGATCATTTCGATACTTTCATAAATCAACAAGTTCAATCTGGAAAATTTACTTCTGCAAGTGAAGTTGTTAGAGCTGCATTAAGAATGTTTGAATACGAAGAAACTAAAAAAGCTGAACTTATAAAAGAATTGAAAAAAGGAGAAAAATCAGGCTTTGTAAAAAACTTCAATAGAGATAGTTTGTTAAAAACACTTCATCAAAAGAATATCAAAAAACGATGATGTACAAAATAAGTAATGAAGCTCAAAATGATATCGAAAATATTTGGCTTTATACCTTTGAGAATTGGTCAACAGCACAAGCTGACAGATATTATAACCTTATACTCGATGAAATTGAAAATTTAGCACAAAACCCGGAAGTCGGAAAAGATTGCAGTCACATAAGGAAAGATTATTTACGTTCAAAAGTGAAATCACATTTTATTTTCTACAAAATCAATAAAAAAGAAAATACAATCGAAATCATTAGAGTGCCGCATCAACAAATGGACATAGAAAACAGATTGAATGACTAATATCTTACGCTTGATTTATGTTTAACTAAGTTGTGCCCAATCGCTGTTGTTGATGTTCAGCCTTAACAATATACATTGCGTACCAACTGTAAACGCTTTCTTCATTCGATGTAAAAATAATTGTCATTTTTAAAATTTACTTTTATATTGCATACAGAATATATGTCAAACGTCAGTGATAAAGAATTTAGAGCACTCGTTTCATTATTAGATGATAATGATGATGAAGTGTATGTGCATGTTACCGATAAGCTTTTTTCATTAGGTTTGGATGGCATTCCTCTTTTGGAATCGGCATGGGAAACCACCGATAATCAAATCACTCAATCTCGTTTGGAAGATGTAATTAATAAAATTCAATTTTCAAATGTAAAAGATAGATTGATAAAATGGATTCAAAATGGAGTACAAGATTTACTGGAAGGTGCATTATTGGTAGCCAAATTTCAGTATCCCGATTTAGATGAATATAAGATTACTCAAAAAGTAAATAGCATCGCTAAAAACATTTGGATTGAATTAAATCCAGCATTATCGCCTTTAGAAGAAGCACATGTAGTGAATCATGTATTTTTTCAATTGCATGGATTTTACGGGCAACAAACACAACAACTCGATATTGATTTAGGCTATATTAATAATTTAATAGACTCCAAAAAAGGCAATTCGTTAAGCTTAAGTATTTTGTATCTCATTTTAACACAAAAAAATGAGTTGCCTATTTATGGAGTTAATTTGCCGTATCACTTCATAATGGCTTACAGCAAAAAACAATTAAATGAAGATGAATTAGCGGAAAATAATCAAGAAAAAAATGTGATGTTTTATATCAATCCTTTAAATAAAGGAATTGCTTTTTCCAGAAGTGAAATCACGCATTATTTGGAACAGATGAAATTAAAATCGCATAAGAAATATTATTCGCCATGTAGTAATTTAGAAATCATCAAAATGTTGGTGTACAATCAAATGTCGTGCTATGACCAAAAAGGCAATAAACTAAAAGCGCAACAACTCAAAGAATTATTTGAACTATTTAATTTAGAAGAAGAACCCAATTTAGATGATATTTTAAATGAAGAATAACTTTCATTTTTTTGCAGAATTAATCAGCTTTAAGTTGTAGAGCTGTCCAATTCCAGCTAAAATTCCACCCAAACCACTAATAAAATGAGATGATGTATGATTTAATTGAAAAACAATTTTCAACAAAGAAGCAGATACCATTAGTATCAATCCAAAAAAGAAAATAAATGCTGGCGCTTTATAATGATGATGCTCTTTATATCCATGTAAAATGGAAGAAGTTCCCAAAATAAATACACTCACAATAATTACATATTCTACCCAATGGTATTGTTCAAAATAATTACCAACAGTTGGCAATACTATCACTAAAATAGGCGTTAACACACAATGAATGGTACATAAAACTGATAAGAAAACTGTAATTTGTTCTGAATAATGATTATGTTTATGTATATCTTTATGCTCGTTCATAATAGCAATTTAGTTACAAATATACCAATTTTTGCAACTAAATTGCATTAAACTATTTTTAAATATGAGTCCGTTAGAAACCACATTAAAACAACATCATTTACGCATCACTCAAATTAGGTTGGATATATTACTCTATTTTCAAAAATCAAATTCAGCGCTTTCTCATGCAGATATTGTGGACTATTTCAATAAAAAATTTGATCGAGTCACGATTTATAGAACCTTAACATCGTTTGAAGAAAATGGATTGCTACATAAAATTCCAGATGATTCCGGCATTGCAAAATATGCTTTGTGTCATCATGAACAAAATGTGCATGCGCATGATGACAATCATGTGCATTTTAAATGTTCAAAATGTTCAAAAATTGAATGTTTACATACTATCGAAATTCCAAAATTGCCATTACCAAAAAAATATAAAATGACAAATGCCAATTTATTGATAGAAGGTATTTGTGCTGCCTGTGTAGATGCTTAAAATAAATTAAAACATACCACTCACCATTCACCACTTACCATTCACCACTCACCATTAACCATCATAATATGTTCGGATTATTTAATAAAAAAAAGGAAATTAAAGCAGTGGATTGTATTTACAAAACTGAAAGTGCCAAATACCAAGCATTGCTTCAAGCTTTAAATGGAGATCATTTTATTTATTTAATTTATTATTTTGAAGATACACGTCAACAATTTTTAGAATTGGAAACCCAAAAAAATGAACTAAATAATAATGTAAAATCAAACTATAAACTTATCCAAGCAAATACATTACTTTCAAAATTGAGTATAGAGAAAGGCACTTTTATTTTTTTAGAACATCATCCATCTTTTGCAATTGAGCAAAAAATAAAACAACATTTATTCGAAACTTTAAGCATTGAATCAATCACATTTTACACGTCATTAGAAGATGAAATATTAATAAAATTTGGTTCAGATAGGATTCGTGTATTACTTGAAAAAATGGGATTCCAAGAAGACGAGAAAATTGAACATCAAATGATTACAGATTCATTGATACGTGCTCAACAACGCATTGATGAACAAGTACAATACCCATCTGATACACGCATGCGCAAAGATTGGTTTATATTAAATCCATTTCAATAGAAAAAAATAGAGCCGATTGCAAATGAAAAAAATGTATGTTCGTTCTAACTCAATATTAAAACCTAAGGTAAAATGAAATAACATCAATGACCACATGTTCCATTGTATTCAATGATGAAATTTTTCTTAATAAGATTATATTTATTATAGAACAATAAATAATAAAAACCTGAACTCAATTGACTAATTGGAATAGAAACAAAACTTTCATTTTTTGAAATAATATTATTCTGTTGATGCATAATTCGACCATCAACACCTATTATCATAAATTCGCCTTCTGTAATGGTATTCGCTTGGGTAAGCACATTCAAATAACTTACGCCACCATGGATAATGTTATTCATTATTTTAAAATCAATATCAGAATTACTGTTAATATGGATTGAAGTATTAAATACATATTGTGAATCCAAGGTGGTCATATTAATATTTCCATCTTGGAGGTATTGTACTATTCTATAATAATTCCAACCATACATATAAGAAGTATCATTATAAGTATATTCAACCGTATCAAAAGTAGTTCCAATAGGTAAGATGGTTTGGATATTAAAAAATAAATTTTTATCGTTACTCCGTTGAACTTCATATTTTAAAAGTTTATTTTCATGCATTCCTTTCCATGTAATGGCAATGTCATTATCATGTAATATTGTTTTAAAGAACGTTATAGAATCTAAAAAATAAATTAAGGTATCTATATTTGAAAATAAAAATGAAGAATCATTTAAGTTCATTTTAATTCTATAAAATGAACTATCCTTTATTGGCATAAAATCTTTAACAAAGTAATACGAAGTATCCTGATTTATTATATTTTCAAACGATTGATAATTGGATGTCTTTGGCATTTTTTGTGCATCATAATGCATCACTTTAAGTTCACGAGCATTCCATTCCACTTTTATATGATCAGATTGTACAGTAACATTTAAATTAAAAACTGAGTCTCGAGTATATGGTACTATTATTTTTTGGATATTTGAATATCGAATTGAATCATTATAACCCATCACCTTTATTCTATAAAACAAGGTGGAATCAAAAAAGTGATTATCAATGAATTTATAACAAGAATCAAAATATGCTATATGTGCTGTTTGTATTGTATCAAGACTCGTGAAATGTAAACTATCTTTTTGACTTCGTTCAATTACAAAATAATTGGTATTTAATGCATCTTTCATACACCATTCTACCGACACTTTTTGATTATTAAATTTGAGTTGGAAATTAAATAATGAATCAGACAAAATAGGTAAAGTAGTATGCGTTTTATTTATCCAAATGGGTGAAGTCCATGCCCAAACTTCTCTACTATTCACTTTATTTTTTTGTTTCACTCTTATATAATACAAACTGGTATCGGTCAACGTTGAATCAATATAAGAAAACGAATAATTTTTAGTATTCGAATTAAATTGTTTCAAATATATCGTTGTATAAATGGGATGAATTGGGGCAATTGTATATTTTCCTTTCTTAAAATCCCATTTCAAAAGCTCTACTTTATCTAAATTATCGGTTCCATTTACTTCAAAAAATAAGGTTGGAAATGAATCCGCATGTACTGTTAATTCATCACCCATAATCGAATTTCCAATTTTAAAATTTAAGTATATTCGCTCACCTGTGGTTCCATAAGTATGTCTATTGTATAACGCAGTAAAGAGACTATTTCTATTTAGTGAATCGGCTATAATTGCTGTAATACCTGAGTTTGAAAATGCCATTCTACCATTATGACTGTCAGTACTAGACACAACACTTAGCTTCTCTCCTAGTGCCCAAGCATCTTGTGCATACGCAGGAAAGGTAGTAGAGCGTGCAGAAAATTGTTCATACGCTAAATTGTGAGATGGATTATAATACTCACACATCCCATGTCCACTATAAATTTCAATATTACGTTTGTATGTTTCATTTTTATACGTTCCACCAAATTCAGTTGCACCGTTATCAGGACCAATTAAACCAAATATTTTACCTGTATGATGTGGAATTGTGAGCATTTTTCCCTGCCAATTTAAGGCATTTAGTTGTGTCCATATATTTTTGATATTGGGAATTAAATATCTTGTGAATTGAGGTATATTATTGATAGAATCTTCTTTATAATTAAAAATAAAATTATAATGCCCTGATGGATTTTCTAAACTATTTTCATATCCTAAAAATGAAACAAAACGACTCGGTTCATTTACCAAACGTGCCTCGCTTTGTAGTGCATTCCATTCTAATGTGTTGATACCAAACGTATCTATTGGATTGCAATCCATGTGGTCGGTTCCAGAATAAAAATCTAAGCCAGCACCATATCGAGCATAAGAATAGGCATCACTTCCAAAGCCATCTCTACTAAATTTAGTGTGTGTGTGAAATTCGCCCCAATAAATATTGAAACTATCGTTGGACACGTTAATAGGATTTGAAAAAAAATTACCTGTTAAAGGTTGGTTGGCACTCAATACATTAGCTTTTATAGTATAAATTCCATTTTTTGCAAAATTAAGATACACATCTTTCGTACCTTTATCTGTTGCATTAAAATTTATGATTAAAGGAGTTAATGCCGAAGCATCCGAACTTGTAATTTGTACAGATCCGGTAAAATCATTCACCACATTTTTACCCACATCATGTATCGCTACTTTTAATAACGAAGTATTATTTAAATTTCCTTTTGAACTTAGTACTAAATTGATTGATTTTGCAACAAGATGCTTTACATATATTGTTGGTTGTTTCTCAATAACATCAAAATTACCTGAATTCTGATTATCTATTAATACCACAAAATTATCAGCATGTTCCACCATCGAATTAGAAGTAAATGTTGTCGTTCCATTGGCACCATAAATAATTTGCAATGTATCTCCTTTAGGCAATGTATCTAACATTTGAAAAGTCAACATTTTTTGATTATTTTCATGTTGGTATGCATAATGAAATGCACTTGAAGGCGTAGTCGGAAATTCATCATTCGTTAAAGTCACATTTTGAATGATTCCTTTTTTATTCGTCGATTTACTTTTTATCTTGGTATATCCCGCTCGTACATTTGGCGGAAAGATAAGCCAAAACATTTCATCCCAAGCAAATTCACTAAAAATTTTTGGAAAGATTACTTTTATTTTGGCATTTTTATATATGGAATTTGAATCGGCTACTATATTTATAATTTTTGGAGTATACGTATTAATAGAAACAGTATCATTCTCCAAATAAACAGCATACTTTTTATTTAAATCTGCTGCAGAAAGTGATGTAGAAAACAAGATTAAAAACGATAAAAATATTTTTCTTTTCATATTTGTAAATAAACACAAATATAAAAGTAAATATTTAAAAAAACTATTTAATTATTTGCGACATGAAATTGCTGATGGCATCTTTCCATAAAACTATCATAAATAAAATTCCCCAAAGTGCGCCAAAAAAATGCGCATCATGTCCAATGTTATCATGGCCATTTTTACTCATATAATAGGAATACCCCAAATAAATTGGACCTAAAATATAACTTGGAATAAAAAATGGTATTGGAAAAATCATTAATTTCTGAGATGGATAAATAATGATACTGGCAAATAAAATAGCAGAAACCGCACCCGACGCTCCTAATGCATTGTAATTCGGATTGCCTTTATGTTTATTAAATGAAAACATCGAACTCATTATTAATGCAGAAAGATATAATACAACATATAGCAATGTACCAAAACCCGGAAAAATAACCGCTAATGATTGTTCAACTATGCCACCAAATAAATATAAGGCATACATATTAAAAAATAAATGAAAATAATCGGCATGTATGAAACCGGCTGAAATAAAACGATAATATTGTTTTCTGTGGTGAATAACATAAGGATTAAACATAAAATCCGACATGGTTTTGGCGTTGTTAAATGCCATGAAGCTTACAAGTACGGTTATTCCTATAATTATATATGTAATCATAAAACTTGGTAACGAAAAAATTATTCTTGTTTTTTAGGTTTTTTGGAAGCAGCAGGCAATATTTTTTTCAACATCGCTCCTGTCAAATTTTTGGCGCCATTTCTATTCAACAACCTGCTATTTATAAATACTTGTGCTTTATTAATAAATCCTGGAACCACATACGCTTGATGGCCTAAACTATCTAACGCCGTTTTTACCACAGGTAGCACGTCCATTAACATAGGTCCTTCTTTCATGCCTTTGGTCATTTCAGATTTAGTCATTCCCGGACACAATGCCAATACGTCCACATTTTTATCTTTAAACTCATAGTTCATACTTTCTGCCAAGGATAAAATATAAGCTTTTGTGGCGGCATAATGTGATAAAAATGGATGTGCACTAAAAGCACTAATACTCGATGTGAAAATAATGCCACCTTTTCCTCTACTTATAAATTGTTTACCAAATTCATAGCCTAAAATAAAAGGTGCTTTGGTATTAAGTTGTAACATTTGAAGATTTCTATCTAAACTACCTCTGTAAAATTGACCTTCACAATTCATGCCGGCATTGTTCACCAATAAACCTACTTCTAAATCTTTTATAGCATCGAAAATATCAAATTGAAAACCATCTTTTGATAAATCAGCTTCTACAATTTTAGTTTCCACCTTATATTTATTTTCAATACTATGTGCAACGGCTTCTAATTGTTGTCTTCTGCGTGCCACTAACACTATATTTAATCCTTTTTCAGCAATTTGATGTGCAAACTCAGCTCCAATACCACTTGATGCACCGGTAATAATCGCCCATGGTCCATATTTTTCTAAAAATTTATTGTTCATTTATTTAAATTATGCATTTAAAGTATAAAGTTAACTTTTTAAAACGGAATTAAAATAAATACATTAATTCTTTCCACTTTTCGTAACCGTGTATAAATTGATTAAAGAAATCAAATAATTGGCAATATATTTGTTGTATAAAATAAAACAATACAATGAAAAAACAATTTTTAATTTTATTTGCATTTGCAGCTATCCTTTCTTCAGCCATTTTACCAAGTTGTACGCCCGACGAACCTACTACTTACGATGAAAGTGGACATTTAGGAACGTATGTAGGTTACCATAGATTGGTAGATAGTGTTTCTTTAAGTGCATTTTTAGGTGATATTGATTACTCTTTTTACGATACATTAGTTGTAACAAATGGCACCGTAAACAATGATGGAAAAGTATATGCAAAAAGCGCTTATTTAGGAGGTAATATTATTGAAATAGATATCTCTAAATCACCTTCGCCTTTAACACCAAAAATTATTGGAACATTAAATATTGATGCTACTGTTTTAACAGATGCTAAAATAGGCAATGGCAGCACTGCTACTTGGAATGCTTCTAAAACTAATGTAAATGTGAAAATAAATGCCGGTGCAACGTATGGAGTTATTGTATTACCACCTAGCTTAAAACTTTACGGCGATTTTGTAAAACAATAATAAAATCACATCTAAACACATCGATAAATGGCTACCTAATGGTAGCTATTTTTTTTGATAAATGACAAAAACGTTAATTTTTAGTTTAAAAATTTCTAATAACTTTTTGTTTTTAAACATTTAGCAATATATTTGAAAACATTTCGTAAACAATAAAAAAATTAAAATGAAGAAAACACTCTTATTCGCTTTTGTATTAGCTGCTGGTTTTGTAGCTACATTTATGTCAGGCTGTACATCTGAAAGTGGCCCAACATGTCATGAAGCTTCTGGATTAGACACTGGAAAACACGTAGTTTACTTAGGAAATTTACCACTCGATTTAATATCAATTGGCGACTCTTTAGATGTATCTGTTAATGGAACAAATATTACAATTTCATCTAAAGCATTGGGTCAATCTTTACCAGGTAAAGTAGATCCAACAGATTGCAATAAAATTATATTAGATACAATTTTTATTGGCTCTGGAGCAAGTGATACTATAAAAATTCCAACAACTTTACCTGGTATAGGTGGTTTTGTGAAAATTTGGAGTGTAGAAGCAACTGGATATGGTATTGTAACTCCTACTGGTTCTACAACTAGAATTAATATTAAAAAAGGTCGTACAAACGTTAAAATTGGAGAAATTGATATTACAAATATAGATAATAGAGATTTAAATTTAAGAGGCACATTTTTAAATAGATAAATTATTCTAAACTAAAAATATTATTGCTCCAATTTTTATTGGAGCATTTTTTTTTGACAAATGACAATAAAGCTTTATTACGTTATAATCTTACATTTATTTAACATAAATTAGCAAACAAATAAAATGATATGAAGAAAACTTTATTGACGTGTATTTCTATTCTGTTTATTTATATAAATAGTAATGCGCAACATGCAACTGTAAAAGGAAATTTAAAAGATAATACAAACAAAGAAGCATTAATTGGGGTAAATATTTCTGTTGAAAATACAACCTTAGGTACAACTTCAGATATTGATGGAAATTATAAAATATCCTTAGAACCTGGAACGTATAAAATCAAATACAGTTATGTCGGCTATGATGATATCATTAAACCAATAAGCTTAAAAGCCAATCAAACTCTTTCTCTTGATGTTCTAATGGGTGAAGTTCAAAGTTTATTGGATGAATTGGTAATTACCAGTAGTAAATTTGAACGCAAAATAGGCGAAGAATCCGTTTCTATTGATGTGATAAAACCAGCAGCCTTAGAAAAACAAAATTTAAATAATGTTTCCGAAGTATTGCAAAAAAGCTCTGGAGTTACTGTGGTAGATGGACAAGCTAATATTCGAGGTGGTTCTGGCTATTCCTATGGTTCCGGCTCTCGAGTCTTATTGTTATTAGATGATTTACCTATTTTACAAGCCGATGCCGGATTTACCAGTTGGTCAAATCTTCCGGTAGAAAATATTGGTCAAATTGAAATTATTAAAGGTGCTGCGTCTGCTTTATATGGTTCTTCAGCCATGAACGGAATCATCAATGTTCGATCTTCTTACCCAACATCAAAACCGTATGCAAAAATATCACTGTTTGGCTCTGTAGTGGGAAACCCAAATAAAAACGATTATACCTTTGATAGAACAACAGAAACATTTACCAAAACCAAATTAGAAAAAAAATGGTGGGATTTAGACAGCATCACTTTATTATCTGGTGCAGGTGGCTTATTTGGTAAAGATACGACCATTAAAAATGATTTCAATAAAAGACCTTATGAATTTGGTTTTTCATTTGCTTATAGACAAAAAATAAAAAAATTTGATATCGTAGCCGGTGGAATGTTCTTTAAAAAACAAGATCATAAATGGGGTGCCAACGAAACACGTGGTCGAGTTACAGCCAACTTAAGATATACCATCAATGACAAAATGAGTGTTGGAGTAAACTTAAACTTACAAAAAGGCGATAGCCGTACTTTCTTCTTGTGGGGCGGTGAAGGAGTGAGCAAATATTTGCCAAGTGCTGTTACCGGCATTCCAACTGAATCTAAAACATTTAGAGGCAGCATTGACCCATATTTCAGATATGCAGATACCAAGGGAAACAGCCATAAACTATTAGGTAGATATGTTAGAACGGCCATTGACAATTCTAATAATCAAGACAATTCCAACGATTTTTATTATGGAGAATACCAATACCAACGTAGAATTGAAAAATGGAATTTTACAGTTACAGGTGGTATCGTAGCAAACCATGTGCGTTCAAAATCTGAATTATTTGGTGACACAGCTCATATTGGAACCAATATTGCTGGTTATTTTCAATTAGACAAAAAATTCTTCAATCGTTTAAATATTACTTATGGTTTTAGATTTGAATCCAACCGATTGGATAATCAAAAATGGGAAACAAAACCGGTATCTCGTGTAGGCGTTAGTGTGCAAGCCGCAAAATATACTTATATACGTACTTCATTCGGACAAGGTTATCGTTTTCCTACCATTGCTGAGAAATTTATCACCACAGAATTAAGTCCGGGATTTGGAATTTACTCTAATAAAGACTTAGTATCAGAAACCGGCATGAGTGTTGAATTAGGAATTAGACAAGGTGTAAAATTAGGAAGAGACATCAAAGGATTTGTAGATATTGCCGCTTTTTATACGCAATACAAAAACATGATTGAATTTAACTTTATAAGTGTTCCTACATTTGGATTCCAAGCAAACAATGTAAAAAGCCAAACTATGATTTTTGGAGCCGAAGCAACCGTTGGTGGCGAAGGAAAAATTGCCGGAAAATTTCCAACTACTATTCAATTAGGTTATACCTACATCATGCCTAAATACAAAAAATACGATGAAAACAATCCTGAATATAAAGACATTGCTAAATACAATATCTTAAAATATAGAATTCAGCATCAATTTGTGGGTGTTTGGGATGTCGATTTTAAAGGATTTACTTTTGGTTTAACTGGAGCATACTTCAGCTTCATGGAAAATATCGATGATATATTTGCCACTATTTTACCTAGTTTCTATTCTTATCAAGCATCTCATTTGAAAAAAGGTTCTTCATTGAGTGATACAAAACCAAAATTCAAAGGCGATTTTGTTTTAGATACGCGTATTGGATATCATTTTATGAAAGAAAACAGAGATTTCAATTTTTCATTTGTAATTAAAAACATTACCAACAGAGAGTACACATTAAGACCTGCATTAATGGAAGCTCCACGTACATACGGTTTCCGTATGGACATGACTTTCAATTAATACATACTTAACATCTAATAAATAATAAACTTTTGTGACTCACTATAAATGTGTATGTTCACAAAAGTTTATTTGTTTTTATAGAAATTATAAAAGATGTAGAGTATTTTTGTGCAAACATAATTTTAATGAAAATCTCAATACGCATCTCTTTAATTTTTAGCTTATTATTTCCACTTACACTACTTGCACAAAATGCCATCATTAAAGGCAAAATTACGGATGCAAAAACCCAAGAAGCACTAATTGGTGTCAATATTTTAACAGGAAAAGATATTGCCGCCATTACCGATTTAGATGGAAATTTCGAAATCAAAACAACGGCAGGTACTTACACCTATCAATTTTCATATATTGGTTTTCAAGAAATTTCTAAAACAATAGAAGCCAAAGAAAATGAAACGCTAGAATTAAATATTGCACTAGAGGAAGAACTAAAAAATATTTTAGGAGATGAATTAGTAATCACCGGTTCATTATTTCCAAAAAAAGCCAGTGAAGAAGTCATCTCTATTGAAGTCATCAAGCCTAAATTAATTCAAAATACCAATGTAACACGTATCGACGAAGCATTTCGTCGGGTATCTGGCGTAAACGTGGCTGACGGACAAGCCAATATACGTGGTGGAAGTGGCTGGACCTATGGTGTTGGCTCTCGTGTTGGATTTGTGTTAGATGGACAAACTATACTTTCACCCGATAGAGGCGATATTAAATGGACGATGCTGCCAATTGAAACGGTTGGACAAATTGAAGTATTAAAAGGAGCTTCGTCTGTTTTATATGGTTCATCTGCCATGAATGGAACTATCCATTTACAATCCGTTGTACCTACTAAAAAACCACAAACTCGTTTCACCGGTTTCCTATCTTTTTATGGACCTCCAAAAAGAAAAGAAACAAAATGGTGGGAAACGCCACAACCCAGCACTGGTTATACTTTTATGCGAGCACACAAACCAACCAATCATTTCGAATATACGGTAGGTGGAAATATTTATATTCAAAATCAACAATATGAAAATGGATTAGAGTATTTAGCGCGTATTAATTATAGAACTAAATGGATTAGTAAAAAAAATGAAAAACTAAGTGGTGGATTGGCTGGATCCTTTTCATACAATAGAGAAACAGAATTTTTTTATTGGAGAAATAGTAACGATGGTGCTTATAAACCAGCAGCGAATAATGTTTTTTCCAATCTTCGTTTAACCATAGATCCATTTTTGACTTTCTATGATAAGAAAAACAACAAACATGAAATTTTAACTCGAACCTATTTTAATCGACCATCTTTTGATACCAAAACGCTTTTAGAAAATATTGATTACCGCTTTACTAAACAATATGCCGCCAAAGAATTAACGATTATTGCTGGCGCCAACGATCAATTTTTATACATTAATGTTCCAGCATTTGTTGGATCTCCAAATAAAGTAGCCAATCTGTTTGCCGCTTTTATGCAATTAGACAAAAAATATAAAAAATTAACCTTATCTGGTGGTGTTCGGTTTGAAACATTCGCTTTTGAAAAAAAAGCAGGCGTAACCGGTTCCGAATTTAGAGATAAAAATGGCAAACTTAAATTTTACTTGCCCGGACAATGGCGTGCAGGCTTAAATTATCAAGCGACCTCAAAAGCTTCCATTCGTTTTAATATTGGTCAAGCCTATCGTTTCCCAAGTTTTGCCGAACGTTTTGTAGATGAAAATTTAGGAAGTGCAGATATTAGTTTCCCAAAAGAACGATATGAATATAGAAACGATACTGTTTTTGTATTTAAATACGATTCCATTGTTCCAAGAAAAACATTAGCCATATTACCCAATGAAGATTTAGTACCGGAATATGGTTGGACTTCTGAAATTGGCTATCAGCAAAAAGTATTTTCAAAAAATAAAAAATACGCTGGTTTATACGATTTTGCTTTCTTTTGGCAACAATATAAAAACTTAGTTGATTTCAACGTCAATCTATCTGATACTACTGTGTATGCTTTAGTAAAATTAAAAGCAGAAAACATCACCGATGCTCGAATTGCAGGATTAGATATATCTTTCAAGCATGCCATCACTCATAAAAAACATGAAATCAATATATTAACAGGTTATACTTATACTTTACCAATCGTCATGGATAAATATTTAGGCTATGGCTTAGATAAAGTAGGTCCATATTTAGGCTCATTTTTCAAACACATGTTTACGCCAATTACCGGTGATACAGCTAGCTATGTTTTAAAATATAGAAACAGACATCTAATAACATTAGATTTTGAATATGTGTTTGATAACAAATTAACTTTAGGAATTGATGCACGCTACTATAGTAACCAAGAAAATTTTGATAAACTATTTTTAGCCATTCCAGGCGCAGGCATAGAAGATTATTATAAAAATATGTCGAAAAAAGGCGATTTTGTGGTGAATGCACGTGCATTTTATACCTATAAAAACAAACATACTTTTGGTTTTATTGTCAAAAATTTGACTAATCGGGAATACTGGCTACGTGTAGGACGACTCGAACCACCAGTTAATTTCACGATGCAATATCGTTTTGAATTTTAATATAAAATCAATCTAATAAAATCCTTTCATAAGAAAGGATTTTTTAATTTTAGGTATGTCAAAAAATAATTACAACTACTATAATTCTATTTTTAAAAATCAGCAACTACCACTCGCATTTTGCGATTTAGATTTGTTAGATAAAAATTGCCGAGATATTGCCCATCGTACGAAAGGTAAAAATCAAACCATTCGAATCGCCTCCAAATCCATTCGATGCACTGCTATTTTAAAACGCATATTAGCCTCCGATCCCATTTATAAAGGTATCATGTGTTTTACTGGCAACGAAGCCTTGTTCTTAATAGAACAAGGTTTTGACGATTTACTTTTAGGCTATCCTATTGTTAATGAAAAGGAGATAAAACAAATTTGCGAAGCAACCAAATCTGGAAAAAAAATTAAATTAATGGTGGATTGTGAAGCGCATTTGCTACTCATAAATACTATTGCTCAACAAGTTGGCGTTGTTCAACCATTGTGTATAGATGTTGATATGTCCACTGCATTTCCAGGCATTCATTTTGGCGTGATGCGTTCGCCCATTAACAGTATAGAAAAAGGGAAACAATTGATAGATAAATTTGAAAAGTTTAAAAATATTTCCTTGACTGCATTAATGGGCTACGAAGCTCAAATAGCTGGTTTAGGAGAAAAAAATCCAGCCAATGGAATTAAAAATTATTTGATACCAACATTAAAGCGGCTTTCCAATTTAGATTATTCTAAAAGACGAAAAGCAATCGTGCAATACATTGAATCAAAAAATATAAAATTAGACTTGGTAAATGCAGGTGGAACTGGCAGTATTGAAAGTAGTAAACAAGAAAATTGGGTAACTGAAATTACCGTTGGTTCCGGCTTCTACTCACCTGCCCTTTTCGATTATTATTCGCATTTCAAACATGAACCTGCAGTAGGTTTTGCCGTTCAAATTGTTCGTAAACCAAAAGAAAATATTTACACGTGCTTGGGTGGTGGTTATATTGCCAGCGGAACTGCTGGAATCGATAAAATACCTAAACCTTATTTACCAAATGGCATTAAATTGACGGAAAATGAAGCCTGTGGCGAAGTACAAACACCATGTGTTTATAATGGTAATGAAAAACTCAATATTGGAGATACCATATTATTTAGACATAGCAAAGCCGGCGAAATTTGCGAACGATTTAATGAATTACAATTAATTTCCAATGGAAAAATAATTGAATCGGTTCCTACCTATCGAGGACAAGGAAAATGTTTTTTATAATTCATTTTTTTACTTATTTATCTAGTTTATTAGCTTAAAATTAAATTCAAATAAAATTTCTTTTTTATAAAGAATAAATTAGCACATCTCACCATTAATAGGTATATTGGCTACAAATTTAAAAACACTATGGAAGTACTTGCTACTCAATCTATAAAAGTAAACAATCCTATTAAAAATACAACGCTTTACGAAATAGACGAAGTATCTTCGGCGCAAGCAAAGGATATTTTCGACAAAGCCAATGTTGTTCAAAAAAACATTCAAGCATTGAGTGTGGAACAACGTGTGGCAGAAGTTTTAAAAATAAGAGATTATGTTATTGAACACAGTGATTTTATTTTAGATTGCATAATTGCGGAAACCGGCAAAGCAAGAACCGATGCATTTGCGGCAGAAGTATTTGAAGTAACAGATGTAATAGATGTATATACCAAGTTGGCACCCAAGCAGTTAAAAGACCAAAAAGTGAATTGGCCTATATTCTTGATGGAAAAAAAATCACGTCAATTTAGAGAACCATTAGGAACCGTTTTAGTCATTACGCCTTGGAATTTCCCATTTTATCAAGTAATCGTTCCAGGATTAATGTCGTTTTTAGCTGGGAATGCCACTATTGTAAAACCATCAGAAGTAACACCATTACGACCACTTTGGGAACATTTTTTCGCCAACAGTGGATTTATGAAAGATGCCATTCAAGTGGTGATTGGCGGCAAAGAAACAGGCAGTCATTTACTGGCTCAAAAACCAGATAAAGTACATTTTACCGGAAGTGTAAATACCGGTAGAAAATTAATGGAAGCTTGTGCAAAACAACTTATTCCAATTGATTTAGAATTAGGTGGCAAAGATCCAAGTATTGTTTTTGATGATGTGGATATAGATAGAACTGTAAATGGCATTATGTGGGGCGCATTTACCAACGCCGGACAAAACTGCACCGGCATTGAGCGTTTGTACGTTCAAGAAGGTATTTACGACCAACTCGTTCCTTATTTAGTGGAACGCACCAAACGTTTACGTACTTCACACCCAAATAGAGATACTACATCACCAGAAGATTGTGATGTAGGTGCCATTACTGCTTCTTTTCAAGTAAAAGTAATTGAAGACCATATTGAAGATGCTTTGGCAAAAGGAGCAACATTATTATGTGGAGGCATACAAGAAAAAGGATCACATCATATACCACCTACTATTTTTGAAAACTGCAATCATACTATGAAAGTAGCATCGGAAGAAACTTTCGGACCTACTTTAGCTATCATGAAATTTAAAACCGAAGCAGAAGCTATTGCCTTAGCCAACGATTCTGCTTATGGATTAAGTGCTTCCGTTTGGAGTAAAGATTTAGAAAAAGCAACACGTGTCGCTCGAGCCATAAAATGTGGTAATGTATGCATCAACAACCACATGCTCAACGAAGCTAATCCATATTTACCTTTCGGTGGTGTAAAAGATAGCGGAATTGGTCGTTTTAAAGGCGAAGATGGCTTATTGGTATTTTGCAACTTAAAATCGGTTCTGATAGACAAACAAGGCAAATTAATTGAACCTCAATGGTATCCATATACAAATTCAAAATATAAATTATTGCATGCAGTGATGTTGAGTTGGTTTGGAAAAACTAGAAATTGGTTTAAATTTATCGCCAATGTATTACCATTAGATGGCATTGGCAACAAAGAACGATTTAAATAACAGATATCCATTGAGTCAATAGAATTCTATCCTTTCATTTTAAGGAACGTTATCTAATTTGTATCTTTGTAATGTGCAAATTCTATTAGCTACTTTAAATTCTAAGTATATACACACCAACTTAGCGATTCGCATTCTTTATCAGTTGAATAAAGAACATAAAGGATTAGCATGGAAAGAATTTACAATCAATGAAGAACAAGAGCCAATTGTTGAATTTTGCTCTCATTTCGATATTGTTTGTTTGAGTTGTTACATTTGGAACATCACACCCACTTTGGCCGTAGCCAAGCTTCTCAAAGAAAGAAATCCAAACATAAAAATCTTATTAGGTGGACCAGAAGTCAGTTATGAATATGGAGATATCATCAACTTACCTGAAATAGATTATATCATTTCTGGTGAAGGTGAAATTCCATTTCAACAATTCATTCAATCTTATCCAAACATAGAACATGTAGAAGGATTGATTTATAAAAAAGAGAATAATATTATTGAAAATAAAAATGTTTCGGTTTTTGATTTAGAAAATTATAATCATTTTATGCCTTATACTGATGATGATAGTACCTCATTAGCATCAAAAGTTTTATATATCGAAACATCACGTGGTTGTCCATATAAATGTGGTTTTTGCTTAGCCAGTTTGGATAATAAAGTTAGAAACTTACCGAACGCAGCCATAAAAAATATGTTGCTATTTATGATTGAACATGGTAGAACCATCAAATTTTTAGATAGAACATTCAATATCAAGAAAGATTTCACAATTGATATTTTTCAATTTATTTTAGACAATCACAAGCCAAATGTGGTTTATCAATTTGAAATAACGGCAGACATCATCCATCCAGATATTATTCAATTTATTGAAGAAAAAGTGCCGTATGGTATTTTTAGATTTGAAATTGGCATACAAACAGTGAACCAAAAAGCCAATTTAGAAGTTAAACGTAAGCAAAATTTTGAAAAAACAAAAAGCATCATCCAACAACTCGACCATAAAATAGAAATGCATCTCGATTTAATTGTTGGTCTTGCTTTAGATTATTTTGATGATATCAAATATTCATTTGAAGAAGTATTTAAGTTGTATGCACCTGAATTGCAATTAGGTTTTTTAAAATTTTTAAAAGGTACACCAGTAAGAGATACCTACCAACAACATGGTTTTGTGTTTGATAAAAATCCACCATATCAGATTATACAAAGTAATTATTTAAGCAAAGAAGAATTACATAACATTGTTTTATTGGAACATGCATTAGAAGTATATTGGAATAAAAAAAGAGCCATCAATACACTAAAATATGTTACTGAACATTACAGCATTTTTGATTTCTTACTAGGCTTAGGTACTTATTTTGCTACGGTAAGCGATTTGCATCGTTATACACTAAAAAATATTTATGAGTTTTTATATCAGTATGCCAATCAGCATTTTGCTGAAGATATCATCCTCAAAGAGTTCATTGCCATTGATTATTATTTACATCACAAAATAAAACCTCAGCAATTATTTATAGAAGAAATATCTAGCCAACAGAAACAAGAAATATTAAATCAACAGCAACTCAATACACACAAATTTAGATATACCGTTTTGGATCTACACTTTGATTATGATATATTTAAAAATGAAAACAAAATTGAATTCACTCCATATACGCTTATTTTAAAATATGTAGCATTAGAAAAAGCTATACATATTTCAACCAGCAAAATCTGCTCAAACAAATTTGTTCAAGTTTAAAAAAGTTCGTTTCAAAAAAAAACGAATCTGCAACCAATTAAGTAGGCAAAAGATTTTATGCTTCGTCGTAACTAATTAAACATCCTTCACTTTTAGGATGCGATTGACAAGTTAAAATGAAACCTTCTTCCAGTTCTTCTTCTGTTAATGGTTCATCATCGTCCATTTCCACTTTGCCTTCTATTAATTTTGCTTTACAACTGCAACATGCGGCTACTCTGCACGCATAAGGTGGATCAATTCCAGCATCTATTGCAGCTTCTAAAATCGTTTCGTCATCACCTACTTGCAAGGTATGCTCAATGCCATCTAATATAACGCGTACTTTATGTGCCATTTTAATTTTTTATATCAAATCAAAAATAGTAAAATCATTAGTATAAGCAAATACAAATACACATTAATACCATTAATTAACTGTTGATTAGTTCTATAAAGCCAATAAATAGTAAATCCACTTAAAATTTAATCTTTAGTAAATATTACATCAAAAAAAATCTTATAAAATGATTATTTTTATAGCATAATTTTTCAAAATTTCAATATTATATGCAAACCACTATTATTCGTAACGGACTTTATTTTGACGGATTAGGCAACAAAGCCATAAAAAAAGATGTCATTATTAAAAACAATAAAATTGATGCAGTAGTTGACAATGCACCAAATATAGAAAATGCTAAAGAAATTGATGCTACAGGCAAATGGATTATGCCTGGATTATTAGATATTCACGCCCATTACGATGCCGAATTAGAAGTATTACCAGCATTGGAAGAATCCGTTCGACATGGTGTTACTACAGTGGTCATTGGCAATTGTTCTCTATCGGCAGCTTTAGGAAAAGAAGAAGAAATCGTCGATTTGTTTGCTCGTGTGGAAAATATTCCAGCTAAAGTATTAAGTCAATGGTTGATAGGAAACATAAAATGGAAAAGCGTAAAAGAATACTATGAACATTTAGATACCGTTCCAGTTGGGCCAAACATTGCTTCATTTTTAGGTCATTCTAACTTGCGAATGCATGTGATGGGATTAGAACGCAGCTTTAAAGAAAAAAATGCAACAGAAGAAGAATTACAAAAAATGGAAAAAATTGTAGCGGATGCATTAGATGCTGGATTTTTAGGTGTTTCTATTGATATGTTGCCTTTTCATCGTTGGGCTGGTGTATATGCATCTGAATTTACAGGATTTTCAGTACCTTCTCAATTAGCGCCACGCTCTGAATACAAACGATTGGCAAATGTATTGAGAAAACGAAATCGCGTATTGCAAATTACGCCAAATGCGGTGGACAAAACATCGTTTGCAACAATTACCAGATTAAGCCAAGGTGGTTTTTTTGAAAAAACATTAAAAACAACTATCGTTGCCGCTTTAGATTTAAAATCGAACGAAAGAATATATCATCTTTTAAAATTACTAGGTTTCATTGGTAATAAAATTTTCAGAACCAATATGAAATTCCAAACCTTAGCTGTTCCATTTATGAATTACGGCGATGGACCTGTAACGCCATTATTTGAAGAATTTCCGTGTATGATTAAGGCCATTTCTACCGATAAAGCAGGAAGAAATGCCATGTTTACCAATCCAGAATTTAGAAAACAGTTTGTGAAAGAATGGAACCACAAAGCAGCATCTGTTTTCCCAAAAGCATTGAAGGAAATGTGGGTGGTAAATTCACCGGTTACTGCTCATATTGGAAAAAATTTTGCACAAATTGCAGAAGAAGCTAACGTGGAACCAGTGGAACATTTTATGAATTTATTGGCAGAACATGACACTAAAATTCGTTGGAAATGCGAAACCTCCAACCATAGAGAAAGTGTGCGAATGGAATTATTAAACAGCGAACATTGTTTCCCTGGATTTAACGACAGCGGCGCACATAACTTAAATATGGCATTTCATGATGGTGCGTTGCACTTATTAAAACAAGCTGTTCGCAATCCGGAAATTATGTCTATTGAAAAAGCAGTGCATCGATTAACGAAAGAACCGGCGAATTTTTTAGGCATTGATGCCGGCGATATTTCCGTAGGCAAACGTGCCGATTTAATTATTGTAGATCCTACGTTATTTGAATCGGATTTGAACACGGATCCCATAGAAGATTACCATCCACAATTTGATGGTTCTTATCGTTTAGTAAAACGCAGTGGCAAAGTGGTACAACATGTATTTATTAATGGCAATGAAGCCTATACCAATAACGGCGAAGTAAAATTCCACGAAGACTTAGGAAAGAAAAAAATCTTTGGTCAGTTGTTACGAAGTAATTGGAATTAAAACAAGCTAAAGTTTGGTTCGTGCGGACACGAACCTTGGCGAATAACACGAAGCATAGTGATGTTGCTGTCATTACCTCGAAAGAGGTAATCTCATTCATACACTCAATATTTAATTGACAAACTAAAGTTTCGGTTGAAGAGGACAGCAACCGATGAATAAAAAACAAAGGTCAACCATTTTAGGTTGACCTTTATTTTAAATCATAGATTTATTGTGGATTAGAATCCTTGTTTTGCAACACCATCTTTAATAGCTTGCAATGCTTTTGCTTCGCCTAAGATAGCTGCCATCTTGTTACCTTTGCCATCGTTTCCAGATGCCATATAACCACCTCTTGATGTTTTAGTAATTACCGCATCGTGCATTGGTACATCTTTTTCTTTTGTTTTAAGGCAATATGCCTTGAGCATTTTCGATTTGTCCATTTTACTTATTTTTTATGTTATAAATAGTATTATCCAAATTTAATAAACAATCGAAATAAGCAAAGGCTTCTGTAATAACTTGAAAAATATACTAACATTTACATTTTTTAAGAAAATAACATAAAATACTGATTATCAATAGTATATAAACAAAATCAATTATTCTGCTAAAATATTGTTCATAATTTTTGTTTGATGACGGATAGATTCTTGGTGAATTGCCTCCATCATATCCTTTACAAAGTCTTCGGTAAGTTCTTTTTTGGCTGCTTTTTTCACTCTATCTTGGATAATTTCGTCCCAACGATTGGTTTGTAAAATAGTAATTCCATTGTCTCTTTTAAATTCCCCAATCTTACGTGCAATATCCATACGTTCGCCCATAATTTCTAACATATAGTTATCAATTCTATCAATTTGAGCACGTAATGCATCTAATTTATTTTCTGCATAATCATCTAATTTACTACTTCGAACTACTAAAGAAGAAACAATTTCACCTAAACGTTCCGGTGTTACTTGTTGTGCAGCATCACTCCAAGCATTTTCAGGATCGCGATGTGACTCAATCATTAAACCATCAAAATCTAAGTCTAAAGCTTTTTGAGAAACGGATGGAATTAATTCACGAGAGCCACAAATATGAGATGGATCGACAATGATTGGCATCGTTGGATATAGTCTTCGCATTTCTACCGGTAATTCCCACATGGGTTTATTTCGATATTTCGATTTCTCATACGCTGAAAATCCACGATGAATAGCTCCTAATTTTGTGATACCAACAGCGTTTAATCGTTCCATACTGCCTAACCACAATTGTAAATCCGGATTGATTGGATTTTTAACCAAAACTGGAATATCTACACCGCGTAAAGCATCTGCAATTTCTTGAACTGAAAAAGGATTTACGGTAGTACGTGCACCAATCCATAAAATATCCACACCTGCTTCCAATGATTCTTCTACATGTTGAGCGGTGGCAACTTCCACAGTAGTTGGTTTTCCAATTTGTTTTCCGGCATTTACCAACCAAGCCAAACCTTCTTTTCCAATACCTTCAAACATGCCTGGACGTGTACGTGGTTTCCATATTCCTGCACGCAATACATGAATGCCTTTATCTGATAAACGTTGTGCAGTTTCCAACATTTGTTCTTCTGTTTCACAAGAACATGGACCTGAAATAATTATCGGTCTTTCAAAATTAAATCCCCAATCTTTTAGAGGAACGATGTTTAGATTACTCATATTATAAAGTTATTAATTACGAATGATTGTTTTTTATTTTCTATTTTATGAATTAAATAAATTATGATTAAATAGGTTAATGTTTGTAAAGTGTTGTAAAATGTTCTACAATTGGTTTTGATTCAAAATAAGGATGAACTATCGCTCGCCATTGTTCAAATAAATCCGAACTTCTAAAGTCAATGGTATGATTTTCTAAAGTATCCCATTTTACTAATAATAGATATTTATTTTCCACTTCCATACATTTTTGTAGTTCATGTTCTATATATCCATTTGCTTGACAAATAATTTGAGATGCTTTTACAAAATCTGCTTCAAATGTGGCTAAATCTGTTGGATGAACGTATAACATTGCTGCTTCTAATATCATTGTATTTTATTTTAAAATTTTACGAATCTCATTGGCTTCTTTCATTAATGCCAATAATTCTTCATTTTTATTTTTATTAATTAGATTTCTAAAATGGTACATTTTTTCAATATAAGTATCCATCACTTCTAAAAGATAAAGTTTGTTTTGATGAAAGATAGGTGCCCACATTTCTGGCGAACTTTTTGCTAATCGTACGGTACTTTCAAAACCACCTCCAGCCATTTCTAAAATAGCTTCTTCATCTTTTTCTTTTTCCAAAACCGTTGCTGCCAATACGAATGAACTGATGTGTGAAATATGAGAAACATAAGCGGCATGCATATCGTGCTGATGTGCTTCCATATATTTAATACGCATGCCTAGTGTATTGTACATTGATTCCACTTGTTCCACAGCATCACTTGCACTATTTTCTTTATCACAAATAATGCAAATCTTATCTTTAAATAGATTATTAATAGCAGCATTAGGTCCACTGTTTTCGGTACCAGCCATAGGATGCGATGCCACATATCTATTTCGTAGTGGGTGATGTTGAATGGCATCAATCACAATTCCTTTTGTAGAACCCATATCTGTTACGGTTTGGTGAGATTGGATATTATCTAACACAAATTTTAATTCATTTATTAAACTATTTACCGGAACTGTAAGAATTATTAAATCTGCGAGTTTTATGGCTGCTTCGCGGGTAACTATTTTGTCAACTAATCCAAGTTTTAATGCGGTTTCATTACTAGCTTCGCTCCTACCAACTCCAATAATTTCTGTACAAAAATTTGCAGCACGCAAATCTTTTGCCACCGAACCACCAATTAAACCTATTCCAAATATTGCTACAACCATTTCATCTACTATTTACTTATTATTGTTTACCATTTTCATAATCCTATTCAAGGCTTCTTTCAAATCAGCTTCCGGACTACATAAAGATATACGAACATATCGTTCCCCTTTACTTCCAAAAATAAATCCTGGTGTAATAAATACATCGGCTTCATGTAAAATTTTTTCGGTCAATTCTTCTACATGCTTAAAGGTATCCGGAATTTTAGCCCACAAAAACATTCCTATTTGGTTTTTGTCATAAACACACGCTAATGCATCCATTATTGCATACGCAAAAGTTCTACGTTTTTTATATTCTTGATTGCGTAGTTCGTGCCATGCATCATCATTATTTAATGCGGCAATTGCAGCTTCTTGCACTGGCAAGTACATGCCTGAATCTACATTACTTTTAACTTTTAAAATAGTATTAATATATTCTTTATCTCCGACAATTAATCCAATTCTTGCGCCAGCTAGATTGTGTGATTTGCTTAGTGAATTTAATTCAATACAAACTTCTTTTGCACCTTCAATTTGTAAAATAGAAACTGGGTTTCCATCATTTAAAACTAAACTATATGGATTATCGTTGACAATTAAAATTTTATATTCTTTAGCTACCTCAATTAATTTTTTAAAGATAGATGCGTTTCCGCTTGCACCGGTTGGCATATTAGGATAATTAGTCCAAATAATTTTTGCTTCTCGCAAAATAGATTCGTCAATAGATGAAAAATCCGGTGCCCAATTGTTGTGTTCATCCAATTCATAATAAATAGGAATTGCACTGGCTAAATGTGTTGCCGAAGTATATGTTGGATAACCAGGATTAGGCACTAATACTTTATCACCTGGATTTAAAAATGCACTTGAAATATGGGAAATACCTTCCTTAGAACCTAATAAAGGTAGAATTTCATTTTCCGGATTTAAGTCAACACCATAGGTATTTTTATACCAATTACACATAGCTTTTCTAAGTGCTGGAATGCCAACATAACTTTGATATCCATGATTGTTTACATTAGATGCTGCTAATTTTAAAGCATCAATTGTTTGTACTGATGGCGCTTGATCTGGATTGCCAATTCCAAGATTAATAATTGGTTTTCCTTGAGCACGAAGTTGAGCAATTTGTTTCAGTTTAGTACTGAAATAATACTCATTAATATGTTCTAATTTATGTGCCGGTTCTATAATCATTTGTCAATTATTTTTATAAAAAGTACTTGTATTATTCTATTTTTTTACCTTGACGATATTCGCCTAAAATTTGAAGTTCTTTGGTTAAAGATTTAATTTCTTTAAGCATTAGATGATAACTTTGAACATCTTCAAATTCTAAATCGGCATACATATAATATTGCCATTCTTCTCCAACTACTGGTAAGGATTGAATTTTAGTTAAATTAATACCATGTGCTCCTATTGAAGAAAGTACCTTAGCTAAACTTCCTGGTGTGTGGTGTGCACGAAACGAAATGGAAGACTTATTAATTTTTTTGGGTTGGTATTTAGTATCTGTTGTTTTTGCTAATATAAGAAATCGAGTAAAATTTCTTTTATTATCATGAATATCGGCTGCTATGATTTCTAAATTGTATAAATTGGCTGCTCGTTTACTTGCAATTGCTGCTCTATTTTTAATTTTATTTTGTTGTATTTCTCTCGCACTTAGTGCCGTATCTTTTGATTCTATTAATTGTATTAATGGAAATTTTTCAAAATATTTTTGACATTGCAACAATGCCATTGGGTGAGAATGTACTTCAAAAATGGAATCCATCTTTTGGTTGGGCAATGCCATTAAGTTCATTTCTATGCGCAAATAAACTTCTCCAATAATGTGTAGTTTTGAATTTCTCAAATGAGCATAATTAGGCAGTATAGAACCTGCCAAGGTGTTTTCAATGGCACATACCGCAAAATCTGCTTCGCCATTTTTCATTACCTCAAATAATTTGGAAAAGGTAGCGCACTCCACTGTTTCAATATTTTTACCAAAATAATTTAATGCAACTATTTCATGGAATGATGCTTCAAATCCTTGTATGGCTATTTTTGATTTCATTTTTTATTTCTATTTCAATTATTGCAAAAAAAAAGTCTCGAAATATTTCGAGACTTTTTACTTTATATACATTACGGTAGTATCATCTCGATTAGGAACGAAAAAAATAATAACCGTAAAAATATCCTTTAATCATAATACAAATTAAAATAGAATTTGTTTAAAATACAACAATTTCAATATTAATTCATGGTTAAGAAGAAAAGTTTACATAAAATAGTTTGGAAATTTGCATGCAAGTTTTAAAATTGCAACTCAATATTTTTTAAGTGTAATTATGAATAAAGACTCGAAGCTTTCTTATTGCGACACCAAATATCCTATCATATTAGTAAGTGGCTTAGGGTTTCACGATAAGAATAGGCTACTAAATTATTGGGGAACAATTCCTGATTATTTAAAGCAACATGGCTGTGATGTATATACAGCACAACAAGATGCTTTTTTGTCTATTTCGGACAATGCGATTAAACTAAAATTTAGAATTTTAGATATTTTGGAGAAGTCAAAAAAAAAGAAGATAAATATTATAGGTCATTCAAAAGGTGGTTTAGAAGCTAGATATTTAGTAAGTAAATTAGGTATGGATAATCACATTTCGAGTGTTACTACGTTAGGTTCACCACACCAAGGCACACATTTAGCAGACATGGTATTAGGTCGAATTCCTTTGCCCAAGTTTGCAGCCGCACGTTTGGTTAATCTATATGCGATGATGATTGGCGATAATCGTCCGGATAGCTTGCGTGCCGTAGTGCAAATGACTGTTGATGGGATGAAAAAATTCAATGATGAAGTGCCGGATTCTGCAAAGGTTTATTATCAAAGTTATGCTAGCCATGTAAATAAAGAATATCCAAATGTGGTTTGGAAAACAATGGCATCCATTATGAAGGATTATGAAGGTAAGAACGATGGAATGGTTGGCATTGAATCCAGCAAATGGGGAAATTACAGAGGAATTATGCAATCAGAAACAGCAACTTCTGTAAGTCATGGTGATATGGTTGGTTTGTCTCAATTCTTCGGAAATCCTAAATTTAATGCCAAAGCCTATTTAGCTGATATCATTCATGATTTGAAAGAATTAAATTATTAATTCTTTCAATCCAATAAAAGATTTTAATTTTGGCATTTTAATTGATATTTTTAGAAAAACAATCCCAATGCGTATTTTAATTTTATTCTTTACTATTTTACTATGCAATACATCTTTTGCACAAAACTATGATGTGAAAGCCTATCAATTTCACCAATCTATTGTAGAAGCACAAGAAAATATTGGAAAAGAAATGTATGAGTTTAATACCAGCGCAACTGAACTAAACCTAAAAATATTAAAATATGAGATAAATAGAAGCATGGTGTTTTTAGATAGTTTAAAAGTTTACAACAATGAAACCAATTATTACAATGCCACTAAAAAACTATTTGACACTTACAAAAATATTAGTGAGCAAGAGCATCCAAATCTCTTAAAAATTGTAGAAGATCCAGATATGGATTACAAAGATTTTAAAGTAAAGAAAATAGAGATTTTTAATTCTGTAAAAAAGAAAATGGAAAATGCGTATCCAAGCTTCAATGAAGCACAAAAACAATTTTGTTTAAAATATAAATTAAAATTAGAATGAAATTTCTATTCACTATCACCATCACTTTACTTTCCATTTCATTGGGTTGGACATCTGATGAAGCCGTAAGGTATAACAATGAAATTATCACTGAACAAAATAAAATAGGAGAAGCCATTTTAGAATTTTCTAATAACCCAAATGACTTTACCTTATTAAACATAAAAAATAAAGGAGAAGAAAGCTTACTTGTGTTATCAAAAATTAAAGGTTTTGAAACGGATAAAAAATTCATAAAAGCTGCAAAAAACTTATTTAAATTCTACATTAATATTAGCCAAAAAGAATACAAAGAAATGCTAACATTATTAACTAGTGGAAATAATTTCACAAAAGAAGCAATCAATAAAAAAATCAAAGAATTGAGTGGTAGTATATCAAAAAAGGAAAAACCATTAGATGAAAAATTCCAAGCTGCTCAAAAGGAATTTGCCAAAAAATACAATTTCGAACTATCAAAAAATGAATTGCAAGAACGGATGAAAAATACAAATAACGATTAGTTATTTTTCTATCCAAAAACAAGCCCTTTTCAACTTGCCTTCAAAATCAAATGGTGTAGTTTGCTTGGTTATTTCTTTAATGTTAGACGATAGGATTTGCACTGTATCCAATACAAAATTCCGATAGTTTGTGCTGAAAATTAAAACTCCATTTTCCGATAAAATTGACAAACAAACATTAATGATTCCAACATGGTCACGTTGAATATCTAAGGTATTTTCCATGCGTTTGCTATTGGAAAATGTAGGTGGATCTAAGATGATTACATCATACGAATTTGGAGCAATCGTTTTTAGATATTGTAGCACATCTTCTTGCACAAAAATATGTTTTTTTTCATCATACAATTTGTTGTACGACAAATTCCTCTTCGCCCAAGTGATATACGTTTTGGACATATCCACTGTAGTTATCTTAGCAGCATTTCCGGCAGCAGCATATACGGTAAAGCTTCCAGTATAAGAGAATAAATTTAACACACGTTTTTCAGTAGCAATTTCTTTTATTTTTTGTCGTGTGATACGATGGTCTAAAAACAAACCTGTATCTAAATAATCTGAAAGATTAACAATAAAACTCATGCCATTTTCTTGCACAATTAATTCTGTTTTCGCTTTATTCAATTTGTGATATTGCTGCTCTCCTTTTTGTCTTTCACGTAATTTTAAAAAAACATTTTCAGTATTCACATCCAACACTGATTCAATAATTTCCATAGAAATTGTCAACCACCTTTTATATTCTTCTTCACTGAGTTTATGTTTAGATTTATATTCAGCAACATAAACGCAATCTTTGTAAACATCAATAATAAATGGAAATTCAGGCAAGTCCACTTGATACAAACGATAACAAGAAACCTGTTGTTTCCTTGCAATCTTAGAAAGATGTTTATATACTTTTTTTAAACGATTTTCAAAGGCTGTAAATTTTTCTTGCATATAGTAGTATATTAATGTAGTAATATTAGTAATGTAGTAATGTAGTAATGTAGTAATGTAGTAATATTAGAATAAAAAATTAATTATTCCATTGTTTCATTATTTCATTGTTTCATTATTTCATTATTCCATTGTTTCATTATTTCATTATTCCATTATTCCATTGTTTCATTATTTCATTGTTTCATTATTCCATTATTTCATTATTCCATTGTTTCATTATTCCATTGTTTCATTATTTCAATATTCCATTATTCCATTATTCCATTATTTCATTATTCCATTGTTTCATTATTCCATTGTTTCATTATTTCATTATTCCATTGTTTCATTATTTCATTATTCCATTGTTTCATTATTCCATTATTTCATTATTCCATTGTTTCATTATTCCATTATTCCATTAGTCTTTCTTTTTTAAGTTCTCTACAAATTGTCCAACAATTGTACGAACCGGCTCACTCCACCATTGTTGCAACATAGCATTCATTTCAAAATCAGAAATGGAAGACATCGTTTTAAGTTGTTCAAATTTTAATTGTCGTTTTGTAATTCGCCAACCATGCTGTTCAAATTTCAAATACTGTTTTAATTTAATTTCAGCCGTTTCTAAAACTTTATCAGCAGACACCACTTCATCTACCAAGCCAATTTCTTTTGCATGTTCCGGTGAATACAATTTTCCTTCCATTAAATATTGATATGCACGTTTTCTGCCAATCCAAAAACTATAAATATCAAAAATACCACGTGGCACCACAATGCCAATTGGAATTTCATTTAAGCCAATTTTATAATTGCCTTCTGCCATCACTCTATAATCACAACCAATAGCAAGGATACAACCACCAGCAGGCGAATGTCCATTTATAGAGGCAATTAATGGCTTATCAAATGCGACTATATCACAAACTAATTCCATAAAATTTTTCCAAAATTTTTCAAATTGAAGTTGATCATACGTATAAAGTTCCGGCAAATCCAAGCCTGCAGAAAAGAAATTCTCTTTACCATTTATTATTGCTCCATGTATAGAATCATCTTCTAAAAGATTTTTTAAAGCGATACGCATGCCTGCAACAAATTCATAATTCATTGGATTGGCTTTTTCTCTATCCATTTGAATAATGCCGTAATTTTCTTTTTTAATAAGATGTATGTGAGACATGCAACAATTGATTTATTCGTTTGTTTAAAATAAAATGCAAAGATAATAGAAATAACAAAAGACTATTTACATTTAATCTTAAATCAATATTGCTGCTCCATTTTTATTTTATTTTGCAGAAATATTCAATTTAAAAACAAAAAATTTAAAAATTTAACTCAGTGGATTTAAAAATACCTTCAACCGGACAAAAAAGAGTAGTAATTATAGGTGGTGGTTTTGGTGGAATTGAAGTAGCCAAGCATCTCAGTGAAAAAGATGTTCAAATTGTATTGTTAGATAAACATAATTATCATTGTTTTCAACCTTTGTTATATCAAGTAGCAACCGGAGGATTAGAACCAGGAAGCATTGCCTATCCACTGCGGAAATTTATGCAAGAAATACCAAATGGCATTTTTCGCATGGCTGAAGTTCGAAACATCAACATTGAACAACAAAAAGTACATACTGATATTGGCGATTTAAAATATGACTATTTAATTATTGCCACTGGAAGCATGACAAATTTTTTTAAATTCCCAAAAGAAGTTTCTTCCAAAATGATGCAAATGAAAGATATTCCACAAGCATTGAATTTGAGAAGTTTTATTTTAGAAAATTTTGAAGAAGCCTTACTCACTTATGATGAATCTAAAAAAGAAAAATTAATCAATATTACTATTGTAGGTGGTGGACCTACTGGTGTTGAATTAGCAGGTGCTTTGGGTGAAATGCGCAAAAATATTTTACCAAAAGATTATCCCGAAATAGATTTTAGAAAAATGCAAATTCACCTTTTCGAATCTGCAGATAGATTATTAAGTGCTATGAGTCCTGAAAATTCAGAAAAAGCACTTAAATATGTAAAAGATTTTGGGGTAAGTATTTGGTTGAATACAATGGTTACTGATTTTGATGGTGAAGTCATCTCCACTGCTGATGGTAAAGTAATAAAAAGCGAAACCGTAATTTGGACAGCTGGTGTAAAAGGAAATCCAATTGAAGGTTTTTCACCTAATACCATGGTTGGTGGAAGTAGAATTTTAGTAGATGAATTTTGCAAAGTAATAAATCATACCAATATTTTTGCCATTGGCGATGTGGCTGCTATGGTTAGCGATGAATTTCCAAAAGGACATCCAATGGTTGCTCCAGTAGCTTTGCAACAAGGTGAATTGGTGGCTAAAAATATATTAGCGGAAATGAAAAACAAGACTGTCAAATCATTTAAATACCACGACAAAGGCTCCATGGCTACTGTTGGCAGAAACAAAGCCGTAATGGAAAGCAAAGGCATTAAAATGGGTGGATTTGTGGCATGGTTAGCTTGGTTATTTGTTCATGTAACTAGTTTAATTGGTTTTAGAAATAAAATTACGGTGACGCTTGGTTGGCTATACAATTATATCACTTACGATAGAACTTTACGCTTAATTATTCGTCCATTTAAAAATAAGGAAGAATAAAAAATGGTTCAAGCATACACTTGAACCATACATAAAAACATAAAAACCCCTTTTTATCTTAATTCATATTTTGGATTATTTAAAATAACCAATGCTGCTATTACACCTGGCACCCAGCCAATTATAGTCAACAATAACGTAATTACAATACTTCCACATCCTTTGTCGTACACGGCTAAAGGAGGAAATAAGATGCTTAAAATTACTCGCCAAATGTTCATTTCTTATAATAGTTTTAATTTCAATTAATATATACAAAACACGTACCAACATTTATTGGTTCCATTTTTATAGGCGATTAATGTTTATTTAATAAGAAAAGATAAAACTAGAAGTAAAATTCTTGCCTTTGGCAGGTGTTATCATCTGCTCGCCTTTGGCAGGTGTTATCACCTGCCAACAACTTATCGCCAATTGTATTTCGGTTGGTGAGGACAACAACCGATAGCGTGAAAAAACAGAACTCGCCTTTGGCAGGTGTTATCACCTGCCAACAACTTATCGCCAATTGTATTTCGATTGGTGAGGACACCAACCGATAGCGTGAAAAAACAGAACTCGCCTTTGGCAGGTGTTATCACCTGCCAACAACTTATCGCCAATTGTATTTCGGTTGGTGAGGACACCAACCGATAGCGTGAAAAAACAGAACTCACCTTTGGCAGGTGTTATCACCTGCCAACAACTTATCGCCAATTGTATTTCAGTTGGTGAGGACAACAACCGATAGTGTGAAAAAACAGAACCACAAACTTGTGACAGATTTATGTAATAACAAAAATAAAAGCTAAAAAATATGATATGTTAAAAAATATATTTTGACTTTTATCAATAAAAAGGGCAATAAAAATATACAATTTTGCATATTGTAAACAACAAATATTTTTAATTCATGAATAAACTATACAAACTCACGTTTTTGCTGACGTCATTGTTCATTTTTAAGGATTCAATGTATGCAGCCAATGAATTTTATGTAAATGGTCCTGGTAGCGTCACTGCTATTGCCACCGTATTTAATGATGGTGGTCTTATATTTGTCGATGGAGAGTTAAACAACAACGACGGATTGGTCACCAACGCAGCGGGAACTATAGAGCTTACGGGCAACTGGACCAATACCAGCACCAACAACAAATACCAAAGCAACGGTACAGAGCGTTTTTACGGCACTGCCCAACAAACCATCTCCGGTACTATGAATGGTACTACCGTATCAAGTAGCTATAATGTCAACCAATTCAATAACCTAAAAGTATATCGCAATAGCACGGTAACTGTAACGCCTGCTAAATACATAACCTTAGCTGTAAATGTAAATGTTGCCAATACCATAGATTTTGAAACCACTACGCCTAATACTACTATTGCGGGCACCGGTAACAACCAAGCCGTGATACGTACCAACACAAGTAGCCCTTCCAATGTTGGAACTTATACCAAACACTAATATTATATAGTCCAAATTCCATTCAAAAAGATATAGTCAAAATTGCAAATACTCATGATTTCTTTTTTAGTTATAGTGTTCACTTTTTCTGCTATAAAATTTTCTACATCTTC